>JACXTT010006280.1_pt1 | contig 16994 bp, 16 predicted proteins | sample 9270951 | NCBI WGS metagenome assembly JACXTT01 (sample SAMN15532306, study PRJNA645909) | rock metagenome | isolation source: weathered quartz diorite | place: Puerto Rico | collected 2017-06-21 | reverse complement strand
GCTTCCATCCGTCGCCGCCGCCGGCGCGCGGTCCCGCCGCGAGCTGGGCGCCGTCGGTGCCGCCGCCCGCGCCCGCGCAGTCGTCCGGCAAGTCGACGTGGATCCTCGTGGCGGTGGCGGCGCTCGTCGTCGCGGCCGCGGGCTTCCTCTACCTCCGCACCACCGGACCGGGGACGCTCAACATCCGCGTCACCCACAACGACAAGCAGGTCGACACCGCCGCGGTGTTCCTCGACGGCCAGCAGGTGTGCACCTTCACGCCGTGCCGGGTGAAGAACGTCGATCCGGGCACGCGCGAGATCCGCGTGGCGTCGTCGTCGCTCGGCGGGCACATCAGCGTCGAGGTGAAGGGCGGGGCCGAGCTCGAGGTGACCGTGCCGCTCGGCGTGTCGGACGAGACCGCGCCGCCGGTGGCCGACACCGCCAAGTCCGCAGCGCCGAGCGATCCGGCGAAGCCCGCCGCGCTGACGCTGAAGACGCCGATGAGCGAGAAGATCAAGGTCTTCGTCGACGGCAAGGAGAAGGGCACGCTGCCGCTCGAGCTGAAGGATCTCAAGGCGGGCAGCGTCGCGCTGCGCTTCGAGACCAGCGGCGACAAGTACGGCAAGCTGGAGAAGACCGTCGAGCTCAAGGGCGGCGAGACGCTCACCATCGACGACGTCAAGCTGCCGCTGAAGCAGGTGGCGGTCACCTTCCAGCTCGACACGCCCGGCGCCGCGGTGAAGCTGGTGCAGGAGGGCAAGGGCGACAGCGCGCTGGCCTTCAGCCCGGTCGCGCCCAAGGTCGAGAAGAAGCTCGACACCAGCTCGAGCTGGAAGGTCGTCGCCTCGCTGAAGGGCTACAAGGACTTCGAACAGGCGATCGCCTTCGACGACAAGCCGCAGAAGACCGTGGTGATCAAGCTCGACAAGGAGGAGCCGGTCGCGACCGTCACGCCCGAGCCCGTCACCTCGCAGAGCTCCACCGGCTCGGTCCCGCCGCCGCCGCCGCCGGCCGAGAACTTCGGCATGATCAACGCCAACTCGCTGCCGCCGTCGAACGTGCTCATCGACGGCAAGCCGCAGGGCTCCACGCCCGTCACCGGCGTGAAGGTGTCGGTCGGCAGCCACACGGTGGTGTTCAAGCACAAGGATCTCGGCGTGCAGTCCCGCGGCGTCACCGTCGCGCCCGGCAAGACCGCGACCGTCACCGTCAAGTTCGACCTGAACAAGGGCGGCGACACCGGCGGCGAAGAGAAGCCCAAGAAAAAGAAGAAGAAGCACGTCGACGACGATTGACCGCGCACGTCATTCCCGCGAGCGCGGGGAATCCATCTGCGACGAGCGGGCGGATCACTCGTACTCGTTGTCGACGTAGAGCTGCGTGGCCTTCTTCAGCTCGCCGTTCTGGATCTTGCCGGTCTGCGAGAACTGGCTCATGACCATGTCGCCGTCGAGGTCGCCGAAGGCGGCGGCTTCGTAGCAGTCCACCGTGCACGCGGCGGGGTTGGTCGAGAGCGCTTTGTCGCGCGTGTACATGTACTGGTAGTAGTGCGGCTGGGTCATCGCGAAGCGCAGGCACTTCCAGCCCTTCTGCTCGTCGCCCGAGTCGAAGTCGTCGCCCTTGGTGGTCTTCGGCTGGTACTTGCGGCCGGGCGGGACGACCATCGGCACGGGCTGCGCCGGGCCGCACAGCATGTGGCTCGACGTCGAGGCGAACGTGCCCTCGGCCAGATCCTCGGAGAACGCGTTGTCGCGCTCGTAGGCGGCGTGCGCCGCGCGCGAGATCGCGCCGATGGTCTGCTTCGCCTCGGAGGTCTTCGAGCTGCCGAGGTAACGGCCGACGCCGTACACCGCGAGCGCCGCGAGCACGCCGATGATCGCGACGACGATCATCAGCTCGACCAGGGTGAAACCGCGCTTCTGCTGCTTCGTCATGGAACACATCTCCGGGTCGTCGGCACACGCGTGCGATTCGGTGGCGCCCCCCCTTTTTGCGCCGGCGCGACGTGAAGTCGGTCGCCGCGCGGCGCTGCCGCCGGGCTTGGACAAAAGCGAAGGACGTGCCAGCCGCGCCCGCGTCGGTTACCTGCGCGCGCCAGCGAATCCGCGGATCTGGCGTGTACGCGGTGGCACGTTCATGGGAGCGCCGCGCGCGCGGCGTGTCCGACTTTGCAGCGTCGCCTGGGGACGCGCCAAGAAGCTGAACACCGCGGGGTGACCGGCGTCACGGCTGGCGCTCGAAGCGCGCCGCCCACTCTCGCCAGGTCGTGGCGCAGTCGCGTTCGTCGTTGCCCAACCCGGCGCAGCGCGCCCGCGGCCGCGGACCGAGGAAAATCAGCGTGGTTTCGCCGATCCACGGCAGCTCCTCGGCGCGCAGGCGGTCGATCTCCTTGCGCTTGCCGAGCGCCGTCTCGAGCTTGCCCTGGCCGCCCTTTCGCTCGAGGCGCCGCAGCCGCGCCTCGATGTCGCGGCGCAGGTCGGGATCGTCGGTCATGGCGTATTGCTTCTCGTAGAAGCGGATCGACGCCTCGGTGTCGCCGCTCTCGGACAGCAGGCTGCCGCCGCCGAGCGCGAGCCAGCCGATGCGCGAATCGCCGCCGCCGAGCTCGGCCGCCCGTTGCAGGTAGTCGGCCCCCTCGCGCCGCCACGGCTTCTTCAGCTCCGGGTGATCGTCCATGTAACTGGACGGCGCGGTCTCGCCGACGAACAAGCCGAGGTGGAGCCAGATCTCGGCGTCGAGCGGCCGCTCGCGCACGCCGCGCTCGAGGATCGCGCGCGTCGCGACCACCTCGTCGTAGCCGACCGGCACCGTCTGCAGGGTGATGATCGCCTCGGCCAAGAGGTACGGGGTGCGCCAGGTCGGGTCGAGCTCGTTGACCGCCTCGAACAGGCGCCGGGCGTTCTCGAACCGCCGCCGCTCGGTGAGCCGCAGGCCCTGCGCCACCATGGTGTGGGCCCACAGGATGTCGGCCACCGCCGCGCGGTAGCCGAGCGACACCGACACGAGCTCTTTGGGCGGCGGCAGGAGATAGGACTCGTGCTTCTCCTTCACCGCGCGTTCGGTGGCGAAGAGGCGCGCGCGCACCGAGCGCACCGCCAGCGCGGCGACCAGCAGGCAGGCGAGCATCGCCGCGAGCTCGCGCGAGCGCCGGTTCATTCCACCTCGCGATCGACGTACATCCCCGACAGCACCCGCGCCGGCTTGTTCGGCTCGCGCTCGCCGCGGACCTCGAAGGTCGACAGCACGTCGTCGCCGTCGAGGTCGCCGTGCGCGGTCGCGACGAAGCGGGTCGCGCCGGTCTGCGGATCGAACGCGCTGTCGAACTGGAACGCGAAGCAGTGCGGCGCGTCGAAGCGGAAGTCGAGCGAGCGCCAGGTGAGGTGCTCCCAGGCGTCTTCGGGGTCCTTCTGCTCGACGCCGCGCGGCACCTTCTCGGGCGTGAGCGGCGCCGACGGCGGGAAGCTCACGTTCTGCGGCCGGCCCTGCGAGTAGGCCACCGCCGCCGTCACCATCCGGTCGAGCCCCTCGATCGGCTCCGACAGCTTCGAGAAGCTCAGGTTGCGCACGAACGCCGGCACCGCGACGGTGAGCAGGCTGCCCCCGACCGCGATGGTGGCGGCGATCTCCGTGGCGCTCCACTCGCGAGCCATGCGACCGACTCTATATCAACGAGCCCTATTCGCGAACAGGAAGGCAATGCTTCCAACCGCCGTTACCACTCGCGCCCCCGCTTCCCTCGAGAGAGGCTGGCGCAGCCCCTCCCCCGCCGACTGCGTCGTCGGGGCCCCCCTCCCAACACCGTGCACCGGGCACGGCGGCCCGGTGCACGGCTGCGCGCGGGGCCCCAGCCCCGCTTGCTTCTCTCACTACCATTCGAGAATCGTGATCGGTGATTTGGATCCTGAGCGACAAAAAGCAAACGGCCGACTCGATCGAGCCGGCCGCTTGGTCCGTAAGACGCCGTGTCCGAGCCGAAGCCCGGAGACGCCTCACTCGTACTCGTTCTCGATGTACAGCTGGGTCGCCTTCTTGAGCTCGCCGTTGGCGATCTTGCCGGTCTGCGAGAACTGGCTGAACACGGTGGTGTCGGCGTCGAGGTCGCCGAACGCGATCGCTTCGTAGCAGTTCGCGGTGCAGGCCGCGGGGTTGTTGGAGTTGGTGACCTTCGCGTCCTTCGAGTAGTTGTACTGGTAGTAGTGCGGCTGCGTCATGCTGAAGCGCAGGCACTTCCAGCCCTTGGTGATGCTGTCCGAGTCGAAGTCGTCGCCGTTGGTGGTCTTCGGCTGGTACTTCTTGCCGGCGGGGATGACGCCCAGCGGCACCTGCACGGCGCTGGCGCACAGGGTGTGCGCCGCGGTGGAGGACTGCTGGCCCTCGGTGACGTCCTCGGCGGGCGCGTTCTCCTTCTCGTAGGCGGCCTGCGAGTTACGCGCGATCGCGCCGATGGTCTGCTTGGCCTCGGACGTCTTGGAGCTCGCCAGGTAACGGCGCACGCCGTAGATCGCCAGCGCCGCCAGCACGCCGATGATCGCCACGACGATCATCAGCTCGACGAGCGTGAAGCCACGTTTCCCAAGTCGCATGTAATTCTTCATCGTTGTCATATCTCCCTGTGTCCGAAGAACACTGTTCCGAAGAACGTTCTGTCGAGCTCCGATCCCGGTTGGTTGGTAGTTGGTCCGCTATTCGGTTTCGTTTTCCGTGTAGATCTCGCCGCTGAACGAGGACGAGACGAGGTAACAGAAGATGCCGTCGGAGTCGGCGTCGCCCGCCGCCTGGATCACGTACCAAGGCTCGGTCGTCGGGTTGGGCCACGACGGCTTGAAGCTGGTGTTGGTGTTGGGGATGGCCGCGCCCGGAGCGCCGGCGACGACCGCGAACACGTATTGCGTCGGCGAGTCGGTCACCACGTTCAGGGTCATCCACAGATCCTTGTTGGCGTGCGAAGGCTGCACCCAGTGGCGCTTCTTGCCGTTCGGCAGGTTGGCCGGGTAGTAGTCGGTCAAGCCGCCGGGCGAGGTGGTGAGGTAGGTGAGCGTCTCCGAGCGGTAGGACTCTTCGGCCACGCGAATGGCGCCGATGATGGCGCGCGCATCCGCGGTGCGCGACGAGTTCATGTATTTCTTGAAGCCGACCAAGGCGAGCGCCGAGAGCACGCCGATCATGGCGACGACGGTGAGCAGCTCGATCAGGGTGAAACCCCGAGCGAGCGAGCGACGTTTCGCCAGGCTGGTCACGTTGGCTGCGCGAGCCGTTGCGAGGCTCGTGCCAAGCCGCCGTGTCGGAAAAACCAGCGATCCCAGGCCGCCGGTCAGCAACGAGCGACAATTTCCGTCACCGCGGCCGGCCGCGGAGTGCCGTTTTTCGTCGCCGATGGTCATGCGCGTCGGATGCTGCATTGCGTCATTCCCCCTCGTTGTAGCGGAGGATGACCCCCGGCTGGAAAGACGAGATCACGTAGCGGGCGTAGACCTTGTCGCCGTCGAGATCGGTCGTGCCGACGAGGATGAACCACGGGCCGGTCAGCGTCTTGCCGCCGTTCCAGGTCATCGTCGGGTCCCACGGCAGCGTCGGCGGCGTGTCGTTCACCGTGCCGGCGCGGACCGCGAACGACATGTACGTGTGGCCGCCCTTCTGCACGTTGTAGTTGCGCCAGCAGGGGTATTTCGGGTGCGCCTGGAAGTTCAGCGTGTGCTTGCGGTCGTTCGGCTCCATCGGGTACCAGTCGTCGAAGCTGGCGGAGCAGTCGAGGTACCCGCGCGAGTTGTCGTAATAGCTCTTGATGGCCGTGGCCATCGCCTCCATCGAGTCGTCCGCCTCGCTCTTGCCTTTGCTGCCGATGAACCACTTGCGGTACCCGGCGATGCCGATGGCGGCGAGCACGCCGATGATCGCGACGACCACCATGAGCTCGATGAGCGTCATGGCGCGCGCGGACCGCAGCGAACGGACTCGGGTGGACATGGGGGCGCTACTCCTTGCGGCGGCTGCTCTTGCAGCGAGCATGCCGATTCAGAGTATCACTGTCGGAGAATGTGAACACTTATCTGAAGGCGCTCACTCGTACTCGTTCTCGATGTACAGCTGGGTCGCCTTCTTGAGCTCGCCGTTGGCGATCTTGCCGGTCTGCGAGAACTGGCTGAACACGGTGGTGTCCGCGTCGAGGTCGCCGAAGGCGATGGCCTCGTAGCAGGTGGCGGTGCAGGCCGCGGGGTTGTTCGAGTTCGTGACCTTGGCGTCCTTCGAGTAGTTGTACTGGTAGTAGTGCGGCTGGGTCAGGCTGAAGCGCAGGCACTTCCAGCCCTTGGTGATGCTGTCCGAGTCGTAGTCGTCGCCGTTGGTCGTCTTCGGCTGGTACTTCTTGCCGGCCGGGATGACGCCGAGCGGCACCTGGACGGCGCTGGCGCACAGGGTGTGCGCCGCGGTGGAGGACTGCTGGCCTTCGGCGACGTCCTCCGCGGGCGCGTTCTCCTTCGAATAGGCGCCGAACGACGCGCGCGCGATCGCGCCGATCATCTGCTTGGCCTCGCTCGTCTTCGAGCTCGCCAGATAGCGGCGAACCCCGTAAATCGCCAGCGCCGCCAGCACCCCGATGATGGCGACCACGATCATGAGCTCGACGAGGGTAAACCCTCGCCGCGAGATGGAACCTACACGTACCCGTTGCATGGTGATTCCTCCGTCCGAGAACAAACCACCGCAACGGTACCAAGGATCGCCGTGAGGATGAAATGACCGTTGGCAATCCTGAGTCGGTTTTGTGCGATAGTGTCGGTGAACCGCGTTGACGGCTCAGGAATCGACATCGTCGCCCGAAATGTCACCCGAAGTGTCACCCGAAGTGTCACCCGAAGTGTCACCCGAAGTGTCGCTCGAGATTTCTTCTTCGTCGGCGCCGGCCTCTTCGACGTCGCCCGCGGCCATGCCCAGCTTCGCGAGGCGGTAGCGCAGCGAACGGAACGAAATACCCAACAATTTCGCGGCTGATTTGCGCACGCCGCCGGTGCGCTCGAGCGCCTGGCCGATGAGGCGGCGCTCGAACTCGCCGAGCACGGAGTCGAGCTCACAGCCGCCGTCGGGCAAATCGATCGCCGCGGCGCTCGCTGGGGTACGGCCGGCGACGGCGTCGGGCAGGAGGTCGACGTCGACCCAGTCGCCGCTCGCGAGCGCGACCGCGCGCTCCATCATGTTCTCGAGCTCGCGCACGTTGCCGGGGAAGTCGTAGCCGTCGAGCGCGCGCAGGGCGGCGGGGGTCAGCCCGCGGATCGACTTGTCGAGCTCGCCGGCGAAGCGGCGGCACAGCTGCTGCGCGAGCCGCCGCGCCTCGCCGGGCCGATCGCGCAGCGGCGGCAGCTCGATGCGGATCACGTTGAGGCGGTAGTAGAGGTCCTTGCGGAAGGTGCCGGCGGCGACGTCGGCCTCGACGTCGCGGTTGGTGGCGGCGAGCACGCGCACGTCGATCGCGACCTCGGTGGCGCTGCCGACCGGGCGAACTTTTTTCTCCTGCAGCACGCGCAGGAGCTTCACCTGGAGCGGCAGCGGCAGCTCGCCGATCTCGTCGAGCAGGAGCGTGCCGCCGTCGGCCTGGCGGAACAGGCCGGGCGCGGCGGAGGAGGCGCCGGTGAACGAGCCCTTCTCGTGGCCGAACAGCTCGCTCTCCATCAGCGCCTCCGGCAGCGCGCCGCAGTTGATCACGCAGAACGGGCCGCCCTCGCGATCGGACAGCTCGTGCAGCGTGCGGGCGATGCGCTCCTTGCCGGTGCCGCTCTCGCCGGTGATGAGCACGGTGGTGCGGGTGGTGGCGGCCTTCTGCACCAGCGCGCCCACCTTGCGCATCGCCTCGTTGTGGCCGAACAGATCGTCGGGGCCGGGGGCGATGCTGGCGAGCCGCTGCTTGAGCGCGCTGTTCTCGGCGACGATGCCGCTCTTTTCGATGGCCTTGGCGGCGAGCTCGGCGAGCTCCGCCGGCGAGAACGGCTTGGTGACGAAGTCGTAGGCGCCCTTGCGCATCGCCTCGAGCGCGGAGTCGATGGTCGAGTAGGCGGTGACGACGATGACCTGCGTCTGATCGCTCCGATCGCGCGCGGCGGTGAGCACGTCCATGCCGGAGCCGTCGGGCATCACCAGATCGGTGATGACGAGCGGAAAGGCGGGCTCGGCCTCGGCGATGGCGCTGAGCGCGGGCGCGACGCCCTTCGCCGTCTGCACCCGGTAACCCTTGCGGCGCAGGGTGATGTCGAGCACCTCGCGCAGGCCCGGCTCGTCGTCGACCACCAGCACGACGGGTGAGCCCTCCTGACTGCGCGGCGCGACGCTGACCGGCACGCCCCGACACTACTCTCAGAGGGCGTCGAAGAACCAGCCCTACTGCGGCGGACGATGCGCCGCCATCTTCGCGGCGTGCTCCCTCCGGGCTCCTCGACGTACGGAGAGTACGCCTTCGTCGCCCTCCGGTCCGCGCCACCGCGAATCTGACGGCACCTCGTCCACCTCGCGACGGGCCGGTTCTTCGACGCCCTCTGAAGGCTACTTTCCGCAGCTCTTGGCCGTGGGCGTGCCGTTGGTGGTCGGCTCGACGTAGAAGAGCGTGGCGGTCGACGCGGTGTCGCCGATGATCTCCCAGACCTCGCCGATGTCGCATGGCTTGGCCTGGATGTCGACGAGGTAGCGGCCGTCGCGATCGACGTCGACCACGCCCGAGATGAGCCCGGTGGCGTCGTTCTTCACCAGCACCACCGCGCCCGGCGTGCACGAGCCGCGGATCGCCCAGGTGCTGCCGTCGGCGGCGAGCGTGATCTGCGCCGGCGCGTCGGGCGGCGGCAGCGGCAACGTCGGGCTGACGCATCCGCCCGCGACGACCGCCCAAGCTATGGCAGCCCAGATCCTCACGCCCGATAGGCTAGCACGCGCCATGCCCGAGAAAATTCGAGGTTTTGCCAACTTCAGTTGACGATTTCCCGCGAGCTGCCGACTACTTTGTTGGCTCCCCCACCCCAGCCCTCCCCCGCGGGCGAGGAGAGGGAGGGGAGGCTCCCACGCCCCGGCGCGGCAGAAAATGTGGAACAGAGAGCCGGCGACAGGCGACCGGGAAGTAAGAGCAGAAGCAACCGTCGCTTCTTCTTCTCTTAGTTCTCGGTCGCCTGTTCCCATTCTCTGCTCCACATTTTTCGCGCGGGCGCCACGCTGAGGAGCTCGCGAGAGAGTTCGGCGTGAGGAGCCCCGCCCCCGCGCAGCGGGGGAGGGTGAGGGAGGGGGCGTTCACTCGCTCGCGACGCGGCGGTTGTCGCTCGGGAGGACGCGGAGCGTGACGCGGGGGCGGGCCGCCGGCGAGGTTTTGGGGAGCTCGACGACTTCTCCGGCGAGGTCGTAGTCGCTCGCTTGGGTGATGCGGACCGGGACGATCTCGCCGGGGCGCGGCAGGCGCGCGAGGGTCTCGGTGCCGGTGAGGTAGACCTGGCCGTCGATCTCCGGGGCCTGGCCGCCGTGGCGGCCCATCAGCACCGCCTCGTGCTCGTCGCTCTGGCCCTCGACCAGCACGTCGAGGGTGCGGCCGACGAGGCGCGCGTTCTTCTGCCGCGCGATGCGCCGGCTCATCGCCATGAGCTTCTTGTAGCGGCTCTCGGCGGTGCGGCGGGGGACCTTGGCCTCGAGCCGGTAGCTCGCGCTCGACTCCTCGTCGGAGTAGCGGAACACGCCCACGCGATCGAGCTCGGCCCAGGCGACGAACTCGCACAGCTCGGCGAACTCCGCGGCGGTCTCGCCCGGGTGGCCGACGATGAACGCGCTGCGGAAGACGAGGCCGGGCACGTCCGCGCGCAGCTGCTCGACCAGCTGGTACAGGCGCCTGCCGCCGTGGCCGCGCTTCATCCGCCGCAGCATGCCGTCGGCCGCGTGCTGCAGCGGCATGTCGACGTACGGCAGCACGCGCGGGTGATGAGCGAGGAGCTCGACGAGGGCCGGGGTGATCTTCTCGGGGTACAAATAGAAGAGCCGGAGCCAGCGGAGCCCGGGCACTTCCGCCACGGCGAGGGCGAGCTCGGCGAGATCGGCGCGCTCGCCGGCGGGGAGGTCGCGGCCGTAGGCGATGGTGTCCTGCGACACCAGGTTCACCTCCTTGACGCCCGCGGCCACGAGCCCCTCGACCTCGCGCACCACGTCGGCGACGGCGCGCGACCGCTGCTTGCCGCGCAGCTGCGGGATGACGCAGAACGAGCAGCTGCGGTTGCAGCCCTCGGCGATCTTCACGTAGGCGCTGCCCTGGCGCGACGACAGCCGCCGCGGGCTGGCGGCCGCGACGAGCCAGTCGGCCGGGTTGCCGACGGCGACGCGCGCGCTCTCGCCGCGCAGCACCTCGCCGAGCGCGAGCATGTCGCTCGAGCCGAGGAAATTGTCGACCTCGGGCAGCTCGGCGGCGAGCTCCTCGGGGTGGCGCTGCGACAGGCAGCCGGCCACCACCAGGCGCTTGCAGCTCCCGTGCTTGTGATCGGCCATCTCGAGGATGGTGTCGATCGACTCTTTCTTGGCCGCGTCGATGAAGCCGCAGGTGTTGACCACGATGACCGACGCCGCCGTCGGATCGTCCACGTGACGGTAGCCCTCGCGCTCCGCCACTCCGAGCATCACCTCGCTGTCGACCCGATTTTTGGGACAGCCGAGCGACACGAAGTGAATCGTGCGCCTCATCCGTGCGCTCCGAAACTGCCCGCCCTGGTATGGGTGCGGGCGGGCAGTTTCTCCGCTGGCCCGACGTGTGCTCGCTTCAGCGGGTATTTCTCGGAGGGGTCTTGGAAGACCCCTCCCCCGGCTGCGCCGGGCCCCCCTCCCCAAACGCTGCGCGCGGGGCCCCACCCCCGCTTGCGAGCGAGGGCGCGCATCACACCGTCCCCCGGCGCTTGTCGATCCGCTCGGTGAAGCGCTGGAAGAGGTAGAGCGCGTCGTGCGGGCCGGCGGCGGCCTCGGGGTGGTACTGCACGCTGAAGGCGTCGGCGTCGTCGATGCACAGGCCTTCGCTGGTGCCGTCGTTGAGGTGCACGTGCGTCGAGCGCGCCTTGCCCGCGAGCGTGGCGAGATCGACGCAGAAGCCGTGGTTCTGCGTGGTGATCTCCACCTTGCCGGTGGCGAGGTCCTTGACCGGCTGGTTGCAGCCGCGGTGACCGAACTTGAGCTTGTAGGTGCGTGCGCCGGCGGCGAGCGCGAGCAGCTGGTGGCCGAGGCAGATGCCGAAGATCGTGCGCTGGCCGAGGAGCTCGCGCAAGGTCGCCACCGCGTAGCCGACCGCCGCCGGATCGCCCGGGCCGTTCGACACGAAGATGCCGTCGGGATCGAGCGCGAGCACCTCGGCGGCGCTCGCCCGCGCGGGCACGGCGGTGACGCGGCAGCCGGCGTCGACCAGCGAGCGGAGGATGTTGCGCTTGATGCCGAGGTCGATCACCACCACGTGGCGGCGCGCCGGCTCGGGCGCCTTGCCGATCGCCGCCCAGCGGCCGCTCGACTCGCTCCAGGCGTAGTTCTCGCGCGGCGTCACGCGCTCGACCAGATCGAGGCCCTCCATCGCCGGGGCGGCGCGCGCCCGGTCGACGAGCTCGTCGGGCGAGCCCGTGCCGATGGCCGCGTTCTGCGCGCCCTTGTCGCGGAGCAGGCGCGTGACGCGCCGGGTGTCGACGCCGGCGATCGCCACGATGCCGTGCTTGCCGAGGTAGGCGTCGAGCGTCTGCTCGGCGCGCCAGCTCGCGGCGACGTCGCTGGCGTCGCGCACGATGAAGCCGGCGGCCTTCGGCCGATCGTCGACGCTCTCGGGATCCTCGGCGTTGGTGCCGGTGTTGCCGATCTGCGTCGCGGTCATGGTCACGAGCTGGCCGGTGTACGACGGATCGGTGAGCACCTCCTGGTAGCCGGTCATGCCGGTGGTGAACACCGCCTCGCCCGCGGCGATGCCGGGCGCGCCGAACGCCACGCCCTCGAAGCGGGTGCCGTCGGCGAAGCAGAGGTAGGCGCGCGCGCGGGTCACGGCGCCCCCGCGTGGAACGCGACCGCGCCGCCGAGCAGGGTGAGCTCGACGCGCCCGCGGCAGGTCCGGCCGAGGAACGGGGTGTTCTTGCTCTTGCTCTTGATCGCCGCGGCCGCGAGGACGTGCTCGCGCGCCGGATCGATCAGCACGAGCTCGGCGCGGGCGCCGGCGCGAAGGGTAGGGGCCGCCAAACCGACCACGCGCGCCGGGGCGCGGGTCAGCGCGTCGACGAAGCGCGCGAGCGGCAGGCGGCCTTCGTGCACCAGCGCGAGCAGCACCGGCACCACCAGCTCGAGGCCGATCATCCCCGGCGAGGCCTCGCTGATCTCGCAGTCCTTCTCCAGCGACGAGTGCGGCGCGTGATCGGTGGCGATGGCGTCGATGGTGCCGTCGGCCAGCCCGGCGCGGCAGGCGTCGACGTCGCGCGGCTCGCGCAGCGGCGGGTTCACCTTGCAGTGGGTGCGGTAGCCGATGACCGCCTCGTCGGCGAGGGTGAGGTGGTGCGGCGTGACCTCGGCGGTGACCTGCAGGCCGCGCGATTTCGCCTCGCGCACGAGCCGCACCGCGCCCTCGGTCGACAGGTGCGCCACGTGGTAGCGCGCGCCGGTCGCCTCGGCGAGGAGGATGTCGCGCGCCACGATGATGTCCTCGGCGACGCGCGGCCAGCCGCGCAGGCCGAGCCGCGTCGCCACCGCGCCCTCGTGCATGTCGGCGCCGGCGGTGAGCGCGTGGTCCTCGCAGTGCTGGATCAGCGGCAGATCGAAGGTGCGCGCGTACTCCAGCGCGCGGCGCATCACCGCGCTGGAGGTGACGCACACGCCGTCGTCGCTGACCGCCACCGCGCCGGCGTCGCGCAGGTCGGCCATCTCGGTGAGCTCCTGGCCGGCGAGGCCCTTGGTGATCGCGCCGATCGGGTGGAGCGCGGGCCCGCCGCACTCGGCCGCGCGCGCCACCATCATCTCGGTGATGCCGCGGGTGTCGTTGACCGGCTTGGTGTTGGGCATGCAGCAGACGTGCGCGAAGCCCCCGGCGGCCGCGGCGGCGAGGCCGGTGGCGATGTCTTCCTTGTATTCCTGGCCCGGCTCGCGCAGGTGCGCATGCAGATCGACGAACGCCGGCAGCGCCCACAGCCCCTTGCCGTCGATCACCAGGGCGCGGTCGGAGGCGCGCATCTCGTTCGTCGCCGCGCCCGCGCCGACGCGGCTCACCCGCCCCTGTTCGACGACCACGTCGACGACGCCGTCGAGCCCCGCCGCCGGATCGACGGCGCGGACGGACGTCACCACCACCAGCTCCGGGTCCCGCGGCGCGCGGCTGAGATCGATCATCGCTGCCCGCCCGCGTTAGCATCGCCCCCGCCGAGAGGCGAGGACCGTCGCCCGCGACTACCCCTTGACCGTGGTCGGCCGTTGGCGCTACGAGTGTGCGCCCTCGCGAAGGTGGCGGAATTGGTAGACGCGCTGGTTTCAGGTGCCAGTGGCCTCGCGGCTGTGGGGGTTCGAGTCCCCCCCTTCGCACGAAGACTTCGAGATGCGCGTTCGCGCCGGCCCGCGATGTGCTAAGAGGTCGCGGCGTGCACTTGGTGGAGGACAGCGCCGTTGCTCGTGGGATGATCCGCGTCGAGACGGGAGAGGATCTGATCGTCGCGCTCGAAAAGTTGGCGGCGGCGGCGGGCTGGACCGAGGCGTTCGTCACCGGCGCCGGCGCGCTCGAGATGGTCGAGCTGGCGCGCGGCGGCGAGACCATGACGTTCGACAACGCGCAGCTGAGCAGCCTGTCGGGGCGGATCGTCCGGCGCGGCGATCGCTGCGAGGCGGCGCTGCAGACCACCTTCCTCGCCGGCGGCACCGTGCAGGCGGGCCGCATCGTCGCCGCCATCACCGGCGAGCTCCTGCTCGTGGTGGACGCCGCGATCGCCAAGGCGCGCCCGAAGGTGGAGCCGCCGCGCGAGCGGCTGAAGAGCGAGGCGCCGGTCGACAGCGACGACGAGCGCGCGGCGACGCGCCCCTTGTCGCAGAGCTTCACCACCAAGCCGGTGATCGTCCCGCGCGGCCAAGCCGAGGCCTCCGAGGAGGACTCGAACGACCACTGGATGGACGTCGAGGCGGGCGACACCCTCGAGCACCCGCAGCTCGGCGCGTGCGAGGTCGTCGGCGAGGACGAGTCGGGCGGGATGCGCGTGCGCATCGCCAGCGGCCGGATCTGCGTGCTGCGGCTCGACACGCTCGAGGTGCGGGCGCCGTCGACGAGCCCCGAGGGCCAGCGCACCTTCCGCGTCGCCGGCCCGAAGCGCCGCCGCTAGCGGAGGCCGCAGGCGCGTTTGCAGCGGTCGAGCGTGGCGCGGGCGGCGGTGCGCGCGCGTTCGGCCGAGGCTAAAAGAGTCATTTCAACTTTTTCAGGCGCGGCGAGCAGCTCGGCGCGGCGGGCGCGGCCGGCGGCGAAGTGGCGCTCGATGTGATCGCCGAGGAGCAGCTTGGCGTGGCCGTAACCGAACGGCTCGCCGTCGCGCTCGCCGCTCCGGTACCAGCCGGCGATGCGCTCGAGCTCGTCGGGCGCCGCGAATAGCTTCAGCAGCGCGAACACGTTGCAGCGCTCCGGATCGAGCGGCTCGCCGAGCGGCGTCGAGTCGGTGACGATGCCGCCGACGAGCTTCTTCAGCTTCTTGCCCGACTCGAACAGCGGGATGGTGTTGCCGTAGCTGGTGCTCATCTTCTTGCCGTCGGTGCCGCTGACGTAGGGCGCCTCCGACAGGCGGAACTCCGGCCGGTGGAGCAGCTCCTCGCCCGTGCCGTAGGTCTCGTTGAAGTGGGTCGCCATGTCCTGGGTCATCTCGACGTGCTGGATCTGGTCCTTGCCCACCGGCACGAGCGTGGCGTCGTAGATGAGGATGTCGGCGGCCATCAGCACCGGGTAGGTGAACAAGCCGACCGAGGGCTTGATGCCGCGATCGATCTTGTCCTTGTAGCTCGTGGCGCGCTCGAGCAGGCCCATGCCGGTCACCGTCGCCAGCAGCCAGGCGAGCTCGGTCACCTCGGGCACGTCGCTCTGGCGGAAGAGCAGCGCCTTGTCGGGATCGAGCCCGAGCGCCAGGTACGTCACCGCCAGCTCGCGCACGCTGGCGCGCATCTCGTCGGCGTTGCGCAGGCTGGTGAGCGCGTGGAAGTCGGCGATGAAGTAGAAGCACTCCCCCGGGTAGCGATCCTGCAGCTCGATGTGCTGCTTGATCGCGCCGAAGTAGTTCCCGAGGTGCTTGACCCCGGACGGCTGAATTCCCGACAAGACGCGGGGGCTCATGCCCCGCACGATGCCACAGGCGGATTAGAGATGCATGCCGGTGGTGGTCGGGCACCAGTCGCCGTGGCGGCGTTCCTTCAGCTCGCCGCGGAGGAACGAGCGCAGCACCGGGGCGATGTTCTGCGGCACGTCGTCGTCCCACTCGCCGCCGTGGATGGCGTCGCGCGGGGTGAGGTCGGGCCCGGGCAGCGCGAACACCGGCAACACGTTGGTCTGCAGCCGCAGCGCCGCGAGCTCCTCGCGGAACACCTTGAGCTCGACGCGCACGAGCCGCACGTTGCGCAGCGCCGCCTGCATCAGCGGATCGGCGAGCGACTTGTCGACGCCGCGGCACGGGTTGCAGTCCGTGCTCGTCACCATGAGCAAGAGCGTCTGCCCCTTGGTGCGCGCGAGCCGGTACTGCTGCAGCAGCGCCTCCTTGAGCTCGGCCGACGACAGGCCGATGTCGACCACCTCGATCGTGCCGATCTGCGTCGACTGCGTCGACTCGGGCACCTTGGGCAGCGGCGGCGCGTCGGCCGCAGAATCGGCCTTCTGCTTGTCGTCGCCGCCGTGGGTCGCTTCCTTGGTGCCGGAGGCCTTCGCCGGCTCGGCGTTCGGCGCCTGCGCCAAGAGCTCGCGCCAGTGGTGCACGCCCCAGGCGAAGATCGCCGACGAAGCCAGGAGCGAGGCGAACCCGAGCGCGGTGAGCAGCACCAGCCAGCGCTGGTTCGGCTCGCGGCGGCGGCGCTGTTCGAGCCGCGCGGACGGCGGCGCGCCGGTGAGGTACGGGTCGTAGAGGATGTTGCCCATGTCGGGCGTGCTCGCAGGTCTCGTGCCGTCCTGCCGACCAGACTCGCTCACATGAGAAAGGTAGCGCGCCGGGTTGAGCCATGCCCGGGAAAAAACGGTTATGCTGGGGGCGCTGATGCCGCTTTCGTGCCGTCGTGTGCCCTTTTGCCTCGCCGCGCTGCTCGTGCCGTGGCTGTGGGCCGCGCGCGCCGGAGCACAAGAGGACGTCCCGCAGCGCGCCATCGAGCTCCACGACGAGGCGCAGCAGCTCTACGCCATCGGCCGCTACCGCGAGGCGATCCAGCGGCTCGACGAGGCGGTCACGCTCGATCCCGACGGCAAGCTCCTCTACTACAACCTCGGCGTGATTCACGAGCGGCTGGGCGAGACCGACGAGGCGATCCGCAACTACAAGAAATGCCTCGAGCTCGAGACGGTGCCGAACGAGCGCGAGAGCCTGCTCGTGGTGCTGAAGCGACTCTACGGTCTGCGCCAGGCGGGCGAGCTGCCGGCGTCGCGGCCGCCGCCGCCGAAGCCGTCGCGGCCGCCGCCCCATCCGCTGCGGCCGTGGATCTGGGCGAGCGCCGGCGTGACGGTGGGATTTGCCGCGCTCGGGGCGATCTTCGCCGCCCGAACCGCCGCGCTCCGCCCGAGCGCCGAGCCGACCACCGGCAACGGCGTGAGCGTCGACGATCTGCAGCGCCAGAACCGCCAGGCGGGCACGAGCGCGATCGTCGCCGAGGTGTGCTTCGGCGTCGCGGGGGCGGCGGCGCTCAGCGGCATCTCGCTGGCGATCGTGGCGACGAGCGGCAAGAGCCCGCCCGCGCAGGGCAAGACGCAGCCGCGCGCGGCGCTGGCGCCGGTGGTCGCGCCGGTGATCGCGCCGGGCTTCGGCGGCGGCGTGGCGCGCTGGCAATTCTGATGAGGCGGGCGGTCTGGC
>JACXTT010006279.1_pt1 | contig 16995 bp, 15 predicted proteins | sample 9270951 | NCBI WGS metagenome assembly JACXTT01 (sample SAMN15532306, study PRJNA645909) | rock metagenome | isolation source: weathered quartz diorite | place: Puerto Rico | collected 2017-06-21 | reverse complement strand
AACGAACAGCGCAACATCTCCTCGGTGCCAGTCCTGTTTTTCACTCGGCTTTACTCCTTGGTTAACCGCTCTCTCCCGCTCTTTCGCCCTTTGCCCGGTCGGCAGGACAGATCGTTTCACGCCGAGACTGCTCGGACCTGATCGGGCGAAAACCCGATCATACCCTCATCTCGTCTTGTAGATGATATCGTCTATGATTCCGTATTCCTTAGACTGTTGCGCATTCATGATGAAATCGCGCTCCACGTCTTTCTCCACTTTCTCTAGCTTTTGGCCGGTATGTTTGGCCATTAACTGGTTAGTAATCTCGCGCATACGGAGAATTTCGCGGGCGTGGATGTCGATGTCCGTAGCCTGTCCGGACAGTCCACCCATGGACGGCTGGTGAATCAGAATGCGCGAGTTGGGCAAGGCCAACCGCTTCTTGTTCTGGCCAGCCGCCAGCAGCAGCGCCGCCATGCTGGCCGCCTGCCCGATGCAGATGGTGGTGACGTCGTTTTTCACGTACTGCATAGTGTCGTAGATAGCCATACCCGCTGTGATCGAACCGCCCGGCGAGTTGATGTAAAGCTGGATGTCTTTCTCCGGATCCTCCTGGGCCAGAAACAGCATCTGCGCGATCACCAGATTGGCGATGTTGTCGTCAATCGGGGTGCCGATGAAAATGATGTTGTCCCGCAACAGTCGGGAGTAGATGTCGTAAGCCCGCTCACCCCGGCCGGTCTGCTCGATGACCATGGGAACCAGCATCATTTTGGGATCGTTCACATTCACCTGCCACACTCCTATTCCGACTACTTGCTCTTCTGGGAGGATCGAAAGTGTCCGCGTCAGGCGGACTGGCGATATAGAAAATCGAGGGTCTTTTCGCTGCGGATTCTATTCCGGATTCTATCCAGCGCCCCATCGCGTGTCAAACGAGCCCGGATCGCGTCCGGCGTCTGTTTGGACTGCGTGGCCAGAGCCTCGATCTCCCGGTCGATTTCCTCGTCGCCGACTTCGATTTTTTCCTCCTCTGCGATCTTGTCCAGCAGCAGGGAAGCCTTCACTTCCTGCACCGCCTGCTCGCGTTGACCCACGCGCAGCCGGTTCAAATCCATTTTCTTGATTTCTTCGGCTTTCATGCCTTGGGCTGCCAGGGCGCGCAGGCCGCGCTCCAGGCGAACGTCGATTTGCCGCTCCACCAGCGCTTCGGGTACTTCGAATTCGCTGCGCTTCACCAGTTCCGCTACCAGCTTGTCCTTGGCTTCGTGCTCGGCCGCGTGTTTGCGCTCGGATTCCATGCCTTCGCGAATACGCTGGCGGACTTCCTCGAGGTTCTTGAACTCTCCCAATTGAGTGGCAAACTGATCGTCTAGTTCGGGCAGAGCCTTCTGCTTGATGGATTGCACTTGTAAGGTGTAAGTGAAGGTTTTTCCCGCCAGGCGCTGTTCGGCGGCGTCTTGGGCATAGAGCACGTCGAATACGCGCTCGTCGCCGGCGGAAGCCCCGCGAAGATTCTCGGTGAACTCAGGCATGGTGTTCTTGCCCGCGATTTCCACCATGATTTCATCCATGTGGACCGGCTTGCCGTCTCCGTCCTTGGGCTGGCCATCGAGCGAAACCTGGGCATAGTCGCCGTCGGTCAGGGCCCGGCCTTCCACCGGCGTGTAGGTGGCGTGCTGCTCGCGCAGGTTGGCGAGCGACTGCTCGACCTCTTCGTCGGTGACCACGATCTCGGGCTTTTCCGCGCGCAGCTCCTTGTAACCCTCCACCTTGATTTCAGGCATGATTTCAAAGCTGGCTTTGAAACGCAGCGGCTCGTTGTCCTTCAGGTGCAGATCAGTGACTTGCGGCTGCGAAACCGGGATCAGGCCCTGCTTGTCGGTTTCCTTACGGAAGTAGCGCGGGACCAGCGCTTCCACAACGTCGCTTTTCAGATCCTCGGAAAAACGCTGGCGGATGACCGAGGCGGGCACGTGTCCACGTCGGAAGCCGGGAATCCGTGCCAGCTTCTGGTATTTCTGGATCAGGGAATCAGTCTCGCGATTGACTTCTTCGACGGGAATCTCAACCTGGATCTCCCGCCGGGTGTTGCTGCTGGTCTCAGTGGGACTCACATGTACCTTTCAAACTCGATGCCACGAACCGCCTCTTCCCGAAACTGGGCGACGGGTTCGGCGGCAGCGGCTACAACTCTGAGTGTAAAGACTGGGAGAGAGCACCGTCAAACTCGGGAGGACGGAAAGCCAGTAACAAACGTAACCTCAAGAATACAATCGTGGATGGCAGGCACGTTGATTACCTCAATTCTCCTTCCATGCCTCCCCGTACAATGAGGTTCGGATGCCCGCTTGGCTGGTTCAACTGAATCGCGAGGTTGTTGCTTGCACGCGCTGCCCCCGCTTGGTCGAATATCGGGAAAAGATCGCGCGGGAAAAGCGGCGTGCCTACCTGGGCTGCCAATACTGGGGGAAACCGGTTCCCGGTTTCGGCGATCCCAACGCGCGGGTGCTGGTGCTTGGCTTGGCTCCCGGTGCTCATGGATCGAACCGCACGGGGCGACCCTTTACCGGCGATGCCTCGGGGAAATTCATGTATCCGATCCTGCACCAGGCGGGATTTTCCAACCAGTCTACCGCCACCGATTGCGATGACGGCCTGGAACTTAGAAATCTCTATATCACCGCGGCCGCACGCTGTGCCCCGCCCGACAATAAGCCCCTACCGCAGGAACTGGCGAACTGCGCATCCTATCTGGACCGTGAAATGGCTGGGCTTAAGAACCTGAAGGTAGTCGTGGCGCTCGGCAGAATTGCGTTTGCCGCCTACCTGGACTACTTGAAGCGCCAAGGCCTGCTCCCGAGCAAGAAGCTCTACCCGTTCAGGCATGCTGCCAGCTACACGATGCCGGATGGAAAGATCCTGCTGGCTTCCTACCATCCGTCCAACCAAAATACGCAGACGGGAAGACTCACCCGCAGAATGTTCGCCGCCATTTTTGAAGAAGCGAGGAGTTTGGCCGATCGCTGATGGGCCGGGGTGGCCCTGGCTCGCCGTGCGACTCAAGCACTAACGCTGGAATTAACCTATGATCATGTGATTTAATTAACCGTGATTAATTCTAAAAGCAGTTCCTGTCGGTTTTGTCCATCAGGATGCATGGAGCTGCTTGCGATTGTTCTGCTTTGCGCCGCCGCTCCGGGCCAGCAATCTGCCTCCGCCCCGCCCGGCATCCAGGACAACAGCTTTCTGGTGGAAGAGGCATATAACCAGAATTTTGGCGTCGTCCAGCACATTTCGAGCTTTACGCGCTCCTGGAACAGCAAAGACTGGAATTACACCTTCACCCAGGAATGGCCCGTCCCGCGCGATCCGCGTCACCAGCTGAGCTACACCCTAGCTGCGTTGCGCACCCGCGCATTTCCCGGTTCCGGCGCCGGTATTGGCGATGTTTTCCTGAACTATCGTTACCAGTTGCTGGGAAACGGAGACACCCGCGTTGCTTTTTCTCCGCGGCTCAGTCTCATCCTTCCTGCCGGTGATGCAACGCTCGGTCGGGGAGCGGGAAGCTTCGGGGTGCAGACCGGTCTTCCCTTGAGTGTGGTCGTCAGCAAAAAACTGGTAAGCCACTGGAATATCGGGGCAACCTTCTTTCCCCGCGCTCAGGATGCTTCCGGCGATCGCGTTGCTACGGTTGGATACAACCTCGGCCAGAGTTTCATGTGGCTGGCGCACAGCCGCTTCAACGTCCTCCTGGAGACGGTGTTCGCCAGTTCACAAGCGGCGGTGGCGGCTGATCGAACGGAGTGGACGAACTCGCTCCTGCTCAGTCCGGGGGTACGCTGGTCTTATAACTTCCGCAATGGTTTGCAGATCGTTCCCGGTGTGGGTGTGCCCATCGGGGTCGGGCCGAGTGCGGGCGAAAGAGCCGTGTTTCTGTACCTCAGTTTCGAACATCCGTTTCGCAAGCTGCGCCGGCCTTGAATCCACTATCTCTCGCTATCCGCCATCGCACTTAAAACCTCACAATGTCTCCCACGCGAAGAATCTCTCTCCAAAAACCAATACTCGGCCCGGTTCTGTAAAGTAAGTAAAGGAGGAGAGTGTATAAGGAGGAAGCTCAAAACCCCACAAACACCGGTTCCGGCTCCAGTTGTATGCCCCAGAGTTCCTCCACGCGCTGCTGAATGTGATCTTTCAGCGCCAGGATGTCTGCGGCGGCGGCCTCTCCCCGATTCACGATGGCCAGAGCGTGTTTGCGGGAGATCCCCACCTGGCCGCTGCGATAGCCTTTGCCGAAACCCGAATATTCCACCAGCCAGGCCGCTGAGACTTTTCGCTGGGAATCGAGCGCTGGATAGCTTGGAATCTGTAGACTCTTGGCGGTCGCTCGCCTGGTCAACTCGGCATACTGATCGGCAGTGAGCACAGGATTCTTAAAGAACGAGCCGGCGCTGCGGCAGTCCTCGTCGCCGGGTGTGATGAGCATGGCCTTGCTGGCGCGGATGCGGCGCACGGCCTCCCGTGTGCTGGTCAAAGAAGGAGTCTGCTGGAAGCCGGCAAAATGCTTTTTCAGATCGGCGTACTGGATGCGAGGCGGACCACCTGGAGTCAGGGCATAGGTCACGCGCAGAATAATGAAGCGTCCACGTTCGCTGCTGTTGAAGATGCTGGTGCGGTAAGTAAACCCGCAGGCTTCGGCACAAAGTTCGCGAATCTGGCCGTCCCTTTGATCCAGGGTGAGTACCGAGACGATGGTCTCCGCGACTTCCTGACCGTAGGCGCCGACATTCTGCACCGGGGTTCCGCCCACGCTGCCCGGAATGCCGCTCAGGCACTCGACTCCGGCGCAATTCCGGGTGACGGAACGAGCCACGAACCGATCCCACTCTTCGCCCGCTCCTACCTCGAATAGTGTCTTTCCATTCTGGTTGCGCTCGTCGATTCCAGAGATGGCGATTTTCAGGACTAAGCCGGCCCAACCCCTGTCGGAAACCACCAGGTTGCTGCCTCCGCCCAGGACAAACAGGGGAAGACCGCGTGCCCTCGCAAACTGGACGGCTTCAGCAACCTCCCCGGCCGTGCTGGTTTGGGCGAAATAACGCGCCGGGCCGCCCACCTTCAAGGTTGTCAGCGGGGCCAGGGCCACGTTTTCCTGAATGTTCATGATGATATGATTGTTTACTAATATACGACCGGCGAGGGGCTGTTGGACACTCGACCGAGGCACGTCGGGACACCTCCCGGTGTGACTTGCCGGGCTCGGAATTGCGCTTGTTGGTGGCGTATTACAATCATGGCGAGGAGAAGAAATGTACCCAGAGATCATGGTAGTCCCGATGCGCGAAGAGTTGATTCGTCTCGGCATTCAGGAACTGCGCACGGTGGCGGAAGTTGACCAGGCCATACCCAATCAGCCGGGCATCACGATGGTGGTGGTAAATTCCATTTGCGGCTGCGCCGCAGGGCGCATGCGTCCCGCGGTTCGGGCAGCGCTGCAACACTCCAGCCGTCCTGAAAGAATGTTCACTGTGTTTGCCGGGCAGGACAAAGAGGCGACCGAACGTGCGCGCTCGTATTTTGCGGGATATCCACCCTCTTCGCCCTCGATTGCGCTGCTGCGCGACGGCAAGGTAGTCCACATGATGCATCGTAGCGACATCGAGCACCGTGAGGCGGCGGACATCGCCGCGGAATTGAAGGGCGCGTTCGATAAATTCTGCGCCAAGCCCGCCACGGTTTCGTAGCCGACATCCCGGACGTCTCGAATGGCTGTGTGCGCCTGGCCACAGAACCCACCATGACCCAAAAGTTTTACGTCACGACGCCGATCTACTATGTGAATGCACGCCCGCACATCGGCCATGCCTACACCACGATTGCGTGCGACACCATCGCGCGCCGGCAGCGCATGATGGGCTTCGACACGTACTTTCTCACCGGTACTGACGAGCACGGGCAGAAGATCGAGCGGGCGGCGCAGGCGGCGGGAAAGACTCCGCAGCAACTGACGGATGAGGTGTCTGCCCAGTTCCGCGGACTGTGGGACCGGATGGGCCTCAGCTACGACGATTTCATCCGCACCACCTCCGACAGGCACAAGCAGGGTGTGCAGGCGTTGTGGCGGCGCATCCGCGACAGCGGCTACATCTACAAAGATCATTACGTCGGTCAGTACTGCGTGTTCGACGAACTCTACGTGGACGCGGCCGGGCCCGGTGCACCCTGTCCCGAGTGCGGACGCCCGACCGAGACGGTGCGGGAGGAAAATTACTTCTTCAAGCTCTCCGCATTTCAGGACAAACTCCTGCAGCTGTATGACCGCCAGCCTGACTTCATCCGCCCGGAGGCGCGTCGCAACGAAGTGATGTCGTTTGTGCGCTCCGGGTTGCGCGATTTGTCCGTCAGCCGCAGCACGCTTACCTGGGGCATTCCCGTGCCGGACGATCCGAAGCACGTGATCTACGTCTGGCTGGACGCCCTGGCGAACTACGTCACCGCGTTGGGCTACGGATCGGACGATGCCACCAAGTACGACAAATATTGGCCGGCCGATGTGCAAATGATCGGCAAGGAAATCGTGCGCTTCCACTGCGTCTACTGGCCGGCCCTTCTGATGGCGGCAGGCTTGCCCCTGCCCAACCGTATCCTGGCGCACGGCTGGCTGCTGTTCGAAGAAAGCAAGATGTCGAAGTCGCGCGGAAACATCGTGCGGACCGAGACGATCCTCGACGTGTTGGGCCAAGATGCCCTGCGATATTTTCTGCTGCGCGAGGTTGTTTTCGGGCAGGATGGATCGTTCTCTTTCGACGCACTGGTGCAGCGTTACAACGCTGATCTGGCCAATGGGCTGGGCAATCTGGCCAGTCGCACGTTGACCATGATCGCACGTTATTTTAGAGGCGAAGTTCCATATCCCTCGCGCGCGATTTCGCGCGCGGAAGAGAGTGCGATTGCCGAGACTGCGGGGCAGACGATCGTGGAATTTAATGCCCTGTTCGAGCAACGCCAGTTTTCGCGTGCTTTGGAGGCAGCCTGGGGGCTGGTGGCAGCGGTCGATAAGTACATTGTCGAAAATCAGCCGTGGGCGCTCGGTGAGAAGCCGGACGACGAAAGCCGATCGCACCTAGCGACGATTCTTTACACCAGCGCCGAGGCCCTGCGAATCGTGACCGCGCTGTCGCACCCCTTCATTCCCGACGCCACCAGTAAGATTTGGACCCAGTTAGGTTTGGGGGATATTGGCAAATATCCGCTTTCCGATTTGAAGTGGGGACAACTCCGGTTGGGAACGAAGCTGGGGGAGATCCAACCCGTGTTCCCGCGCGCCGACAAAAGCGCCGTCGAAAGGATGCAACGGGTGGAAGAGCAGGCACGCAATGCGTCTACGGAGGCGGTCGCCAAAGAGGAAGAAAAGACGTCGGGGCCGCTACCGTCGACGATCCGAGCTACGGCCCCGCCGGCGGCGACCATGCCCGACGGCAAGATCGGCATTGAGGATTTCGCAAAAGTTGAGCTGCGGGTAGGCCAGGTAAAGGTCGCGGAAAAGGTAAAAGGCGCGGACAAGTTGTTGCGGCTGGAAGTGGATCTTGGGACCGAAGTGCGTCAGGTAATCGCAGGAATCGCCGAGGCCTATGCACCGGAGACACTGATCGGACGTAAGGTCGTAATTGTGGTGAATCTGGCACCGCGCAAATTGCGCGGGCTCGAATCAAACGGAATGATCGTTGCCGCTTCGCCAGAGGGCGGGAAGCCGGTGTTAGCCAGCTTTTTGGAAGATGTGCCGGTGGGAACGCGACTGAAATAAAGCAAACCTTCGGGCGTCACCCGCCAGCCTGCGGACCTGGGCTCTAACCCTTTTTTCGGGACCGAACTTCGAGATCCGGTGTCCGAGGTCCTCACTCCCATGTTCATTGACTCCCACGCTCATCTCGAGACGGAACAATTCAATGCTGACCGCGAACCGATGCTGGCGCGGGCGCGGGCCGCAGGCGTTGAAAGGATTGTGGCCATTGGCAGCGGGACGGGGCCGGGCTCACTCGATTGCGGCATTCAATTGGCCGAACAGAACGAATCAATTTACGCAACCATCGGCATTCATCCCCACGAGGCCAAGCTCGCCACTCAGTCCGATTTTCAGGAGCTGGAGAACCTCGCGAAACACGCCAAGGTGATTGCCTGGGGCGAAATCGGCCTGGATTATTTTTACGATCACTCCCCGCGCGCATTGCAACAGCAGGTCTTTCTGACGCAGATGGAGTCGGCGCGGACGGCGAAACTGCCGATCGTGATTCACTGCCGGCCTTCCGACAAGAGCGAGAACGCCTGGGATGACTGCCTTCACTTGATGGAGCGGCATTGGGGATCGAGCGGTCTGGGGGGCATTTTGCACTGCTTCACAGGAAACTGGGCGCACGCCAGGCGGGCGCTCGACATCGGATTCATGATTTCCTTCGCGGGCAATTTGACCTTCCCCAAAGCGCAATCCATCCGCGACGCCGCGAAGGAAGTTCCCCTGGATCGCGTTTTGATCGAAACCGACTCGCCCTTTCTGGCGCCGGTGCCACATCGCGGCAAGCGCAATGAGCCAGCGTTTGTAAAGGAAGTGGCGCGGCAACTGGGCGAGATCCGAGGGCTTTCGACCGAGGAAGCCGGGTGGCAGACGGCCGCTAACTTCTACAACTTTTTCAGAATGGCGGAATCTAACGAAAACAAAGAACAGAGGCGTTAAAAGCGCTTCTTCTGATACCCTCAAGGCTTACATTCCACGCCGTTTCAGAGAGCGCAACCAACATGCCGGAAAACAGTTTCGACATTGTGAGCAAGATCGATCTCCAGGAAGTTTCCAACGCAATCCAGCACGCTCTGAAAGAGATTCATACCCGCTTCGACTTGAAGGACTCTAAGTCCAACATCGAACTCGAAGGCAAGGAAGCGATCGTTCTGCACTCGATCGACGAATTCAAGCTGAAAGCAGTAAGCGAGATTCTCCAGCAAAAACTCGCCAAGCGCGGCGTTCCACTGAAGGGGTTGACCCACGGGCCGGTGGAATCGGCCCTGGGAGGAGCTGCCAAGCAGAAGATCACCATGCAGCAAGGCGTGCCCATGGAAAAGGCCAAAGACATCGTAAAACTGATCAAGAACTCAAAAAATAGAGTACAGGCGTCGATTCAGGGGGACCTGGTGCGGGTCAGCGGCAAGGACCGCGATTCGCTGCAAGCGGTGATCGCCCTGCTGAAGTCGCATGACTTTGGCATCGACATGCAGTTTACGAATTATCGGACGAACTGAAACACATGCCGGATCGGGGTCGCAGGCTTGAGCACACACGCCGCCATTAACGGAAAAGAGTTCTTCGAGCTACTGCGCGAGGATCTGGCCGCTATTGAGCGGGAGTTTGGCAGGGATACAGTCTCCGACGTCGAAGCCATTACCGAGATCGGCGAATACCTGCGCGGAGGAGGAGGCAAGCGCATCCGTCCCGCGCTGCTCCTGCTTTCCGCGAAGCTGCTGAATTACCAAGGGCGCGGCGCCGTCCGCTTAGGCGCGGTGGTGGAAATCATTCATACCGCGACCCTGGTTCACGACGACATCATCGACGAAGCCCAGACCCGCCGGGGCCGTCCGGCCGCCAATACGCAGTGGGGCAACTCCAAGTGTGTGCTGGCCGGCGACTGGCTCTACATGCAAGCGTTCAAAGTCGCGGTGCAGGAGCGGAACTTCCGCATTCTCGACACGCTTATCGATCTCACTCAACAAATGGTCGAAGGCGAACTGCTACAAATCGAGAAATTGGGCAAGCTGATCTCGCTCGACGAGCACTTTAATTTGATCTTCCGCAAAACCGCTTGTTTGTTTTCGGTATGCATGAGGATGGGCGCTATCCTGGGTGGCGCCAGCCCCGAACAGGAAGAGAGTTTGGCCCAGTACGGCCGGGATTTAGGGATGGCCTTCCAGATCGTGGACGATGTGCTTGACCTGACGGCTTCGGAAAACGTTTTGGGGAAACCCGTGGCCAGCGATCTGCGTGAGGGCAAGGTCACGATGGCCGTGATCCACGCGCTCGAGCGATGCACGGTGCAGGAACGACATTCGATCGAGACCGTGCTTCGGGAACGTGCCTTCGACGACGTCACCCATCGCGAAATTATCGCCATCCTGGAGCACTACGGTTCTTTGGAAGCCGCCAATGCTCGAGCCATGCAGTACGCCGCTCTGGCACGAAACGCCATCTGCAGCTTTCCCGATAGCGAAATCAAGCGAGCCCTGCTGTGGGCCCCGGAATTTGTGGTGGCCAGAGAGAAGTGAGTTTTGTCGTTGGCTGAAAACGTCATTTGATAATGCCAATATCGCCTCAGGGTTTTTACATGCGGCCACAACAGGGCTTATCGCCCAGCGGCCAAGGACCGGCGACTTTCACCTACGATCGGCGATTCCAACCATCTCGAACCGTCCACCTTTCAGCAGAGGGCCGGAGCCGATAAAGGCTCGCGCCGGAAGGTCTTTGGTAAAACGTTTGAGGTATGCCTTGTTAAACGGCTCCCAAAGAGAGACGTCGGGAGCGAAGATTTGCACCGAGACCAGGTCATCCATCGTCATGTTTGCCTTGACGAGCACGGCTTCAAACTCGTCGAAAAGAATCCGCATTTCTTCGTCCATGCTGGCCGGGGCCATTCCGGTGGCCGGGTCGATGCCGATGCGTCCCGAGATATAAAGCGTGCTGCCAACCAGAACCGCATCGCTGAAGGGCAATGTCGTTTTGCGCGGGAGGTTGATAGAATGGCGTTTGGGTGGGCTTCCCTCTGATGACACAGGAGTAACCTCGTTGTTAGGGCTTCGAATAGATTCCCGGTGGTCAGGGCTGAAATCCGTTTCTCGCCCTGAACCGTAATCCCACAGGGCAGTGTAATCGAACGCCCAAGCCTAATCCCACACCAAGGAGACTAAATCATGAAAAAGATGTTGATTCTCGCCCTGGCTCTTTCCGTCATGTGCACCGTAACCGGATTTGCTCAGGATGCGTCAAAGGACAGTGGCATGAGTAAGGATGCACCTGCCGCCCCGCTGAAGAATATCAAGGGGACGGTGAAGGCTGACGGAGACAAGGTGACTTTTGTTGCCGACAAAGGCAGCAAGTCATGGGATGTCGTGAATCCCGAAGCTCTGAAGGGACATGAGGGCCACCACGTTGAACTGAGCGCGCACGTGTATGCCGACAAGGGCCAGATTCACGTCATGAGCGTAAAAATGCTCAAGGCGGAGAAAATGGACAAGATGGACAACATGGCAAAGTAGTTGCCGTTCGCGCGAAAAACAACCACCTGGGGCGGCGCGGGCCGCCCTTTTTCCTTATACTAACCCCTCTGGAACCACGGCCAACTGATGGAAGCATTCCTCGCAGCGATCGGACGTCACGGATACATACTGGTCTTTTTCGTTGTGTTGGCAGAATCGCTGGGCATGCCCGTTCCTGCGGCCCTGGCGCTGGTGGCGGGCGGCGCTGCGGCGGCCGCCGGCGTTCTGCACCTCACCACCCTGCTGCTGCTGGCTGTGGCGGCCATGCTGGTGGGCGACTCAATGTTATTCGTGATGGGCCGCTACATGGGGTGGGGGCTGCTGGGCTTTCTTTGCAAACTGTCAGTTAACCCGGAAACTTGCATTCTGCGCTCGGCCGAATCCTTCTATAAGCGCGGCAAGGCCACCCTGCTGTTTGCCAAGTTCATTCCGGGTATCAACACCATGGCTCCGCCCCTGGCGGGGAGCATGAAGATGCGCCCGGATATCTTTCTGCGTCTGGATCTGGCTGGGGCCTCTCTCTATGCTCTGGTCTACATCGCCGTCGGCTTTCTGTTTCGTGACTTTCTAGCCTCCCTGGCTCATGGCTTTCAGACGGCGGGCCGGGCAGTCGAAACCGTGACACTACTCGCCCTCATCGGTTATGCAGGGTATCGGGTCTGGCTCTATCGAAAGCATGTCGTTTACCGGGTGGTGCCGCGGATACAGGTGGAGGAGTTGGCACTCAGACTGACATCGGAGGACAAGGATAAGATTCTTCTAATGGATGTCCGCAGCCACGGATATTACGATGCCGGCGCCGCTCGCATTCGAGGATCGATCCGAGTAGAACCCAACCATCTCGCGGAGGAAATGAAGACTTTGCCCAAGGACAAGGACATTTATGTCTATTGCACTTGAGCGCGCGAAGCGACTAGCGCCCGGGTGGCGCATCTGCTGCGGGAGCAAGGATTCAACGCGTTTGTAATTGTAGGTGGACTGGCAGCGTGGCGGAAAGCGGGGAATCCGCTGGAACCTGTACCCCGCGACGATCTGGTGAAGCTGCCTACGTTTTCCTGAGGGGAAAATTTGGGTGTCGGGCCTTCGGGGGTCGGACTCCGGACTTCGCACCCCGCCGTCGGGCGTCGAACTTTCATCAAATCGGGGCTGAGGTGGACGGCCAAGACACCGAAGTTCGAGGCCGGGTGGCTGAGCTTGCAGTCCGACGCCCTGCCGAATTGTTTTCGATGGCAGCCAACAAGGAAATTGAGATCAAGTTCCGTGTGGACGAGCTTCGCGCCTTAGCGCGACGTTTGCGGACGGCTGGATTCCGGTTGGTCACTTCACGGACCCACGAGCAGAACACATTGTACGATCTCCCGGGCGGGGTTTTGCGCAAGCGCGGCGAGGTTCTGCGCCTGCGTAAATATGGGGACGAGTGGCTGCTCACCCACAAGGCAAAAGGCAGAGTGACCCGTCATAAGAGTAGGGTCGAGACGCAATCCAGAATTGTCGAGGGTGACAAACTGGAAAGGATATTGCGCTTACTGGGCTACGCGCCTGCCTTTCGCTACGAAAAATTTCGCGCGGAGTGGACGGACGGAACCGGGCAAGTTGTGGTGGATGAGACCCCGGTCGGAAATTTTGGCGAGATTGAGGGGCCGGCGCGATGGATCGACCGCACCGCGCACCTCCTCGGAATCGAACCCAAGTCGTACATCACTCAAAGTTACGTCGAGCTGTTCGTGGCATGGAAACGACACACTCGAAGCCGGGCCCGCGATATGACATTCCAGGCGGTACAGGATTCCACAAGATCGAAATAGCTCTCACCGTGGTTCCTATCGAACTCCTTGCCGATGTTTTACGTGCCGGGAAGGCGTCTGCCCGGTAACATCACGCGCTCAACGGCGTCTAACGCAACAATACAGGGCTGACAGGGGGCAGGCGTGCGCACGGGGCGGCACTTTTTATTCTTCGGGGCGGGGCTGATTGCGCTTTGCCTTCCATTGACGCTGCCTGCATCCCCGGCCCCGACTTTTGGTCACATCACCATTCCGCGGGTGACCAGTCCTCCCCAGCTCGAAGACTTTCTGCAAATGAAGCCCATCCCCGCCTGGGATGGCAAGTTGGCCCGGGTCGATCACTTCATCCAGCGCGTTCCAAGCGATGGAGAACCAGTGTCGCAGCGCACCGAAGCCTATCTCGGGTACGACGACAAGAATCTGTATGTCATCTTTATCTGCTTCGATAACGAACCTAAGAAGATTCGAGCCCGGCTCTCCCGCCGGGAAGACATATTTGATGACGATTCAGTCGAAGTGATGCTCGACACTTTTCACGATCATCGCCGGGCCTACGCTTTCTTTTCCAATGCCGTGGGAGTGCAGGCCGACGCATTGTGGACCGAAGGCCAGGACTTCGACATGTCCTTCGACACGGTCTTCGACTCGGAAGCCAAGATAACTCCAGAAGGGTTCGTGGTGAGGTTTGCCATCCCATTTCGCAGCCTGCGCTTTGCCTCCAATGATCCCCCAACCTGGGGAATCCTGCTGGACCGCGATATTCGTCGCAACAACGAGAGCTCTTTTTGGCCGCAGTATTCAAGCCGTATTTCAGGCCGCTTGAACCAGGCGGGCGAGGCTGACGGGCTGGAAAATATTTCCCCCGGGCATAACTTTCAGCTCATCCCGTACGGAATTTTTCGCTCCTATCGTGATCTGGATTTGCGCGACCTGGACCATCCCAAGTTCACTCAGCGAGACGCTTTCGGGCAGCTCGGCCTGGACGCTAAGGCGGTCATCAAGGACAAGTTTGTGCTGGACGCTACTGCCAATCCCGATTTCAGCCAGATCGAATCAGACGATCCTCAGATCACGGTGAACCAACGTTTCGAAGTGCAATTCCCAGAAAAGCGGCCATTTTTTCTGGAGAATTCGAATTTTTTCCAGACACCCATCCCCTTGCTCTTCACCCGGCGCATCGTGGATCCGCACTGGGGAGTGCGTCTCACGGGAAAGGACGGACCGTGGGCGGTGGGCATGCTGGTGGCCGATGACGCGTCTCCCGGCGCGGAAGTCCCGCCCGACAATTCCTTATTCGCGAAGCACGCTTTTTTTGCGGTGGGCCGTGCCAGCCGCGATATCGGAAGCCAGTCTTCGCTCGGGGTGATGTTTACCGATCGCGAGGTGGGTCCGTATTTCAATCGGGTAGGCGGCATTGATGGACGCTTCAAACTCAACTCCAACTGGTTCGCCAGTTTTCAGGGGGTCCTCAGTTCCACTTTGTGCAGCGACACTCGCGACAGCGTCTGCACCTTGGGAACTTACCTTGCGGGCCCGGCCGCGGAGGTCACCCTGCAGCGCGACGGTCGCAAGCTTAATTACTTCATGGACTACTCGGACCGGAGCGACGGATTCCGTACCTTCACCGGCTTTGATCCCCAGCCGGACATCCACAATCTCTATCACCGGGTGCAGTACAGCTTTCGCCCTGAAGGCAAGCGCCTAATTTCCTGGGGACCGCAGATGGAGATCTACCACACCTTTGACCACGAAGGAAATTATCTGAACTCTGGCTATGCCCCTGCTTTGAAGGCCGAGTTTGTGAGACAGACGTTCATTACCGTTCTGTACGCCAAGGAAATGGAGTTGCTGCGACCGCGGGATTTCAGCGTTCTGACCAGTAATCAGAAATACGTTCGTCACACCACTGAGATCGATTTCAAGACGAGCCTATACCGTCCGGTTTCCTTCGAGATGGATTATCGTTTTGGCAGCCGCGTCAACTACGCCTCGCCCGACAACGTGGCTCCGTTTCTCTCCGGCCGAACCACCCTCAATACCACCCTCACCATCCGGCCCAGTAAGTCATTGCGGGTGGACAACACCTACCTGCTCTTCCGCCTGCACAATCGACTGGGTTCGAGCGGCAGCCTCAACAACCACATCGTCCGTTCCCGATGGAACTATCAGTACACCCGAAAACTCTCGTTCCGCTTTATCGGCGAGTACAACACCGTGCTGGCCAACCCTGCTTTTACTTTTCTGGAGACTACCCACAATTTCAACGCTGATTTTCTTATCACGTACTTGATTCACCCCAGCACAGCGTTCTACGTGGGTTACAACAGCAACCTGGAGAATGTGCTGTTGCCGTTAAGGAACGATGTGGATGGCAACCTTCTGCACGGCGGGCGCATGAGGAACGACGGGCGCGGCTTATTCGTGAAAGCCTCGTACCTGTTTCGCTTCTGAGTGTTCCCTCGGCGGGCAGGAGCCGTGCGAGGATTATTCCGAGGTGCGGGCTAGGTAGCTCTGCATCGCTTCGAGCATCACGCTCTTCAGCGGCACATGGTGCGCGGCCGCGAGCTTGCGGCAGTCCTCATATTCGGGTGCGTAATTGGTCACAGTGCCGTTCATGCTGGCGACCTTCAGGCGAACGTTCCCCCAGCGAGTTGTGACCGTGATCCACTTGCGAGCCAAAACGTGACGTCTCTCTTCCCGGCGGCGCACTCCAAGGGTGGTCGTTTCCGTGAAAATGATGCTGGTCAGCCGCGACGCGTCTTCGGGCTTGGCCAGCACCGTTAATAGCATTCCGGGGCGGTTCTTTTTCATCTGGACCGGTGAGGCGAAGGTGTCAAGCGCCCCTTCTTCGAGCAATCGGTCCACCACGTAACCAAAAACCTGCGGGCTTAAGTCGTCGAGGTTGGCCTCGAGCACCGAGACGGTTTCGTTGGAAAGATTCTTGGCATGTTCAGCCTGAGATTCGCCGAGGGTCAGGCGAAGCACGTTCGCGTGGCCGGAGAAGTCGCGTGTGCCCGCGCCGTAGCCCGATCTCTCGATGATCATGGCGGGAAACGGCGCAAACCGCTTCGTCAACATCTTTACGATCGCCGCCCCCGTCGGTGTGACAAGTTCCACCTGCGGGCCGGAAGAATAAACCGGCGCGCCGCGCAGCAGTTCCACCGTGGCCGGAACCGGTACGGGGAGGACTCCGTGCGCGCACTTTACCGTCCCTCCGCCCACGTTCAGAGGCGAGCAGACGATCTCATCGACGCCCAGGGCTTCGGCACCCACGGCAGCACAGACGATGTCCACCATGGCATCGACGGCCCCAACCTCGTGGAAGTGGACGTTCTCGATGTTGCTGTTGTGGATCTTGGCTTCCGCCGCACCCAGCGCTTCGAAAATCGCAATCGCCGTGCGCTTCGCACCGCCGCTGATCGAGGCCCTGCTGATGATCTCGCGAATTTCCTTCAGCCCGCGTACATGGTCATGCCGGTGTGACGTGGATGCCCCCGGACGCGAGCCCCCATTCCGAGTCTGTCCATAGTTGTGTTCCCGCAATTCAACGGGTTGGCGTGCTTGATCGTGATCATGCACATGACCATGGCTGTGCTCGGGTTTGTGGGAATGCTCGTGCTCATGTTCCCGGACATGACTCTCCTGCGCCCAGTATTCTTCGCGAGGCAACTCCTTCTCGCCATGAGCGTAGACATCGAGCTTGGTTGCGGAGATTCCGCTGCGGACAACTTGTGAGATCTCCAGGCCCGCCCCGATATTCAGTGCCGCCACGGTGTCACCCAACAGTTTGCCAGGCACTCCGGCGTCCACCAGGGCGGCCAGAAACATATCGCCGCTGACACCGGAAAAACAGTCAAGGTAGGCTATGCGCATAAGAAGCCGGTCGCTAGTCGCGGGTCTCTGGTTGCAGGACAAAACACCGTATTGCGCGGAG
>JACXTT010006278.1_pt1 | contig 16995 bp, 12 predicted proteins | sample 9270951 | NCBI WGS metagenome assembly JACXTT01 (sample SAMN15532306, study PRJNA645909) | rock metagenome | isolation source: weathered quartz diorite | place: Puerto Rico | collected 2017-06-21 | reverse complement strand
GTTGGCGGTTCGGTCTCCTTTTGTGGGTCGGGTTTCCGGTGATCCTGCTTACGGGATCGGTGGTGTGGGACAACGTTCCGTGGAAGGTGGCCGTGATCCACGCCCGCGATTGGCTCATCAAGTTGCTCGTGATTCCGATCATCGTGACCGTGTGGCGCTAACGCAGATCGTCGAAGACTTCGCGCGGTGACACCTTCATCCGTCACCTGGCGTGCTCGCCGCCGAGTCGCCGGCATCGCAACGCGCACTACCAATGCGGACGAGGCACAGCCCTCCAAAGCGCGGATTCCCGGGCTTTGGAGCCGGTTCATGGCTCAAGAGGGAGGTGCCTTCGGGCCGGTGTTCGCAGTGTATTCGGCGTATGAGAGTGATGTCTCCGGCAGCTACCAGATTCTGATTGGTCGGGAAGTTGCCGGATCGTCGCGGGTAGCGCCGCCACTTCATGTCGTCGACATATCCCCAGGCCAGTATCTCGTGTTCAGTTGTTCGGGCCCTCTCCCGGCGCGGTGATCGACGGCTGGCGTGCGGTATGGGCCTTCTTCGAACAGCCGGACGCCGCACGGCGGGCCTACACCACGGACTTCGAAGCACATCTCGAACCCGAACGCGTCGAGATCTGGATAGCGGTGCGCGACTCCGCCAAGATCTGATAGCTGCCCGCTCGTGCGGGGTTCATCGATCATTGAAACGAAGTTGCTGGCGGACGGAGAGGAGGTCATGAATCGTGATCGTTCAGCCACTGACGCTACTCGCCTCGATGCTTGCTCAGATCACCGTCAGCGGATTGCGCGTCGAGTACCTCACCAACCCGATCGGCATCGACGTCGTGCAGCCGCGACTGAGCTGGCGGATCGCAAGCAGTCAGCGCAACACGCTACAGGCTGCCTATCAGCTACAAGTCGACACCAGCGAAGCGCGCCTGGCGCGCGACGCGAACCTGCTGTGGGATTCGGGGAAACGGGCCTCCGACGCCTCCGTGTTCGTAGACTATGGTGGTCCCCCCCCGGTGTCGCGGACACGGTACTACTGGCGCGTGCGCGTCTGGGATTCGAGCGGCCGAGCGTCGGCATGGAGTCCCATGGCGTTTTGGGAAACCGGACTGCTGGAGCCCGCATCCTGGACCGCCGGGTGGATCGGGCCACCGCCAAGCACAGCGGATAGTCTCCCAGCGCCATCGCCGTTGCTGCGGCGAGCTTTTCGCGTTGCCGACCGCGTCCGCTCCGCCCGCCTCTACGTCACCAGCCTCGGGCTGTACGAGCTCTCTCTCAATGGACAGCGCGTCGGCGACCAGGTCTTCACGCCGGGCTGGACATCATACCGCCGCCGGCTGCAGTACCAGACGTATGACGTGACGCCACTCCTCCGGTCCGGCGACAACGTCGTTGGCGCAATGCTCGGCGACGGCTGGTATCGGGGGCAACTCGGATTCTTTGGCCAGCGCAACCTGTATGGCCGGCGACTCGCCCTGCGTGCCCAGCTCGAGATCCGCTACGAGAGCGGGCGCACGGAGCGCGTCGTGTCGGATACGGGATGGAGGACCTCACCGGGTCCGGTGCTCACCTCGGACATCTACGGCGGCGAAACGTACGACGCGCGGCGCGAGCTCAACGGATGGGCGAGCGCGCCGTACGATGACCACGCATGGGCACCCGTCGCCATCCTCGATCCTCCCGCGGCGACGCTGGTGGCATCGATGTCGCCACCGGTGCGTCGCGTGCGTGAGCTGCGCCCGGTCTCGATCCGGCGCGCGCCGTCGGGCGAAACGCTGTTCGACCTCGGCCAGAACTTCACGGGGTGGGTGCGTCTCGATGTGCGCGGGCAGGCAGGAATGACGGTCACACTTCGCTTCGGGGAAGTGCTCGACCGGGAGGGCAATCTCTACACCGCCAACCTGCGGGCAGCGGCGCAGACGGATCGCTACACGCTCAGCGGGAAGGGCCGCGAGGTGTACGAGCCGCATTTCACGTTCCACGGCTTTCGGTATGTGGCCGTCGCGGGATTAGCTGCGCCAGCAGACTCCACCACCCTCACGGGTATCGCGGTGTCGTCCGATCTCGCTCAAACGGGGAGCCTCGTGACCTCGGACTCCCTGCTCAACCAGCTGCAGCGCAACATCGTCTGGGGTCAGCGCAGCAACTTCTTGGATGTACCGACCGACTGCCCGCAGCGCGACGAGCGACTCGGCTGGACGGGAGACGCGCAGGTGTTCGCGCGCACGGCCGCGTTCAACATGGACGTCAATGGCTTCTTCGCGAAGTGGCTCGCGGATGTGGCGGCCGATCAGGACCCGAGCGGCAGCGTCCCGTGGGTGATTCCCAATCCCCTCGGCGGCGACTCGGTGCGCTTCGCCGGCACCGCGGGCTGGTCCGACGTCGCGGTCATCATTCCCTGGACGATGTATCTCACGTACGGCGACCGGCGATTGCTCGAGCGCCAGTTTCCGAGCATGCGCGCGTGGGTCGATTACGCGCGCCGCCGGGCGGGGGCCGATCTGGTCTGGAGACCGGGATGGCAATTCGGCGACTGGCTCGCACTCCACAGCGACGATCCCTCCTACCCAGGCGCGACCACCGGTACCGACCTGATCGCCACGGCGTTCCTGGCTCATTCCACCGATCTGGTGGCCCGCACGGCGAGCGTGCTCGGTCACGCCGAGGAAGCGACCATGTATCGCGCGCGCTTTCAGGCGCTCCGGGACGCGTTCAATCGCGAGTTCGTTTCGAGTACAGGTCGAGTGGGCGAGAACACGCAGACGGCGTACGCGCTGGCGATCGCGTTCGATCTCCTGCCGGATTCACTCATCTCGTCCGCGGCGGGACGCCTGGCGCACGATGTGGAGTCGCGCGAGCACCATCTCACCACTGGGTTTCTCGGAACGCCGTACCTCCTGCACGTGCTCGACGCGACCGGGCACAGTACGGACGCGTTCGCCCTGCTCACCCAGCGCACCTATCCGTCGTGGCTGTATCCGATCACCAGGGGCGCGACGACGATGTGGGAACGGTGGGACGGCATTCGCCCCGACAGCTCGTTCGAAGACCCGGGGATGAATTCGTTCAACCACTACGCGTTCGGCGCGGTGGGGGATTGGATGTATCAAAACATCGGCGGGATCGATGTGGACGCGGCGGCGCCCGGTTACCGGCGGTCACGCATCGCGCCACGACCGGGAGCGGGACTGACGAGTGCGACCGCGTCCCTCGAAACGCTCTACGGGACGCTGAGCTCTGCGTGGCGACTCGACCGCGACCGATTTACGCTCGTGGTGACCGTGCCGGCAAACACGTCGGCGGAAGTCACCTTGTGGGGCGCCCGCGTCGATCAGGTGCGGGAAGGGGGCGCGCCGCTCAACTCCCGCGATGGAGTTCGTGCCGCGCGCCAGCGTGGGCCGGATGTGGTCGTGGAGGTCGGCTCGGGCCGGTACAGTTTTGTGGTCACTCCTTAACTCGCGGGGTGGCCTTCGCCGTTGGCGAGGCCCTCGCGCGAGGGCTATGCTAGGGAATGTTCCCCAACACTCTCCTTTTCATGCTGCAGACCGTGAGTAACGCCGAGCTCGGGTATGCCATGAGCCTGCCGAACGGCTTTGGCGCCATTCCCGCGGAGTTCGCGGGAGGGCACGACATCGTCGGGTGTTGGACCCGCGAGGGATCCCAGTCGCCGTCACCGGGCGCATTCGTACTCTGCATCCAGCGCATGCATGCGACGTTGGGACGAGAACATCTGAAGTCGTCGGATCTCCCTGCGACGTCCCAGGTGCTGAAGGTGCGATGGAACGGCCTCGACATCGACGCGGTACGTACCGACACCTCCCAGGCCGGCACGCCGATCACGGTCTACACGGTCCAGGTGCCGCTGCGCAAAGAGGCGATTCAGTTGGTCGTGGCCGGGCCGAGCGCGCGAGCCCCTGAGACGCTGGCCACCCTGAATTCGGTGCTGGGCTCGCTCAAGGGCGAGACCAACTGGCTCTCCTCCAGTGAGCGGGCGGGTCGGATGGGTACGATCGTCGGCTGGGTCGTCGGCATTGCAATCGGGGTACTCATCGTGCGGATGGTCTTCACGCGGCGGAGGAGGGGGGCGCCGTCGAGCGCCTAAGGCTCGCTCCGTTCATCACCGCCCTCGCGGCTGCTGTCGTCCCCGCGGCGGGACTAGCCCAGGCGCGGAGCGGGATCGAAGGCCGCGTCGTCGATGCTGCAGGCCGGCCTTTGCCGTCCGCCGAGGTAAGCGTGGTCCGTGCCCGAGCCACGACCGACGCCGATGGCGCGTGGCGGATCACACACCTCGAACCCGGCCCGTACCGCATCGTCGTCCGCCGGCTCGGGTACCGTCCATCCCAACAGGACGTCCAGGTCGAGGCCGGTCGTACCGCGCGGGTCACCGTCACGCTCGAGCTGGTCCCGTTCACACTCGACTCTCTCGTTGTCAGCGCCCCTCCGTCCAGTATCTCCACCACCGACGTCGACTTGGGCACGAAACTCACGGTCAGTGAGATCGCCTTGCTCCCGTCCACATTCGACGCTCGTCAACTGATCGCCCTCACGCCGGGTGCGCGGCCGGATCAGATCTGGGGTGGCGCCTCGGACCAGGCCAATTCCTATTCGCTCGACGGCACCACCGTCAACCATCCTGGTTTGGGCGGCGCCTTGTTGCTCCCGAGTCCCAGTTGGATCGAGACACTGGAGGTCCGCGGCCTCGGTGCCGGCGCCGACATCGGCGGTGCTCAAGGCGGTCTCGTCGAAGTGGTGACGTTGGCAGGCCGGAATATCATCGAGGGCGCGTTGCGAACTTCGTACGAGTCCGACCGGCTCAATGGGACGAACCTCGTTCCCGGTGAGATCGGACGTGAGCTAGCGAGCCGGCGAGAGCTAGATGGCCAAATCCGCGGCCCGTTGATGCACGATCGCCTGCATTTCGCCGTGTTCGGCCACGTCATCCGGCAAGAGGAGCAGGTCCTCGATTACCTCTCCACGACCAGCGGGTTCGTGAGCCAGCCGCCGTCGTACCGCGAGGAGCGCGGGCTCGCAAAGCTGACCTGGAAGCCGAACAGCCGCGATCTGCTCGAAGGCAGTCTGATGGGGCGGTACCAGGACGGCGATCGGGTCGGTCAGACAGGGTACGAAGCTGTTGCCGCGACTGAACGGCTGCGACAATCGAATCTCACCGGCAATCTCATCTGGCAACGCAGCTGGTCACCACGCAGCGCGCTCACGGTGCGCGTGGGCGGCTTCACTGCTCGCGAGTGGCACGATCCCTATGACCGTGCCGCGGCACCCGGCATCGAGCTGTTGACGCAGGTCAATCCTCCTCGCTATCAGAACGCGGTGTTTCGCACGGGGGCCGCGCCGTCGAGCCTCGGCTTGACCGCCGCTTGGACGGGGCGGGGCCGGCTCGCGGGCCTGGAGCACGAAGTAAAAATCGGCGGTGAGTACACGATGGGAGGATGGTGGTACGACCGCCAGCGGAACGGCGGGATGACGTGGCGACCGCTGCGCGTCCTTGGGTTCGATCCGGCCACTCCCGCGACGTGGTCGTACCTCGGCGCGATCCCGACGGGATGGGGCGGCGAGGTGCGAATCAACTCGGATGTCCGGAACGCCGCGCTGTTCGTGCAGGAGCAGATCGGGATTCTCTCCTGGCTCCGGTTCAATCCGGGATTTCGGTACGCCTGGTGGACCGGAGACCTCACACCTGCGAGTGGAGGCCCGCGATTCGCCGCGGTTCGCGATGCTGCGCTGGAGCCCCGCATCGGCGCGGTCGCCGAGCTCGACTTGTTGGGCGGCCTCGTCGCAAAGGCGCATTGGGGTCGCTATCACCAACCGATGTTCGCGGCCTTGTTCGACCGCGTGGCGGGGGCGGGGACCTACAGCAATGAAGAAATCTGGTCCTACCTGGGCGCCCCGCCCGCGAACCCGACGCAGACGTTCACGCTTGCGGAACGCGATTCACTCGCCGCGGCCGGGCTGTTCCGTTTCGACGAAAGTGTTCGACTGGATCAGACGGGCCGCGTGGAGCAGTACCATCAGCCGTACATGGATCAGGCCGTGCTCTCGCTGGAACGCGCCATCGGGACGCGCTGGAAGGTCGGCCTGACGTACGTCCGCCGCACGAATCGCGATATGGTCGCGCTGGTGGACCGCAACCTCGCGTCGGACTACACGGTGGTCCGCGATGTCATCATTCGCGATCGCTTCGGTCAGCCGGTGTTCTTCGCGGGGAGACCACTGGTGCTGGACCGGCTGGCCATCTCGAACGAGGACATTCTCTATGTCCAGGAGTTGGTGCGTCAAGGCCAAATCCTTGGCGGCAACGCGCTGCTGGTACCGCCGGACCTGACACCGGCACAGCTGGCGGCGTTGCGCTACAACCCCGACTTCGTTCTCACCCGGGTGCCGGAGGCGACCCGACGATTCGGCCAGCTGCAGCTCCGGGTGGACGCGCGCTACCGGACGTGGTCGGCCGGCGCATCGGCGACGCTTTCGACGCTCGAGGGGAACTACAACGTCGTGACCGGACCGGACGACTACACGAACGGTGGACCGGGCCCCTGGGTGCGACTCAACGAGCAGTACAATTTCTACGGTGCCCTCAACAACCAGAGTCGTTTTGAGGGGAAGGTGTACGTGGGCGGGCTCCTGCCGGGGCGGTTCCGCGGCGGGCTGTTCCTCTCGTACGCGACGGGCGATCGCGTCACCCCCACGCTGCCGATCGATGGATTGTTGTCTGAATTCGCCGTCGCGGTCCCATCCATGTCGAACCCGGGGGCATTGGACACGGTGACGTTCCATCCCTTTCTGTTCCGGAGCGAGACCGGACACCGCATCTTCATCCAGCCTCGTGGGACCTACCGGTACGAGGCCCGCGCGTCGTTGGACCTGCACCTGGAGCGGAGCTTCCCGCGAGGCGGGACGGAATTGGTGCTGGTCGTGGATGGGTTTAACGTATTGGGCGACCGGAGCGTCACCGGAATTCAAACTGAGGTCAATGCGCTGGCGGGGCTCGCGGGTAGCGACTACGGGAGAGTCCGGTCACGCGTCCCACCCCGGATGCTGCGGTTGGGAGCAGGAGTGCGGTTCTAACATGATCCCGGCTCAGGAAGCGCTGGCGCGGCTGCGCGAGGGGAATCGGCGCTTTGTCCAGAACGGACCAGCGGCGTCAGGACGTCCCGGCGCGGGACAACAGCCCTTCGCCATCGTGCTCGGCTGCTCCGACTCGCGCGTTCCCGCGGAGCTCATCTTTGGCCAGGGCTTCGGCGACCTGTTCGTCATCCGGGTCGCGGGCAACATCGTCGCGCCATCTCAGGTGGGCAGCGTCGAATTTGCGGCTGAACGGTTCGAGACCCGGCTGGCCGTCGTGGTGGGGCACACGCAGTGCGGCGCCGTGGCCGCGACGTTGGAGGAGCTGCGCCAACCGCAGGGCCACGCGTCGCCCAATCTGCGTGCCATTGTCGATCGCATCCGGCCCGCGATCGAGCCGCTGCTGGCCACACCCGTGGCGCAGGATCCCGTGGCGCTCGCCGCGCAAGCGACACGGGCGAATGTCCGCGCGTCGGTCAACCACCTGCGGCATGGCTCGGCGCTGCTCGAGCGACGCATCGAACGCGACGGCCTGTTGATCCAGGGAGCGGAGTATTGTGTCGAGACAGGAGTCGTAGAGTTCTTCGACGGTCCGGACGATTGAGGAGAGAGCATCAGCCCCTCTGGTGAATCGACGACGCGGAATATTGGCGGCCGCGAGGTCACGATCTCGAATCCCGCCAAGGTGCTGTTCCCCAAACCGAAATACACCAAGCTCGATCTCGCGAACTATTACCTCGCCGTCGCGGACGGGGCGCTGCACGGCGCGGGGGGGCGGCCGAACATGCTGGTCCGCTTTCCGAATGGAATCGGAGCGCCGTCCTTCTATCAGAAGCGTGCGCCCGAATCCCGGCCGCCCTGGATCGAAGTGGTGACGCTGCGGTTTCCGTCGGGCCGCACCGCGGACGAAGTGGTCCCGCGTGATCCCGCCTCCCTCGCGTGGCTCGCAAATCTGGCGTGTCTGGAGCTGCACCCGCATCCGGTGCGTGCCGACGATCTCGACCATCCTGATGAGCTGCGCGTCGATCTCGATCCCGTGCCAGGTATCAAATGGCCGCAGGTGCGCGAGGTGGCGCAGATCGCACGTGCGGTCCTCGACGATTTCGGACTCATCGGCTGGCCGAAGACCTCGGGATCGCGGGGGATGCATGTCTTTGTGCGCATCGTGCGGCGCTGGGGATTTGACGAGGTACGGCGCGCGGCGCTCGCGCTGGCGCGCGAGGTGGAGCGGCGCGGTCACGGGCTCGCCACCAGCAAGTGGTGGAAGGAGGAGCGGCAGGGCGTGTTCGTGGATTACAACCAGAACGCGAAAGACCGGACCGTGGCGTCCGCCTACTCCGTACGGCCCGTGCCGGACGCCCGCGTGTCCGCGCCGCTCTCGTGGGACGAAGTGGGCGACGCCGACCCAGAAGAGTTCACCCTGGGGACGATGCCGAAGCGTTTCGCCAAAGTCGGCGACCGCCATGCGGAGATGGATGCCAGCGCCGGGTCGCTCGAGGGTCTGCTCGAGCTGTCAGCCCGCCAGGAAAAGGAAGGGCAGGGCGATGCGCCGTGGCCGCCGCACTTTCGGAAGCAGCCGGGTGAGCCGCCCCGGGTGCAACCGTCCAAGTCTCGCGCGCGGGCGGAGAAATACCCGCTCATCGAGGTCAGCCGCGGGAAGAATAAGAAGGAAGCGCTGGCGGGACTGATGAAGTGGAAGAAGCGCCAACCCCGCGTAGCGAAATACCTGGAGCCCGCCGACATCTTGGTCGATCAGATGCGCGGCCGCTCCACCGCGTGGTACCGCATTCGGATCAACCTCCAGCACGTCCCGGAAAAACTCAGGCCCCGAACACCTTCTCCAGCTCGTAGGCCGGCGTGATCTCGAGCTGGTCGTAGCGGCAGTCTTTGGGTTTCTTGTCCGGACGCCAGCGCAGAAACACCGGCGGATGGCGGAAGCGGTCTCCCTCCATGTGATCGTACTTCACTTCACACACGCGCTCGACCTTGAGAGGCTCCCATGACAGGTCCTTCCCGGCGCTCCAGCGACTCTGCCCACCCGGCATCCGGCCCGACTCAGCGTCGATGCGCGCCCATTCCTTCCACGGATGTTTCGCGAGCGCGTTCTTGCGCAGCGAGGCAAGCTCTTTCACGAGCTGCTTGCGCACCACCATCGTGAATGCCGACGTGACGCCGACATGTTGCAGCCTGCCGTCGTCATCGTAGAGGCCGAGCAGCAGGGAGCCGACGGTATCCTTGCCGCTCTTGTGCCAGCGAAATCCTGCAACCACGCAGTCGGCGGTGCGGACGTGCTTGATCTTGAACATCGCCCGCTTGCCGGGCTGGTAGGTCGCCTGGGCGGGCTTCGCGATCACGCCGTCGAGTCCGGCTCCCTCGAAGCGCTGGAGCCAGTCGAGCGCCAGGTCGCGGTCGCGCGTCATGGGTGTGAGATAGAGCGGGCGGCGGATCTTCTTGAACAGCGTCTCGAGCTGGGCGCGCCGCTCCTGCTGGGGCACATCCAGCAAGCTCCCCTGATTCATTGCCAATAAGTCGAACGCCACGAAGGCGGCAGGAGTGGCCTTCGCGAGCTTGGCGACGCGCGAGGCCGCCGGGTGCAAGCGCATCTGGAGCCCGCCGAAATCGAGGCCACGCGCGGTCGGCATCACGATCTCGCCGTCCACGACGACGCCGCGCGGCAATTGCTGTAGAAACACCGCGTGCAGCTCGGGGAAGTAGCGGTCGAGCGGGCGCAGATCACGGCTCTGGATGTAGACCTCGTCCTTGGCGCGGAACACGATCGCGCGAAAGCCGTCCCATTTCGGCTCGAACAGAAAGTCACCGTCGCGCGGCAGCTCTTCGGAAACTTTGGCAAGCATCGGCTCGACGGGCGGCGGCACGGGCAGAGACTTCAGCGTCATGTGCTCTAAGGTAGGGCGACGACGCACGCGGGGACGGCCCTCGGGACGTGGCCCCGACGTGTCACTTTGCAACCCCCGTGGAAACGGGGGGTTCTCGTCAGACCAGGCATTCCGGATAGCTTTAGGGCTGGATGATGAGACGCATCTGCCTGAACCTGACGCCCGCCGTCGTCATCGCCTTGGCGTGCGCCCTGAATCCCACAGCTGCCCAAACTCCCGCGCCGGCCCCTGCCAAGCCCGGGCATAAGAACTACACCGATGCCGACGTCCATTTCATGGCCGGGATGATCGGCCATCACGCCCAGGCGATTCAGATGGCGGGGTGGGCGCCGTCGCACGGCGCGAGCCCGTCGGTGCGCGTGCTCTGCGAGCGCATCGTCGTCGCGCAGACCGATGAAATTGCGATGGCGCAGCGCTGGCTGCGCGAGCATAGCGAGTACGTCCCCCCGGCCGATCCGCGGGGCCACATCATGCCGGGCATGGATCATCCGATGCTGATGCCGGGCATGCTCACGCCCGAGCAGATGGCGCAGCTCGACTCGGCCCGCGGCCCCGAGTTCGATCGCCTATTTCTGACGTTCATGATTCAGCACCATCAGGGGGCGATCACGATGGTGCAGCAGCTGCTGGCGGTGCCGGGCGCGGCGCAGGACGGGCCGATCTTCCGGTTCTCCTCCGATGTGAATGCCGATCAGACCACCGAAATCAATCGGATGAAACTGATGCTCGATAACCTCAAAGGGCAGGGGAGCGCTCAGTGAAAGCACGACTCACGTTCGCAATGGCATTCGTGCTCGTTGGCCACATATCGGCGCAAATGAGCTCCGGTGCGACGACGGGCCGTCCGGATCCGCGCATCGGCCTGAAGGCCGGCTGGTTCAACGCGGGCCAGGCGGCGTGGAACATGCGACTCGTGTCGACGACGCCGCCGTCGCCCCAGTTCATCAACCGCGACACCGCGGGTGATTTCAAGTTCATCAATTCGGACCTCACGATCCGCGGCAACTACGTCATCCAGGGCAACTTCAACGGGCTCCAGATCTGGGACATCTCGAATCCCAAGATTCCCAAGCTTTTCAAAGCGTTCGTCTGCCCCGGGTCGCAGAGCGACGTCTCCGTCTTTCGCAACTACTTGTTCGTATCGGGGGAGGCGCTGAACGGGCGCACCGACTGCGGCACGCAGGGCGTCACCGACACCGTCAGCCACGACCGGCTGCGCGGCATTCGCATCTTCGACGCAACCGATCTCGCGAATCCGAAGCACCTCGTCGACGTGCAGACCTGCCGCGGCTCGCACACGCATACGGTCGTGACGCAGCCGAGCGACACCGACAACGTCTACATCTACGTCTCGGGCTCGGCGCCGGTCCGCTCGCCGAATGAGCTGGCGGGATGTGCGGTCGGATCGGTGGATTCGACGCCCACAACGGCCCTGTTCCGCATCGAAGTGATACAGGTTCCGCTCGCGCATCCCGAGCAGGCGCATATCGTCAGCTCGCCCCGCATCTTCCAGGATCTGGTCGCGCCGCCGCGCCACGGTGAGGCACCCGAGGACGTCGCCGAGCTCAAGCGCGAGATCGATTCGACCCGCGCCGCCGGCGGCTACGTGGTGACGTTCGAGGGTAGCGACATCATCCTTGGCCCCAGGTTCGTCACGTCCGCGCTCGACAGCATCGTCAAGGCCCGCGGTGGAACCGGCGCACCGACGGCCGCCGACACCGCCACGCTGCGGGCGAACGCCCAGGACATCGTCGCGAAACGCATCGAAGCCAATCGCCGGCGTCAGGGCTTCAATCCCAATGCCGGGCCAACCCAGTGCCACGATATCACGGTTTATCCCGCGATTGGACTGGCAGGCGGCGCCTGCGGCGGCTACGGGCTGCTGCTGGACATCCACGACGCCGCCAATCCCAAGCGGGTCGGCGCCGTGGCCGACTCCAACTTCTCCTTCTGGCATTCGGCTACGTTCAGCAACGACGGCTCCAAGATTCTGTTCACTGACGAGTGGGGCGGTGGACTGCAGCCCCGCTGCCGCGTAACGGACAAACCTGAGTGGGGCGCCGACGCGATCTTCACACTCGCCGGCACCAGCATGGGGTTCAAGAGCTACTACAAGCTGCCGGTGGCCCAGACGCCCCAGGAAAACTGCGTGGCGCACAACGGCACGCTGATTCCCGTGCCCGGCCGCGACATCATGGCGCAGGGCTGGTACCAGGGCGGCGTGTCGGTGTTCGATTGGACCGATCCGTCCCATCCGAAGGAGATCGCGTTCTTCGATCGCGGCCCAATGGATTCGACCAAACTGGTCGGTGCGGGGTCGTGGTCGGCGTACTGGTACAACGGCTACATCATCAGCTCCGAGATCGCGCGGGGCCTCGATATCTTCGAGCTCACGCCTAATCAGCTGCTGACACAGAACGAGATCGACGCCGCGAAGCTCGTGCATTTCGACTACTTGAACGCGCAGGATCAGCAGAAGCTGGTCTGGCCCGCCAGCTTCATCGTGGCACGGGCGTATGTCGATCAGCTGGCACGCTCGGGCGGTCTGCCGGCCGCTCGTATCACGGCGACGCGCGACGCCCTGTCACGCGCCGAACAGGCATCGGGTCAGGCGCGGCGCGATGCGCTGAGCCGGCTCTCGACGCAGCTGAGCACCGACTTCCAAGCGTCCACCGATCAGCCCAAAGTCCGATCGCTGATCGGGGTGGTCAACGAGCTCGGCAAGTAAGCACAGTTGACTAAGGTCCCGAGCGGGGTTCACGTTGTCTCGTGAGCCCCGTTCGTTCTTCCCGGAAGCGCTACCAGGAGTTCGTCCAAGACTATAAGCACGGCCGCCTCGACCAGGTGTCGGAGGCGGACGAGGCTGGTCCCGCGGCTGCGGCTCCGCGCGCCGGTTCCCGGCGCGCGTACCTGAGAGATTACCTGCGCTGGCTCCGGCCGCATCGCTACGCCCTCGGCGGGGTGTTTGTGCTCGCCCTGGTGGTCGCCGGCTTGCAGATGATCGAGCCGCTGTTCATCCGGTACATCGTCGACCACGTGATCCTGAACAAGGGTCTCGATAACGCCGCCCGTCTCACCCGGCTCAACCTCACGGGTCTCGTCTTTCTCACCGTAATCATGCTCTCGCACGTCGGCGGCGGGTTCAAGGACTACCGGCAGCGGATCTTGAACGTGCGGGTGATGCTCTCGCTGCGGCGCTCGCTCTACGAGCGGCTGCTGCATCTGCCGTTGCCGCGGCTCTGGGAGATGAAAACGGGCGGCATCCTGTCGCGTCTGACCGGCGACGTCGAAACCACGACCGGCCTGCTGCAAATGGCGATCGTGTCGCCCGCGATTTCGGTGATTCGGCTGATCATTGCCATCGTCATTTTGATCGCACTGAACTGGCAGCTCGCCCTGACGGCGATGGCCATCATTCCGGGGGTCATGGTCCTGAGTCTGATCTTCGCCCGGCGCATCCGGCCGATCTATCGGTCGGTGCGCAAGGATGTGGAGATCGTCGATGGCCGCGTTGGCGAGACGTTCTCGGGGATTCGCGTGGTGCGGGCGTTCCGCCAGGAGATCCAGGAGCTGATCAGCTTCATGCTGGGCCGCCACACGGTGCTGCGGAAGGAGCTGTTCGCGCACCGGCGCGAGCTGCTGCTGTGGACCTCCTGGGGGCTGCTCGAGGCGGGGATCAGCGTCGTGATCGTGTGGTTCGGCGGCTACCTGAACATCGTGGGCCGCGCGACGGTCGGCGACATCATGGCGTTCCAGTGGTACATGTTCCTGCTGCTCAATCCGGTGTGGAACATCGTCAACTCGTTCTCGGAGATGCAGCGCTCGCTCGCGGCGATGGAGCGGGTGTTCGAGGTCCTGGGGATGGAAGACGACAAGCCGGACCGTCCGGGCGCGCGCGAGGCTCCCGCCCTGGTGCGCGAGCTGCGCTTCGACGACGTGACGTTTGAGTACCGGGCGGGCCAGCCGGTGGTGCGGGATTTCAACGTGACGGTACGCGGTGGCTCGGTGATCGCGCTGGTGGGGCGGAGCGGGGCGGGGAAGACCACCGTGACCGATCTGGTGGCGCGCTTTCACGATCCCACGCGCGGCCGGCTGGTGCTCAACGGCACCGACATCCGTGACATGAAGCTGCGGAGCTACCGCGACCTGCTGGCGATCGTGCAGCAAGACGTGTTCCTGTTCGATGGGTCGGTGCGCGACAACATTGCGTACGGCCGGCACGACGCGACCGATGCGGAGATCGAGGATGCGGCTCAGCGCGCCAATGCGCACGAGTTCATCGTGCGGCTGCCGCAGGGTTACGAGACGTGGATTGGCGAACGGGGCGTGAAGCTGTCGGGCGGCCAACAACAGCGGCTCGCCATTGCGCGCGCGATCCTGGCGTCGCCGCAAATCCTCATCCTGGACGAAGCGACCAGTAACCTCGACACCGAGAGCGAGCAGTTGATTCAGGCCTCGATGGCCGACCTACTCGCCGACCGCACCACCTTCGTGATCGCGCACCGGCTGTCCACGATCCGGCGCGCCGATTTGATCCTGCTGATGGAGAATGGCGCCGTCATCGAGCGCGGCACGCACGAGGACCTGATGCGGGCGCGCGGGCTCTACCATGAGATGGTGAGGCGGCAGATGGAGGCGCAGCAGCGGGAGGGCGACGAAGTATTGCGGTAGGATGCGCAACGGTTACGATTGAGGCCTTCCCGCTCTGGAGGCTACATGACCGCGTTGACCGCCCTGTGGCTGCCGATCCTCGTGTCGGCAGTGGCGGTATTTGTCGTCAGCTCCATCATCCACATGACGCCGTTGTGGCATAAGACCGATTACCCGCGGTTCCCCAACGAAGACCGCGTGTTGGACGCATTGCGGCCCATCGGCATTCCTCCCGGTGATTATCTCATGCCCCGGCCGGCCAGCCCCGCCGAAATGCGCTCGCCAGAGTTCCAGGAAAAAATGAAACGCGGACCCGCCGTGCTCCTGACGGTCATGCCGCCCTGGACAGGGTCGCTCGCGGGGAATCTCTCGCAGTGGTTCGTCTACTGCCTCGTGGTCAGCGTGTTCGCCGCGTTCATCGCCGGCTCGGCGCTGCCGCCGGGTGCTCCGGTCTTCACGGCGGTCTGCCGCTTCGCAGGGACGACGGCCTTCCTCGGCTACACTCTGGCGCTCTGGCAGATGTCCATCTGGTACCGGCGCGCGTGGGCAATGACGCTCAAGTCGACATTCGACGGCGTGATTTTCGCGCTCGTCACCTGCGCCGTATTCACGTGGATGTGGCCGCACTGAGGACCTTTTCGCCGGTCCTCTGTTACCATCGCATCGGCGGCCCGCTCGAGTTGGGTGTCACTCGCGTGGGCCGATCCGTTTTTGCACGGCAAATGACGGCGTTGGCGCGCGAGGGGTGGCGGACATTGTCGCTGGAGGAATTCGCTCACCAGCGCACGGCCCAGGGCGCACCGCGCACGTTCTTGCTTTCGTTCGACGACGGCTACGGCGCGCTCGCCGAGCACGCCTATCCGCTCCTGGCCGACCTCGGGTTCACGGCTACCACGTTCCTGATTACCGACTACGTCGGGAAGACGAACACCTGGGACCTCCCGTACACCTGGAATCGCCTCGCGCACCTGGGTTGGCACGAGATCGAGCAGTGGCGGGCGCGGGGGTTCGACTTTGCCTCGCACGGCGCCACACACCGGCGCCTCACGTGGCTCGACGATGCAGCGATCGAAACCGAGCTCGGGAGCTCACGCGACGCCTTGACCGCGCGCCTCGGGCCCGGCGCCGGCCGCGCCATCGCCTATCCGTTCGGGGCCGTGAATCAACGCGTGCTCGGCTTTGCACGGCGGGCCGGCTATGAGTTGGGATTTGGCGGAGTCAGAGGAAACGGCGATCCGTTGCTGGTGTCGCGGATCCCGGTGTACCTCTGGGATGCGGGCGATGTACCGTTTGGACTGCGTGAGGACGCCCCCGGAGCGCTGGGCAGAACAGTTGCGCACGTTGCCAATCGATGCGCAGTGGGAACATCCTTGATGCAGGTCATCGGTCGTCGGTCATCGGTGGTCACGGTTCTGACGACCGATAACCGGTGATCGATTAGACGAAAAACCTCGCCGCAACCGGTATGAGCTGCGGATGCTTGATCAACGCGTGCGTAAAGACCCGACCGATGGTCCGCTTGTCCGGCGCGATGTTGTTCACCGTCCGTGCCAACTTGTTAAAGGACGCGTCATCCACTCCCTCTAACGCCTGCTTGATCCGGTAGTACTTGAGGTGGTCCTCACCGAGGAGCTCCATCCACGCCTTGTGATAGGCCGCCAAGCGGCGCTCGCCCGTATCACCGGCGCAGATGGCCTCTGCGGCGGTGCGGCCCGCCAAGCGCCCCGCCTTCATGGCGTTTGTGATCCCGCCCCCGGATAGCGGATTGATCATGTGCGCGGCATCGCCGGCGACCAGCACGCCGTCCGCATAGGTCTTCTTGATCGTCGTATGCGCGATGACGCCGCCCACGGTATAGCCGGTGCGTGCGGCGGCAGGGAAGCGGCGGGCCACCCACGAGTCGAGATACTGCCGCGCATTCCGTCCGTCGGTCTTGAGCGCCACGAGACCCAACCCGACATTCGCGACGCCGACAGCCTTTGGAAAGATCCACGCATATCCACCGGGCGCGATCGCATTGCTGAACTGCAAGTAGATCGCGTCTGGATTGAAATCGATCCCCTGGAGCACGTATTGCGCGCACGATTCCATATCGCGCGCAGGAACGCGCGTATCGAGTCCGGCCCAACGACCGACCATCGTCTCGACGCCATCGGCGCCGATAACGATTCGCGCGCGGTAGAGCTCGTCCCTCCCGCGTTCCTTCACGCGCACGTGCCAACGTCCATCACCGTTGCGCGACATGCCGGTCGCTTCCGCGCCGACGAGAACCTGGACACCCGTGGCTGCCGCCTCGGCGGCGAGGTGGGCATCGAAACGGGTGCGGTCGAGAATCCAGCCGAGCCCGCAATTGGCAAGCACGACCTCGGTGTCGTCGG
>JACXTT010006277.1_pt1 | contig 16999 bp, 17 predicted proteins | sample 9270951 | NCBI WGS metagenome assembly JACXTT01 (sample SAMN15532306, study PRJNA645909) | rock metagenome | isolation source: weathered quartz diorite | place: Puerto Rico | collected 2017-06-21 | reverse complement strand
GGGGCGCGGGTGACGGGCAGGTTCGGGTATTGGGCGGGCAGCACCGTCGTCTCTGGCAGCTCCGCGTTGTAGTAGGGAAGCATCGGCACGGTCTGCTGGCGCAATTCGGCAAGGAAGGAATCGGCAAGCGGCGTCAGGCGTGCTTCAGTGTAGCGGTAGGCGGCCGGGGAATCGCCGCCGATGGAGCCGAAGTTGCCTTGCCCATTGATAAGAGGAGCGCGGGTGAGGAAGTCCTGGGCCATACGGACCAGGGCGTCATAGACGGAGGCGTCGCCGTGCGGATGGTATTTACCGAGCACATCGCCGACGATGCGGGCGCACTTGGCGGGCTTACGGTCGGCGTACAGCAGCAGCTCGTGGTGCATGGTGTAGAGGATGCGCCGCTGCACCGGCTTGAGACCGTCGCGCACGTCCGGCAGCGCCCGCGACGTGATGACGGATAGCGCGTAGGTGAGATAACGCCGGCGGGTTTCCTCGACGATCGACGCGGGCAGAATCGTTTCGGCCATTTCCTTCATTCCCGTTTGCGATAAATCCGTTTACAGGGGCATGGAAGGAATTGTAGCGATTTCGGCCGGATCGACGGTAGGGGATCGGGCTGATTTGGTTCGAGCCCACTTGGCAAACTGCGACCCGAACGCAACTCGTGTTGAAGGAAGATGTTACAGTCGGCAGCTGAACGGTTTGCCAACTCGGCGCGGGTGTATCTGGCGATGCCGCTGGATAGAAATGACTTGCCTTGCGCCTGCGAGTTTTACACGCACCCACCGACGCACAGGCCCGGCGAGCCGGGCAGGCGGCTCGGCTCGCCGAATCCTGCGTGTTACCTCATGCCAACCTTGGTCGGCTCCGGCGCCGGGTAGGCCTTCAGCACGTCGGCCAGCATCTTGTTGAAGTTGTCGGGAATCGTCTCGAAGCCTTCGATGCCCCACATGTCGAACATCTTTCGGCCTTGCGGATCGGCGCCGGCATTCTGCATGCCGTCGCGAAACTGCTGCAACGTCTTCTCGGTAAGGACGCCTTGCTTGATCACGATGACGGCAGACGGAAACGACTCGGATTGCTGAAGAACCCGCAGGTTATTGGCAAAGACCGCCGGGCCGCGCACCTCCTTGTATTTTTCCAGCTCCACCGTATCGACAATCACGGCGTCCACGTCCTTGCGGCACACGTCGTTCAGCGCTTCGATTGTCCCGGCGGTGGAATTGACGATCTGGCCGAAGAACTTTTTCAGATCGCGTCCGTCATTGTCGCCACAGTATTTCTCGACGAACAAGCGGCACGGCTCCTTGGTACAAGCCGGCATATCGACCTTCAGGCCGCGCAGGTCCGCGATCGACTTGGCCTTGCTCTCCTTGTGGACGATCACGAACGCTTTCAGGTCATGGTGCTTGTTGGCCACGACCATCAAGGGCATGAACTTGGGATACTTCTTTTGAATCCAGGCAAACTCATGGCCGTGGAAGACGCCGACTTGCATCTCGTTGGCGTCAAGCTTCTTGGCCGTCTCGAAGGCATCGTCGTCGTAGAGAAGCTTGCCGTCGAGGCCGGTGCAGGCCTTCATCAAGGCGGGAAACGGCTCCGTGACCAGCCCGATGATAACCGGCGGCAGGTCATTGAAGAACGTCTTGGCCATGCCGACCTTGAGCGGCGGGGCATCCTGGGGGGGCTGGGCGGGGGCGCTCGGCAGCAACAAGGCGAATCCGAGGGCGACGCAGAAGAGGGAAAATCCTGACAATTTCCTGCGAGTCATGAGAGGGAAGTCCTTTGCGGTCCTGTGCGAGGGGGGGTGGGGGAGAAACACGCGGGAGGTTCATCGTCCGGGGATGAACTTCCCGCGCATTCGGCTTCTATTTCATCGGCGTTACGGCGGGGGCGGCTGGAACCGGAAAAATCCGAAATGCGCCCGCAGTGGCGCGTTCCAGGCCCGCCAGTGCCAGGGCGTGCATGTGCATCTCGTCGTTCAGTTGCGTCCGCACCATGATGGCCATGATGTTGGCCTGGATCACCGCCTGGCTGGTGAAGTTCTTGGGATCGGCGTCCCGCGCCTTCTTGGGCAGAGTGCGGGCCAGCGCTTCGATGCCGCGCAGGTTCTCGACGTCGGTGACGGCTTCCTGCCATTTCAGAAACTGGGCTTCCACGTCGAGCGACACGAGGTTGGTCGCCTTGTCCACGACCGCCAGGGCCCGATCGTGCAGGTGGCCTGCCCGATCGACGCGGTCTTTTTTGCGGCCTGCGAGTTGGGTTCCATACTCGAGGGCGAAGGCTCCCGGCTTGTACTCGCCGTTGAACGTGCCCTGCGGAATCGGTTGCACATGGATGTCGGCCGACCGGGCGAAGGTGTCGCCGGTCCAGCCGAAAATCTTCATCTGGGCCTGGATTTCCAGCTCCGTGACCCGGCTGGCCGCGTTGGCCTGGATCATCTCGCCGCGGTTGGCGATGGCGGCGGTGATCAACTCCGCCTTGCGGTCCTTGAGCTGATAGAGCCGGTGATATTCAACCTTGGGCACTTGCTTGGCCTTGCCGGTGTCTTTGCCCTTCTCATCGAGGATTTTCTCCAGATCGAAAGTCTTGACCGCATAAACCGCAGTCGGCAGTTCAACGGCGGCGATCTTCAGCGGATAGTCATACCCCAGCCCCATGGCCTCGCGCAACGCCGCGAGCGCCTTGAGCATGCCGTTATCGATTTGGCCCTTTTTGGCCTTGACGAGGACGATCTGCACGTCGAGTGCATCGAGGTCGGCCGACGTGATCCGGACATTCACATCGCCGCTGTCGAACAATTTCTTTGCGCGCTTCTTGGCCTGGTCCAGGTCAACCAGCACTTCATCGATGACCACCGCCTGCGAGCGGATGTATTGGACCGTGAAGAAATTGCGCGTCACCGCGTAGCGTGTCTCCGCTTCGGCCTGGGTCAAGCCGGCGTTGGCGATCGTCACCCCATGGCACGCTTGCTCCCGACGAACGCTCAGCTCCTTCTTGATGAAACGCGGCAAGATCAGCCGATCGACGGCGTGCTTGCCCGACTCCGTGGCCCGTAGACTCGCACGCGCCGCGGCGAGGGCGGGCTGATGCTGAAAGCCAAGATCGATGCACGCCTCCAGGCTCATCGGTCCGGGCGACGTCTTCGGCGAGATCGGCGGCGGCAGCTCCAGCGCGGGCACGTCCACCTTCACGTGCGCCGATGACGGCGGCGTCTCGTTGATCACGATCGGTCCCTGCGCGAACGCCGGCATTGCCTGGCTTCCCCATACGCCAACCATCAAAATCGCGAATATGCGATGGTATTTCATGGCGATGCTCCTCACGCCTGCGGAATTGGATTCACAGACCTTCGGCTACCTCGGAATCAACATCGACTCGGCTTACCAACTCGCTCTACCCCGAGATCTGCGAAAATACATGCGATGCCATGGGATTCGATCACCTTTGCCGGCCCGGGGTCCTGGCGAAGCTGGTGAAGCGTTGGCGGTTCGGTAGAATGATCGTGCTTGCCGCTTGCGGCTTCGCGCTCGCAAGGCGCCTCGCGAGCGCGAAGCCGCAAGCGGCGAAACCGGGATGCAAACGCCATGAAACTCGAACTTTCGCCCGCATTGCAACTGGCCTTCGACCGTGCTTGTCTCTTTGCGGCGCGGGAGCAGGCTGTCGAGATCGTGCCACGCCATCTGCTGCTCGGATTGCTGGCCGAGGACGAAGGCAAACCGGTCATGCTCCTGTCCGCGGCCGGGGTCCAGATGCCTCGCTTGCAAGCGCATTTCGGGCTGCCGGCCCCGCTCGACGCCTTGAACTCCGGCGATATCCCATTCCATCCGTCGATGCAAGACATCATGGCTCAAGCAAGGGTGCTGGCCGTCCATCATGGCGACGAAGGAACCATCGCCACCGATCATGTGCTGCTGGCGCTGGTAACCAAGGACGAATGCTCGCGCCGGGAGTTAGAAGGCTTCGGCTTCGATTACCAGCGTTTGTACGCCAGCATCGTCAGCGAGTCGGCGCCGCTGGTGATGGAAGAGGAGCTGCTGCTGAATGCGCCGACGGAGGAATTCGACATCGCCCGCATTCTCGACGCCAGCGCTAACCGCGCCCGCGAGGCGCTGCGCGTGCTCGAGGATCATGCCCGGTTCGCGCTGAACGATGCGTTCCTGTGCAGCCAGTGGAAGACGCTGCGGCACGACCTCGCGCAAGCACTCAAGCTATTGCCGGCGGCGCTGCTGCTCGAAGCACGCGACACGCTTGCCGACGTCGGCACATCGATCAGCACCGAACAAGAATGGCAGCGAACTTCCGTTCAAGCGGTGGTCCAGACCAACGCCCGCCGCTTGCAGGAAGCGCTCCGCAGCCTCGAAGAATACGGCAAGATCGTGTCAATCGATTTCGCCCAGTCAATCGAGAAGATCCGCTATCACAGCTACACCCTCGAACGGGCCGTCGTACAAGGCGCCAAAGCGCGCGACCGCTTGGCCGACGCGCAGTTGTACGTGCTCGTGACCGATGGATTGTGCCGAGCGTCGCTGATCGGCACGGTCAAGGAGGCGGCGCTCGGCGGAGCGCAGATCATCCAGCTGCGTGAGAAGGATTGCGATGACCGCACCCTCTTGCAGCGTGCCCGCGACGTGCGCGAGGTGACGCGCTCCGTCGGCGTTCTGTTCATCGTCAACGATCGGCCCGACATCGCGCGTTTAGTAGATGCCGACGGCGTGCATCTCGGCCAGGACGATGTCCCGATCCAGGGCGCACGTCGCCTGCTCGGCCCCGACGCCCTGATCGGCGTCAGTACGCACAACCTCGAACAGGTACGCCGTGCCATCGTCGAAGGGGCGAGCTATATCGGCGTCGGCCCGACGTTTGCGTCCAGGACGAAGGAATTTGGCTCGTTCGCGGGGTTGCAGTTCGTGCAGGAGGCAGTTGCGGAGACGTCGATCCCGGCGTTCGCGCTCGGCGGCATCGATCTGGAAAACGTGGCCGAGGTCGTCGCAGCAGGAGCCCGCCGCATCGCCGTCAGCGCGGCAATTTGCGCGGCCGAGGATCCGCGCGCGGCGGCACGAGGTCTGCGCGAGGCGCTGCGCTGACGTCGGAGTAGTGAAATGACCTTCCAATCGGCTTGGTCGCGCGAAGCGCATTCACGTCGGCAAGCTTCGGCACGTTTGCCGGCGCATGGTTGGGCGGCTTGATCGGCCTGTTGGTGATGCAATTTTAGATGGACATGGCGCTCGTAACGGTCTCGGCCGTAATCACCGGCGCCGTGGCGGGAACTGGTTCGGCCGTCATGCTGCGCCTGGGCGTCTTCCGATAAAAGTCATCACGTCGCTCGTTTTCGCTTCGTCTTCTTCGTGCCGCCTGGCAGCACAAAGAAATCTGCGACCTTGCAGCGGCAGCCGGGCAGCACCGCGCCGCCGGTGATGGAGTCCTTCTCGGTCAGTGACTTGACGCCTTCATTCTTGCTGTAAATCGCGACGCGCTTCGAGTCCGGATCGATTACCCAAACCACTTCGACGCCGCTCCTGAGAAAGTCCATGATCTTGTCGTTGATGTACTGTGCCCCGTCATTGGGAGACAGCACCTCCACGATCAAGCGTGGCACGGTGTCGCCCCATTTCTCGGGCACGTCTTCCCAGCGCTCCACGTCTTCGAAGTACGTGAGGTCCGGGCTACGCACCGTGTCTGGGTCACGATCGAGGACTACTCCGGTATCATTCGTGGCGATGTAGCCTTTTTTCTTGCGAAAGGTGAAATTACCAAGCATTCGCGCGGCATTTCCACAAACGATGCTGTGCGATCGTCTTGGTCTGGACACTTCGATCACCTCCCCGCGGACGAGTTCAAACGATCGAGCCTGGTTTTCAGGCCGATTGACGAAGTCGTAGAACTCGTCCACCGTCATCAGTGATTTTTCGGACTTGAGCAATGCAATCATCACAGCCGCGAATAATAGGAATTGCCCATTCTATCGCGCAAGCCGCTGGCGTGCCAAGGCCAGCGCCCCGTGAACGACGACCTCCTCGCCGAGGGCGGCCGGCACGATGTCATAGCAATCGACAAACGGCTTGAAGACGCGCTCGGCGACCAGCTTGCGCAGCGGCTGGAACAACAAACCTTCTCCCATCAACGACACGCCGCCGCCGATGACGATGCGGCGCGGGCAAAGTAGGGCGATTACCTGGCAGACGCCCTCAGCAAGACGATCAACGGCGAAATCGAGAACCCTGCACGCTAGCGGATCGCCACGCTCGGCCCGCTGAGCGATTTCGGCCGCTGGCGGTGCGGGTGTGATGTCGGTGACCAGGCTCATCGTTTTCTGCATGCCCCATCCAGAAGCCATGTTTTCGAGCGTATCTATCAACGGGCGAAAGCCTGCGAGTCGCAAGTGCCCGATCTCCGCCGCCCCTCTCCCGCAGCCGCGATAGATCTCGCCGTTGATGATGAGCCCGCCGCCAATGCCGGAGCCGATAGTGATGTAGAAGATCGGCGCGAACCCCTTGCCGGCGCCGAGAAGGGCTTCCGCCAAACCCGCAACGTCGGCGTCGTTGCCCAGCACGGCGGGTACGCCGACGAGATCGGCGATCCAGTCGGCCAGCGGGAAGCCGTCCCAGCCGGCGATCTGGTGCGATTTGATGACGGTGCGGGTGGCGTCATCAACCGGCCCGCCGAAGCCGACGCCGACGCCGACGAGTTCATCCCGTTTACGCTTAGCGCTCGCCAAAAGGTCCGGAACGGCCTGCTCGATCTGCTGACGAATTCCGCCCGCACCATCAGCCGGAACAACGGCGCCGCGCCACAGCGCGTGGATCGTGCCGGCGCCGTTGCCGAGGCCGAGCTGAAGTTTGGTGCCGCCGATTTCGATGCCGAGGTACATGATGAGGTTTTACGAATTGGGTGCCGTTACGCGTTGCAAATCTGTCATCTCACTCAAAGCAACCTGTCGAGGTCGCGCCCGCCATGGAGAACGTGCACGACTCTGAGCATGCAACCATCAATATCGTAAAAGACGAGGTGATTCGGGAATCCCCGAACCGTGAAGACCCGCAGTTCAGCCAGACGAGGGTCGTCGGATTCGTATTTGCCCGCCATCTCCGGCATGTCAGCGAGACTAGCGCAGGTGTCCTCGATCGCCTTCAGGAAACGAAGCCCCAGAATGGGACTGCTTACCCGCGCGAGATACTCGGCGATCTCGTGCATCTCACCGAGAGCGAGCGGTGAGTAGATGACTTGCAGGCTCATGTTTCATCTTGAATGCTGTGCCGTTGGCAGAAGTCATGACGCAAATCTTTCCATTCCTGTGCCGATATGGTTCGCCCTTCACCGCGCCCCAGTTGGTCAAGACCGAGGCGCAATTTCGCCTCAAGATCGTCTTTCGTCTTGGCGACTTTGAGCTTGCGCAGGACTTCAAGAAGATAGGCATCCAAATTGGCGTATCCCTCGGTTTTCGCCTGGGCCTGGGCGAATTGTTCAAGATCGGGCGGCAAATCCAGCTGTACTACGGCCATGGTTGAGTCTCCCTTCTCACGATATCTTCCTTGCTGATGGAAGAAATGTCAAGCGTCGCCCCCCTCCCCATTGCTACAGTGATCGCCATGGTGTAAACTTTGCCAAGTCATCCGAGGGGGGGAATCCATGCTGCAACTCGAAAACGGCGCCGCCAAGAAGAACTGCCAGGGCATGACGCGCCGCACCGCGCTCAAGGCCGGCTTTTGCGGCTTGCTCGGCCTGTCGCTAGCCGACATGCTCAAGCTGCAAGCGAAGGCGAACGCCACGCGGAACAAATCGGTCATCCTCATGTGGCTCGACGGCGGTCCCAGCCACCTGGAGACGTACGATCCGAAGCCGGAAGCGCCTACCGAATATCGCGGGCCGTACGGCGTCATCAACACCAACGTGCCGGGCATTCGTATCGCCGACATCTTGCCGCGGCATGCCCGCCATGCCGACAAGATGGTGTTCCTGCGTTCGATGCATCACGACACCGGCGATCACTTCGCGGGCGCCCACTGGATGCTGACGGGACGCGCGGGATCGACCGCCGTGAACCTGCCGCAGATGTATCCGTCGTTCGGCTCCTACATCGCCCGTTGCGTCGGCCCGAACCAGGCAGGCCTGCCGGCGTATGTCGGCCTGCCGTCGGCCCAGAGCGTCTACCTCTTCCCCGGCTACATGGGCGCGGCGTATCTCGGCGCCCAGTACAACCCGTTCGACGTCGATCGCCAGCAGCAATACCTCGGCGCCAATTCCAACGTGCGCATCGGCTCGCCGCAACGCTTGCAGGACTTGCTTCGTTCCCAGCCGGGCACGATGGAGACTCGCCTTGGCTTGGTGCGCTCGCTCGACACCATGCGGCGCGACCTCGATCGCACCGGCGTCATGGAGTCGATGGATCGCTATCAGCAGCAGGCGGTCGATCTTATCACGAGCCCGCGCGCCCGCGACGCCTTCGACATCGACCGCGAAGACCCGCGTCTCGCCGACCGCTACGGCACCGGTCCGTGGGGTCGCTACACGCTCATGGCGCGCCGGCTCGTCGAGGCGGGCGTCACGTTCGTTACCGTCGACATGCCGCACTGGGACGATCACTCGAACATCCGCGAAGGCCACGGCTACAAGTTGCCGCACGTCGATCGGGCTGTGGGGGCATTGCTCGAAGATCTTGAAACGCTCGGCAGGTTGAACGACGTGCTCTTGATCGTGATGGGCGAATTCGGCCGCACGCCGCGCATCAACACAGGGCAGCCGGGCATCCCGATTCCGGGCCGCGACCACTGGGGCAATGCGTTTTCCGTGATGCTCGCGGGCGGCGGCTTGCGCACCGGCCAAGTCATCGGCGCGACCAATCCGCGTGCCGAGCATCCCGTCAGCCGCGCCCTGCGGCCGCACGATTTGATGCAGACGGTCTATCGCTGGCTTGGCATCGACGTGACGCAAACATTCCGCGACCACTCCGGCCGGCCGCATGCGATCCTCGACCAGGGAGCGCCGATTCGCGAGATTTTGTAGGGTCGTTCCGCGCTACGAACACGCCTCCGCATGGTCCCCTTTCCCCGTGGCGAATTGGAAGCACGGAAATCACAACCTTGTAAGTGACGATGAGTTAAGCTCAGGACCCAAATCGCCGCAAGTCATGGGTCCGTTGCGGCCGACAAGGCTCATGCATTCATGGCATGGCAATTGCTCCAATTCTAAGCAGTCGGCAACGGTCCCCAACCGGTAACGTGAAATTGGATTCAATGCGGACCGAAAAATCGAGTTGCCAGATGACTCGATGTGCAACCGCTTGCCCAATCGCAGGCATTAGCGTGCCCGCGAGACGACCGGCAACCGAGATCAAAGGAGCAATCCAATGACAAGCCATTCCAACCAAGGGTGCATTGACGCCTGTGTCCGTTGTGCCCGCGAATGCGAACATTGCAGTAGCGCCTGCGAAATGGAAGACGACGCCTATCTGCGGACAGATAGAGGGCATGGTGGAGGAGCATTTCGCCCACGCCAGGGAACAGCTGGAAGAACGGTGCGCAGGGACGCCGATGACGAGGTAACCCATTGATTTTCTGCGTTCGGCGTAACGCAAGCGTGTCGATTGCGTGGACGCCCATGCCGATGAAAGGAGCAACCCATGTTGCGCTTGGCTCTGCTATTCCTGATTGTCGCAATCATTGCGGCAGCACTGGGGGCGGGCGGCGCGGCTTATGTCGCGTCCGAAATCGCCTGGACCCTCTTCGTGATTTTCCTGATTCTCTTCCTCGTCTCCATGCTGGCCGGAGGGCTGCGTTCAGGCCCGCCTGTCTAACAGCCACGGATGACGTGGGACCCAAATTGTTCAGCCGCGGGGCACAGTTCCATACGGTTCTATGAACCGCGGCTGAACAGCCTCCAAGGTATCAACATCGGCACTTTCCCGCGATATTTCTCGTATTCGCAACCGAATTCGCGCCGCAGATCACGTTCCTCCAGGCCAATCCCCAGCAAAATGTAGATCGTCAAGCCCGCATTCAGCATCAGCAATTCGGGCGGCATGATCGGTTGCGCCCAGATCGCAATCAAGAAACATAGCATCAACGGATGGCGCACGTAGCGATAGGGGCCCGCGATGACCAACGGGCCGCGCACGTCGGCGTTCCCGGTCCACGCTTGCGTCAAGCCGAAGAACGTGTTGTGATCAAACCATCGCCCGCAAGCCGCAATTCCGACTGCGGCCAGCAAACAAATGGCGATGATCCACGGCTGCCCAGCCCAAAACGGTTCGCCCGGAATCGGTTGCCACGCTACGGTGAGGCCGGCCGCCACGATCCCCGAAGCCGCGACGAATAGCGAGCGCGCCATGTAGCCGAAGTGTTTCTTGAATCGCTCACGCGCCATGCCGCTGTGTTGGCAGGCGAATACAATGAGAAGGGCAAGGTTGAACGAAACCGATTGGAACGCCGTCTTGCCCGACCCGCGCGGCCAGAGGCCGGTCCCGATCCCTGCAATGTAGGCGCAAATCACACCGAGGCCGATTATCCCGATCACGTAGGCGACGATCGCAAGCGCCTTCGCCAGCATGGGTGTTTCCTTGGAGGCATCGGTGCGTAGAATGAACGGTCAACAGCTAGTATAGGATCCACTGAAGAAAGGCGTTCTCATGGCCACCAAGGGTGAAATGTTCGCGGGCTTGACCGTTGCGATGATCACGCCGTTCAAGGACGGGCAGGTCGATTATGAAACCTTGCGCCAATTGGTCGATTGGCACGTCGCCGAGGGGACCGATTGCCTGGCGCCTTGCGGCACCACGGGCGAATCACCGACGCTGGATCACGAGGAGCACGAGCGTGTCGTCGCCGCCGTCTGCGAATCGGCGCGCGGCCGAATCAAGGTGATGGCGGGCACCGGCTCGAACAGCACGCGTGAGGCGATTCGCCTGACCAAGGCCGCCAAGAAGGCCGGCGCCGACGGCGCCCTGATCGTCGGCCCCTATTACAACAAGCCGACGCAGGAAGGCTGCTACAAGCACTTCGCCGCCGTCGCGGACGCTGGCGATCTGCCGATCGTCCTCTACAACATCCCCGGCCGCACCGGGTCGAACATGCTGCCCGAGACCATCGCGAAACTCGCCAAGCTGACGCAAATTGTTGCGGTCAAGGAAGCCACCGGCTCGATGGACCAGGCGTCGAGCATCGCGGCGTTGTGCGACATCACGCTGCTTTCGGGCGACGACAGCCTGACCCTGCCGCTCCTGAGCATCGGCGGCCGCGGCGTCGTCAGCGTGGTCGGCAACATCGTGCCGCGCGAAATGAAGGCGATGCTCAAGGCGTGGGAAGCCGGCAAGCTGGCCGAGGCGATTCGTTGGCACTACAAGCTCTTCGCACTGTGCAAGGACATGCTCGGCATCGCCACCAACCCGATCCCGATCAAGACTGCCATGAAGATGCTGGGCCGCGACACGGGCGAATTGCGTCTGCCGATGTGTGCGATGGAGGCGGCGCTGGATGCGAAGCTGCGGGCGACGCTGGCGGCGTATGGATTGCTATAAGGCTGGCCTTGTTATTTCTCCAAGTTGAAATCCAGATCATCCTTCCGCGCCGTGACCGTCACCTTCAACGTGGTCTCGGTGTTGTACTTCTTCGGCACGAGCGGCTCGGTAAGGTCGATCATCTTGCTGTCCTTCACATCCTTGTACATCGGCCGCTGGCCGACCACCTTGTCGCTGGTGATGCGCACGCGCAACTCCCCCCACCGGCACCTCGGCGGTATAGGTCCCATTTTCGATGATACCCCCCTTGGCGCTCGCGGCGCGTCCGCGGCCTGGCGCACCGACGCCGATCATCTCGCGCTTGACGCCGACCCCTGGCCCTGAGACAATTTCATAGGCAGAAGTGAAAGCAGCCATCGACCTCGAGCCAAAGGGGGATCCCATGAAGCGTATCGCGATATTCATCTTCACCGCTGCGTGTCTACGCGGCAGCACCGTCCCGGCCTCGGCCGACTGGCTGCAATTTCGCGGCCCCGGCGGCCTGGGCATCGCCGCCGACAAGGGACTCCCCTCGACCTGGAGTGCCGACAGCAACATCGTCTGGAAATATCAGCTGCCCGGCGCCGGCGGCAGCTCGCCCATCCTCGTCGGCGATCGCGTGCTCCTCACCTACTACAGCGGCTACGGCCTCGATCGCAGCGAACCCGGCGAACTGGAAAAACTCAAACGACATCTCATCTGCGTCGATCGCAAGACCGGCAAGCCGATGTGGACGCGCGACTTTCCCGCCCCAATGCCCGAAGAGCAATACAGCTCCTATCAGGCCCTGCACGGCTATGCCTCCAATACGCCGATTTCCGACGGCAAACTTGTCTGGATTTTCCTCGGCAAGGACGGCGTCTATTGCTTCGACCTCGACGGTAAACAGCAATGGCACGCCGGCGTCGGCAAGCAAACACACGGCTGGGGCAGCGGCACCTCTCCCGTGCTTTACAAAGATCTGCTCATCGTTAACGCCAGCGTCGAGAGCGGCTCCCTCATCGCTCTTGACAAGAACACCGGCAAGGAAAAATGGAACGCCAGCGGCATGCGCAGCTCATGGAACACCCCCATGCTCGTCAAGACCGCCAGCGGCGCAACCGAATTGGCCGTGGCGACGCAGCCGAACATGCTCGGCTTCGATCCCGACACCGGCAAGGAACTCTGGCGCGCCAAAACCTACAACTGGTACGTCTGCCCCAGCCTCGTCGCTCACGACGGGATTCTTTACGGCTTGCAGCACAGCATCTGCGTCGCGGTCAAAGCAGGCGGACGCGGCGACGTGACCGAGTCGCATGTCGTGTGGAACAAGAACGTCGGCCACGTCGTCTCCTCGCCGCTCTATCACGACGGCCACGTTTACTTTTGCTCGAACGGTGTCGCCCATTGCGTGAATGCGCGCGACGGCAGCTCCGTTTACAAGGAACGCCTGAAAGGGGCCAACGGCGACTTCTATGCCTCGCCGGTGCTGGCCGACGGCAAGATCTATTACGTGAGCCGAGGTAGCGGCACGTTCGTGATCGACGCCGCCCCGAAGTTCAATCAGCTATCTCACAACACCCTCGACAACAAGACCGTCTTCAATGCCGGTCCGGCGGTGAGCCATTCGCAATTGTTCCTGCGCTCGGATCGCTTCCTGTATTGCATCGGCGCGAAGAAGTGACGAACGCGTCGGGTCGATCGCATCTGAGCCCGAAGCGCCAGCGCGGTAAGACGTCGTTCCTCGCCGGCGCTTCGGCTCAGACATTTGCGAGCTCGTTCTTACGTGCGAGCTTCAACAAGAAGCGCTCGAACAGCGTTCGCGCCGGCAGCGGACTGTTGCCACGCAGGTCGAGATTGATTTGCAAAAGCCAATCGTAGAGCCGATCGAGTCGGCGCCGGCCGAGATGTCGAATCTGGTTCTCGGCGGCACGCAAGCCAAACGGCGGCACGCCGGCCTGCGCAACCGCGGCGCCCAGACTGACGCCCTGGGTGGTCAAGCGCGTCGCCAGCGCCAGCTTCCGCAGCTGAAACGACATTGCCCCGACGATGCGCATCGGCTCCTCCCCCTGATCGAACAGCCGATTGACAATCGCCAGCGCTTCTTTCACATTGCCCGCTGAGATCGCGTCGAAGATCTTCCAGATGTCCTGGGCTCGGTTGTTGCCAACCAGCTTGTCCACATCCGTGAATTCGATGCGCGGCTTGGCGCCGACGTAGATCGACAGCTTCAAAAGCTCCTGATCGAGCAGCCCCATCTCGGGATCGACCATCTCCGTCAGCAGCTTGGCGGCATCGGCTGCGATCTGCTTCTGATAGTGCGCGGCACACCAGTCGCTGCACCATTTGGCGAGATACTGCGTTGCGGGGGCCTTGCAGGCAATCGTCGCGGAATTGTCGATCATCTTGGCGAGCCGGGTGTTGCCGGCCCACGTTTTCGCGTCGAGGATCAGCAGTCCCGTCTCCGGCACGTGCTTCAGCCGCGCCTCGAGTTCGCCACGATACTTGGTGATGAACGGGTCGGCATTCTCGACGAGGACGACCCGCTTCGGATCGAAGAACGGCACGGTGTCGAGATCGTCGAACACCTCCGCGAAGCTCGCCTTGTCGCCGGCATAGGCGGAAACGGTCTGCATGTCGGCGTCATCGCCGAGCGCGCGTTTGATGAGCGCGCGAACGACGTGCCGCTTGAGAAATGCCTCATCGCCGTGGACGACATAGAGCGGGCCGACCTTGGCCTTGGAACTGGAGAGAAAGGGGAGGGCTTCCATTCGTCCGATCCGGAGAATTCGTTTAGCGCCCGCATGGCGCCATGCGGGCGCTAAACGAAGAGGGGTTTACTTCGGCTTGCAATAGCTCAGCGCCATCAGCGCATAGCCCGTCACGAGGTTCTGGTCCGCTTCCATCCAGTTGGGCACGTTGTGAAAGCTGCCGTCGGGGCGCTGGCGCTTGGCGAGGGCCTCGGTGATGTCCTTGCGCCAGTCGTGCTTGACCCCCTTGGCATCGACAACGTAATCGATGCCGAGCGAGTCGAGGCACTTGGCCATGGTGTTGTAGTAATAATACAGGCCCCATTGCGAGCGGACCTCCGGCATGCCGGGATTCTTGTCCACGGTGTAGTTGTTCTGGATCCACTCGTAGGCCTTGGCGATGCGCTCGTCTTTCCTGTCAACGCCGCAGTAGATCATGCTCTTGATGCCGGCATAAGTCATGCTGCCATAGCCAGGGAGGGCGCCGTTGTCGAGCGGCTGATCGACGACCTTGGTCGCGCCTCCGGTGGCGGCGGTGTAGATAAAGCTGCCGTCGTTGACGAGCTTGGCCCAGGGGCGGTCATTGTGCTCGCCCTTGAGATTCTGGCAACGGCCGACGAAGATGAGCGCCTTCTTCAAGGCGGGGTCATTGGGCCCGACGCCGGCGGCCTTGAGGGCGTCGATGAACGTCTGCGTATTGGACAAATCCGGGCGCGATTTGCTGTCGTAGCCCGCGCCGCCGAAGAAATCGCTGGTCGGGTCCTTGCCTTCCTCTTCGTCCCATTGCAACTTCTTGAGGAACTCGGTCGCGTCGCCGATGATCGCCTTGTACTTGTCGCCTTGCTTGGCTTCGACGAGAGCCATCACGTTGATGCTGGTGACGTAGTTGAGCAGCTGGTTCTTCGGGTCCTTGCCGGCGATGTGCTTCTTTTCCGGATTGACGAGGGTTTCGATGTATTTGAGCGCCTTGGCGCTGATCGGATCTTGCGGCGTCGCCGTGCCGGACTTCAGGAGGCCGGTGAGGGCGATGCCGGTGACGCCGGGTGTTTTGTCGGTGCTCCAGCCGCCGTTCTTGTCTTGCGCGCTTTGCAAGAACTTGGCGGCTTTCTGAGTGACGGTGTCCCAGGTTTTCTTGTCCGGGCCGATCTTCGCTTCACCAGCCGGTAGAAGCGTAAAGGTAAAGCCCAGAACGCCCAGGGCGATGGCAGAGGAAGCTAGCATCAATCGGTTCATGATCCTATCCACTTCTGAAGAGCACGGTTTGATCTTGACAAGCTCGTGCAAAATCGATGCCGAACACACTATTCATTGTAACCGAAAGATATGTAAGAGGACACGGCGAATGCTCGGCGTGAGAGGAAAGGCGCGATCGGCGACGAAATCGCCAGCCATGGGCAGAAAATGCGCACGAAAACGCCGCCTGCCGTTTAGCGCGCATGGCATGACGCGAGGCGCTAAACCGCAAGCGGCGACGTTATCTAATCGATCACGGCGAGGATATCGTCCTCGGACATGATGAGGTACTCATCGCCATCAACTTCGACTTCATTGCCGGCGTAGGACGAGAACAGCACGCGATCGCCCTCCTTGACCTGGAACGCGGCACGCTTGCCGGTGTCAAGCAACTTGCCGTCGCCGAGGCTCAGGATTTTCCCCTGCCGAGGTTTTTCCTTGGCGCTGTCGGGCAGCAAGATGCCGCCGGCGGTTTTCTCCTCGGCTTCCAGACGTTTCACGAGAATTTTGTCGTTCAGCGGAATAACTTTCATGTCGGTTGTCCCTCAACGTTGAATTTACGATTGATCTTGCTCTTCGCTCAGTAGCTCTTCATATGCTTTTAACGCCCGCAGCATAGTGTACAAGAGAATATGCTTACTGACAGGCTTCGGAATCACGCTATATGCCCGCACCTGAAACGCCTGGCGAATGACTTCCTCGGTCGCATTCGCGGTGACCAGGATGCACGGCAGTAGAGCATTGATCTGATGCACCAGCTGCACGGTTTCCAACCCGGTCAGCCGCCGCATTTGCACGTCGAAGAGCGCCAGATGGATCGACTCTTCTTGGACGACTTCAACGGCTTCCTCGCCGGACGACACCAGCAGAGTCCGATAGCCTTCCGCTTCGACGATATCGCGGAGGGTTTCCCGGCACGAATCATCATCGTCCGCGATAAGGACCGATAACGGTCGGTTGATGGTGGTTTCCATGCCGCGTACCTCGTAAACCGTGCCAATCGAAAAAAGCCTGGTTGGCGGCATCAAGCAGTGAAGGTCCTCCCTTCAAGGTTTGAGCCACACAGAGGGAGCAAAAGACATACCACGCGCCAGCGTGGCACACCTTGATGCCGTAACCCCTTGATCTATAAGAAGCATACGACACAAGAAAAATCAAGACCTGCTCCAGGAAATTCTTGTCCAGACTGCCAAAACTACGTCGTTTCCTGTCAATTTGGCCGCACTCACCAGTCATCCGTTGCGGAGACTGGTATCCCTGCCGGTTTGGCCACAATCTCGCCCCAAATCGCGTGCGCTCACGCGCTTTTGGTGACAAAATCTCACACTTCGCGCGGTTGCGCCGCCTTTGACAGCTGTGCTCTTTATCCCCGGCACGCAACCGGAGCGATCGACTGTATCAAGGAATCGAAATCCGACGAAACGAATAAACGAGATGGAATCTCTTCGATCAAGCGTTATAAGGGCGCTGATCCGCTCGAAAGTAGGTGCATGGATGCGCATACGACTCGTGCTTGTTACCGGACTGGTCCTGCTCGGATCGGCCGCCAACGTTCATTCGCAAG
>JACXTT010006276.1_pt1 | contig 17001 bp, 18 predicted proteins | sample 9270951 | NCBI WGS metagenome assembly JACXTT01 (sample SAMN15532306, study PRJNA645909) | rock metagenome | isolation source: weathered quartz diorite | place: Puerto Rico | collected 2017-06-21 | reverse complement strand
CCGTGGCCGGCGCGCGAGCTGGCGCCGCCGGTCGTCGCGCACTTGATCACGTCGGCGCCGGCGCGGACCATCGTGCGCACGGCCTCGACGCCGTCGGCCACGCTCGACGGCAGGCCCGGATCGTTGTCGGCCGGCGCCCGGTGGCCCGACGGGCTCACGCGGTCGCCGAGGCCGCCCGTCGGCGAGATGATCGCGAGCGAGAGGACCAGACGCGGCCCGGGGATCAGCCCCTCCTGGATCGCGACGCGGAAGCCCACGTCGAGCCCGCCGGCGTCGCGGATCGCCGTGTAGCCCGACTCGAGGATCTGCCGCGCGACGGTGGCCGTCCTGAGGTGCCACGTCGAGCGCGGCTCGTCGAGGCCCCAGCGCTTCGCCAGCTCGTAGCCGTGGAACGCGAGGTGGTCGTGGCAGTCGATCAACCCGGGCAGCACCGTGAGGCCCGAGGCGTCGATCACCTCCGCGCCGGCCGGCCAGGCGGCGCTCGGCGCGGCGGTCGTAACCGCCTCGATGCGGCCGTTGTCGATCTGGATCACCGCGTCGCGAACCGCCGGCGCGCCGGTACCGTCGATCAGAGTGCCCGCCCGGACGATCTTCATGCTCACCCCTTCACCGAGCCGGCCGTCAGGCCGGCCACGTAGTACTCCACGAAGAACGAATAGATGATGGCCACCGGCACCGAGCCGAGCAGCGCCGCCGCCATGAGCTGGCCCCAGTAGAAGACGTCGCCGCGGATCAGCTCGGTGATCGCGCCGACCGGTACCGTGCGCACGTCGCTCTTGGACAGGAAGATCAGGGCGTAGAGGAACTCGTTCTGGGCCAGGGTGAAGGCGAAGATGCCGGCCGAGAGAAGGCCCGGCGTGCACAGCGGCAGCACGATCCGCGTCATCGCCTGGAACCGGCTGGCGCCGTCGATCCGCGCGGACTCCTCGAGCTCGCGCGGGACGCTCTTGAAGTAGCCCATCAGGAGCCACGCGCTGAACGGGATGAGGAGCGTGGGATACGTCAGCATGACCGCCGTCAGGGTGTTGCCGAGGTCGAGGCGGTTGATGATATCCGACATCGGGATGAACAGGAGCGGCTGCGGCACCAGGTACGTCGCGGCGACGCCGATGACCACCACCGCCGTGCCGGGGAAGCGCATGCGCGCCAGCGGGTACGCCATCATCGTGCCGATCACGAGCGAGACCACCGTCGTGACGACCGCGACCAGCATCGTGTTGTACGTCCACGTCAGGAAGTTCGTCTCGTACAGGAGGTCGACGTAGTGCTTGAGCGTGGGCTGGTAGACGATCAGCGGCATGATCTTGGCGTTGTAGAGCTCGCGGTTGGGCTTGATCGAGGTGATCAGCATCCAGTAGAAGGGAAAGAGCATCCCGATCACGAAGAACGCGAGCGGCACGTAGAGCCGCAGCAGCCGACCGCCCAGCGTTCGTCCGCCGACCATCTAGGCGGTCATTCCCGGCGCAGGTAGATCGTGAGGCCGACGATGAGCACGGCGAGCGCCGGCAGGATCGCCAGCGCCACCGCGGCGCCCATTCCGAGCTGGCCGGCCGACATGCCGATGTCGAACGACCACGTCGAGAAGACGTGGGTCGCGTTGGCCGGCGCGCCGTGCGTCAGCGTATAGATGAGCTGGAAGTCGCCGAAGGTGAAGATCACCGAGAACATCGTCACGATGATCAGGACGGGCTTGATGACGGGCAGGGTGACGTAGAGAAAGCGCTGGACACCGGTGGCGCCATCGATGGCGGCCGCTTCGTAGAGGTCGGCCGAGATCGTCTGGAGCCCCGCGAGCAAGGTGATGCCGTAGAACGGCATGCCACGCCACGTGTTGACGACGATCAGAGAGCCCATCGCCAGGGTGGCGTTGCCCAGGAACGAATAGCCGCTGGTGATGAGGCGGCCGTGCACGAGCAGCCAGTTGACGACGCTGAAGGTGGGATCGAGGATCCACATCCACGCCACGGTGGACAAGGCCGTCGGCACGATGAACGGAAGCAGCAGGAACGCGCGGACCAGATTCCGGCCGCGGAACGTCTGGTTCATGACCAGCGCCATCCCGAGCCCGCCCGCCAGCTTCAGGATCGTCGTGAGCACGACGTAGGCGAACGTGTTGCGGACGATCTGCCAGAAGACGGCGTCGTGGGCGAGCGTGAGGAAGTTGGCGAAGCCGACGAACGTGCCCTGGCTCGCGACCCGGCGGTCCTCCAGGCTCAAGAAGATGCCGTAGAAGAACGGGTAGGCGACGAACGCGAGCAGGAAGAGGACACCCGGGGCCAGCATGAGCCAGCCGAAGATCCCCTCGCGCTCGAGGAAGACGCGCAGCGTCGACTGCCGGCCGGCGACCGGGGCGGTCCGCGCGAAGGTCGCCGGCCGGACGGCCATCCGGCTACTTCGCTTTGTAGATCTGCTTGAGCTGGGCCGCGGCCGTCGCGATGACGTCCTTGGTCGAGTCGCCGCGGCACGCCTTGGCGAACATGTCGACGAGCACGTATTTCGCTACGCTCTCCGACATGGCGTGGCTCGGTGGGCCCGGCCACCCGTGCAGGTGCGTCGTCTTCAGCGACTCCTTGTAGGGCAGATAGCGGGGCTCCGGATTCCACATCGGGTGGTTCTCGTATCCAGCGAGGAACGGCGCGTAGTAGGCCTCGCCGGCGGCGAGCCAGCGGAAGAGCTGCTTGTCGTCGTAGAGCCACCGGAGAAACGCCTTGGCCGCCGCCTGGTCGGGCGCGTGCGTCATCAACGCGTGCGAGGCCGCTTGCATGATGTGAAAACGCCCCTTGGGCCCCTGCGGGTTGAGCGCGTGATCGGTGACCTTGGCGATCTCGGGGAAATCGCGCTTGGCCACGACGAGGATCGACGACGCGTTGTTCGTGCACGAGATCTGCTCGCCGAGGTAGGCCTTGTTGTTGCTCACGTCGGTCCAGGCGAGCACGTCTTCGAGCATGGTCTCCTTGTAGAAGCGCCGGCAGAAGTCGACCGCCTTGGCCGTCTCGTCGGAGTCGATCAGCACGGTCTTGCCGTCGCGGTCGACCTCGCGGCCGCCGTACGACCACAGGAGCGGGTAGAGCCAGCCGTGGTTGTCGCCGAAGCCGTGACCGAGCTCGAAGCCGAAGGGATGCTCCTTCTTCTTGAGCAACCGCCCGGCCGCCAGCAGGTCCTCCCAGTTGTCGGGGAACTTGGTGACGCCGACTTCCTTGAACCAGTCGGTGCGGTACACCTCGAGCTGGCCGATGTTGCCCCACGGCAGCGCCTTCCACTTCTTGTTCACGACCACGGCCGGAAAGACGTTGTCGTGCCAGGGACCGATCTTCTTGCCGATCTCGGCGGCGACGTCACTGAGGTCGACGAGGCTCTGGTCGAACAGCCAGGGCCAGTTGACGCCGGTGCCGACGATCTCGGGACCCGACTTCGTCTCCGCGATGGTCGTGAGCCTGGTGAGCATCCCGCCCACACTGACCGCTTCGTAGTTGATCTTGATTCCCGAGAGCTTCTCGTACTCGGGGGCGAGCGTGTTCGCGAAGAAGTCATCGAAGGGCTTGATGAACGAGCTCTCACGGACGACGGTCATGGCCTTGGGAGCGGCGGCCGCACGGCGGGCTCCGAGCGTCGCACCGGCCACGGCGCCTGCGGTCAGGGTGAGGAAGTCGCGACGTGTGCTCATACAGTCCTCCGCGTCCGGGCACTGGGGCTGCGGGTCGTGGTCTGGGGGACAGTAGGCGGGCCTGCCCGTCCTGTCAAGGCCTGCGGTCTTGACACTCGCGGGCCCCGCGCGTATCACCCGTCGTACCGGCCGGCGCCTCCGGCCGAACCAGGAGGCGAGACGAATGCGCGCGACTTCCAAGCTCCGGCAGCTCCTCAACACCGGCAAGACGCTGTTCGTTCCCGGCTGCTACAACGCGCTCAGCGCCCGGATCCTCGCCGACGTCGGCTTTCCGGCCGTCTACATGACCGGCTACGGGACCTCGCTCTCCCTGCTCGGAATGCCCGACGCGGGCCTGGCCACGATGACCGAGATGCACCTGAACGCGCGCTACATCGCCAACGCCGTGGCCGTGCCCGTCATCGCCGACGCCGACAACGGCTACGGCAACGCGATCAACGCCATGCGGACGGTGCGCGAGTACATCGGCACCGGCGTCGCCGGCGTTCACATCGAGGATCAGGTGATCCCAAAGCGGTGCGGCCACGTGGCCGGCCGGCGCGTGATCACGATCGACGAAGCCGCGGGCAAGTTCCGCGCGGCCGACGCGGTGCGCCGCGAGCTCGACCCCGACTTCGTCCTGATCGCCCGCACCGACGCGCGCGGCGCCAGCGGGGGCTCGCTCGACGAGGCGATCCGCCGCGCCAACGCCTACCTCGCGGCGGGCGCCGACCTCGCCTTCGTCGAGGGCCCGACCAGCGTCGAGGAAGTGCGCCGCGTCTGCCGCGAGGTGAAGGGCCCGGTCTTCTACAACCAGACCGGCGTCTCGCCGCGGTTCAGCCTCGCCCAGATGCAGGAGCTCGGGATCGCCGTGACGATCGTCCCCGGCGCGACCTTCCGCGCCACGATCGAGGCGGTCTACGACCTGGCGGTGGCCTTGCGCGATGAGGGCCCGCTGGCCGAGGAGCGCTTCGCCGAGCGGTTCAAGCGCCATCCGCTGGGCGACGTGCACACGTTCGCGGGATTCGACCGCGTCCGCGAGTGGGAGGCGCAGTACTTGCCGGCCGAAGAAGCGGAGAAGTACGCCGACTCGGTCGGCCACCAGCCGACGCGCAAGTGAGCGCCTCGACGGTGCGTCGGCAGATCGTCGCGATGGGCGGCGGCAGCTTCAGCGTCGAGCCCGACGGCTCGGCGCTCGACGCCTACGTGCTCGGGCTCACCGGCAAGCCGCGGCCGAAGATCTGCTTCGTGCCGACCGCGAGCGGCGACGCGCCCGAGTACACGACGAAGTTCTACGACGCGTTCGCGCGGCGAGCGGAGGCGACGCACCTCTACCTGTTCGGGCGCCCGCGAACCGACATGGCGAGCCTGCTCGCGAGCCAGGACGTCATCTACGTCGGCGGCGGCAACACCGCGAACATGCTCGCGGTGTGGCGCGTGCACGGCGTCGACCGCATGCTGCGCGACGCGTGGGAGCGCGGCGTGATCCTGACGGGCGTGAGCGCCGGGATGATCTGCTGGTTCGAGTGCGGCGTGACCGATTCGTTCGGGCCGCTCGCCGCGCTGCGCGACGGTCTCGGCCTGCTCGCAGGCAGCGCGTGCCCGCACTACGACGGCGAAAAAGACCGGCGCCCGATCTACCAGCGGCTCGTCCGCGGCGGCTTTCCGGCCGGCTTCGCCGCCGACGACGGCGCCGCGCTGCACTTCGTCGGCACCGACCTCGTCGGCTGCGTGGCCTCGCGGCCGACCGCCGGCGGCTATCGAGTCCGCGCGGAGAGCGACACGGTCACCGAGACGCCGCTCTCGATGCGGCTTCTCGGCTGAAGCGCGCGGACCACGAACAGCGCGCGGCCACGCCCGGCGTCCGCGCGGCGCGGCCGGGGCTCGCCGAAGTAGTCGATCACCCGATCGATGCGCCGCGCCGAATCCTGCTTGAAGGGCGTGAACCGTTGGATCGCGACGGTGGCGTTCATGCCACGTGCCCACACTCAACTTCGATGCCACCGGCGACCCCTGCGTTTACGGGAGCTTCGTAGACTGGTGCCGCCGGCTCGCGTTTCCAAACGGAACGCGGTGTTTCCCGACGAAACAGCGAGCGCACGCGGGGCGCTCGCGTCTGAACGAGCCGCTCGAGCAAGCTCCGGGTCGCGGCGCCGATGACCCGGTCGACGACCACGCCGTCCTTGATCAGCAGAACCGTGGGCGTGTCCGCGACGAAGTAGCGGGCGGCGAGGGCCGGCCGCGCCTCCGCGTCGATGTCGGCTACTTCGATTCGACCTGCCGAGGCCTGCGCGAGAGCCCTCACGATCGTCGCGACGCGGTCGCCGACGTCCGAGCCGCGGGCGCGGAAGAGTGCCAGAGCCAGCCCAGGCCTGGGCGACAGCATGTCATCGACGCCGGCCGGCCTCAGGTCGCCGACCGTCGCCACCGAGTTTTTCATGCCGTTTGGACGCGCGCGACGCGCCATGGGATTCCGCCGAGGCGCGCCAATCGACCGGCCGGGTCGAAGTTCTCGATGCCCGCCGGGCCGATCAGACCGCGCGGATGTGCGCGGCCATCCGGTCGCGCATCGCCGCGTCGGGCAGCCGGCCGACCGCCGCCTTGAGATTGTCGACGAGGTGCTCCGGCCGGCTCGTCCCGGGGATCACGCACGTCACCGCCGGCTCGGCCAGGATCCACTTGAGGAAGAACTGGGCCCAGCTCTCGCAGTCGAACTCGGCGGCCCACGATGGCACCGCCTGAGCGCGCACGCGATGGAAGAGCCCGCCTTCGGCGAACGGACGATTGGCGAGCACGGCGACCCCGCGGTCGCGGGCCAACGGCAGAATGCGGCGCTCGGCCTCGCGCTCCCCGAGCGAGTAATTGACCTGGACGAAGTCGAGCGTCTCGGCGCGCAGCACGCGCTCGAGCTCGTCGTACGCGCTCGCCGTGTAGTGCGTGACGCCGAGATAGCGGATGCGCCCGGCCGCCTTCCACTCTCTCAGGGTCTTGAGGTGCGTGCGCCAGTCGAGCAGATTGTGGATCTGGATCAGATCGAGCCGCCGGGCGCGCAGCCGCTTGAGCGACTGCTCCATCTGCGCCACCCCGGCGTCGCGTCCGCTCGTCCACACCTTCGTGGCCAGAAACAGCTTGTCGGTGAGCGCGAGCTCGCCGGCCAGATCCCCGACGACCGACTCGGCCGCCCCGTACATCGGCGACGAATCGACCACGCGTCCGCCGAGCTCGACCAGGTTCTTGAGCACGTCCCTCAGCGGCGCGCGCTCGGCGGGCGCGCCGCCGACGTCGAACACGCGCCACGTCCCCAGCCCCACGACCGGAATCGGCTCACCGCTCGCGGGAATGGGACGGCTCAGCATCTGGGGCGCGGCACCGGCTCCGGCTGGAAGCGCGGCGGCGGCGGCCATCAGCCGCAGCACCCCGCGCCGCGTGAGCTGTCCGGCAGGGCTCTCATCGCTCCCTCTCATACCACGGACATACCACGGCCGCCGAATCGGCAGCCGATGGGAACGTTCGCGCGTCCGCCGTCGTCTGAACACGTGAGGAGGTTCCCAATGAAGAAGCTGATTGCGGCCCTCGCGACGGTCGTCCTCGCCACGTCCCCGGTCTTCGCCGCGCCGATGGGCCACGATGGTTTCCGCGGCGCGCCGGCCGGCCACCCCGAGGATCGTGAATTCCACCGAGACGTCCACGGGCGTGTCTTCATTGGTGTCGATCCATGGCTCTACTGGGCAGCACCGCCGGCCTACGTGTACGCACCGGTTCCGTACTACTGGTATTACTGCTCGAGCGCCGGCGCTTATTACCCGTACGTGATGAGCTGCGCCGAGCCCTGGGTTCCGGTGCCCGCCGCGACACAATAGCCGCGACGTAATCGAGGGAGCTAGCGCTCGAGCCCGTACTCTTTGAGCTTCCGCCAGAGCGTCGTCCGCCCGATCCCGAGCGCTTCGGCGGCGCCGGAGTGATTGCGGCCGAAGCGCTCCAGGGTCTGAAGAATGTGCACGCGCTCGGCGTCGGCGAGCGTGGTCTGCCGGGGCAGCTGGGGCGACGGCCCGAGCTGGAGACCGGCCGAGACGTGCGGGGGCAGATCGTCGGGCTCGACGATGTCGCGGCGGGCCAGGATGGCGGCGCGCTCGATCGCGTTTTCGAGCTCGCGGACGTTGCCGGGCCACGCGTAGCGGAGCAGCCGCTCGACCGTCGCCGGCGAGAGCCGCAGCTCGCGGCCCAGCTTGCCGCCCGAGCGGGCCAGGAAATGCTCGGCGAGCGCCGGAATGTCCTCGCGGCGATCGCGCAGGGGGGGCAGCACCACCTGGATGACGTTCAGCCGGTAGAAGAGGTCCTCGCGGAACGTGCCCTGCGCGAGCAGCGCCGTCAGATCGCCGTGGGTGGCCGCGATCACCCGCACGTTGATGGTCGTCGACTGCGTCGCGCCGAGCCGGCGCACCTCGCCGCTCTGGAGCGCGCGCAGGAGCTTCACCTGGAGCGCGGCGGGCATCTCGGCGATCTCGTCGAGGAACAGGGTGCCACCGTCGGCCTCCTCGAAGAGGCCGAGCTTGGAGACCGAGGCGCCGGTGAACGCGCCGCGCATGTACCCGAACAGCTCGGACTCGAGCAGGGTCTCGGGCACCGCGCCGCAGTTCACCGCCACGAAGGGGCGCGCCGCGCGCGGGCTCGCGTGGTGCATGGCCTTCGCGATGACTTCCTTGCCGGTGCCGGACTCGCCCTGGACGAGCACGGTCGCGTCGGTCGGCGCGACGCGCTCGACCAGATCGAGCACGGCGTGCATCGCCGACGACTGGGCGATGAGCCCGGGCAGACCGTAGCGCTCGCGGAGCTGGGCGCGGAGATTTTCGTTCTCGCGGCGCAGCGCCCGGCCCGCGAGCGCCTTGTCGATCCGGTGATAGAGCTCGTCGGGCTCCTGGCCCTTCTCGAAGTAGTCGAGGGCGCCGAGGCGGATGGCGTCCTTGGCCGACTTCCACTCGGCGTAGGCCGTCAGCAGAATCACCTCCGTCTCCGGCGCGTGCGATTTCGCCGCCCGCAGCACGTCGAGGCCGTCGCCGTCGGGCATGCGCAGATCGGTCACGACGAGGTCGAACACCTCTTCCGAGAGCCGCGCCGTGGCCGAGGTGACGCCGTCGGCCTCGAGCACGCGATGGCCGCGCTTCCTGAGCAAGAGCGCCAGCGTGGTCCGCGCCGATGGCTCGTCGTCTACCACCAGGAGGTGCGCCACCTCAGGCGGCCTCGAGCGGGAACAGCAGGGTGACGCGCGTGCCGCGGCCGACCTCGGAATCGATCTCGATCCGCCCGCCGTGCGCGCCCACGATGCGCTCGGCGATCGTGAGGCCCAGGCCGCTGCCGTTGGGCTTGCCCGTGTAGAACGGCTCGAACACGTGGGGCAGGCTTTCCTTCGCGATCCCGGTCCCGGTGTCGCTCACGGAGAGCGCGACGTCGCCGTTCTGGCGATTGACCTCGAGCGAGAGCCGCCCGCGCCCCTGCATCGCCTCGACGGCGTTGAGCGCCACGTTCCACAGGACCTGGATGACCTGGTCGCGGTCGAACGCGAAGCGCGGCACGGCCGGGTCGACCGCGACCCGCACGTCCACGCGTCCGGCGCGGGAGCGGTCGCCGCGGATGAGGGAGCCGACGTGCTGGACCACCTCGCTGATGTCGCCGGGTGCCCGCCGCGCCTCCTGAGGCCGCGCGAACTGGAGAAAGTCGGACAGGATGCGATTCAAGCGGCGCGTCTCGGTGCGCAGCGCGGCCAGGGTCGCGGTGCGCTCGTCGGGCGTGAGCTCGGTGTCGTCGGTGAGGAGCGCGGTGGCGTTGAGGATCGCCGCGAGCGGATTGCGGATCTCGTGGGCCATGCCCGCGGCTAGCTCGCCCGCGGTCGCCAGGCGCTCGGCCTCGCGCAGGCGCGCGTGGAGCCGCTCGCTGTCGCTGCGCGCGCGCTCGAGCACCATGATGATCACCGCGAAGGTCGAGAGGAAGTACAGCAGGATGAATATCGCGTGCACCGCGAGGTAGCCGGTCGATCCCGGCGTCGTGGTGACGAACTGCATCGCGATGCGGTGGACGCCCCAGAGCGTGAGGAAGCCGGCCAGGAGTCGCTCGCCGCGGAATCCGGCGATGCGCGCCTGCGAGGGCCAGAACAGGAGGCCGCCGACAATTTGCAGGGCGCCGAGCGCCACGCCCACCGCGCGCTGCGTGTCGTCGGCGGCCACGTCGCCGGCGAGGGTGAGGCCGATCGCGGCGACGGTGCCGAGCAGGATGTCGCGCGCGCGCAGGCGATAGCCCCAGCGATGCGCGAGCCCGGCCGCCAGGGTGAAGCCGACCGCGGCGACCGTCGCCAGATCGGTGACGAAGCTCGGGTGATCGACGCCCAGCACGAACACGTCGACGAGCTTGAGCCCCTTCGAGAGCGTATAGGCGCCCCACGCGAGGAGCAGGTACTGGAAGAAACGCCGCCGGTGCGACTGGTAGAGATAGGCGAAGATCATCAGTTGAACTGCGAACGCGACCGTCGAGACGAACGTCAGCATCAGCGGCGCCGGCATCAGAGCCTCCAGTTCAGTCTACGACGGGGGGCAAATCGCATGCCATCGAAGGCCCGCGCCGAATCACGCGAAATCGCGGCGCGCGCGTTCCACTTCGAAACCGTGTTTCACACCGGAACCGTCGTCGCTCGCGGCGCGCGAGTAACGAGCGTGGTTCAGCGTGAACCCGGCGTTTCGGCTTGGAACCGGCGCGCATCGTCCTCCACGCGCGTGTCGTCAACGATTTCACCGAGTTCGCGTCTGGCACGTCCTCTGCTCTAGCGAAATGCGACTCGAACAACACGACAAGGAGGACGCAGACAATGAAGCGAATCAGTGCACTCGCAGTCATCATGGGCTCGACCCTGCTCGCCGGCGTGGCGAGCGCCTCGACGGCGCCGGCCGCGAACATCCAGGCGCCGCACTCGGAGAGCCAGGATATCCAGGCCCCGCGCACGCAGAACGACGACATCCAGGCGCCGCGATCCGTCAACGAGGACATCCAGGCTCCGCGGTCGCGCAACGACGACATTCAGGCGCCGCGCACGGGCAACGACGACATCCAGGCTCCGCGCGACTGACGCGGCGCCGGGCGCAGCCGGCGAAGCCGCCTGAGCGGCGGAACCGAACGGGTGTCGTAAACTTCCTCGTCGGTGAGGAGTCCTTGACGCCCGGAAGCGACATCGCGCGCGGCTTCGTCGAGCTTCCCGGCCGCGGCCGCGTCTCGTACCTGAGCGCGGGCCGCGGCGCGCACTCGGCGCTGCTGATCCATGGCTCGGGCATGAGCGCGCGCTCCTTTGCGCGCCAGCTCGAGGGTCTACCGGATGCGCTTCGCATGATCGCCGTCGACCTGCCGGGTCACGGCGAGTCCGACGCGCGCCCGGGTACCAGCATCGAGGACTACGCCGCCGCCGTCGCCGAGGTCGTGATCGCGCTCGGGTGTGGCCCCGTCGTCGCCGTGGGCCATTCCCTGGGCGGCTCGATCGCGATCGCGCTGGCCGCGCGGCGCCCGGCTCTGGCCCGGGGGCTCGTGCTGATCGCGAGCTGCCTGAAGCTTCCGCTGGTCGACGTCGTCGGCGAGCGCCTCGTCGCGCTCCTGCCCGGGCCGCTTCGGCGGCGCTTCTTCTTCTCGATGGCGAAGAAGGTCCTGTTCGCGCCCGGCGCGTCCGCCGAGGCGATCGCGACCGGCATGCGAGACCTGCGCGCGTGCCGCGCGGAGACCCTGCTGGCGGACGTGCGGGCCGCCCGCGCGATGGATCTGACGGCGCGGGCGGCGGCGCTCGACGCGCCGACCCTGGTGCTGGCAGGCGATCGCGACCGGCTCACCACGCCGGCGCTGGCCGCGAAGCTGAGCGCGCTGATCCGGCGCGCGCAGCTGCGGATCGCCGACGGCGCCGGCCACATGCTGCCGCTCGAAGCCGCCGAGTGGGTGAACCGCGAGATCGTCGAGTTCGTCGACCGCGTCGCGGCCGAGGAGGCCGGTCGGAATTAGTGTTAATCTTCCGCCCGGGATGGCGCCGGCAGCAGCCGCACCGCGCACGATGTTCGAGAAGATCTGGGCCCGGCACGTGGTGGCCGAGGGCCCGGGCGGCCACGTGCTCCTCTATGTCGACCGCCACCTGCTGCACGAAGGCACCACCTCAGCACTCGGACGGCTCGCCCGCAGCGGACGGCGGGTGCGCCGTCCCGACCTCAGCTTCGCGACGGCCGACCACTATCTGCTGACCTCGCCGGGCTCGCCGACGAGCGACGCCGAGACCCGCGGCATGGTCGACGCGCTCGGGCGCCACACCGCCGATCAGGGCATCCTCTATTTCGGCGTGGGCGACCCGCGCCGCGGCATCGTGCACGTGATCGGCCCGGAGCAGGGGCTGACGGTGCCGGGCATCACGCTCGTCTGCGGCGACTCGCACACGGCGACCCACGGCGCGTTCGGCGCGCTCGCGTTCGGGATCGGCTCGAGCGAGGTCGAGCACGTGCTGGCCACGCAAACCTTGTGGCAGAAGAAGCCCCTGACGATGCGGATCTCCGTCGACGGTCGCCTCGGTCCGGGTGTCAACGCCAAGGACGTGATCCTGGCAATCATCGCGAAGATCGGCGCCGGCGGCGGCGTGCGCCACGCGATCGAGTACGCGGGCTCGACGATCCGCGCGATGTCGATGGACGAGCGCATGACCGTCTGCAACATGTCGATCGAGGCGGGCGCGCGCGCCGGCATGATCGCGCCCGACGAGACGACCTACGCCTACATCGAAGGGCGGCCGCTGGCCCCGCGCGGCGACGCCTGGCGGACGGCTCTCGGCGAGTGGCAGGCGCTGCCGAGCGATCCGGACGCCGCCTTCGATCGCGAGGTGCACCTGGCAGCGGGCGAGATCGCGCCGACCGTCACGTGGGGCACGAGCCCCCAGGACGCGCTGCCGATCACCGCGCGCGTGCCCGATCCGGCCTCGGTCGCCGATCCGGGACGGCGCGAGAGCATGACGCATACACTCGCCTACATGGGGCTCGATCCGGGCACGCCGCTGAGCGACGTGATGGTGAATCGCGTCTTCATCGGCTCGTGCACCAACAGTCGGCTGGACGACCTGCGCGCGGCGGCGCGCGTGGCGAAGGGGCGCCGCGCCGTGGTGCCGGCGTGGATCGTGCCGGGCTCCGGCCTGATCAAGCGCGCGGCCGAGGCGGAGGGCCTCGACCGCATCTTCCGCGACGCCGGCTTCGAGTGGCGAGAGGCCGGCTGCTCGATGTGCGTGGGAATGAACGGCGAAACGGCGGCCGCCGGCGAGCGCGTGGCGTCGACCTCGAATCGCAACTTCGAAGGGCGCCAGGGCAAGGGCGCGCGCACCCATCTGATGTCGCCGGCGATGGCCGCGGCCGCCGCGGTCACCGGCAGGCTCACGGACGTGCGGACGCTCGGGGCCTGACGTGGAGGCGTTCACGCGACTCACCGCCGTCGGGCTGCCGGTCGATCTGCCGAACGTCGACACCGACCGCGTCATCCCGGCCCGCTTTCTCCGCAAGGACCGGAGCGTGCCGGACTACCCGCGCTTCCTGTTCCACGACGTGCGCTTCAACGCCGACGGCTCGGAGCGCCCGGATTTCGTCCTGAACCAGGCGCCGTACCGCGGCGCCCGGATCGTGGTCGCGGCCGAGAACTTCGGCTGCGGCTCCTCGCGCGAAGCGGCGGTGTGGGCGCTCGCCGCCAACGGGTTCCGCTCGGTGATCGCGCCGAGCCTGGGCGACATCTTCCATCAGAATTGCTTCAAGAACGGCGTGCTGCCGGTGATCCTGCCGCCGGACGCCGCCGCCGGCCTGCGGCGCCAGCTCCACGAACGGCCCGGCGCCACGCTCACGGTCGATCTCGAGACCCAGACGGTGACGGCGCCCGACGGCGCCCAGCACCGCTTCGAGGTCGACGCGTTCCGCAAGGAGATGCTGCTGACCGGCCGAGACGAGATCGGCCTGACTCTGGGCTTCGAGACCAAGATCGGCGAGTTCGAGGCACGCCATGCCCGGGAGATGGCCTGGGCGGTGCCTCCGCGCGCCGGCACGTAACGTCGAGGAGGGCGAGATGCCTGCCACGCTCAAGGTGGAGTTCCCCAAGGATCTGTTGAAGCTCGTCGGCACCGAGCTCGGTCCGTCGGACTGGATGACGGTCGATCAGGCGATGATCGACAAGTTCGCCGAGGCCACCGGAGACCACCAGTGGATCCACGTCGACGTCGAGCGCGCCAAGCGCGAGATGCCGGGCGGCAAGACGATCGCCCACGGCTATCTCACACTCTCGCTCGTGCCGCGGCTGGCGTCCGGCCTGCTCGAGGTCACCAAGCGCAGTCGCGGCATCAACTACGGCTCGAACAAGATCCGGTTCATCTCGCCCGTGCAGGCGGGCGCGCGCATTCGCGTGCGCCAGCGCATCACCGGCGCCGAGGAAGTCTCGGGCAACGGCGTGCGCGTCAGCTCCGAGATGACGGTGGAGATCGAGGGGCAGGACAAGCCCGCCCTGGTCGGCGAGATCATCGGCGTCCGGTACGCCTGAGCCCGGGCGGCGCGTGCGATGAAGCTCGTTCGCTACGGCCGGCCGGGCGCCGAGCGCCCCGGCGCGATCGACAGCGCCGGCAAGCTGCACGACCTCGGGCGCGTGCTCGAGGACGTGACGCCCGCGGCGCTCGCGCCGGCGTCGCTCAAGAAACTCTCCGGTGTGAATCTCGCGAAGCTGCCGGTCGTCAACGGCCGCCCGCGCCTGGGCTGTCCGATCGCCGGCATGGGCAAGATGGTCTGCATCGGGCTCAACTACACCGACCACGCCGCCGAGGTGAACATGGCCCTCCCGAAGGAGCCGACCCTGTTCATCAAGGCGCCGAGCGCGATCTCGGGCCCCGACGATCCAATCGTGCGCCCGCGCGGCTCGGTGAAGCTCGACTACGAGGTGGAGCTGGGCGTCGTGATCGGACGCGACGCGCGCTCCGTGAGCGAGGCCGAAGCGCTCCGCCACGTCGCGGGCTACTGCCTGATCAACGACGTCTCCGAGCGCGAGTTCCAGATGGAGCACGGCGGCACGACGACCAAGGGCAAGAGCGCCGACACGTTCGGTCCGACGGGCCCATGGCTCGTCACCGCGGACGAGGTCGGCGATCCCCAGGCGCTGTCGGTGTGGACGACGGTCAACGGCGTGAAGCGGCAGGACGGCAGCACCGCCAAGATGATCTTCTCGTGCGCGTCCCTGATCGCCTACGTGAGCCGCTTCATGTCGCTGCGCGCGGGCGACGTGATCTCGACGGGCACGCCGGCCGGCGTGGGCCACGGCGCGAAGCCGCCGCGGTACCTGCAGCCGGGCGACGTGGTCGAGATGGGGATCACCGGGCTCGGCACGCAGCGGCACAAGATCGTCGAGGCGAAGTAGCTCAAGCGCAGCGGGCCGAGCGGCCGGCCGCGGCCGGGCTCGCCTTGAACCCTCTGAGGCTGAAGATCGTGTGCGGCTGATGGAAGCCGCGAAGGCGGACGTCGCCGAGCTCTTCGGCGGCGACCAGGCCCTGGACGGCGTTCATCACCCGGTGGCACACGAGCGTTTCGCCGGCCCGTGCCCGCGCGCACAGACGCGCGGCGAGATTGGTCACCGCCCCGATCGCGGCATAGTCGTATCGCCCCTCGAACCCGATGCGGCCGACCGTGGCGACACCGTGGCTGATGCCCACGCCGAGCGCGAGGGCGGCTCCGCGCGCTCGCCATTCGCGCGCCAGCGTGGCCACGCGCTCGTGGGCCGCCATCGCGAGCGACACGGCACGCAGCTCGGGATTGCGGACGTGGATCGGCCCGTTGAAGTAGACCATCATCCCGTCGCCGGTGAACCGCTCGACCATGCCGCAATGCTGCGCCACGAGCTCGCCGACGACCTGGTGGAAGCCCTTGAGGACGAACATGACGTCCTCGGGCGCCTGCGTCTCCGCGAAGCGGGTGAATCGGCGCAGGTCGAAGAACACGACGCTCACCTCGCGGCGATGGCTCACGAGCGCTTCCTCGTCGTCGCGGATGATCAGATCGGCGAGCGCCGGTGAGACGAAGCGGCTCAAGCGGTCGACCGCCGCCGCCAGCCTCTCCGTGTCGACGTCGTCGATGCTTGCTGCGTACGCCTCGTCCCCGCGGCCATACGGCCTGTCCAGGAGCCTGGTCCCGCCCGCCAAGTCGTCCATGTGAACCTCCGTCGTCGCCTGCGCTGAGGTGGAGCCGGTTCCGCTTCGCCGTGCCATGCGAGCTCTTGTCTGCAGGCGGAGTGCCACCAGGTAAATCGTTATTAATTAATTAGTTACGAGTCGTGGCGTTGTGGACAAACAGTGGCGAAAAAGTGGCGAAAATTGAGAATCGAGCAATCGGCCGGGGTAGTATCGCGCTTGGTGATGAGGCCCGCCGTGGAGCTTCTGGGCGCAAGCGCGGAGATCGTCGCTCTCAGAAAGCAGATCGAGCAGCTCGTCGCGCGCCAGACGTCCGCTCGACGTCCCGCACCCATCCTGATCCAGGGTGAGACGGGAACGGGGAAGGGGCTGCTCGCCCGCGTGCTGCATCAGAATGGGCCCCGCGCCGAGCATCCGTTCGTCCACGTCGACTGCGCCGCGATCCCCGAGACCATGCTCGAGGCCGAACTGTTCGGCTACGAGCGCGGCGCCTTCACCGACGCCCGCCAATCAAAGCCCGGTTTGTTCCAGGCCGCCCACCAGGGCGTGATCTTCCTCGACGAGATCGGTCTCTTGCCGGGAGCGCTGCAGGCCAAGCTCTTGACCGTGATCGAAGAGCAGGCGGTCCGACGGCTCGGAAGCGTCAAGCGTGAGCCGATCGACGTGCTCGTCATCAGCGCCACCAACGAAGACCTCTCGGCGTCGGTGGAGGAACGACGGTTCCGCGCGGACCTCTATCATCGGCTGAGCGTCCTGCGCATCGGGTTGCCGCCCCTCCGGGCTCGGGAGGGCGACGTGCTCCTTCTCGCCGAGCGATTCCTGGCCAGCGTCTGCGGCGACTACGGCCTGCCGTCCTTGAAGCTCAGCCGGGATGCCCGCGAGACGCTCGCGGCCTATCCCTGGCCCGGCAACGTCCGGGAGCTCTCGAACGTCATCGAGCGCGCGGCGCTGCTCGCGGAATCCTCGATGGTGACCGCGGACACGCTGGGCCTGCCACCCGTTTCTGCGGGCGCGAGCGCTCCCGCCGTGATGCCGCGCACCGCTCGCGCCCGGCCCGGCGACGCCGACCGCGCGCGGGTCGCGGAAGCCCTGGAGCGGACCGGCTGGAACGTCTCGCGGGCCGCGGCGCTGCTTCGCGTGCCGCGTCACGTCCTGCGCTATC
>JACXTT010006275.1_pt1 | contig 17005 bp, 19 predicted proteins | sample 9270951 | NCBI WGS metagenome assembly JACXTT01 (sample SAMN15532306, study PRJNA645909) | rock metagenome | isolation source: weathered quartz diorite | place: Puerto Rico | collected 2017-06-21 | reverse complement strand
CAGTTGCGCTGAAATCCCGGAAAACTCTCAAAGAGTTTTCCGGGATTCTTTTTGATAGCGTATTTGTCTTTACGGATCGGGAGAAATGAAATGAGGATGCTTTCAAGATTTGTGTGGACGGCCTCGTGCGCGGTTTTGCTGTTCTGCGCGGGAAACCATGGGGCGCTTTCAGGAGAAAACGCAGGGCAGCGCCATCGGGTTTTGCTGGACGCGCACAACTGCTATCCCTACTACGAATGGTGGTTTGACCGGATTGACCGCGCACTTTCGGCAGGAAATCCGCTAGCGATTGAACAAGATTTGCTATGGGCGAAAAATCCGCGCACAGGAAAGATGGTTTCGGTGCTAAGTCACGGCGGACAAGCAACAGGCGCCGAGCCAGAAATGAAGGAATATTTTTTTGAGCGGATCCGGCCGATTGTGGAAAAGGCGTTGCGCGAAGGAAATCACGGAGACTGGCCGCTGATCACACTCAATCTGGATTTGAAATCGGAGGAGACTGAGCATCTGGAGGCGATTTGGAGTTTGCTTTCGGAATACAAGGACTGGCTGACGACGACGGCGCGAACAGAGTCGCCCGAGAAGATGGAGCCGCTTGAGATCCGTCCCGTGCTGGTGTTCACCGGAGAATCGGACGCACAGAAAGGCGTATTTTACGATCGGGTGCGAATTGGGGAGCGATTGCTGGTTTTTGGCGCAACCAAAACGAACACGAAGGATCCGTCGGCAGCGCCGGAAGTGCTCGCGCCGAATGGAGCGGACAACTATCACCGGTGGTGGAACAATGCGTGGCGCGTGGTGGAGCCGGAGGGTCAAGCAAAGGCGGGAGCGTGGACGGCAGAAAAAGAAACGCGACTAAAACAACTCGTTGCCTATGCGCACAAAAAGAACTTGTGGATTCGGTTTTACACGCTGGATGGAGCGACGAAAGCGGAGCTCAACTGCAACGGATGGTTTAGCACATACAATTTTGGTTCGAAAGAGGCCGTCAAAGCGCGGTGGGCGGCGGCTGCAAAGGCGGGCGTGGATTATTTGGCGTCGGATCAATATGAGGAGCTAGGAAAGTTTCTGAAGGCGCAGAGGTAGCCTCTCTTGGACGAGATCTCGGAAGAGATTCCTTGCCTGGTGTTATTTTGCGGTTTAATCTTAGGCATAGGTCGGGCGCCTGCCCAACCCCGTGTTCGCCTGACTTCCAGCCTGAATTTTTGTCCTGAAGTTGCCCAGCTAATTTCATCCAGCTCATTTCTTAGATTGATGAGGGCGTCCATGTTCCGATCAAAACTGTTTTGGGGCCTGGTTCTTGGAGTAATTACATCAGTGCTGATCTTCGAGGGGAAAATGAATCTCGGGGACAGCACGTTTTGGAGCAGATCAATCGAAGTGCTGACCGCGGCGGGAACACGCTTCGCCAATGCGATCTTCGCTTCCGGCATACCTGAGGGAGGCTGGCGGAAATTCTATGATGCGCTTGCGCTTATCTGCAATTTCGTTGTGTATGCGTTCTTCTGGTATGCGTGCATCTGGCTTACGAGTTATTTTCGAGAGAGGCAGCATCCGTACGACAGGCAACACACGCTGGTGCCGCCAAGCTTAAGATAAATCTCGGAAAAGAATAAGCAGCGGTTGTTAACGGTGTAAGTGTGCGGCGCCGAAAAATATGGACGCACTACTTGAGGAAAGTATAGTAGCCGGGACCGACACGCATGGAATGGTGCCACGCGATGGGGAAAGCCCAGAAGACGAGGGCGCCGAGGATAGCCTGGCCAAGAACGAGAGGAAGAATGTTGCGGCGGCGGGAGAAAAGCCAGCACATTGCCGTACCACCAACGAAGGTGAGTGGAACGAGGACGGGATTCGGCCAGTGAAGCGCGGCAAAAAGCAGACCGCCGACCAGCGACGCGACGTTGGGATTTGAGAAGGCGCGAAGCAGACGGTTCATGGTCAAGGATTGCAAAGCGACCTGTTGTAAAAGACAAAAAGAAAAATAGCCGAAGAAACGGCCAGGTTCGACCAGGTGAGCCGGCAAGCGATGAAGCCCTCCGAGGGCAATACCGATGAGGACCAGTGCCGCGATAAAGACAAGAAAGACAAGGGCGGCGAGTTTCGTTGCGGGGAGGAGATTGTCCGCCCGCCAGCCGAGCGTTTGAGGGTTGTCGCGGTGCAAAGCAAAACTAAGCAGAAGCCATATTGGGAAGACGAGCCAAGTGCGAAGGCCGGCGTTTTGCCAGTGCCAGATATAGAGCGCGATGACCGCGGAAAAGGCAAAGGCTTCGAGCAGATCGGGCAGCGAGGAAACAAAAGGACGTGTAGACTGCGCGGTTTCGATCAGAGAGCGATCCATAACGCTTCTTAAGTGATAGCACAGGCCGATGACTTTGTTTCAGTCAAATACGGTTCCGAAAAAACCTTAAATAACAGAACAATTCGAGAGAGGCAGATTTGCGCGGGCGCAGAGTTTGCCTGACTCTACGCCCACTTTTTGCGGGAGAGTCAGAAGAGCTAGTCCTGGGCGCTGTTTTTCGCCGGTAATGGGCGAAAAGGCGGTTTTGAATATCCCTTCCCTGCTGGTGTTCGCCGGTAGCCAGGTCCTGCCCGCCGAATAGGTAGCGCGCCAGACGTATTGGAAGCCATACCGTGGGCTTGCAAGGACGAGGTGGCTGGCAGGAGGGTTTATGCGAGGGCAGACAAGGAAGGAGCAGGCGGGCAAGGCGAGATTGGGGCGCGTGCTGCTTTGGGTGGGCTTCGTGGTGCTTCTGGGCGAGTCGTGGCTGCTCATTTCGCGGTTTAGCGAATTGTGGAACGGCTCGGGCGCGGGGACGCTGGGCTGGATGGCGGCTCTGGGGGCTTTGACACGGAAGGCGCTGGCGGTTCTGGTATGGAACCAGGGCTTGCTGCTCGCGGCTATGGCGAAGGTACTGGTATTATGCTGCCCGTTGGCGCTGGTGTGCGCCGGAATCGCGATCCTGAGGAGCGTGAACAGTGGAGAGAGAGCTTCAATGAATGGCGCGGTGGCTTCGCTTGAGGGAGAGAACCGATGAATTCGGAAGAATTCCGGCGCAATCTGGAAGAGAAGATAAAGAACGAAGCCGGGCAGCTTAGAGGAAAGCGGATGCGGAGAGGGGATTTTCGCGGGAGCTTTGCCTGGGGCGCCGTGATTCTTTTTGTGGGCGTGGTGCTGCTTCTGGATCACATGGACGTGATTTCGGCGGCGGGGCTGTTGCGTTTCTGGCCGATGCTTCTTGTGCTCGGGGGCATCGTCAACCTATTAAACGAATGCAAGCGAATCTGGGGCATATGTCTTCTGATTGCCGGCGTGCTGCTGCAGCTCGGGAATTTCGGCCTTGTGCATGTGACGTGGGCCATGCTTTGGCCGATGTTGATCATTGGCGTGGGACTCTCGCTGATGTGGGGTTCGCTGAAGGCGCGGAGGGTGGTGACCGAGGGCCGGGAAATCAGTACGGGACCGGGAGCACTGAATGAAGTGGCTGTGTTCAGCGGCGTCGAAAAGCGCATCATGGGGAAGAATTTTCGCGGCGGCAGGCTGGTGGCCATCTTTGGAGGTATTGAAATTGACCTATGGCAAGCGGAGATGGAAGGTGACACAGCCATCCTTCAAGTGGACGCCATTTTCGGCGGCGTAGAGCTTCGCGTACCGGACACGTGGTTGGTCTCATCCGAAGGCCAGGGAATTTTTGGCGGTTACTCCGATACTACGCGCCTGAATCCGCCGAGCGATCCGAACCAGCCGCGAAAGACACTAGTGGTTCGAGGCATGGCCCTGTTCGGCGGCGTGGAAATCCGCAACTAACGCGACCCGAGCCGCGCGTATGGCAAAAGAAACGCTCCCAAGAAAATTACCGCAGGTTGTATTTCGGATCTTGTGGCTGCCGATGGGCGGCGCGCTCTTTTTCCTCCTGAACACAATCGGAGGGATGAGGCCGCTGGACGCCGCGGTCGTTGCGTGGCCGGTTTGCCTGTTTGGGCAGTTCATGCTGGTGGCAGCGAAGTATTCGTGCAAGTCTTCGCCGATTGAACGCACAAATCCAGGGCGGCTGATCGCGACGCATACGATCGCTTCGCAGATCATTGCGGTGCTGTGGTACAGCCTGGCGCGCACGATAGTGTACGCGGTTTCGTTCGGGCCACAGTTAAAAGGACTCGACGAGCGATTTTCTGGACGCGGCCTAATCGTTTATACGGCGGGAACATTTTCATATTTGCTGGCGGTGGCGTACTACTACGTCGTTTTTGCGCGCGAGAATGCAATGAAAGCGGAAGCGCGCGCACTCGAAACGACGATGCTGGCGCGCGATGCTGAGTTGAAGGCGCTGAAAGCGCAACTGAATCCGCATTTTTTGTTTAACAGCCTGAATTCGATCAGCGCTCTGACGAGCATTGATCCGGCGCGCGCGCGGGACATGTGCGTGCTGCTGGGGGATTTCTTGCGAACAACGCTGCGCGTCGGTGAGCATCCGGTAATTCCCTTCTCCGAGGAACTCAGCCTGCTGGAACGGTTTCTATCCATTGAGAAAGTGCGGTTCGGCGCACGGCTAAGGACGGAAGAAGCGATTGAAGAAAACGCGCGGAAATGTCTGCTGCCGCCGTTGCTGCTGCAACCGCTGATTGAAAACGCAGTGGCGCGGGGAATCGCGAATTTGCCAGAAGGGGGAACCGTGCGGATTGAAGCGCGCTGCACTAGTGGCCGAATGTTCATCACCATTCTAAATTCGTTCGATCCGGACGCGCCGCCGAGGCGCGGCAACGGCATGGGGCTTCGCAATGTGCGGGAGCGGCTCGAAGCGCGGTACGGGAAAGAAGCGAGCCTGCGTGTGGCGAACGATGGGGAGAAATTTGAAGCGACAGTGACGCTTCCCGCGGAAACCGAGGGGTCACGATGAGCGCAGGGAGCGACAAGAAATTGCGCGTGCTGATTGTGGACGACGAGGAGCTGGCGAGGTTCGTCGTGCGCGAACTCGTAGAAGCTCATCCGGAAATGGAAGTCGTCGCGGAATGTGTGAACGGATTCGAAGCGGTGAAGGCCGTGGCGGAGCACAAGCCGGATTTGCTTTTTCTGGATGTGCAGATGCCCAAGCTGACGGGGTTCGATGTGCTGGAGTTGATTGGCACGGAGATTCCAGTAATTTTTGTGACGGCGTATGACGAATTTGCCATGAAAGCGTTCGAAGTGCACGCGGTAGATTATTTGTTGAAGCCCGTAGGCAAGGAGAGATTCGAAGCGGCCCTAGAGCGGGCGAAAGAAAGGGTTGCGGCGAGAGTTCCCGTGCCCGCGGAAATTATTGCAGCGGCCCGGCCGCCCGGACAATTCGCGGAACGCATTGTGGTGAAAGATGGAACGCGCGTGACCCTGATTCCCTGCTCGAAACTCGATTATGCAGAGGCGCAGGACGATTACGTTGCGCTGGCGAGCGAGGGGAAAAAACATTTGAAGCAGCAAACGATTGCGAGCCTGGAAGCTTCGCTCGATCCGGCACTTTTTGTGCGAATCCATCGTTCGTATTTGGTGAATCTCGAACGCGTGGCGCGCATCGAACCGTACGGAAAAGACAGCCGCATGGCAATTCTGGCGACGGGAGCGCGTTTGCCGGTGAGCAAAACGGGATACGCGCGGCTGAAAGCACTGCTGGACGAGCGCGGATAGCAAGGAAATCTTCTTAGCGTAAAGACTAGGCCGCGAGGCGGCGAACCCAAATACGCGAAGTTGCTGGTTTGCCGAGGTGAATCGTCTTGCCAGCCGCGTGGAGCGTCATGGTTTCGTCGTACTCGCGCTTTTCAATGCCGACTTTCGTGCCCGGCCGCAGATGCAGTCCATCCAAGAACTCAAGAAACTGGCCGTCCTTTTCATAGACACAGACAATTTCGGCTTTGTCTTTTGCCCGAAGATCGGAGAGCAGAACCGCTCCCTGTTTGCGAAGTTGGGCGACGCCGCCGCGAAGAGGAACGCCGTGAGGACAACTGCTCCTGTCGCCGAAGCGTTTTAGGAGCAAAGCTTCAACTTCGAGAGAGATCGCGTGTTCGAGCCGCTCGGCTTCATCGTGGGCTTTAGACCAAGGAAGACCTATGACTTCGGTGAGCAGCATCTCCGCGAGCTGATGCCGGAGAGCCATGCGTTCAGCGAATTGGCGCCCCTTGCGCGAAAGATCTATGTGGCCGTTGCGATCAACTCGGACCAAATCGTCGCGAGTGAGGCGCTTCAGGGCCGCAGTCACGGCCGGCGGCGTAACGCCGAGCTCCTTCGCAAGGCGCGCGCTGATGGGCGGCTGGCCTTCTTCTTCCAACATTTCCCAAATTGCTTTGAGATAATCTTCGCGCGATACGCTTGTCTTCTGCTGCTTCACGCTCACTCAGCCCTTCGTGAATTCGCACGGAAAAATTCGGCGTTGCGGAAAAGACTCAAACGTTCCGCCAGTGTCGCAATTTTAGCCCGGATTTCCTCAAAAATTCGCTGGTAGACCGCCGGATCTTCGCCGAAAGGATCTCCCACATTCCAGTCTTCCACATTTTCCGAATCTTCGAAGACGTGATTCTTCTCGTAGCCGCTCATGTTGATGACGAGATCCGCTTCCTGCCAACACGCGCGTGTAATCGGTTTGGAACTAAGGCCCGCTGCGGAATATTTGTTCTTTTTGATGGTTTCGATCGTGAGTGGAGCGACGTAACCGAGCGGAGTCAGGCCGGCGCTCGAAACTTCCCACAAATCCGGCGCATCCTTGCGAGCAATGGCTTCCGCCATCTGGCTGCGGCAGGAATTGCCAATGCAGACGAACAGAACACGATATTTTCTGGGAGTTTTCACCTGGAATTAAATTCTCTCACATTCCGGGAGTCAGAAGCGAAGCTGGCCGGAACTAGACTGCAGCAGGTTTAGCGGCACTTTTTGCGGCCATTCGCAGGAAATGCTGGTGCACAGTGGCATCTTCAGTAAGCTCTGGATGAAATGTGGCCGCGAGCAAGTTGTCCTTTTGCACGAGGACGGGTTTGCCTGCGAATTCAGCGAGGACCTCGAGATTGCGGCCGATGCGCTCGATGATTGGCCCGCGGATAAAAACCATTTCCATCGGCTCGTTTTTTAGTCTGGAAGGACCGAAGAAAACGTCGCTGGCGACCTGGCGGCCGTAGGCGTTGCGAAGGACTGTCATGTCCATCAAGCCGAGAGAGCCTTGCACGGGGTTCTTCACTTCCGTGGCCAACAGAATTGCGCCGGCACATGTGCCGAAGATCGCGCGGCCGTCGGCGGCGAATTTGCGAATTGCGTCGTAAAGACCCTCTTCTTGGAGAAACTGCATCTGTGTGGTGCTTTCGCCGCCAGGAAGAATCAGGCCGTCACAGTCTTCGAGGTCCGCAACCGTACGCACTTCCGCAGTTTCCGCACCAAGTTCGCGCAACTTTGCTGCGTGTGCCTCGAAATCACCTTGAATGGCAAGAATTCCGATTTTCAATCAAATCCCTCGTTTTTCAGGGGCACAAACTATCGTGCCCTTTCGCAATAATTGATTCAGCCAGCGCCTACCAGCCGCGCGTCGCGAGCAAATCCTTTTCCGGCAATTGGCGAACGTCGATGCCGGGCATCGCTTCGCCAAGTTCTTCGCTGGCTTCGAGCACCGCTTTTGGATCGGCAAAGTGCGTTGTCGCTTTGACAATCGCTTTTGCGCGAACTTCCGGATCGCTGGACTTGAAAATTCCAGAGCCGACAAAGACTGCTTCCGCTCCAAGCGAGCGCACCAGCGCTGCATCGGCCGGAGTCGCAATTCCGCCCGCGGAGAAATTGGGCACAGGGAGTTTGCCGGTCTTAGCGATGCCGCGAATCAGTTCGAGCGGCGCGCCGTGCTCTTTCGCAACGTGCATAAGCTCATCGTCGCGGAGGGTTGTGAGGCGCTTCATTTCTGAAACGATAGTGCGCATGTGACGAACCGCTTCGACCACATTGCCGGAGCCAGCTTCGCCCTTGGTGCGAATCATCGCCGCGCCTTCCGCGATGCGCCGCAACGCCTCGCCAAGATTTCGCGCGCCGCAAACGAATGGCACGCGGAAGTCGTGCTTCCATACGTGATTTTCTTCGTCAGCGGGCGTGAGAACTTCGCTTTCGTCAATGAAGTCCACTTCCAGCGCTTGCAAGACTTCAGCTTCTGAAAAATGGCCGATGCGAACTTTGGCCATGACGGGAATCGTGACCGCGGCCATGATTTCGCGAATCACTTTGATGGACGCCATGCGGGCGACACCACCCTCTTTGCGAATGTCCGAAGGGACTCGCTCGAGGGCCATCACCGCGCACGCGCCGGCTTTTTCCGCAATGCGCGCCTGGTCCGCGTTCGTGACGTCCATGATGACACCGCCCTTAAGCATCTCTGCAAGGCCAACTTTTACGCGCCATTCGTTCGAGCTGGGGTTGTTACCGCTGCCGTTTACTTTCTTCGCGTCCATATTTCCTTCTCCTGATGAAAATCTGATCTCGCAATCCTGCAAAGTTTTATGCCGCGCTCGGCGGCGTCCCGATTACCACAAATCGCCCGCGTCCCCGCGCGAGCAAATTCCCCGCTGCATCGCGGATTTCCCCGATTCGAAACCGGTTGCGGCCCGTTTCGCTTTCCTGCCAGCCCTCGACCAAAATCTCCTCGTTCACTGAAACCGGCTTCTTGTACTCGATCGAAAGCTCGGCCGTGACCGCGCGCTCATCCGTCAGCTTGGAAATTTTCCCCATCGCTTCGTCCAGCAGTACCGCGATAATGCCGCCGTGAGCGAATCCCGCGCCGCCGGCATAACGCACTCCGAGGACGAACTTGCCGCGCGTTCTTCCTTCCTCCACATGCAAGTCAAACGCAAGCTTCATCCCTGCTTCGTTTGCTCCACCGCAGCCAAAACAGTTGTTCTCCGGTTTTGGCGCAAGCCGGATGATTTCGCCCATGCCGCCGGCGCCTCAGACCAACGCCACGCGGCTGCGTTCGGCGCGGCGCACACCGCGTTCGCGCTTGCGCATTTCCGCCCGGAGAATGTCCGCAAGCGTAGCAACGCCGCGGGTAATTTGTTTTTCGTCCAAGCTCGCAAATCCGAGCCGCAGTGTGTTCGGTTGCGGCGCCTGCACATAAAAATACCGGCCCGGCGCGAAGAGCACGCTGCGTTCTTTCGCATGAATCAAAAGCTCGCTTGCATCAAAGCCGAGAGGCAATTCGACCCACATGCACATCCCGCCTTCCGGCATGGTCCAGCGAGTGCCTTCCGGCATGTGCTTGCGCAGCGCTTCATCCACGGCGCGGAGACGCGATGCGTACACCTTCCTCATCTTTGATAGATGCTTCGCAAACATGCCGCGGCGGATGAATTCGGCAAGCGTAGCCTGCGCGAGCTGATCCGTGTGTAGGTCGGTTGTTTGTTTCACGAGCCGCAAGCGCTCGATTGCGGCCGGCGGAGCGACGATCCACCCCACGCGCAAGCCGGGAAAAGCCACTTTCGCAAAACTGTCGATGTGAATGACGACATTCGTCCGGTCGAGCTGTTTGAGCGAAGGAACGCGTTCTTCGGTGTTGTACAGGCGCGCGTAAATGTGATCTTCCACGATCGCGACCTGATACCGGGTCGCGATTTCCAGAATTTTTCTGCGCGCCGACAAGGGAATGGACGTGCCTGTCGGATTTTGAAAATCGGGAGTGAGCACCATCAACTTGACGCGATTCGCAGCAAGCGTTGCTTCGAGTGCTTCCAGATCGATTCCGAGCGAGCCTCCAGGCTCGGCATGAGTCTGCACGGGAACGCCGAGGCAGCGCGCTCGCGCGCCATTGAAGATGGCGACGGAGCCGGGGTATGCCGGATTCTCCAGAATCACCGAGTCTCCCGGCCGCACAAAGGCTTTGCTAATTAGGTCGAGCGACTGCTGGCAGCCGTCTGTGATGAGCAGATTTTCATCGCGCGCGGCAATACCTTCCTGGCGCAAGAGTTCCAGCAATGCTTCCTTGAGCGGCGCGTAACCATCGGAAGGGCCGAGATTCAGCACATCGGTTGCTTCGCGGCGCAACACGGCGTTGACGCAGAGCTGCAGTTCGTCAATGGGGAAAAATTCCGGCGCGGGCCGTGCCATTACAAAGGAAAGCGAATCGACGGGAGCACTTGCCATCAAGCGGCCAAGAATTTCTTCGCCGCGTTCGTCTGCAAAAAGCAGCTCCCAGCGAATACTGTCTCCGCCATTCAGCACGGGCGGAGCGGGCGGCGAAATCTTGAGGCCATTGCCGTTGCCGCGAATGAAGGTGCCGCGGCCAACATGGCCTTGAATCAGACCCTCGGATTCGAGCTCGGCGTAGGCGTTCGCAACGGTCGTGCGATGTACGCCAAGCATAGTGGCAAGCTCGCGGCTAGCCGGGATGCGGTCGCCGGGGCGCAGATCGCCTGCGTGCACGAGGGCACGCAACTGATCGCGCAACTGGATGTATAGAGGAACGTGGCTTTGCGGCTGGAGATGGACGGGAAGCATTGGCTCTCTCCTGAAGCCAATTCTAGCAGAAATTGGCCTGCCGCAAGAGCCAATATGTCTTTTCGCTTGTTTTAGATTTAGGGCTCTTGCGAAGGTTCGGGATCTTCGGTCTTGTTCCCTGCCCAGAGCGGAGCGGCACAAAGGACTGTCCAATCGGCGTCATCGCATTGGTAGATGGAGACCAAAGGCAGGTCTTCCGGCTGCACGACATAGTCGCCGCTGGACATGGCCTCGGATTTGTCTACGGAGTCCGTCACGACGGGGCTGCCGGGACGCACGCGGACGCGAAACTGGCCGGAAGATGCCTCGTAATTGGAGAAGCTGAAGCAATGCCCGATGCAGGCGCGGTCGACGGAATGGGCGATGAATTGGACGCGCCAATCGTCGGGGGCGGAAACGACCGGCACGATGCGCGTACCGAAGGGCAGTTTCGAAACCAGAACTCGCGCATTGGTTTCGAGGCGTGAGACCTTGCCAGTATCTTGAAAGTCGAAAGCAAAGAAAACGACGGCGAATACGGCAAATCCCGCGACCTGCCATTTGCGCAAGGGGATCAAGCCGAGGACGCAGAGACCCAAGATAGCCGTAATCGTGGTCAGGCGGGAAACCAACAGGCCAATCCAGCCCGCAAACAAATCGCTGCGAATATTTTCCGGAACGAAGGCCGCTGCCGTCAGTGCAACCAGATAGAGTTCGATTGGCAAACGGAATGGGCGCGCACGATCTGCGCCGGCCCGCAGGCTTTGCGCAAAGGCAGGGAGAAAACAGATCGCGCCCCAGACAAGGGCAATTCGTCCCAGGATCAGGTAGCGATGGCCGTAAATCATCAATTGGTCGGAACCATTCATCCAGAAGAACGAATCTTGGCGCCAGTCCGAATCGAATCGCGTGCTGTGCGCCAGATAAACGCGCAGGCCAAAATAGCCAGCGATCGCCAGCGCGGGTAAAACCAAACGCCAGTATTCAGGGATGAGTCGCCAAAGCAAGACGTAAACGATCGTTGCGACAAACCACAGAAAACCGATGGGGTGAGCCAGCAGAACCAACGGTGAGAGGAGCAGCACAATCAGCCAGTTCCCTGCCCCGCCGCTCCAGAACGCGGCAAGTCCGAAACATGCAAGACCAAGAGAGAGGTAGTAGTTCAGAAATCCCATGCCGAAGGAATATCCGTAGGCGAGAATCGCAATGCACGAGACAAGCGCCCAAGGTGCTCTCTTCGTGACAACTGCAATAAGCGAAAAAGTACCCCAAAAGAAAATCAGCACACACGCCGAAACAACGAGTAACTCCGCCGCGCGCCATCCAAAAAGCTTGGCAATGTTGAGTAGCGAAACGTCCACCAAGATGTTGTTCCACTGGCGAACAATGTAGACACCCGGCGCGTGCCCTTGCTGCGCCAATTGGGCCAGCCAAGCGTTATAGACATGGCTTCCCAAATCGCCTGCTTCAATGTGCGCGTGCCAAACGCAGGGAATCAGCAGAATCACGGAGAGCAGCAAAAAGGTTCCCGTCTTTTGCCGCAGAAATTTCGCAGCGGCGCCGAGCGCGAACTGGTGTTCCGAGGGACTAGTGTCGTTGGGTGGCATGAGTTTTTGGGCGGAGCGCCGAACATTCTACACGGACTCTGAGCCACCCTTGAAACTCCGCAGTTGTGGTAGAGTCTGGTCGCGTTGAACCAGCGGTACCCCTCTCCCATTTTGTCTGCAAGGAGCCAACAAAAAATGTATGACCTTTTCCGAGTGCCCGCGGCGGACAATACCGCGCGCCGAATGATGCGACTGTGCATTGTCGTAATCGTCTGCAGCGTTACGACAGGTGTTGCGGTGTCTCAGGAACCCACACCGAAATGCCCGCCCACGACTGCGGTCAAAACTGTCCACGACGCATACGCGTCTGCAGATATTGCCGATCCTTATCGTTGGCTCGAAGACCAGAACAGCCCCGAGACGCGTGCTTGGATCGACCAGGAGCAAAAATGCACGGAGGCAGCGCTTTCGAAACTTCACGGCCGCGCCGCGATTGCCAAGCGCCTGGGCGAGCTCCTGCATACGGACTCGCTAAACGCACCGACAGAACATGGCGGAAGGTATTTCTTCAGCAAACGTCTCGCGAACGAGGACCTCGGAAAGATCTACGTTCGCAACGGTTCGAACGGACCGGACGAAGTGCTCGTGGATCCGTTGCCGTGGAGCAAGGACCACTCAGCCAGCACTACCATTGAAGCGATTTCAAGGGATGGAAAGCTCCTGTTTTATGGAAGAAGGGAAGGTGGGCAGGATGAAGTAACCGTGCATGTCCTCAACGTGGACACAAAGACGGACCTTCCGGAAGTTTTTCCTCATGCGGATTATTTCAGCGTGGATGTGACTCCCGATGACAAAACCGTCTACTACGTCCGCACGGTCGAGGGTGCGCCGCGAGCGTATCTCCACACCATCGGAACGGACCCAGCGAAGGACAAGGTGATTTACGGCGAAAACCTGGGCAAAGACCGGATTCTCGCTGCGGGACTATCAGACGACGGCAAATATCTCGTTTACCTGGTCGTCTACGGATCCGGGTCGGAGCGAACAGATGTGTATTTGCAGGATTTGAAAAATTCCGGCCCCGTGAAGCCTGTGGTTAACGATGTCGTTGCGCAGTTCTATCCGCAATTTGGCGGCGACACGCTTTACCTGCAATCCAACTGGAAAGCGGCGCTCGGCCATGTTTACGCAGTGAACACGAATGATCTGGCGCGTGATCACTGGACCGAAATAGTCCCCGAATCAAAAGTAAAACTCGAGACCGTCACGCCTGTGGGCGGCAAGCTCGTTGCCGTCTACACGAGGAACGCTTCTTCTGAAGCTAAGATCTTCGACGCGAATGGAAAAAATGAAAAGCCGCTCGCGCTTCCTTCCATCGGTAGCATGTTCTCGGTGTCCGGCCGGTGGGAAAGTTCCGAGCTTTTCTATTCGTTTGATTCATACAATGCCGCACAAACCATCTATCGCTACGATCTCGCCAAAGGCGGGCAAACTGTTTGGGCGCGGAATATGGTGCCGTTCGACGGCTCCAAATTCGAAATCGAGCAGGTGTGGTACGAATCGAAAGACAAAACGCGCGTGCCGATGTTCCTCTTCCACAAGAAAGGCTTAACAAAAGAGGGCGCCACGCCAGTGTTGCTAACGGGATACGGCGGGTTTGATTCGAGCGAGACGCCGTATTATTCGCCGTTCTATCTTTTGTGGGCGGAAAGCGGCGGAATCCTTGCAGTTCCAAATCTCCGCGGAGGCGGCGAATTCGGAGAAGAGTGGCATCGCGCGGGCATGATGGAGAAAAAGCAAAACGTCTTTGATGATTTCGAGTACGCAGCTGAATATCTGATTGCGAACAAGTATACGAATCCTTCGAAACTCTCGATCTACGGCGTGAGCAACGGCGGCTTGCTCGTTGGCGCCGCGCTCACGCAGCGACCCGATCTTTTTCAGGCAGTAATCTGCGGGTATCCGCTGCTGGATATGCTGCGCTATCAAAAATTCATGGATGGCCCGTACTGGGTTCCGGAATATGGCAGTTCGGACAAGCCCGAACAGTTCAGTTATCTGCGGGCATATTCGCCCTATCACAACGTGCAGAAAGGTAAAAAATATCCCGCGACGCTCTTCATTACAGGAGACGGCGACACGCGCGTTGCGCCGCTGCACGCGCGCAAAATGTCAGCGCTGCTGCAGGCGAGCACGGGCTCCGATCGTCCGATCCTTTTGCTTTATGACACGAAATCGGGGCACTCCGGCGGACGCCCCATCAACAAGATCATTGAAGAAAATACGGATATTTTCAGTTTCTTATTCTGGCAGCTAAGGGTTCCGCAAGCGGGAGATTAGGGCAGTCTACTTCACAGCATGGTCTTCGCCGAGGCGCTTCAGGCGGTCACGCAAACGACGCTGCAGCGGCGTGGGCGTATTTGGGTTGAACGCCACGAGATACCAGAGCGGCTGGCTACGGTCGCGGCTCAAATAGGTCAGCGTACTTGCATCCGCGTTCGGATGGCGCGCCACGTTTTCACGAATCGCGCCGTACGGATGCTTCGAAAGCTTTCCCAAAGTCTTGGCATTCGCACGAGGATGCTCACTGATGAGGCGCAACAGGTAGTAGTCCGTCTCCGGCGCTTGTTTGGCGAGCTTTTCCAGCATTTCCGGCTTTGCATCGGCGCTGAGCACGAGGCCGATCTTCTCGTCCCAAGCCGTGTTGATATGGTTCAGCTCCTTCGTGCGGGCGTGAATCAATTCTTCGAGCGAGCGGCGTTCCTGCTGTCCGCGCGCGATGGGCAAATCCGTACCTTCGAGAGAATCTAGAACGCGCAACAGGTGCTGCCGTTCGCCAAAAACAATCTGCGAAGTGCGCGTGACTCTGCCCTTTTCTTTTTCCTTATGCTGCACCAGGTCCGAACGTCGCATGGTTACTTTGCTCCACTGGGCCCCGATGAATTGGACTGGGGGGCCGGGGTTCGCCTATTTTCCAGAGAGGGCTGCGCTATCTGGCCGAGCGTCACGAGTACATTCGCGATTATGTTCCCCGTCTTTGGTACGGTAAAGTTGCATAGAGGCGCGTTGTGCCCGATGTGCAACGCCTGAAATTCTGTCGAGAAGTCTCACTTTTTTCGGAAAGAGTGGCCCGCATGTCGGCGTTTGAAGAGCACAAGGAAGAACTTGAACGTTACGAGCAGATGTTTGGGCGGGAGCGCGGCCGCCTGGCTGTTTCGCTGGACCGTTTGACGAATGCACTGGTGCTTGTCGGACAGCACGGTGTTTACTGCACTAGTCAACGCAATCCCACTTTGCCGGCGATGGACTTGCGAATGATCGTGCAGGAGCTTACGCACGCGAAAGAACTGCTGCAGTCAGTGATGGAAGAGATGCGCCGCGCGAAACAGGCATCGTAGACAGCTCTACTTCTTGACCAAGAATGGATTGGATTGCCGTTCCTGCCCGATGGTGGTGGTCAAACCGTGGCCCGGATGCACGATCGTCTCGTCGGGAAGCGCCATCACTTTTGTAACAAGAGATTCCATGATTTCTTCGAACGAGCCGCCCCACAAATCCGTACGTCCAATGCTTCCAGCAAATAGCGTATCTCCCGCGAAGAGTTGCGGCGCCGTAAGCTGAATTTCGCCAACTCCCGCTGGCAGGAATAAGCACGAGCTACCGGGCGAATGTCCCGGAGTGTGCATCACCTGAGCGTGCAAGTGTCCCCAGTTCAGGACGTCGCCGTCGCGCAGCATCTGGTGAACTTCGCCTATCGTTGGCGTCGGTACTCCGAGGAACGCGGCCTGCTCTTCCATCGCGTGATAAAGAGGCAAGTCGGCGCTGTGCATCAGCACTGGGGCGCCGGTGTAGGAATGAAGCTTTTGCAATCCGCCGACGTGATCAATGTGCGCGTGCGTGCTGACAATCGCTTTCACCGTCAGCTTGTGACGCCCGATCAAATCCATGATGCGCCCGATTTCATCGCCCGGATCGAGCACGAGCGCTTCGCGCGTTGCGGGATCTCCAATAATCGAACAATTACATTGAAGAATGCCGACGGGCAACGAGAGATGAATCAAACCTGAAGAACTGGTGCCGTTCCCCGATTTTGGATCGTTCATTTGAGGATGAGTATACCATTCGCGAGGCTATGGTCATGGCGACGCTTTGCCCACGCCTGCTAAACTGTTTTCGTGACTATGAAAGCAGCTGTGGGACAAACTGCGTTGCCTACGCCCTTGGCCGAAACTCATCGTGCGTCGGGAGCAAATCTCGGCGAATGGTTTGGGTGTACGCTGCCATCGGACTTCGGCGACTGGCGCAAGGAATACGGCTTCGCGCGCGAATCCGTTGCGCTGCTGGACAAAACCTATCGCGCCTATCTTTCGCTCACTGGGCCTGATCGCGTTCGTTATCTGAACGCAATTCTTACGAACAACATCAAGGATTTGAAAACCGGAGAGGGCATCGTTTCGCTGTTTCTGAATCCGCAAGGACGTATTCAAGCCGAAATTGAGACTTACGCCGACGCCGAGAAGCTCTTGTGCGTTTCCTTTGCAATGATTCGAGAAAAACTTGTTCCAGCGCTCGATCACTACATCATCATGGACGAGGTAACGCTGACAGACGATTCCTCTCGCTATGGAACGCTTGCGCTGGAAGGCCCTCGCAGCGGTGAAATTCTGAAGCCGTTGACAGGCACCGATCTGGAAAGCATGCCCGAATTGGGCTGGACGGAATCTAAAATCGGCTCAATTCCCTGCCGCATTACGCGGCGCTCACCCGCAGGAATTCCGAGCGCCGAGTTTCTTTGCGAGCAGGCGAGCCTTGCCGAGCTTTGGAACCTTTTGCTGGATGCGACGAAAACACATGGCGGCGGGCCCGCAGGCTACACTGCATTGAACTCACTTCGACTCGAAGCTGGTGCCGCCTGGTTTGGTTACGACTTTGGCGAAAGGCAGATTCCCCACGAGGCCGGCCTTGAAAATTCCCACATCAGCTATACAAAGGGCTGCTA
>JACXTT010006274.1_pt1 | contig 17007 bp, 8 predicted proteins | sample 9270951 | NCBI WGS metagenome assembly JACXTT01 (sample SAMN15532306, study PRJNA645909) | rock metagenome | isolation source: weathered quartz diorite | place: Puerto Rico | collected 2017-06-21 | reverse complement strand
CCCTGCCTTGGGGACAACCTGGAACGATTCGCGGAGTGGTTGGCGGCGGGGGCTGCCGCTCTTGTTGGTCCCGGAGAAATGATAGCGGGAAAGGACGCGGTCGGTGGTCGCCAGGCGCGCGCCTGCGTCGCGCATGCGGCACCAGAAATCCCAGTCGAACGCCAGGCGGTAGCGGATTTCCAGAGGGCCGAGCCGGGCATGGAGGCCCGCTCTCCAGAAGACGCTGAGCTGGTCGATCACATTCTGTATCCCGATCATGCTCCAAGTATCCGGGCGCGCCGGAGTGACCCATGTGGAGCCGTCTGGGAAAACGCGCTCGCAGTTCCCGATGACGACATCGGCCTCGGGATGCCGCTCAAACAATTCCGCGACGTGCTCCAGTGCGCCCGGCAGCAGCTCGTCATCGGCGCAGAGCCAGGCGTATACGTTGCCGCGGGCATGAGTGAAGCCTTTATTCAATCCGTCGGCCTGCCCGCGGTCTTTTTCGAAGATCAGCTTGTTGATCGCGGGACGGTAGCGCTCCAGGATTCCGCGCGACGCGTCGCCGCTGCCGGCGTCCGCGACGATCAACTGAAGCTGCGGGTACTGCTGGCCGAGCAGCGAGCACAGAGCCCGCTCGATGAGCTCGCCAGAGTTGAAGTTGGGGATCACCACCGAGAAGCGGATCATTCCGAACGCCTGGCCTGGCGCATGAAACCGATGTCCCAACACCAGCTCACACCGCCCGCGGCGACGCCCTCGCGCCGGATCCGGTACAGCAGCCGCAACACCAGCTCCCGCGCCATCCAGTGCAGGGAAGGCCGCTCCACGTCGCGCCCAAGCACCCTTTCCAGCACCACGTAGGAGCGGCCGTGCCCTTCGAGCGTACGTGAGAGAACGCGCGGGCTCAGCCGCGCCGGTTTGATGTAGTGCCGCAGCTTGAGAGAAGGCTGATAGGAGCAGGCGTAGCCCAGAGCGTTTGCCGCCCGAGCCCTCAGTGTGTCCTCGCCGCTCATCAGCGAAGTCCCCTGCCTGCCCAGAAGCAAGGCGAGGCTGTTACTGCGCACCATCCGGACAAACTCCATCGCGACGGCGCGGCGTGTGACCATACCCGCGCCGATCGGCTCCCATGCGCCCCAGCGGGGCTCGGAAGAGGTAATGGGGGCTGAACCGTGGTCGCGGACGCCGAGATACGGCAGCAGCCGTCGCTTCCACTCCGGGACGGGCGCCCCCAGCTCGGCAATGGAGATACCGCCGAAATGCCCGATGGCGGTGTCGCTTTGAGCGATCTCCAGAGCCTGGCGGAGGTAATCCGGATCCAGATGGTTGTCGTCATCCACAAAAACGATCAGGTTGCCGGAAGTGGCTTCGATTCCGGCGCAGCGCGCATGAGTCAGTCCCTGGCGTGGCTCGCGGACGACGCGCAGATTCAGGCTGCGCTCACGCTGAAGCGAGTCCTCATCGAGGGGTGGCGTCGAGTTGTTGTCCACCACCACCAATTCGAAATCCCGGTGCGTCTGGCCTGCCAGCGAGTCCAGCGCCCAAGCTAGAAGCCTGGCGTCGGGATTGTAGGTGCAAAGGATGACAGAGATGGTCACGTAAGGATCTAATCCCAGCGGGAACTGGCCACCAGTGCGCTCGAAGCCGCGGCAAACACCAAATCGATCTGGCCCAGATCGTCTTCGTGCGGGCGCCGCAGTTGCCCCGCAACATCGAACAGCACGAAGCCTTTGCCCGCGAGGTGAGCGATCACTTCGTGCGCCACCGGCCATCCCGGCAGATACCGGAAGAGGTTCACTTCCACGATCAGGACTTCGCAGGAAGCGAGCGTCCGATCCGCGCCGAGCAGCACGTTCATCTCCGACCCCTGCACGTCCAGCTTGACGAAATCGGGCGACCGGATCAGCCCGGCCTCGATCAACTCATCGGCGGCGCACACCGGGACTTCTCTGCCGTCCGTTCTTCCGGGCGGCAGCCAGTAGCTGCCGTCCAGGTCGGGCTCGATCTTGAAAAACGCGGATCCTTTCTCTCTTCCCAGCGCAGTGCGGATATAGTGAAACTGCGGATCCTTGGCCGCGATCCGCTCCAGGGCCGCGGCGTTTTCTTCCAGCGGGTCCACCAGAAAATATTCCGCGCCGGGGAAGAAGGAATGAGTGTTGAGACTCCAGTATCCCTGTGCGGCGCCTGCGTCCAATATCACCTTCGGGCTGAAGCCCTTTCCCACCAGGTGGTACAGCGCACGGTTCATGGGGTCGCGCGAGTCGGCCGGCGCCTCCTCCGGCGATCCCAAGCCCTCCGCTGAGGCCAGAGAATTTTCCGCCCACGCCGGCTGTCGCGCAAGGTGGAACATCCAAGCCAGCCGGACGGCGCGGTTTGAGAGAATCGCCCCGAGCCTGCGTTTCGCCAGTTCCGCCTCATGCTGCGAGTTTCCGGCCCGGCGGTCCGATACTTCGGCGCGGGCCCATGCGGCCTCCACGCGACGCTGCGCGTCTTCGGCGCGTTTGACAGCTTCGTCGGCGCGCCAGTTGGCCTCTCCGATGCGGCGCCAGGATTCGTCGAGGTGGCGGCTTAAATCGTCCGCCCGCTCCCCGGCGGCGCGAGCCAGTTGGTGCGCTTCATCGGCGTGCTCCGCAGCTTCGTCAGCCCGTTCTTCGGCCGCGCGAGCCTGTCGGTGCGCCTCATCGGCGTGCTCCGCAGCTTTGTCAGCCCGTTCTTCGGCCGCGCGAGCCTGTCGGTGCGCCTCATCGGCGCGCTCCGCAGCTTTGTCAGCCCGTTCTTCGGCCGCGCGAGCCCGTCTGTGCTCCTCATCGGCGCGCGCATTGGCTTCATCGATTAGCTTCCGGGAATGGTCGAGGTGACGGCTCAATTCCGCGCTACGCTCAGCCGCCGCCGCCGCGCCGGCCAGAGCCTCGGTAGTGCTGCGTCCGGTGTCTTCCAGCCGCACCAGCAACTCCACGATTCGCCGCTCCGCGTCCGCCAGGCGGGTCTGCGCGTCGCCAAGCTGGGCTTCCAGTTCCGGGCGCCGGGACGCCGAGGAATAGATTGCCTCCGCGGCCGCGCCCCGCGCCAGGATGTCCCGGGCAATCCGGGCGTTTGGTTCGCCGCAGGTTTCCAGTCGATGGTTGACCCGATCGGGTTCCGAGGTGAGAAACAGATTCTCCCACCAGATCGGGCCGTCCGCGTGGAAGGGAGCGAGGCGGAGCCGTTCCGCCTCAAAGCGGCAGACTGTGAATCCGAGATTGAAGCAGAGGTCGAACAACTCACGGGTCGACGCCCCACGCCGCGCCAGATTCTCTTCCGCGAACTCCACCATCCAGAGATGAACGCGGCGATTTCGGATGGCATCGCAGGCGCCGCGGAGCACATCGAGTTCTCCGCCTTCGACATCGATCTTGGCCAGCGCGATCTGGTCGAATCCAGGTCGGGCGCACAACTGGTCGAACGTGCACGCGGGTACGCGGACGGGAAGGGGTCCACCCGCCGGCTCACCGCCGGCATAGCCGTATGCCGAATACGTCGCGGCGCCGGGGAAGTATTCGATCTCGCCGGAGAACGACGTCAAGGCGGCGTGGACCGCTGCGCACCGCGACGCGCCGTGCGGTTCGCCGTACTGTTGGATGTTTCGCCGCAGCCACTCCATGTTGGCCGGGCCGGCTTCCACGGAAAGGACGCGCCCGCTGTCTCCTATCACCCGAGCCGCTAGCGCCGTATAAAGTCCGGCGTGCGCGCCGGCGTCTATCACGGCGTCGCCCTCTCTGAGATAAAGCCACCAAAGCGCCTGTTCGCGATACTCGAACCAGCCCTCGGCCAGAAAGCGGCCGACGCGGTCGTCCGGTGGATGGGCCAGCCATCCGACGTGCGGGATGAAGGTTTCGCAGCGCATGGATCACGCCGTCCCGACAAGAGCGCGCTGTTCCCGAAACCAGGCGATGGTGCCGGCGAGACCTTCGGCAAGCGGGGTGCGCGCCCGAAAACCGAAGCGCTCCCAGGCGCGGCTGGTGTCGAGCCTGCGCCGGAGCTGGCCGTTGGGCCGGGCCGGATCCCAGGCAATCTCGCCCTGATACCCGCAGGCGGAGGCGATCATGGCGGCCATCTGCCGTATGACGATTTCCTCTCCGCTGCCGAGATTTACCGGGTCGCCGCCGTCGTAGCGTTCGGCTGCAAGGACCAGCCCTTCAGCCGCATCCGCGACGTGCAGAAACTCGCGGCTGGCGGACCCGTCGCCCCAGCACGGCACGCTCCGGACACCCGAGTCCCTCGCCTCGATAAAACGGCGAATCATCGCGGGGATGACGTGCGAGGTCTCCGCGTCGAAATTGTCGCGAGGGCCGTAAAGATTGACGGGGAGCAGATAGATCGCGTTCATCCCGAACTGCTTCCGGTAAGCCTGGCATTGGACGAGGAGCGTTTTCTTGGCAATCCCGTAGGGTGCGTTCGTGGGCTCGGGGTAGCCGTCCCACAAGGACTCTTCGCAGAAGGGCACCGGTGTCATCGACGGGTAGGAGCAAACCGTGCCCGTGACAATGGTCTTCTCGACGGCGTTCCTGCGCGCCTCCTCGATGACCTGAAGCCCCATGATGGCGTTCTCATACAGGAAGGTGCCGGGGTTCTTCCGGTTGGCTTCAATTCCTCCGACGACCGCGGCGAGGTGGAATACCACCTGCGGCCTCAGTTCGCGGTACATCCGCTCTACGCCCCCGGCGAGCGTCAGGTCGTAGTCGCGACGGCGAATGGCCGTGACGTAACGGCAAGCCCTGCGTTCGAGCGCCTCCACGACAAAAGAGCCGAGGAAACCTCCGCCGCCGGTGACACAGATCCTTTTGTCCCTCAGGTCGAATACGGGCCCAGTCATCTTCGGATTCTCATAGTGTAACCGCACCAGGGTGCAGAACGCTTCTCAAGGATCCGGAGGCGGCCGTGGCTTGGCGGCCGTGGTTTACTGCACGGACATCGTCACGGGCGAGCTTACCTGGCCCGCGACCTTCAGGACAACGCTAACCGCGTCGCCCGCCGTGACGCCGCCGGGCACAGTCGCGCGGACCTGATAGACGCCCGGGGAGCCGGGAAGCATTCCGGAGAATTGGACCGGCGCATCGATCCCGCCGATGCTGACTGCGACCGCATTGACGGTCACCGGCGGCGGATCGGGAGCAGGCGCCGCGATGTCCACCAGCGGATCCACCGGGCCGAGTCCACCCGCTTGAATCACGAGAACTTCGTCGGCGTGGGCCGGCGCGCTGGGGTCCGCCAGCACCTGGGTGCCGTCGTCCAGCAACCGGAAGATTTTCCCCTGTCCCCCGCCGCTGTTGTTCACGGAAAAGATCGCCGGCTGGGCAGGGATCAGCGTTACGGCCTCGGGAACCGTGAGGCTGGTTCCGCGCTGGATCACCAGTTGATGTTTCGCGTTGACCGGAATGCCCCACGGGACCAGGGCGTCAACGCGGCCATCGCCCGCGCTGAGCAAGGGCAACGGCTGCCCCGCCAGCAGAACGATCGTGCTTGCCAGTTGAGTGGGTAAGGGTGTGGACGACGCCTGCTCGCTTCCCACCGCAAGGCTGGATCCGAAGATGGAGATCATGCTGCCGGGCGCCGGCGGAATTCGGTCGCTGAGGCTGGCCGCGCTAACGATGCCTCCGGCGCGGATCAGCGGAGGCACAGGCGCGCTCGACAGGCCGCCGGTCACGGTGGAAGTGCCTTTCAGCGGCGTGCCGGGGCGGGCCGCGTTCAGGGTGATGGTAATCCCCGGACGCGAGCTGCGTGTCTGCCACGTCCCGTTATACCGGCCGTCTTTGAGCGAGTTCAACACAATAGCCGGATCGCCGTTCGAGAAGGTGGCCGTCACCGTGCCGGACGTAAAAGGCGCGCCGCAGTCGTCGAGAACGCGAGCCTGCACGGCGACGGGCCAGCCCGCCGGTACGGAGAAGTCCTGGCCTAGCGAAGTGAAGACCGGGAGCAGGGCCGAGGGGGAACAACCGTCCAGCGAATGGCGATCATCCTTGAGACTCTGAGGAGATGCGCCGCCGGAGGTCAGAACCAGCAGGATGTCGATGGCGCGCACCGAACCGTCGGAGAACTGAACGTTCAGCGCTCCGCGCCGCACTCCCGGCGACAGCCCGGCGATGCTTGGCTGCACTAGAATGCGAGCCGGCTGGCCCTTGATGACAGTGCCGCCGGAGGGCACGTGCACGAACCAGTCTTTTCCGTCGATGAATGTCCGGCTCGAGGTGAAGGAAACCGGGCTGGCGGTGCTGTTGTAGACCAGAACGGTCTGCGAGCCGGGATTGGATCCGCCGGCAACGCCGGTGAAGCGCAAGCCGGACGGCTGCAGGATGGGACCGGGATTAGACCCCGCCGGGAGGACGTTTACATACACCGAGACGAACTGAGGCGAATTGTCAGCGCTGGGCGCGTCCACCCGGACCTGGCCGGTGTAGAGGCCGGGAGCCAGTTGGGAGGGATCCACGCGAACGTCCACTCCGGGCAGGACGCCCGCGGCGTCGCTGGAGCCCGAATCCGGAGTGACGCTGAGCCAGTCGCCGCCGGAAAGCGTGCGGGCGGAGACGGACCAGTTCAGCACGCCGGAGCCGTCGTTGGCCAGGGCAAAGGACAGTGGGGCGTTGTCGCCGCCGCCCGCCACGGCGGTAAAGGTCAGGCCGGTCTGCGAGAGAACGATCTTCTTCTGCGCCAAAGTGAGTGCGAACGTTATGGCGACGTCCACGGATTCTCCGGTGGTCGGGCTGGCTATCGTGACCACGCCGTTGTAATTGCCCGGCGCCAGTCCGGCCGGATTGACTGTTACGGCGAGGCTGGCCGCCGCGCCAGGACGAACCGAGCCCGAATCGCCGGAGAGCGACAACCAGGGCTGGTCGCCCGACAGGATGCCCGCTGACGCGATGAAGTCGAGCGAACCGCCACCGGCGTTAGAGACTGTGATGTTTTGAGTCTGGGGCGCGGTCGAATCCGACAGCGAAAAAGACAGGCTGCCGGGCGAGATCGAAAGTTTGGCCGGATCCGGTTCGCCGACCGTGAAAGTCACCGAGACCACGCGTACGCGGGGTTGGGCATTGGGGGCGTTGACCGAAATCGTGGCCTGGTAGGTTCCCGGAGCGAGCCCGGTGGGATCGGCCACCACGCCCACGCGGCCCGGCGTGGCACCTTGCGCGCCGGTAAGACGAATCCACGAAACGTTGGGTGTCGTGACCGCGGCCGTATACGGGACTCCGACGATGGAAGCGGAGACTCCGATACCCTGCTCCGTGGTGGGCGCGCCGTCGCTGGAGCCGCTGAACTGGAGCGTGGTCCGGCTGATGTCGAAAGGCGGCAACTGGACCAGGACGCGCCGGATGCGCTTGTTGCGCGTATCGGCGATGAACACGTCTCCGGAGGCGGCCACCCATACGCCTTCCGGCGCGCCGAAGGAGGCCAGCGTCGCTACGTCGCCGTCGCCGGAGAATCCGCGCTTCCCGTTTCCGGCGAAGGTGAAGATCCGCAGCGAGGTGTCGACCACGCGAATGCGGTCGTTCAGGCTGTCGGCGATCAGGATGTTGCCCGCCGTGTCGAGAGAAATTCCCGAGGGCGCGGCCAACGAAGCTTGAAGGGCGGCGCCCCCGTCGCCCGAGTATCCGAATTGCCCGTTGCCCGCGATGCTCGAAATCAAGCCTTGCGGCGTCACCTTGCGAATGCGATTGTTGTTGGTGTCGGCGATGAACAGGTTCCCGGCCGTATCGACGGCCACTTCCTGAGGGCCGTTCAACGCCGCCGACAGCGCGGACCCGCCGTCTCCCGAGTAACCCGCCTGCCCGTTGCCCGCCACGGTCGAAATCACTCCTTGAGGCGTTACTTTGCGAATGCGGTTGTTGCTGGTGTCCGCGATGAAGAGGTTGTTGTTCGCGTCGAGGGTGATTCCGCTGGGAAAGTTGAGGGAAGCGCGATTGGCCGGACCCCCGTCGCCCGCGAAAAAGGCGAACTCGTTGCCGGCGATGGTGGTGATGGTTCCCTGCGGAGTCACGCGGCGGATGCGGTGATTGAACGTATCGGCGATGTAGACGTTGCCGGTGGCGTCCACCGCCACGCTTTCCGGGGCGTTCAAGGCCGCGTTCAAGGCCGCGCCGCCGTCTCCGGAATACCCCAGCCGCCCGTTCCCGGCAATCGTCGTAATCACGCCGTTGACCGCGATCTTGCGGATCAGGTACTGATACGTGTCCGCGACGAACATGTTCCCGGCGGCATCGATGGCGACGCCGTAGGGCCGGTTGAATTGCGCGCTGGTGGCGGGCCCGTTGTCGCCGGGGTTCTGGAGCCGTCCCGTCCCGGCCGCGGTGCTGATGATCCCCTGGCTGACGCGGCGGATGCGGTTGTTGAACGTGTCGGAGATCAGCAGGCGGTCGGAAGAGTCGACGTCGGCGCTGAACGGGAATTCCAGCGGCGCGCTGGTGGCCGGACCGCCGTCTCCGGAGAAGCCGCGCTGCCCGTTGCCGGCCACCGTCGTGACGATGCCCTGCGTGTCGATGCGGCGAATGCGGTTGTTGACGTAGTCCACCACGAACAGGTTGCCGGTGCTGTCGAAGGACAGGCCGTAGGGCCAGTAGAAAGCGGCGTTCCTCGCGGGTCCGCCGTCACCTGAGAATCCCGCCTCGCCAGTGCCGGCGATGGTCGTGATGATTCCCTGTGCGTCCACCTTGCGAATCCGGTTGTTGTCCTTGTCGGCAATGTACAGCGTGTTGTCGGAGCCGATCGCGATACCGACCGGATTGCCCAGACGGGCGCCGGCCGCGGGACCGCCGTCGCCGGAGAAGCCTACCGCGCCGGTGCCGGCTACCGTAGTGATCGTCCCGTCGGTATCCACTTTCCGGATGCGGTTGTTCAGGCTGTCGACGATATACAGGTTGCCCGCCGAATCCAGCGCGATGCGGTACGGCCGGTTCATCGAGGCCGCGACAGCCGGACCGCCGTCGCCCGAAAAGCCTGGCTGGCCGTTGCCCGCGACCGTGGTGATGATTCCGTCGGTGGTGATTTTCCGGATGCGGTGGTTGAACGAATCCGAGATGAAGATATTGCCCGAGGCGTCAACCGCGACCCCCTGGGGCTCGTTGACGGACGCGTTGACGGCCAGGCCGCCGTCGCCGGAGAAAGTCTGGATTCCGTTCCCGGCCAGCACCACAATGCCGCCCTGCGAATCCACCTTCAGGACAACGTTCTGAAACTCGTCGCAGACGTAGAAGTTGCCGAAACGGTCGGCATTGACGGCGTTGACGCCGATCGCCGCGTTGACGGCGGGAATCCCACCCGCGATCGGGATGGTGTCCGTGCCCGCATAAGTGGTGATGACACGCTGTGCCGGCAAGCTACCGGCGGCAGCAAGAAGGACAAGTAGTCCTCCGCATCCTCGATACATCACTCGGGTTCCCTCCTCCGTTGCTGCCTACTGACATAATAACGGCATTCCCAGCGCCGCGATACAGCCTCAGGCCGGCTCCGGTACTACTTGCGCCGCCCAGTCCGCCACCTCCTGGTGTGCCACCCCGATGTGAAACGCGTAATTCTGACAAACTGTAGATCTTATGAAACACTTGTTGCCTGCATTGGTCTCGGTAGCGTCTCTCCTGCCCGGGCAGACGCCCGCTCCCGCGCCCGACCCGTTGCTGGTCTGGCTCGACCGCACGGCGCAGCAGCAGCTCGACCAGCGGGAGCGCGCCATCGCGGGGATCCGCGACAAAGCGGCTGCGGACCGGCGAAGAGAGTTCGTGCGGGCGAAACTACTGGAAATCCTGGGCGGACTTCCCGGCTACAACGGACCCCTCAACGCCCGCCGGACCGGCCAGATCAGCAGCGACGGCTATACCATTGAAAAGGTCCTGTTCGAAAGCCTGCCCGGCTTCCACATCTCCGGCAATCTCTACAGGCCCAACCAGCCCGGACGCTACCCCGGGGTGCTGGTCCCCGCGGGCCACACGCAGGAGGGCAAGCCCGAAGCGCAGATCCTCTGCGCCAACCTGGCGAAGAAAGGATTCGTCGCCCTGACCTACGACCCCATCGGCCAGGGCGAGCGAGAGCAAAGCTACCTGCCTCAACTCGGCCGCACGCTCGCCGGCGGCGGAGGCAATGAGCATCTGGAACTGGGTGCGCGCAGCCTGATGCTGGGCCAGAGCGTCGCCCGTTATTTCATTCAGGACGCCCGCCGCGGCCTGGACTACCTTGCCGCGCGCCCGGACGTTGACCCCGGGCGCCTCGGCGTCACCGGCTGCTCCGGCGGAGGCTGCATCACCACCTACATCGCCGCGCTGGACCCGCGTGTCAAGGCCGCGGCGCCGGCCTGCTACATCAACACCTTCCGCAAGCTGTTCACCGGTCCCACCGCCGATTCCGAAATGAGCCTGCCGGCTTTTCTATCGAGCGGCCTTGACATCGCCGACTTTGTGGAACTCCCCGCGCCCCTGCCCTGGCTGCTTCTGGCGACCACCGAGGACTACTTCACCCCCGCTGGCGCGCGTCCGGTTTACGAAGAAGCGCGGCGCTTCTACGGCCTGTACGGCGCGGAAGAAAGAGTCCAGTTCTTCGTCGGCCAGGGCCCGCACGGCACGCCCAAAGAGTCGCGCGAGGCGATCTACGCCTGGATGATCCGCTGGCTCAAGGACGGCCGCGGCGATCCGGCCGACCAGCCGGTGAAGCAATATACGAACCGCGAGCTCCGCGTCACCCAGGGTGGCAACGTGGAGGAGGAGCCCGGCAGCCGGAAACTGTATCAGGTCATCCGCGACGAAGTGCCGTCCCGCTTGCAGCCGCGCTCGGTGGCCGATCTGCAGGCCGAGCTGCGGCGTCTGGGCGTGCCGTCTTCGGGCGCGCCCCCGGTGGTGAAGGTGCGGGAAGAATCCGCCGGTTCGGACTACCGGGTCCTGCAACTGAGCATCGAAAGCGAGCCCGGCGTGGAGATCGCCGCAAAGCTGTATCTCCCCGGCAGGCCCGGACGAAATCCGGCCGTCGTGGTGGTGGAGGAGAAGCGCCGGCCGGTTCCTTTGTATGTGACCCCCAGCCAGTCCACTGCGGCGCTGTGCGACGCGATGGCCCGCGCCGGAGCCGTCGTGCTGGAACTGGAGCCGCGCGACTCCCCCACCTATGACGGCCGGCCGTTTCTGGGCAACTGGCTCACCAACGAACGCTTCGACCTGGTGGGGCTGAACCTGCCTGCCCTGCGCGCTCACGACATCCTGCGCGGCGTCGACCTGCTTGCGTCGCGGCCGGAGGTGGACCCCGCGGCGATCCGCGGATACGCGCGCGGCGCGAAAGGCTTCTGGCTGCTGCTCGCGGCGGCGGTGGATCCCAGGCTGTCGCGGCTGTGGCTCGACCGGACGCCGCGCAGACTGCGCGACGCGTTCGAAGGTGCGATGACCTACAACTTGTTCGAAGCCCTGATTCCCGGCTTCGCGTGCCACTGGGATTTTCCGGATTTGCTGAAGGCGATCGGGGAGCGGCCTGTGCTGCGGACAGATCCTGCGAATTGGATGAACCAGGTGGTGGACGCTGGACCGGGCTTTCGGTACCGCTATGTCGGGGAGCCGGATGCCGGGTATGTGGAGGAGTTTCTGCGCTGAGCGCACCGGCCCCTTAGCCTGATCAGTGGGCTCCGCTCAGAACTGCGATGAAGATCATGTAGAACTGAGCCAGGAGCAGGCCCCAAACGGCGGCGATCAGTCCCGCCCGGCGGAGTAATGACATCCGCGCCTTCCCGATCAGCACAGCGGGAACCGCGACTGCCGAGACAACGGCGCCCAACAATGCAGGCGGTATCAGCGCCCGGTAGAGCGCGTCGTGCCGGTACGGCGATTTGTCAAGGCGCAAACCCACCGCCGCGACCAGAGCGGGCAAGAGAAAAGCCAGGCTGCCCACCAGCCATTTTGCGCCAGTGGAACGCATCTCGCCGCATCACCCCCAATTCCCGTTAGAATCGCAAGTATAGCGAGTCGGCGTCAACTGTTTGGGCGGGGGGCCCAGCGGTGCTCCGCCGCCGGACCGGACTCCCGCTCTTCCTGCTCTGAGAACCACCCTCCTTATCGACGTACCCTACGGGAACGGAATCACAACCGGCGTTCCGAGCTCGTAGGTGCGCTCGGAGGTGATGGAGCCGTGAACGACAACCGGCGTGTCCACGATCATTGCGTCGCCGCTAGATACCAGCGCATTGATCTGGCTCACGGTCTTCACTCTGGTATGAATCGCTCCGTCCCCGAAGGCTTTGGATGTAAAGACGACAAGCTTCAGTGCCCGCGCGACGTGAAAGTCCCCGCCCGTCGCATTCGCCGCCACCAGGTGATCGTGTCCCTTCACCAGAGAGCATTCCTGGCCGCCGTTGAAGTGCACGCAGGCCGGGCTGGACGCCGGAAGGGGGTCATATCCGGCGAAGTGAAACGGCAGCACGTTCACGTGGTCGCAGTTCGTTGGCTGGCAATTGAGATCGAACGCCGAAACCGTCGACGACAGCGGATACATGGGCAGGTAGAGCGGGGAGACCGCCGATTCGTTGGAATTGGCTGGAAGAGGAGCCTTTTCGGGCGTGAGCAGGTAAATTGTGCCGCCAGTGGTGCTATCTACGGCGGGTTCAACGGAAATTTTGGCGAAGGTTCGCTGGCCGCTTTCGGCCGCAACCGCTTCGCCGGTCCAACACAGGCAAGCCGTGAACCCAACCAGGATCGCCGCGAGATATGAGCTACGCTCTTCTTGGAACATTGTCATTATCGGATACCTTTCTGGAGTTTGTTGATGGAGCGAGGTATTCATAAGTGCACCCGCCCTATGCACTCCACGCGAAATCGGAGCGGCGTCCGGCGGGATTTGCAGACGCGCGCAGGAGAGTTTACCGCTGTAAAAGTTTGACTTTGACCCCCGTGCGGCTCTTCAACGGCGCGGGACATGGCTTGGGTGGGACGTGGAGCAGCTTCTGCGGTGACGGCCCGCCGGGGTCCTAAATTGTGTTTTCAAATTGTGTTTTCATTTGCCCACGCGCCGGCCGCTCTGTTATATACTGGGCCGCACTAAAGGGGGATTCCATCCCAGTAGGAGAGGACCATGTCAAAGTCCATTCTTTTGTTCTGCACGCTTTTGTGCGTCTTCGTGCCGGCCGTTACGTTCGCTCAGGCCGTCACCGGTACGGTGGTAGGCACCGTGACCGACGCGACCGGCGCCGTTGTTCCGAATGCGAAGATCGCGCTGCTCGAAGTGAACACCAACCTCGGGCGCGCCAACGCCACTAACGAATCGGGCAACTATTCCTTCGTGAATGTGCCGCCGGGCAGCTACACGGTCACTATCGAGCACACCGGTTTTCGCAAGGCATCGCGGGAGAATGTCGACGTGACGGTGAACTCCACCGTACGCGTGGACATGCAACTGCAAACGGGACAGATCACCGAACAGGTTCTAGTCACGGCCGAGGTTCCCGCTCTTCAGACCGACCGCACCGATACGGGCCGGAAGCTTGATTCCCGCCAGGTGGCCGAACTGCCTCTTACGCAAAACCGCAATTTTCAGGGGCTCGTCAACCTGGTGCCGGGCGCGGCGCGCGCCCAGCGGAACCACTCGGAGTTCTTCAACTCCAACGACTCCATGCAGTCGCGCGTCAACGGGCAGGCGCGCCTGGCGAACAATATCCAGTTCGAGGGCGTCGACGATAATCACCGCACGGGCCTGCTGACCGTCTACGTTCCGCCGGCCGAAGCGATCCAGACGGTGGACGTGACCACCTCGAATTACGAGGCTGAACTCGGGCGCGCCGGCGGCGCCGTGATGAACGTGGCGTTGAAGTCCGGTACGAACGAGATTCATGGCAGCGCCTATGAGTTCAACCGCGTGAGCGCACTGGCGGCGCGCCGCACCGATTTGACCGTCAAGCCGCCTATCACCTACAACTATTTCGGCGCCACCGGCGGCGGCGCCATCATCAAGAACCGCACTTTCTTCTTCGGCGACTACCTCGGCATTCGCGACCGGTTGGGCAAAGGCCAGCGCTACACCATCCCTACTCCCGCGTTCCGGGGCGGCGACCTGTCGGCATCGCCGACGATCATCTACGACCCGGCCACCGGCGATTCGAGCGGCGCGAACCGCCAGCCGTTCACGGGAAACATCGTACCGGCCTCGCGCATCTCTCCGATTGCGTCCAAACTCAACAGCCTGATTCCGGCGCCGACTTCGAGCAATACCCTCGGCGTGAATTTCGAAGGTTCCACGGTGCGGGCCAAAGACACCGACGGCTTCGACGCGAAGATCGATCATACCTTCAGCGACAGCCACCGGCTGAGCTTCCGCTACAGCCAGCAGAAAGCGGTTGTGGACGATCCGCCTCAGTACGGGCTTGCAGGCGGGCCGGCCAACGGCGGATTCGCGGGCACCGGCACCACGAATACCAAAAGCGCCGGCTTGAACTATACCTGGCTGCTTTCCCCCACTCTCATCTCGGAGTTCCGCATCGGACTGTCGCGCTACCGCAACGACGCCTACGCCACGGATTACGGCACCAAGGCCTCGGATGACGTCGGCATCAAGGGCGTGAACATCTCCGATCTGACGAGCGGGCTGACCAACATCGACGTCACCGGATATTCGAACCCGATTGTCGGCTACTCTCTGTCTCTTCCCTGGATCCGCTTCGAGACCAACTGGAATTTTGTCAACAACTGGACCAAAACGCTGGGCAACCACACCCTCAAAACCGGATGGGACTACCGTTTCAACCGCGACGGCCTGCTGCAAACGCAGGTCTATTCGCTTCGCGGCCAGTACCGCTTCCGCACCGGCCAAACCGGCCGGAACGGCGATTCGAACCAAGGCTTCGGCAACGCTTACGCCGCCTTCCTGCTGGACCTGCCGAACGATTTCGGCCGCGACCTGGTGTCGGCGTTTCCCGAATACGTTCAGTTTCCGCTGTTTACCTACATCCAGGACAAGTGGCAGGTGTCGCCCAAGCTGACGCTCGATATCGGAGTGCGGCATGAGTTGTATCCGCCCGGGACGCCGAAACAGCGCGGCGGGTTCTCCAACTACGACATCGCCACCAATTCGCTGATCATCGCCGGCGTCGGATCGAATCCCAGCGACATGGGCCGCAAAAACTACCTGGCGAATTTCGCTCCCCGATTCGGCATCAGCTACCGGCTGAATGAGAAAACCGTGATCCGCACTGGCTATGGCATCAGCTACATTCCCTATCCCGACAACCGCTATGCCTACAACTTCCCTGTCCGCCAGAATAACGCCTTCAACCCGGCGAACTCGTTCGTGGCGGCCGGGGCCGACGGCCTTCCGGCGCCATTGCCGTTCACCATTCCCCAAGACGGCATCATCCGCAACGCTCCGAACCAGAACTACGAAGTGATTCCGCTCGATTACCACGAGGGATACATCCAGAGCTACAACTTCGCGGTGCAGCATAGCCTGCCCGGGAAGTTCACGCTGGACACAGCGTACGTGGGGAACAAAGGGACGCGCGTCTCGCAGCAATATAACGCCAATGCGGGGTTGATTCTGGGCGCCGGGCGCGACGGGCGTCCACTGTGGGCCCCGTTCCGGCGCGACACCGATACCAACATCAGCTTCATCGGCGTGTCGACGAATTACAACTCCCTCCAGGTGAAGCTGGACCGCCGTTTCTCCGGCGGCTTCCAAATGACTACCGCGTACACCTGGTCGAAGGCGATCGACTATTCACAGGATAACGGCGGATATGCCTTCTACATTAACCCGACGCGATCTCGAGCCCGAGCGGACTTCGACCGCCGCCACATGCTCAACCAGAGCTATGTCTGGGAGCTGCCTTTCGGGAAGGGCAAGAAGCTGGCCACGTCCGGCGTGCTGTCACAACTGGCGGGCGGATGGCAGGTAACCGGAATTCTGACGGCGATGTCGGGACAGATGCTCAATATAACCGCGCCGGCAGCGACTCTCAACGCTCCGGGGAATATGAACAGTCCGAACTATCTCGCCTCGGGCTCCTTGCCGGGCGCGCACACGGTGAATTTCCGGGCGACCGGGAGGGACCAGGCCACTTGGTTCGATACGAGCGTTTTTCGGGCTCCCGCCGCGAACACGTTCGGCAATGTCGGACGGAATGCGTTCTCGGGTCCCGGTTTCTTCAATCTCGATTTGAGCGTCTTCCGCAAGTTCCGCGTAACGGAACGCTGGTCCGTGGAGCTTCGGGCCGAGTCGTTCAACTTCACGAATACGCCGCAGTACCCGAACCCGGACGGCGGTCTGGGGAACGCGACCTTCGGACAGATTACCAATGCCGGCATTGGCTCATCGGCGGACGCGGGCTCCCGGCAGGTTCAGCTCGGAATACGGATACTGTTCTGATAAGTCCTATTGCTAGCCCGCGGGAGATGGCGGATAGCTTGACCCGCTTGGCAGGACGCCGCCGGCAAAGGCCTCATTCGGTTCAACTGGAGGGTTCCAGCGCAAGCCGTCGATGAACTCGACTCCGACCCGAACTCTGTGGCCCCTACGGTGGCTATGGCGAATTGAACCAAGCCCGCGGAGATGAAGATGCTTCTGTGCATGCAGACGGATCATCGAGTTTGGGAGGGCGTCGTCGGGAAGTTCCAGACAAATTCCCCCTTCAGAGATGTTAACGGCTCGAACCAAACCCATCTTCGCGCTTCCGTCCGGACCCTGCCAGCCTACTTGCAACACGATCCCATTACATTTATATCGGGGATGGCGGCGCCTTTCGCGACGGCGAGTTGGCATTCAAAAGTGGCCTCCATCTTAAGATGCGATCCGCTTTGTGCCGCGCATCTAGCAGAATCCCCGGTAGAATCCATGGCCGGGTTTCATGTTCCGACGCCTCGACATAGTTCCATGCTGAACAAATCTCCTTCTTGCGGCAATAGTTTGGGAAGACCATATCCTTGGTGTCTTTGCCCTAGTACTACTGGGTCATAAAAGAACATTCTGAGGTAGAATTGTTTTGTGGGAACACGCCTCTCCGAGCCAGGCCCACAAGAGAAGCGCTTCGCGGCATATATGGACGGCCTGGCGAGG
>JACXTT010006272.1_pt1 | contig 17014 bp, 10 predicted proteins | sample 9270951 | NCBI WGS metagenome assembly JACXTT01 (sample SAMN15532306, study PRJNA645909) | rock metagenome | isolation source: weathered quartz diorite | place: Puerto Rico | collected 2017-06-21 | reverse complement strand
CCTCGCCGATACCGCTTGCGCAGTATGCTATAGTGCTTTTCCCGATAGGGAATCAACTCGTTCAGGATGGCATCGCCGTACGGCCCGTTGTTCGCCGAGTTCACCGCATACGAGTCGTCGAAGAACGGGGTTGGATGCTGAAATGTGACCGCGATCATTCGAGGGAAGTCTTCCGAGTTCCACTTTTGATAAAACTCGTAGCCGCCTTCGAGGCCCGCCGACCGCAAACGCGCCCGCATCGCTTCGCTCTCGGAGGTTTCGGCCCTGAAACCAAACGGCGCCCCAAGTCCAAAATGCCCCTGAATGTAAATTGCCGGATAACGTACCTCCCTGCTTTCGTCGTAGCCTTTCGGCAGAAGCACGGTTGCGCCAAGATAGATCGGATGACCCCAGAACTTCGTGAGCATCTTGCTTTCGATCTTGATTCGCTTGACCCATGCGGTGTCTTGAGGAACCTCAACCGGCGGGATGACTTTCGACGCGTTCAATTTGATTGCGTAGCCGGCTGCTGAGTCGAGGTGAACCTTCTGAACCTCGCTGACCAGATTTCCGGGGGAGCGATTGAACTGCTGACCTTCCCACTGATCCATATGAGCCCAAATCGTGTGACCGTCCGAGCGATGAAACTCGGTATAGACGTTGATCAGCGCCTGAACGTAGTAGTCCCCGGCTGGAATGTCTTTCAAGCTTTGTACCGGGTAGCCGAGCGTGTCCGCATCAATCACCGATATCGCGCCCGGCTTTAATTGATCGACATCGACTCCGTAAAACGGCACCGAGGCCCGCCACGAACCACCTTGTAAGCGCGGCTCATTTGCACTTGATTTACTGATCATCACCAATACCCGGCCGGTAATAGGCTGAGCATGCGCCGAAGCAGGAAATGAGATCTCGAACCGTAGAGTTCCGGCGCGCGGTTCAGCTCGTCCCGCAAACAAGATCACGAGGCCGATGACTGTGGCGCCCCCGACCAGGTAACGTTGCAGGCGATGGTCCCTTTGTCTAACTATCATCGTAATTCTCCTAACCTGCGCCAAAGTGTACGGGAGGCTGTCCAGTTTGCTGTCTGTGTTTCCCGGAAAGTACGCAGTTTGTTCTGAGCTGATGCGCGTATCTTATATCATCGCAACCATTCAAAGTGAATCAGCTTTTGGCTCGTGGGTAATCGCTATGAATCGGCAAACGAGCTTGACCGGGCAGCGTTCTAACTGCCAGCCGCCTTGCCGACTGAGAAGGAATGAACTTTCTCAAAAGGATGGATTCTAATAGGAAGGATGTTGCGAGCGCCCGGCGTTTCCGCTTCGGACGCTCGCAGTTGTTTGCTAGCTTAGCTGGCGAAGATTGTAGACTCTAGCCAGCCGGTTCAAATCCGACCGAAGCATCGACCATTGGCGCTCCACGTCGAAGTTTACTCGTCTGTAGCGCATGGTCCTATTGATGTCCTCAGCCACACTCAAAGCGTTTGCAACGCCGGAGCGTAGGTCATAGGAGTTCTCACTCTGGTAAGATTCCTCGCGGAGTGAGTTGAATTGACTCTCAAGATCGTGTGCTCGTGCCGTCAATCCGTTCAAGCGTTCTCCTCCGCCGAAGACTCGCTCCATGAAGCCCCGGTCGCGCGCCCGTTCAAGCGCAGCCACGAACTGGTTGCTATGGGTTTCCGCCTGGCGGATCAATCGGTCGACGTCCCTATCGCCATACCGGTCGCGCCATTGCGCCAGGCTCGGGGATGCCAGAGCCAACACCAGACAGCATGTAGTCAATGCAACAAATGATCTCAGTAAACGGTTACGCATAATCGTTCTACCCCCTTTCTTCAAACGCCCTGTTAATCGGCAAGCGCCAGGCCAGACTTACAGCCGTTTTTGGGGCAAATCGAGCTGCTTTTCCAACTATTCGAATCAACCCAGGGCGTACTGTATGCAATCAATTCATCATCTGCCGAAAGTGGATAGCATGTGCGATGATTCCAATAGGCGAGGCCCGACACGATGCCGGGCCTCATCCAGAGTCACCAACGACTCTTACTCGTCCTTGCAGCGGGACCGACTAGGGTCGCGCCTCAAATACGAGGTTGAACGGCGTCTCAGTAGCGCGGCGGAATCGCGTGAACCCACCGGAGGTGACGACCTCGCGAAGTCGCGCCTCTCCCGCTTGGGCCCCCAGCCCCAAACCAACTTCTTGCGATAACGAGGCAGGCGTGCAAAGCAAAGTCGAAGCGCCGTAGAAGGCGCGACCCCGCGGATTCAGGTTATCTTCGAGCTTGTCGCCGGCGAACGGTTCTACGAGCATCCAGACGCCGTTGCTCTTCAATGACTCGAGCACGTGGGCCGACGCACCGACCGGATCGCCCATGTCGTGCAGACAGTCGAAGAACGTCACGAAGTCATAGTCGCTCCCGGGATAGTCCTTGGCCTTCGCGATCTCAAATTCCACCCTGTCCGACGCGCCGGCTTCGCTTGCGGCCTTGCGCGCAAATTCTATAGAGCGCGCGTGGTAATCGAATCCGATAAAGGTGGATTTAGGAAATGCTTTGGCCATTAGAATCGTCGAAGCTCCGTGGCCACACCCGACATCCGCCACGCGGGCGCCGGCCTTCAACTTATCTTCGACGCCCTCCAGCGAGGGAATCCAGGAACTCATCAGGTTCGCGGCGTAGCCGGGTCTGAAGAATCGCTCGGTGCCCCTGAATAACTCGGGATCGTGCTCGTGCCAGCCCACTCCCTCGCCGGTTCGAAACGCCTGCTCGATTCGTGGCTCGGACTTCACAGCCGCGATCGCGAGCTGAAATGCGCCGGGCAGAAACGCAGGACTCTCATCGTTGGCCATCGTGAAGGCTTGCTCTTCCGATAAACTGTAAAGGCCCGTCGCGCCGTCGTAGGTCACATAACCGCCAGCCGCCTGAGTGGCAAGCCACTCCCGTACGTAACGCTCCGTGGTGCCCGTACGTTCAGCGAGCTCTTTTGGCGTGATTGGCCCCGCTTCGGCGATTGCCTTATAAAGACCAAGCTTATCGCCGATTACCACCATCGCTCCGTGAAACACCGCACCAAAATCATCAATGAACCGTCCGAGAAGCTGATTCATCTTCTCTTCATTTATCGCCATTATTCACCTCGTTAAAGTGTTTTGAAAAAGAGGGAGAAAATCCCACTCTGAAGTACCGACGAATTGAAGCTGAATTGAGAACTTGCAAGCGGGTCCACGTCTCCCACGATTCAATCTCAAACATTCACTTTTCTATTCTCAATGTGTTTGCCCAAACTGTCTAGCCGCCGCCTAGAAGCCCTCAACTAGAAGGTCGCCTTCATCTCAATGGGCTTCTTGTCCTTCGAAAAGGCGGCAAGCGAGCAGTTCCAAACAGCAGTCTTCCCGTTGAGCACGATATCCGCATTTGTGTCGGTGATCGGCGAGGGCGTATGCAGGACAAATCGCATGCGGACGATCGACAGAATCAGTGGCTTGAATTGTTCTTCCATTTCCTTTGATGCCTTGTCTTCCTCGGGACTCTTCCTCGGCTCTTGAGTCTTGCCGTTTACGGTCACCTCGGCTTTGACCTCGGCCTTTGCTTTGGCATCGACATCAAGGAGAAACTTTTGGGTGTAGAAACGCTTGTCCTGCTTTTTCTCGATCTGCAACGACCACTGAGGGTCCGACCCAATGTCGCCTTCTTTCAAACTGCCCTTGCCGAAGTTAGCCAGCACGCGTTGGATGTCCTGAAGCTGTTTGAACGAGAACACTGCGTAGATGCTCTGAACGCCGTTCTGCTTCACCTCCTTTGCTTCCTTCAGCGAGATAGTTGAAGGGAGCGCGGTCGTCAGTTCTTTTTTGAACTCCGCCAACGTATCGGCAGGAGTCTTCTTGGACGTAATTTCGGCTCCTCCCATCTTCTCTGGAAGATCGGGCAGCGAAATAAAAACGACCAGCTCACCGCTTCCGTCTGCGTTCAGGAAGATCTCCTGCTCGATACTGAAACACCCAGTGGCGAAAAGACAACAGGCGATGATGACCGCATAACCTGCAATTTGTTTAGGCTTCATTCAAGACTCCCTTCTCAAGATCGAGCCACTTTTACTTCAGCGTAACCGATTCAGCTCCCCCGTAGTAGATCCCGTTGAACAGAAACTTGAACGTCCCATGAGGCTGACCACGGAATGTGATCTCGGGTCCGAACAGAAACAGCTTGCCCTTTCCTACTCTCGCCTCAACCACAGCCACTCCATCCTGAAGATACTTCTGCCCCCACGCCCAACCGCTTCTTAGAGGTCTGTCGCTGTCAAACCACGCTACCGGCTTCACCCCCTTCAGCGCAGCTTCGGGCCGCAGCCTGAACACCGGGCTGTTGTCGAAAAACACATCGAGCCTTTCACCCATCCCGTATGCAAGCGGGTTGGTGTTGTCGACTCGAACCTGTAGCACCGATCCGGGAATGTAGTACTTCTCGCGTTGAAGCGAACGCTCCGTGCCGTCCTGGATTCTTTCCATCAACGCATTAGCGATCGGCAGGCCGGTGCTGTAACCCAGGCTGGTCGAGCTTCCGATGGCAAGGATCGCCCCGCCCGCTTCGAGGAACTCACGAAGCTTTGGAACGGTACGCGCAGTCGTCACGTTACCGAGGCGCTCGCGGAACTCAGCAGGGATGCTCTCCGGATCAGGCATTGCGCCAAAGCCTCCGCTCCCGCCCCCACCACCCTGGCCTCCGCGCCCGTCGCGCGCGGGAATGCCTCCGTCTACGAAGATCAGCACGTCGAACTTACCTGCGAGATCGCCCGCGTCGAGCGCCGGCGGATAGACTACCGTAAACGGAAAGTCGTATTGCTCCAACAGCCATCGTACCCACCCCGATGGCATCGACCCGCCGTAGCGATCCCACAAGCCGATCCGAGGCGCGCGCAGTTTGTACGCATCACCGGCGGGCTTTGCGGCTACTGCGTCGAAGCTTAGCCCGACATCCTCGGCCAACTTCTGAAGCGTGGGAAGAGTTGTTGATTTGCCGAGAATGAATATCGTGCCGGCGCCGTAAGACTTGCCGTTTGCGGTGAGCGGTTGCTTGAGCCAGTAGACTTCTTCACCGCTTCCAAGCAGGCGATTGACTGCAATGATCGAATCGTTGACTTGATGGTTGAGCAGGAACCCTGCGGCGCCCGCAACAGCGGTGACTCTACCGGCGGCGGGTTTCACAAGGCCGCTGATCTTTTCAAACGGACCATCGAACCCGTCGAGGACTCGATCGAACACTATTCCCATCTGATAGGCCACTGTGTAGCCCGCGTTGTCGTAAGGCGGAGTCGGCGGGCCCCCGGGATAGGGAAAGTCGTCAGGATGGTCCTGGGGCTCGAACATATCAAGGATGTGGGGCCGGAACGCCTGTGCGGTTTTTACTACATATGAGCCTGCCGGATAGCTCTTGCCTGCGGCCGTAAATCCGCTGGTCGCGCGATGAATGCTGATGCCGGTCTTGATCAAAATGTTGACGAACTTGGTTGCCGTCAAAAAGTCCGGTTGGTCGGACGGGATGATAAAGCCTCGCGGGTCGCGCTTGTCGGAAGCGTGTAGCATATCATAGTACTTCAGCGGCAGCCCGCGACCCTGCCCGCCGAAAGATTGAGGCGTGTCACCCGCCGGTCCAGCGTCGCCTGCCGCCGGAGCAGCCCGGCGGCCCTGGCCTTCCGGTCCAGCCCCGGCGCCTTGAGGCATTTCCTTTGTGACCGCGGCCTGAACTTCTGCGATGTCTTTCGGAGTGATCGTCCAGGAGTCCCGGCTCCCGCGTTCGATCGAGTTTTTGCCCATGCGATAGATGTTGAATAAGAAGTCTTCGCGATGTTTCGAAGCGAGATCGAGCACCGCGCGATTCGCGGTGATCGAGTACTCGATCGACTGGCGGAAATGCCACTTCTGCGGCGCGACGGGATAAGGGAAGTCGCCCTTCGCAAGTTGGCGTTGGAGGAAAAACGGTATCTCGACAGGGGTCGGATTGCCGATCGACTCAGTCAAAAGCCCGATCATATTGTGAAAGTAAGTCACGGTGCGCAGCCCGCCGTTCCACCAAGTTGAATATGACGAGCCCGATCGCATAGTCGCTCCGGGCTTGTTCTCGGCGACAAATCGACTGTGCATAGCGGCGCCTATCAGATCGATTCCAAGCGGGACCAGAGGATCAAGATAATAGTTGAATGGATCACGGAATGGCGGCGCGAACAGTACAGTTCCCGCTGGACCGGTCTGATGGTGATTGTAAACGATTTGCGGAAACCACTCGTGAAAGAAGACGTGATTGATAGCCTCGGTCTCCGGCTGATTGGACATGTAGAAGTCGCGATTGTTGTCGTGACCGACGTACTTTTGATAGAGGCGCGGAAGGCCATTCGTCGAGCGCTTCAGCGGGTCCTGCTCGCGCATGTACCAGTTGGAAACCAGCTCGAGTCCGTCAGGGTTGACGGGCGTGGCGAGTACAACAACATCCTTCAGGATTCGCAGAGTCTCGGGATCGTTCATACTCACCATCTGATAAACGAGCTCCAACAGTTGCTGCGCGCCGAGCACTTCGGTGGCGTGCAAGCCGCCGTCAATCCACACCACCGCTTTGCCCTCAGCGGCAAGCGCTCGGGCCTGCTCGTCCGTTAATCCTTCGGCGGCCGCGAGCCGCCGCGCGATTTCTTTGTAGCGATCAAGCTTCTTATGATTCTCAGGCGCGGTGATGATGCCCATAACCATCGTGCGCCCCTCCGCAGTCTTGCCAATCTCGACAAGCTTCATCCGGTCGGACTGCTGCGCGAGCCTTTTCCAGTAGTCGACCAGTTGAGTGTAGTTGGCGAGCTGATAGTCGTCGCCGAAACTGAACCCGAGCTGCTCCTTCGGGCTGGTGACTTTGGTCTGGGCGATCGCAGTGGCGGTGAATAACGAAACGGCTATGAGAATGGATGGAATCCGGAGCCCGCGCCTGTTCATAGGCATCCTCGATCTGTGACATTCGTAGGTTCCACTGTTTTGGAAGCGGGGCGGTGCGTCAAGTAAGCCCCAACGGGCTGCTAGTATAACTGACTGAGAGAAGGTATCAATAGCGGGACCAATCTTTGACGGGTCTTGGCGTCTTTAGCGGTTCTGAGCGTCTTAGCGCGAAAAGTGTTACCTATCGAGGCTCGGTTCGCGCAAAGACGCAAAAGCGCGCGAGTCGCTAAGCAGATTGCACCGCTCAACACGGCGCAAATGTGAAAATTACAACACCCAACACAAACCACAACAACGCGAAAATCAAACCGTAGCCGAAGAACTCCCGGAAGTTGACTCGCGCTATCCCGGCGACAATCACATACCAGAACGGCGCGACCAAATTCCCCATGTGATCGCCGATGCCCAACGCCAGTAGCCCGCGCTGGACGCTCACTCCCGCGGCCATCGCCGCCGCCGACGTGACATAACCCTGAATCACCCATTGCCCGCCACTCGACGGAACAAAGATCGCCACGATCGTTCCTGAAAAGGCAGCGAGAAGCGGAAACGTGTAAGGGGTCGACAACGATGAGACCAAACCCGCCAGCACCTCTCCAACCGATGTGAACTGAATGAGTCCAGCCACTCCGGCATAAAGGTGATAGATGATAATCACCGGCCAACACGACACGACCGCGTGCTGCAACGTCTGAGCGAAACGGTAAATCGTCCTGTGCAACAGCAAACAGGAGAACAGCAGAATGGTGTTTAGAGAATTTATGTCCAGGCTGAGATGTCTGATAGCGAAATGATCGAACAACCAGCCTACCAGAATCGCGCAGATCAACAGCGGGACGATAGGGTTGCGCTCGAGGCGCTCGGAGAAGTTTGCCGCTCCCGGGTCGATCGGCTTTGCTTCTTCGCTGAGCTTACAGGCGTCCGGAAACTCGGAAACGGGTCTGCCGTTCTTGGGCATTATCAGGTACCCGACGACAATCAGAATTGCGACGAAAGAGACCTCGAGTATGATCGCTGCCGGCGACCAGATCGTGGTGCTCAAAGGAAGGATGCCGATGGTTTTCTCGAGGAAGTGACCCGGCGTTGCCATCAACAGCGCTGCGCTGGACGACAGGCCGAATTGCCACGCGGCGTTGGCGGCCCACAGCAGGGCCAATAAAAAAAGGAAGTCCAACTTGATGCCCTTGCGTTCGGCCTCGCGAGCGAAGTGCACCGCAACCAGCGGGGTCATCGCGATTCCCAGACCCCAGTAGAGGTAGGCGGCTGCAGCGGTCACCAGCACCGACAGCGCGACGGTTTGGAACTGTGTTTTCGGCACCCGGGAAAGACGCGTGATCGCCGTTTTGAAGAACGGCGTTGCCCCGAGCACCGAGCTCAACACTATGATCAGCGTCATCTGCATAGTGAAGGGCAGCAGCATCCACAACCCTTGATAGTAGGCGTCCAGGGTCTTGCCTGTTGAATTACCCAACGCCAGCGCCATCACACCGAGGATGAGCAACATTATGACCGACGCGGTTATTGCGTCGGGCACAAATCGGCCCATCACCTGAGCGAACACCTCGAGCTTACTCTCCCGCGGGTCCGCCTTCTCGCCAGCCTGCGCCATGATTTCGGCTCCCTTCATCAAGAATGTTCGTAGCCCGATCTAGATTTGGAGTGCGGGAGCAAGTCTTCGCGCCCCGCTTTCGCTTGAGTCACTCCAGTTCCATAACTGAAAGCGGGGGCGCGAAGACTTGCCCCCGCACTCCAAAAAAAGGGCGGCTCTGCTCCTTGAACAAAACCGCCCCTCTATAAAACAGAGCAAACCTAACTACTGATCATCTCCTGTAGCGGCATCGGGTCTTCGCGCCGGAGGCTCTGGTCGTCCGACCCCCAGGTTGTTGTAATTCATCGCCGCGTTGAACACCAGAAAAAAGCTCCCCTGAGTCTGGTGCCGCCACATCGGATTGTTCGCAAACATCACCACGTGACCTTTGCCAACAGGCACATCGAGCACGGCAGCCTTGCCCGCAAGCTCCGCCCCGCCCGCCAGCATGCCGCTGATCAAAAGCTCCTTTTCATTCGTGTTGAATCGCAGCACGACCCGTGGGCGCATTGCCGGCGGCGTCACCGCTTGCGGACCGAAGGGACCCTCACCGGCGACGTCCTCGCCGGGACGCTGTTGCGGCCGCTGTCCGGCTTGCGGCATCGACTGAACTGTGTCCGGATCGGTGAGCGAGCCCCGACCCGACGGCCTGGGCTCCAGCCCTCCGGCGCCGCCGCCACCACCACCGCCTCCTCCTCCAGCGCCACGGCCACCACCGCCGCCAAAACCGCCGCCCGGACCTCCCTGCACGCTCAACAGCGGCGCCTGGCTGAAGTAGACCGGCAGCGTGTCGCCATAACCATAGGCGATCGGACTCTTCTTGTCTGCGAACGTAGCGCTGAAAACCGAGCCCCGCGCATTGAGCTGACGCGCATCCTGAATCGAGACGCCGGTCGTAATGCCGTAATCGACCGGTATCTGGGCGATGTTCGAAATCGTGATGAACAACCCGCCGTCTTCGACGAACCGCTGAAGATTCAACACGCCTCGAAGCTGCATGCCGCCGCGCATGTCGTCGGTCTGATCCGGAGAGAAGCCCATGTTAGGTGTGATGTCGGATTGCTTCCACGGCACGGGGTCGCCGCGCATCGGTGTGCCGTTCACGATCCCCTGGGCCGAGCCGCCAACCGGCGGGAAGAGGATCACGTCGTACTTCTCGCGAAGGTTCGGCGTATCGCGGATGACGTGATCCGAAATGTATGAGTAGGGAATCTGCAGGCGGTCAAACTCTATTCGGAACCAGCCTTCGTTCTGAGTGTTGGTCCAGGTGTGAACGATAGCAATCCGCGCGACGGCGATCTCGTGAGTCTTCACCTCTGGCAGGCGATCGACTGCAACCGCCGTGAGTCCCAGCTCGGTTACTGCAGCTTCGAGCCGCTGACGCACATCCGCAGGATTCGCCTCGGTCCTGATGATAAACGAACCGGCGCTGAACTGCTGATCGCCGATCTTGAAGGAATCTTCGGCCGCGCCGATCTTCAGATCCTTCAATGTGTAACGAAGCGTCGCCAGCGTGTTGTCGGCGTTGTGGTTGATGATAAAACCGGCTGTGGAGGCCGATCCTGCGATCTTGCCCCTTATTTTCGCATCGCCAGTCAACAACACCATCGGGACATCGAGCACGTTCTTGTCTGTCACCCGAACGGTCTTCACGTTGCGAAGCGCGCCCAGCGTCCAGCCAGTGTCGTCATAAGGCCGCGGGTCGTTCACGTTGTAGTACTGTGTGTCGAGCAGCATGTCAGCCATCCTGGAATACGGCTGATCCATGCGAACGATGTAAGAACCCGCCGGGAACTTCTGATCCTTAAAGCTAAAGTCTTTTGTAGCCGTCTGGACCTCGACCCCCATCAACCGAAGCAGATTGATCATGTCCGCCGCTTCAACCGGACGTGCCGAGTCACCTGGGACAACCCATGCGTACGGACCTTCGTTCGCCGCCTTCCCAACCGATCGCTTGCCCTTGATGTAAAAGTTGTTAAGGAACCGGTCCTTTTGATTCGCAACATAGTTCATCGCGAACAGGATCGCCGACTGCTGCATGTTTATGTTGTTTCGAATCGACCAGTTCACCCAGGGCAGTGGCGGATTGGGACGGAACCAATCGCGCTGAGACTGCGGGCCGACGTTACGTATGCTGGTGTCCGCGCCCTGACCACCAAACGTCTCATAGAACCTTCCGATTGAGTTGTGCCCATTCGCAACATAGAACATATAGTTCGGCGCCCAACCGTCATAGAAACCGTGCGTCCACACGCCTGGCACTCCGCGCTTAGTCATCTCTTCGATTTCGTGATATGCGAGCACGTGCCATTCGTCGATGACCAGCGGGTCAAGCCAGGCGTTATACGGGCCGGTGCCGGTCGATGTGTACAGGAACGGGACTGACTCGTGCAGATCGTGCAGGACCACAGGATGGTATTCGAGGAATGTCTTCATCTGATTTCGGGACAGCGCCAGCGCCATCCCAAGCCCGTCCCGGTTGTTGTCGTGAGCAACATATTTGCCCCAGTACAACAGCGGAGGCGCCTGCTTGTTGGGATTCGCTTTTCGATAGTTGTACACGTCGACCGAACGGTCGCGGCCGTCGACTTCGAGCGCGGGTGTGATCAACACGATGACGTTCTTCCGGATCGCCTCGATTAGCGCTGAGTCTTCAACGGCCAGCCGATATGCAAGCTCCATCAGCATCTCGCACGAACCCTGCTCGGGCGAGTGGATGGATCCCGACGCCCAATAAATTGCCTTGCCTTCGCCGATCAACTGCTGGGCTTCGGCGTCATTGATCTTGCGCGGGTCGGCGAGCCTGGCAGTGATCTCCTTGTAACGATCGAGTTTCGCGATATTCGCTTCATCGCTGACCACCACCAGCATCTGCTCCCTGCCCTCTTCGCTTCGCTCCGGCGCGGTGAAAACTCTAACCCGCGGCGTCGATTTCTCGAGCTCGCGATAGTATCGATACATATCTTTTGTATAGGTGAGCTTGTTAGGCGTGCCCACGACGTAGCCGAGGACCTTATCGGGCGAGGGCACTTTGTCGGACGCCGGCAGATGGTCGACGAGTTCCGTCAAAAAGTACTTCTCGGTGGTGTACTCTTTGATCTTCGCGCTGTACTCCTGATTGATCTTCGAGGCGGACGCTGCGGGTTTGCCTTTGTCCTTTTTCTGTGTCGAATCTGCGGCGCGGCCGGTCGCGGTAAACGCGGCCAGCATGGCACCGGCGATCACCAGCGCATAGGTATGTGTGAGTGGAAACAATCGACCTCGGTTCATGATTCCTCCATGGGGATGGCTTTGATTACTGGAAATCGTTGGCAGAGAAGATCCAAACAGGGATACACCGGATGCGCAGCATAGACCGACAGCCCTTGACCATCCTGCACATCCTGTCTATCCCTGTTTAATTCTGAGAAGCTGGCAGAGCGTGCTCGCGTCCGCGCCAGTGGAAGCACGGCCACGAGCGCGCCCGCCTGACGCCTAAGACTTCAAAAGTGGTCGGACGGTTACAAAAAACTGCAGCCGAAATCTGGAAGCGGTATCCTGTCAGCAACGGCACCGTTTTGCAAGGCTGCAGCGCATCTCGGAGCCGGGTATCCGGGCCGATATGACGTTCCTGAGGGCTCGTTGACTTGATCGATGAAAAGTCATAATCTCGCGCACCGTAGCCCGTGATTGCGGATCGGCATCGGCTTCCTGGAGTCTGTAACGATTTCTCTTGTTTTGTGCGTTTGAGAAGGGCGCGATAATTCGATTGCGTGGAGGAACAATGAAACCAATCGCCTTTGTGATTCTCGCAATAATGTTGGCGCGAGGCGGCGCTCCCGCTTCTACTGAACCCGCCCCGGATCTCGACCACTTGAAGCGCGAAGCGATCGCCGAAGTCGACGGCCTTCGAGCACTGACCCAGCAAATGGTCGATCAGATATTCAGCTTCAGCGAGCTGGGCTTCCAGGAGTACGAGACTTCGAAATACGTCACCGGCATTCTCGAGAAGAACGGGTTCAAGGTCGACCGCGGGGTCGTAGGCATGCCCACCGCCTGGGTCGCGACTTACGGTTCTGGCAAGCCGGTGATCGCCTTTATCACCGATATCGACTGCATACCAAAGGCCTCACAAAAGCCCGGCGTCGCCTATCACGACCCCTCGTCGAAGGCGCGCCCGGACACGGCGAAGGTCACAACTCCGGCCAGGGAGTCAACGTGACCGCAGCGATCGTCCTCAAGAAGCTCATGGAGAAATACAAGATTGCCGGGACGATCAAGCTCCTCCCGGGAGTCGCCGAGGAACTCGTCGCGGCGAAAGCCTTCTTCGTGCGGGCCGGCTTGTTTAAAGACGTCGACATCGTGCTGGGCTGTCACGTCGATAGCGACTTTGCGACCAACTACGGCCAGGCCGCTAACAACAGTGGACTGGTGTCGGTGCAGTATTTCTTTCACGGCAAAGCTGCTCACGCGGCGGGTGCCCCGTGGTCGGGCCGCAGCGCACTTGATGCGGTCGAGTTGATGGACACCGCATGGAACTTCCGCCGCGAGCATCTGCGCTTACAGCAACGCTCGCATTACGTGATCATCGACGGCGGGGATCAGCCCAACGTCGTGCCGTCCGAAGCCGCGGTGTGGTATTACTTCCGCGAACTGGACTATCCGCGCATCAAGGAATTATACGAGCTTGGCAACAAGATGGCTCAAGCGGCGACGATGATGACCGACACCACGGTGACTCAACGCGTCGTAGGTTCGGCGTGGCCTTGTCACTTCAACAAACCCATCGCCGAAGTCCAGCAGAAAAACATCGAGATGGTTGGCATGCCTGAATGGAGCGAAGCCGATCAGACGTTGGCAAAGGCTTTGCAGAACGAGATCGGCGCGAAAGTCGAAGGCATGAAGACGAAGGTGAAGGAGCTTGAGGTGCCGAAGGACCCTACCGGCGGCGGCTCGGATGACGTCGGCGACATTTCCTGGAACCTGCCGATGGTCTATCTGCGCTTCCCTGCGAATATTCCCAACCTGCCGGGCCATGCTTGGCCAAATGCGATTGCGATGGCTACGCCGATCGCGCACAAGGGTTCGACTGCAGGGGCCAAGGTGCAAGCTATGACCGCGCTCGACTACCTGCTGTCGCCCGATCTGATCAAGCAGGCGTGGGCGTATTTCAAGGACGTTCAAACAAAAGACGTCAAGTACACGCCGCTGATAAACCCGACGGACCAGCCGGCGATTGAGCTGAATAAAGAGAAGATGGAGAAGTTCCGGCCAGAGTTGAAGAAGTACTACTACGATTCGGCGAAATACAAGACTTATCTGGAACAGCTCGGGATTCAGTATCCTACGGTTAGAAAATAGAATCGAGATAGAGAACATTCACCTTCCAGACTCCCTCACGGGTAAGGAGAAATGCTCATGAGTATGCGCAGCAAAGTTGGGGTGTCTTGCTTGTTCGCTCTACTTTTTGGCTTTCAGTCTGACATTCAACGCGCCGCCGAAAAGGAAAAACACCTGCTATACGTCGCCGTTCCCGGCATTCGCAATTACGTCGAGTATGGCGGGGTCGGAATTCTGGTTTTTGACATAGATAGTGGTTATAAGTTCGTCAAGCGAATTCCTACCTGGGACGTGTTCGAAGGCGCGATGCCGGAAAACGTGAAGGGCATAGCTGCAAGCGCCAACAGCGGAAAACTGTACGTAAGCACGATCAAGCGACTGGCCTGCTTCGACCTCATCACCGAGAAGAAGATTTGGGATAAGACCTACGATGGCGGTTGTGATCGGATGGCGATATCGGCCGATGGCCGCGTCCTTTATGTGCCTTCACTCGAAGGGCCGCACTGGCATGTGGTTGACGCGCTGACCGGCGATATCATCGCCAAGGTCGAGCCTAACTCGGGCGCGCATAACACGATCTACGGTCCCGATGGCTCGCGCGTTTATCTTGCGGGTCTGAAGTCGCCACTTCTTTCTGTGGCGGACGCCAAGACCCATACGATCGTGAATAAGGTGGGGCCCTTCAGCGCATCGATCCGACCTTTTACGATTAATGGGAGCCAGACGCTATGCTTCGTCAACGTGAACGAGTTGCTCGGTTTTGAAGTGGGAGACCTCAAGACCGGAAAGATGTTACATCGCGTTTTGGTTGCAGGCTACCAGAAGGGTGCCACGAAGCGGCACGGCTGTCCAAGTCACGGCATCGGGTTGACTACCGATGAAAGAGAGCTATGGCTGACCGATGCTGCAAACAGCAGTATTCATGTATTTGATAACACAAAGATGCCGCCCAAGCAGATGATGAGCATCAAGCTGAGAGACCAGCCCGGGTGGGTCAGCTTCAGCATCGACGGACGACACGCTTATCCTTCTACCGGCGACGTACTAGACACTCGCACCAAACGTGTCGTGGCTACGCTGGAAGACGAGACGGGAAAGCATGTTCAGAGCGAAAAGTTATTAGAGGTAGACTTCGCCGGCGGAAAGCCGGTTCGCGCCGGAGATCAGTTCGGCATAGGTCAGAAGCGTTAACGAAGATTTCGAGGGGTTGAATGGAGAGATCGAAACTCGAGTCGAAAGATTCATCAAGACGCAGATTGGTGATTCTAGAAAACGTCATTCTCTGACGGTACGGTGCGCAGTGTATATTCAAGGCCGTTCGGTCATTTCAGGTTAGTTGTCGCTGAGCCGGCGGCGAACTGAGCGCTCATCACTTCCCTGAACTCTTTGAAAAATGACTTCATCTCCGCCATCGTGCCAAAACTCACTCGCAGATGCTCGGGCATAGACGGAAACAATCTCCCGACTAGCAGGTTCCGTTTCTTCAATTCCTCGATCAAGGGGGTCGCCGGGCGGCCAACCCCGATCATGACGAAGTTTGTTTGCGATGGAATAAAGGTCAGCCCCATCGCTTTCGCTTCCTGGCAGACATAGTCGCGCACATCGGCGTTCATCTTGCGCACGCGATTGCAGAACTCGCCGTCGTTCTTTAGCGCGGCCATCGCCGCCGCGATCGCAAGCTGATTAGGATTGTTCACAAGCCGACGCTTGGCCATTCGCTTGATCAGATCTTTGCGCCCGATCGCGTAGCCGATTCGAAGCCCCGCCATGCCGTAGATCTTTGAAAAGGTCCGCGATACCACGACCGGCAGACCTTCCTTGACGTAGCGCAAACAGCTTTCATAGTCGGGATGTTCGACGTAATCCCCGTACGCTTCATCGGCGAGCAGCACGGTCGGTCGTGTGAGCTTGCGCACGAAGTGCTCGGTTTCCTGTTTGTCCGCAAACGTGCCGGCCGGATTCGAGGGATTGCAAAAGAAGATCATGCCGGCGCCGTGACTTGCTCGTAGCATTCTCGGCAAATCGTGTTTGTGTTCCGCGTTCAAGTTGACCTTCACTGCGCGGGAGTGAATGAACGGGCAAAATCCAAGAACGCCCTCGAAGGTTGGTTCGGCGACGACCGCGGGCCTCGACGAGTTGCAGAACGCTTCAGTCGCCATCTTTAGTATCTCGGTCGAGCCGTAGCCAAGAACCACGTTCTCCTTCTCGACGCCAAAACGCTTTGCGATAGCCTCCTCGAGCGCCTTTGGTTCATCAATCGGGTAGCGGTATGATTTGGGATCGACCGCGCTCCGGACTGCTTCCGCCGCGGACGGTGCGAGGCCGTACGGACTCTCGTTGCGGTTCAGCCTCATTGGCACTCGATCGGGCGTTACGCCCTTGGCTGCCCGATGCCTGGCAGCGGCACCGATGGAAGAGGGAAATCCAAGACCTATCGATGCAGCGCCCAGGGCTGCGTTCGCGATAAAACCACGCCTGGTCAATCCAGTTTTAGCCCGCATAATGTGCCTCCAATTTTGGCGGCATATTAACAAAGCGCCGCGCGGCTTACAACGGGATGGTAGTGAATGGGTGGCGCGGCAGATTCTCGTGCCCCCACGCAGGTAGAGACTCTGGCGATGCCTCCGACAAATCCCACCAACGGACAGTGGGCGGACTGGAGTTTAGACGTATGTCGACTACCAGACAAGAATGGCAATTAAAGTACCCCGGTGGTAGACTGCGCGCCGTCCAGTCCGGACGGCATCGTAGAGCCCTCCTCGGTTCGAGCAATCGAAAGGACGTGTCGTGTGAGAAGGTGTCGACTCATACTCATACTCACTGTTATCTCGCTCGCATTCCTGGCTCCGCTTCCCGACACACTTCAGTGCAAACTTCAAGCTTCCGCCCAAGCCAGGCAGTCCGCTAAGCAACTTGCGGTTCGATGCGGCAAGCTCCTCGACGGGAAGAGCTCCAGTCTCGTTTCAGACGCCGTGATCCTGATTGATGGCGATCGCATTACAGCGGTTGGCCGCGGTTTGCAGATTCCCGCCGGTGTCGAGGTGATCGACTGGAGCCGCGCAACGGTCCTTCCCGGCTTAATCGACACGCACACCCACTTTACTTATCACCAAGTCCAGGGAGAGAACGGAAAAGCGGCGGGTATCGCTCACTCCGCAGCAG
>JACXTT010006271.1_pt1 | contig 17016 bp, 16 predicted proteins | sample 9270951 | NCBI WGS metagenome assembly JACXTT01 (sample SAMN15532306, study PRJNA645909) | rock metagenome | isolation source: weathered quartz diorite | place: Puerto Rico | collected 2017-06-21 | reverse complement strand
TTCCAGAATTCGCCGTAGAAGAGCTCGCTCACCCAATCGTCGGGCGTATCTTCGCTGGCGGCGATCTCTTCGAGGATGACGCTCCGCTCGCGGCCCAGCTCTTCCGCGTCGAAGCGCGGCGTCGTCACGAGGTCGCCGAGCAGGTGCACGAGGCCGGGCAGCTGTTCGGGCAACACTTTGCCGTAGAAGCAGGCCACCTCTTTTCCTGTGAAGGCGTCCACGTGGCCACCCAAGCGCTCGGTGGCCTCAGCGACGGCGTCAGGCGTGCGGTAGTGCTCGGTACCCTTGAAGACCGTGTGCTCAAGAAAATGGGCGAGCCCTTCTTCCGCCTGAGTCTCATGGCAGCTGCCTCGGCGCACCCAGAAGCCGAGAGAGATGCTCCGCGCATGGGGCATGGGCTCGATGAGGAGTTCGGTTCCGTTGGGCGTGCGGTGCCTGAAGGGCGTTTGCGACATCCCACGAGTTTACCGCCCAAAAGCACTTCGGGCCGGAGGGGAGTTCCGGTCCGAAGGTCAGGTGGGTGAAGGGCTAGCCCTCCGTATCGGTGCCGCCCAGGCCGTAAGGCCGGGAGTGGAGGCGGGAGCCTGAGAGGGCCCAGCAGGCGAATCCGAAGGCGAAGAGCACGAGGATGGCCAAGGGCCACGGCGTGCTGATCTGCTCTTGGGCGAGGAGCTGATTCACGTTGATGTCCGTCGCGCGGCTGCCGGTGATGCTCTCCGCGTAGTGGATGAACGTGAAGCGCTGGAGGTTGGTGGGGAAGAGACGCACCAGTTGATCCAGCACGAAGAGCCAGATGGCGCCCCACAGGTTGCCGCGCTTGAAGATGAGTCCGAGCAGGGTGAGCAGGGCCAGCTCCGCCCAGAAGATGCCGACGAGCGCCGCTGCGAGGAAGGGAATGTCCGAGGCTTGGGCACCAATGACGCCCAAAGCGCAAGAGGCGAATACCAGCCATAGCGCGCCCCAAGCCCACCAGAGCAAACCCTTGGCGAAGGGCATGGTCCACACCTGGGCGGGCCGAACGAGCATGAGGGGAAGCGTGCGCTGCTCCAGGTCCTCGCGAATGCCGGCGGATGCCGCGACGAGGGCCATGATGGGCACCATGTAACGAATGAGGCCCTGGTGCAGGATGATGAGGTACCAGCCGGAAGTGACTTCGTGACCCTTGGCCGCATTGACGCCCATACCGAGCATGCCGAAGGCGACCGGGAGCATGGCGAGGCCAGCGAGCACCCAACCGCGGGCTTGGAAGAGCCGGGGGCGGTAGCCGCGGAGAATGGCCTGCACCGTCTGAAGGGGAGTCGGCGCGCTCATGCGTGATCCTTGATGAGGTACTGGAAGACCGCGTCCAGATTCAGATCCAAGGGATCCAGGGCCTGGAAGGGGAAGGCCTTGGCGAGGGCTGCGGTTTGGAGGCGAGGCAGGAAGGAGTGCGGATTGCGCACGGCCAGAACGGCAGCGCCCTCTTCAATCCGAAGCGCGACGAGCTCAGGCTGAGTGACCGCCCAGGTGGCGATGGCTTGGGGAGAGTCACCGGAGACGCGGAGCTCTACCGGGTGGCGATCCAGCAGTTCGCGGATTTCCGCGACGCTGCCCTCCGCGAGCAACCGCCCTCGGAAGATGAGGAGGATGCGCTGCGTGAGCTGCGCCACTTCGCCGAGGATGTGGCTGGAGACGAGGATGCGCTTCCCTTGATCCGCTAACTCCCGCAGACGTTCCATGAGATCCAATCGGGCTTCGGGATCCATGCCGTTGAAGGGCTCGTCGAGAATCAGCAGATCGGGATCATGGAGCAGCGCTTGCGCGAGGCGGATGCGCTGGCGCATGCCCTTGGACATCTGCGCGAAGGGCTTGAGTCCGTTCTGGCTCATGCCCACCACCTGGAGGGTGCGTGTCAGCGCCTCTTCCAAAGGGGCGCCGGAAAGACCGGAGAGCTCGCCCATCATGCGCAGCCAATCGACGCCGCGCAGGCCCACGGGGAAACGATCGCCTTCGGGCACGAGGCCGATGCGGCGGAGCACCGCGGGATTGCGGAAAGGCGCTTCGCCGAAGATGCGCACCTTGCCACCGCTGGGGGGCAGTAGGCCGGAGATCATCTGGATGAGCGTGGACTTACCCGCGCCGTTGGGGCCCAGCAAACCCGTGATGCCACCACCTGCGGGCAGATCAAAGCTCGTGGGAGAGAGGCCGAGAATATCGCCGTAGAGGAGCGATGCCCGGTCTAAGAAAATCGTCGAGGCGTTGGTGCTCATAAAGTGGCCTCGCTGGGGCGGGTACGGCTATAGGCGATGAAGATCCACAGACCAACATGGATGGCCGTGCCGGCGATGGCGGAGCCGAGAGAGAGCAAGGGTTGTTCAACGCCGCAGAGGAGCTGAGGCCATGCGGTGACCAACACTGCGGGGCTCATGGCGAGGATCTCCCGGTTATGGAGCACGCCTGCGAGGATGCCGCCCATGGCGAAAGTTCCGAGCACGATGCCGATGAGCCATCCAAAGGCCGCGCGGGGGCTGCTGGCCATGGCCCCAGCGCCGACGGTGACGGCGCCCATGAGCAAGGCAACGATGGTCGTGGCAGGGATGAGGTGGAGCGGAAGAGACGCCCACACCGGTCCTTTGGTACCTGCGATGAGTATGCTCATCAGCCAAGGCAGCATGTAGAAGGGCAGCATCACGGCGAAGGGCACCAGTCCCGCGAATCCGACTTTGGCCAACAAGTATTCGCGATGACGAAGGGGATGGGCGTACATCAAGGGGCGTACGCGGTAAAGCGTATCCCGGGCGATGAGGCCTCCGCCGATGGTGGCCAACAGAAACCACAGCGGCGTGAGCACCCAGTTATCGATGTGGCCCGCTTGGTAGGCCGCGCCCTGAGTCATGACTCCCTTCAGCGCACCGGCCATCGCGCCCATGGCTTCGTTGGTGTTCATCAGGTGCTTCATGTAAAGGACGATCAGCTGGATCAGCAGGATGCCGGTGAAAATGACGATAAAGAAGATTCCCAGCTTCTGCGTGAGGATGCGGCGCAGATCGAAGCGCATGAGGATGCGTACGGGGTGCTGGCCGCCGCCTGCTTCGGGCTTGGGAGGAAGGGTGGGTGCGTAGATCGGCATCTCAGGCCTCGGCGGAAGTGAAATCGCCGCGGAGGGCGCGGATGAGAACTTCATCGAGGCGGTCATGGCGCGGGGTGACCTGCACCACCGTCAATCCTTGAGATTCCGCCCAGGCCATGGGACGGAGCGAATCGGCCTCGGTCAATTCCAGATCATAGATGCCGTTGCGGGAGGAACGCACAGTACCGAGCTCGGCGAGCCGGGCTTCCTGCTCCGCGTTCAGAGGATCGAGGAAGCGCAGTTCAAAGCGCTTGGCGAGCATGCGACGCAGACCTGCCATGGCGCCTGAGGCCTTCACTGTCCCCTGGTCGAGGATGACCAGCTGATCGGAGACACGTTCAACGTCTTCGAGCAAATGCGAGGCGAGCACGACGGTGGCGCCAAGCTCTTCGCGTACGCGAATGACGATCTCCAGCATGCGGCGTCGACCGTCAGGATCGAGGCCGTTGGTGGGCTCGTCCAAAAAGACGAGCTCGGGGCTGTGGACGATGGCTTGCGCGAGCTTCACCCGCTGGCGCATGCCCGTGCTGAATCCGCTGACGGGGCGGTAGCGGGCCTCATCCAATCCGACGAAGTGGAGCACCTCGTGGGATCGGGCCTGGGCGTTCTCAGGGGAGAGGCCGCTGAGCTCGCCCCAGAAGGCCACCTGGTGGTAGGCGCTCGTGTCCTCGATGAGGGCGTCGTATTCGGGCATGTAGCCCACCTTGGCGCGAAGCCGCGCGGCCTCAGCGGTGCCGAGGGGGACGCCGAGCACCTCGCCAGTGCCCTTGGAGGGATGCAGCAACCCGAGGAGCGTTTTGAGGAGCGTGGATTTGCCCGCGCCGTTGGGGCCGAGGAGCCCCACGATGCCCGGTTCCAGCGCGAGGGATGCGCCCCTGAGGGCGGGCTGGGAGGCGCCTGGATAGCGCACCTCCAGATCGGTGAATCGGATCACATGGAACTCCAGGTTGCAGGGGCTACGGGAGGGTGTTCGGCTGGATTAGCAGGAGCATATCGAAGTTGGGGCTAGGCAGCCTCAGTGAAGGGGCTCCCGATGCTGCGGATGGACCCAGCGACGGGTGGGTTTTCCACCCTGAGGAAAAGGCTGACGCCGCTGGGTTCGGCCTCCAACGTTCCGACTCTAATCGCCGGGAAAAGCGGAACAAAGTCAGGATCGCGTCGCATCCTCGCGCAGCAGGTCTGCTAGGCGGGATTCAGCCTCAAGTTTGAGCTGCTCGGCATCCTGAACATGGGAAGGGTCGATGGGAGCGCCCACTTTGAGGCGATAGGCGCTGCCTTTGACGCGCCAATCGCCGCGGGGCAGGATCTCCGCGCCGCCATGGATCGCGAGAGGAATGATCGGCACGCCGGCCTTCATCGCCAGCGTGAAACTCCCCTTCTTAAAGGGGAGCAAGCGCCCGTGCCGACCTCGAGTGCCTTCAGGGAAGACGACGACGCTCTGCCCTCGGCGGATGCGGGAGGCGGCATCGTCCACTGAAACCACCGCGCGGGAACGGTCCATGCGGTCCACAAAAATGAATCCGGCCAACCAGATGACCCAGCCGAGAAAGGGCACGTAGGCCAATTCTCGCTTGGCCAGGAAGACCGGATGACTGGGCAGCGTACTGATGATCAGCGGCGGATCCAGATGACTTTGGTGGTTGGCGATGAAGACCACGGGCTGCTCACCTTGTTGAATCTCGGTGGGCAGTGCCTCCCATCCTTCGAGGGAGCGGCGGATGCCGAAGAGCGCGGCCATCATGCGGATGTAGCCAGGGGCCATGGCCCAGAAAGCGCGTCTGCGGCCCAAGAAAGGGGCCAATACGAAGGCGCACAACACTGCCACGGCCAAGGCCGGGACTCCGAACAGCCAGCCCAGCGCAGGCCGCAGAAGGGGGCGAGCGGAGGCTTCGGGCGTTTCCACGGAGGTGAGTTCGCTGAGGGGCGCCTCGACCGACATGGCTTAGGGCAGCACTTCGGCGCCGCGGATGCGCACAGGGTAGTCGGGCACATTCGCCATGCCCTTCATGAACCCGGTTTTCACTTTGGCGATGCGGTCCACCACTTCCATGCCTTCGAGGACGTGGCCGAAGGCGCAGTAGCCGATGCCCTCGGGGGTATTGGATTTCCAATCCAGGGCCGCGTTATCCACGGTGTTGATGAAGAACTGGGCTTGGGCGCTATCGGGCTCGCTGGTGCGCGCCATCGCCACGGTGCCGCGGGTGTTGTGAAGGCCGGCCTTGAAGGCCTTGCCAGCCTCATTGGGGATGGGAGCACCGGTGGGTTTCTCCTTGAGATCCTCATCCATGCCACCGCCCTGGATCATGAACCCCTCCATGACCCGGTGGAAAATGGTGCCCTTGAAATGGCCAGCCTTGACGTAGCTGAGGAAGTTTTGGACGGTCTGGGGCGCGGCCTCGGGCTCCAGCTCCAGGACGATGGGGCCGTAGTTGGTGACGATGCGGACGCGAGGCTTGTTGGAGGGCGCGGGCGCCGGAGCAGCGGTCGCCGCAGGGGCCGGAGTCTGAGCGGGAGCTTGGGCCGCCAGGGGCCAAGTCAGGGCAAGGGTCAGAAGGAGGGTGAGGGCGCGTGACATAGTGACTCCAATCTCATTGTGCCCGAAGGCAGGGAAACCTCTTCAGGTCGCCCACCTGGGGTAGGCTCAAAGGATGGCCCTGCTCGATCTCCCGACCTGGATGCATGCGACCTTCCTCGGGGTTTGGGGCCTGCTCTTCGGCTCCTTCGCCAACGTACTCATCCACCGCCTTCCTCAGGAGGAGTCGGAGGACCGCAACGTGGTCACCAAGGGCAGTCACTGTCCCAAGTGCAAAACGCCCATCAAGCCTTGGCACAACGTCCCGCTCTTCGGATGGCTGTGGCTTCGTGGCAAATGCGCCGCTTGCGGCTGGCGGATCCCTTTCCGCTATCCGATGGTCGAAGGGCTCATGGGCCTGCTCTTCGCGGCGACGCCCCTCGTCTTTCCTTTCGGATCGCTCATCTGGTTCAAGGGCCTGATCTGCGCCTTCGCGTTGGTCGTCTTGTTCTTCACGGATCTCACGGCCTTCTTTCTCCCCGACGTCCTTCAGTACCCTCTCATTGCCATCGGCCTGCTCTTCACCTTGCCTCAGCTGATCTGGCCCTCGACAACGATCAACATCCATGGGCCGCAGGACGCTTGGTTGCGTGTGGAGGTATGGCACAACGGCCTGCAGCCTTCGATGATCTGGTCCATGTTCCGCCCCGCAGTGACCTGGAAGGATTCCCTGCTGGGCGCGGTGCTGGGCTATGGACTGCCGGCGGCCATGAACTGGGTCTATTCCAAAATCCGCGGCCGGGACGGCATCGGCATGGGCGATTTCAAAATGCTCGCCTGGCTCGGGGCCTTTTGGGGTTGGGGCGCCATGCTCGGGATCCTCTTTTTCTCCACCATTCTGGGCGTGTTTCTCGGTGTCCCGCTGGCCCTGCTCGCCATGGTGGGAGAGCGCCGCAAGGTGGAGCGCCTGCTTCGCTATCTCGGTTATTCCACGGAAGGCGCCCTTTGCGCGCGCCTGCGCTCCCGTTGGCAAACGCGGATGATCCCTTGGGGATGTTTTCTCGCCTTGGCGACTTTCCCCGTCGTCTTCTTCGGCCTGGCCGCGTGGAACGCCTACCTGAGCGCGGGAGGTCTCCAATGAGAGGCCGCCTCACGCTCGTACCCACGCCCATCGGCAATCTGGGCGATCTTTCCGATCGCGTGAAGGAGGCCCTCGCGGAAGCGGATCTCGTCGCCTGCGAAGATACGCGACGCACCGGAAAGCTGTTGGCCCATCTCGGATTGGATAAGCCCCTGTTGCGCTTGGATGACCATGCGGGCGAAGACGCTTTCGAGCGCTTGGCCGAAGCGTGGGCGGCGGGCCGCCATGTGGCCTACTGCTCCGATGCAGGTATGCCGGGCATCAACGATCCGGGCTTTGAAGTGGCCCGTGCGGCGCGCGATGTGAACGCATCGGTGACGTGGCTTCCGGGGCCGAGCTCCGTGATCCTCGCGGTGGCAGCTTCGGGGCTGCCCTGCCACAGCTTCAGTTTCTTGGGCTATCTCCCTTCCAAGGGCGAGGCGCGGCGCACCATGCTGAAGGGCATTGCCGGTCGGCAGGAGACGTCGGTGGTCTTCGAAACCCCGCACCGCATTCACGAAGCCCTCTCTGAATTGGCCGACATCATGCCCGACCGCGAGATCGCATTGGGTCGGGAGCTCACGAAGCTGCACGAGAGCTGGTATCGCGGCGTTCCCGAGCAAGTCATCCGGCAGTTGGGCTCCGAAGGGCGCGGCGAAATGGTGCTCGTCATCGCAGGAGCCGAAGCCAAGCGCGTGGTGAACGAGGAAGGCGCTGAGTTTGAGGGCGAGCTCCCCGAATGGGCGCGCAAGTACCTCGCGGCGGCCCGCGAAGGTGGCATGACGCTGCGTGAAGCGGTGAAGCCCTTGGCCAAGCACCTGGGCGTGAGCGCTTCCGAGGTTTACAAGCTCGCGGCTGAGGGCTAATCGACCTCGGCCGGATCAGTGAGAAAGTGGTAGGGTCTCAGCCATCCCTTGAGGTCCCTATGCCCGCCTTCATCAAGATCCCCCTGTACCTGCTCGCAGGCTTGCTGGCGTTGATCCTCCTTGGCATCGCCGCGGGCTATGTGATGCCGAAGGATCACGTGACCACCCGCATCGTCCACCTCAAGGCCTCGCCGGAGCGTGTGTGGGTGATGGTTACGGATCATGCCCAGGATCCCAAGTGGCGGGAGGATGTGGCGACGACGACGCGCTTGGCGGACCGCAATGGCCATCCCGTGTGGGAGGACCGCTTCAAGAAGGGCGACCAACGGATCGCTTACGAAACCACGGAGAAGGTGGAGGGCCAAAAGCTGGTGCGTACCATCGTGGATCAAACGGCCTTCGGCGGCACGTGGACCTATGAGTTGAAGCCTGAGGGAACGGGCTCCAGTCTCTCCATCACGGAGAAGGGGTGGATTTCCGCGCCCTTGCGCCTCCCCGCGAAATTGTTCATGGATCAGGCCGCCACCATGGAGGCCTATCTGCGGTTTCTGGGAAGAGCTGTGGGTGAAGAGGTTCAGCCAAAGGCGAATTAAACATTCGATATAAAAAGGTTAGTGAGAAAACATTCACGGGGCTTGACGACTCCGTACGGATGCGTACCTTTTGTCCATGCGCTTTCGACCTTTGAATCCCTCCCGTATCGCCGCCCTGGTGGTGCTCGCGGCCATGCTCGTGCACACCGGCATCAAGGTGCAGTGCGGCACGCTCCCGGAGCTGCTGTGGGCCTGCAATGTGGCCAGCTTCGGCATTGTGCTGGGCTTGTGGTTCGACAACTTCCACCTCGTCGGGATGGGTTTCCTCTGGCACCTCTGTGTGGGCGAGCCGGGATGGCTCTACGGTGTGTGGTACCGCGGCTGGCCCGGCTGGACCAGCGTGATGGTCCACACGCTTCCCACCCTGGCTGCGGCTTGGGCACTCAAACGCCACGGCCTCCCCCGCAGTGCGCCTTATCTGGCTTGCGGTCTCTTCGTGCTGCTGGTGCCCGTGAGCTACCTGCTCACACCTCCGGAGCTCAATATCAACTTGTCCCACCAGCGGCTCTGGTTTTTGCAGCAGCGCTTCCCAGGGTTGTGGGAGCACCGCGTGGCCTTCACCGTGGGATTGCTCGCGCTGCTGTTGATCGGAGACACCTTGGTGCGTCCCCTGTTCAAGCGCAAAGCCTTGGTCGAAGCCTGAGGGCTAGCACTCAGCCGAGCCGCCAGCTCACCTTCAACTGAACCGCGTCATCGCTCGGAAGATGGCGGAGGGCCGAAAGGGCAGGCGCAGGCGCGAGGCTGCCGCGGGGGTTCAGCAGGGCATCGCTGGACACCCCGTGGGTGTAGACGAAGAAGGCCGTGGAGCCGGGTTGGAATTCCCAGCGCAGGATCATGTTCGCGTTCCAGAGTCGCTGACTGGCGGCGGGAATTTCTCCCGGCGTGAAAGGCGCGGTGTGGTTCTGAGCGTCGAAGCGGCGCAGCGCGCCATATCTCCAATTGGCGGCGAGCCATTGGCTGAAGAGCTGCACGGTCAGTCGAGGGCTGAAGGCGTAGGTGCTGCGCAGGGCGAGATCCAGCTCGCGAAGCTGGCGCAACCCCGCCACGGGAAATCCACCCACCGTGTCGTAGTAGGCATCCTCGCCTTGGGTCTCCTGCCAGGTGCTCTCTAAAGAAAGGGTGAGGGGCGGTGTGGGGCGGAAGGCCTGTTTGAGTCGGAAGATGTCGCTGGGGCCGTTGGGAAGCCAAGCGCGGTGAACCTTCAGCTCGGGGCTCCACCACCAATTCGCGGGTGCGCGGCCCTCGGCATTGATGAAGGCGAAACCGGGCCGCGGCAGGTAGAGCTTCACGGGTTGGCCCAGGGTGCGCAGCTCCAGATCATCCTCTGCAGAGAGGCTTCGTCCGCCGTTCAGGGTGAAGGTCCACAGGTTCTTCATGCGGAGCTCGATGCGCCCTTTCAAGATGCGCTCGAAGGCGCGGCCTCCCCGCAGATCTTCGCTGTAGTTGGGATCGAAGCCTAGGAGGACGTTCGCGAAGGGCCCTGTTTTGGGATCCCACTGCTGCGTGAGCGAGAGCAGGGCGCCGCGCTGATCGGGGCGATCTAGGTAGCCCAGATCATTGGCGTCGAAGCGTGTGCCGATGGTCCAGGCTCTCGCGAAGAGGCCGAGGCCTCCTTTCCAGTTGCGCGTGATGCCGCCTTCGAGCGCCTCTCCGCGCGTGTCCGCTTGGCCGAGAGCACTGATGCGGCTGAATGAGGCTTGAGCGTCCATGGCCGCGGTGCGGTCGCTGCTGGTCCATGCGCCGTCCAGCGCGCCAGTGCCGGCGGAACGGGATCCATCCTGGGCCCGTTGCAGCGTGACGAGGGTGCCGACGTAGCTTCCCGATTCGCCCAACGATTGCCTCAGCCGGCCCACTGTGTGCAGGGTTTGAGGGGCCAGCAGCTGGGAGGTTTCCTGACCATCGGCTTGGCGCAGGCGGGCTCGCGCTGATTCCGTTACGGCCGCGAGGGTCGCGATGTGAAGGCCGTTGGATTGGTCGGTGAACTTTGCCGCTGCCGCAATATCCGCGAGCAGGGGTCGATCCAGCAGCTGCTCGCCGGCACTCAGCGTCGGTGCTTCCAACGCCTTTCCGATGCGGCGGCTGTAGAAGAGTTGCAGGCCGGGCAGACGGAAGAGCTCCTGACCTTCGAGAAAGAAAGGCCGCTTTTCGGGGAAGAGGGTTTCGATCGCACTGAGGTTGAGTACAGCCTGATCCACTTCCACCTGCGCGAAATCAGGGCGGACGGCGAGGTCCAGCTGGCGCGCGGGCCCCAGCCCTAGATGCGCATCCAGGCCGGCGTGGGTGGTCCAGCGGCGATCATCGAAGGGCTGCGCCGTTTCGAATTTTCGTTGCGTGCTGAGAAAGGGGATCCATTCGTTGCGGAGCTGCGGCTTCAGATCCTCCAGCCCCCGCAAGGCCGGGAAGCGGCTCACCCATGCCTTCTCCTCGCGGGGAGGCAGCAGGTATTCGCTGAGCTCCTGGCGCTCGGCCACGTGCCGCTCGAAGTTGATGCCCCATTCCTGAGTGCCGGGCCGCTGTGGCAATAGCGCAAGAGGAATGCGGAACTCCGCGGTCCAGCCTTCTGCATCGATGCTCGTGAAGGCCTCCCACACGCCATCCCAACTCTTATCGACCTCGGTATCGGCGTACATGGAGGCATCCCACTGCACGCCGGAGGGCGTGACGCTGAAGATGTAGCCGCTGCGTCGGCTGCGCAGGCTATCGATCTGCACATTGGCGAAGTCGGTGCCCGTGCCTTCGCCGTCCCGTCGAAACATGGGTGCTTTGATCGGCACGCCGGGGCTGTGCATGCGCATGCCGACATAGAGGAAGTGATCGTCATAGAGCACCTTCGCTTCGGTGGGCAGCGTTGCAGAGGCTCCATAGGCCGGTGCGAACTGAGAAAAGGAATGCACAGGCACCGCGCTGGCCCACGCGGGATCGCTCATGCGCCCATCCAATTTGGGAGGCCGTGCCACGCGCACCGCCTGAACATCTTCCGAGGCGGAGAGGCTCAGCAGGCAAAGAAGGGGCAATAGAATCTTGAAAGACATGGACTGTCCTTGTGCACGGCCATAGGGGCGATGCAGCAAGGACGTTGCTTGCGACAACTTGTTCCCCCCGAGGGGGCTGTCCGCACCAGATGTGGGGTCGACGCTTCGGGCTTAACCGAAGATGCGGCGCCAACCGCTAAAGCGGATTTCGCCTTCGATGTGGGCCAGCACCCAGCAGGCCTCGTCCTTCGCCACGGGGGCGTGATGATCGCCGGGGGTATAGAGCTTGACCGTGCCTTCATGCAATTGGGTGCCGTTTTCCTCAAGCACGCCTTCCAGCAGCACGGCATGTTCTAAGCCCTTGTGGGAGTGCTCAGGAAAGCGGGCGCCCTTGGGCAGGTGGATGAGGAAGAGGGTGCCTACGGCATCCTTCAGCAGGCGTGCGGTTCGCGCCCCTCCCAAGCCGAACCCATGCCACTCCCATTGGGATTCCGGGGGAAGCATGGCGCGGAGGACAGGCCCTAAGGGGTCTTGGCCACCTGCAGCGGCGGGCTTGATCTCGGGGTGGGCTGCCGCACAGGATTTGCACCGGGCCACGTGGGCGGCGAGAAGGGGTGCCAGGTGGGGCTTCTCCAACCAGGTCGCATCCGGGTGTTCGAGGGACTGCCCTTCGCCAGCGGCGATGCGGCTCATGGCGCCTTTGAGCAGCCCTTCCAAGGTTATGCGGGGAGGCGCGGGCTCGGGCGCGGCGAGGCGCTTGATGCGCTGAGGCACCTGTTTGAGGGATTCGAGGAAGGCTCGGCAGGTGGGACAGAGAGAGAGATGAGTCTTCACCTGAAACTGTCGGTGCAGGGGTAGGGCGCCCTCCAGGAAATCCGTGAAGAGGCCGGTCATCTGTTCGCAGGTGAGGAGTAGCGCGTTCATTGGGCTCCTCCAGACTGCCCGAAGTCGGCGAGCAGGGACCGCAGCGCCACCCTTGCCCGGTGAAGACGCTGACGGACGAGATCCCGGCTGATGCCCAAGTGGCGGGCGATGTCGTCGGTGTCCCATTCTTCGAGGTCTTTCAGCACGAACACGGCGCGTTGCTCATCGGTTAGTCGATCTAATGCAAGTCGAACCCTCTGTCGAAGCTCGTCCGCGTGAGTGCGCTCGAAGGCGTCTGCGGATTCGCTCCAGGCCAGTACTCGGTCCTGATCCATGTGATGCCCGTCGTCGGCGAACTGTGGCATTAAATCTTCAAGGGCGTCTTCGCGGCGGCGCATGCGTTTGCGCCGGGCCATGAGCGCCGAGTTGATGCAGACCTTGTAGGCCCAGGTGCTGAAGGCGCTTTGGCCTTGGAAGCGGCCCAGCTCTTTGTGGATGGCGACGAGGGCATCCTGCAGGGCGTCCTGGCTTTCCGATTCGTTGGCGAGGATGCGTTGGATACCCCCGAAAAACATGGAGAGGTGGGGCCGCACCAAGGCTTCAAAGGCGTCTTCGTTGCCTGAAAGCGCTTCCTGGATGAGGGAGGTGGTCACGCGAGACCTCCCGAATTCGTCATCGCATCAGAGGATTGGCGGGCCGGAGGGCGGGGCAGACGCACCGTGAACGAGGATCCCCGACCAGGGCCGAGGCTGGCGGCCCGGATATCCCCACCGTGACGGGCCACGATCTCTTTCGCGAGGAAGAGGCCGAGCCCGGTGCCGGGCACGCTGCGGGTCATCTCGTCCCCCACGCGGTAGAAGCGCTGAAAGATCCTCGAAAGCTCCCGAAGGGGCATGCCCACACCATGATCTCGAACGATGATGAGCACACTATCCCGGTTCTCCTCCACCGTGACGAGGGTACTCCGGGGGGCTTCGGCATATTTGAAAGCGTTGGAGAGGAGGTTCTCCACCACCATGCTGAGGGCCTTGGGATCGGCCTCCACCCAGATGCCCTCGGGCACCTGCACCCGTAGGCCCAGGCTGCCGGGACCGAGGCGCTCGTCCATGGCCTTGCAGACCTCGCGCAGCCAGTGGGCCACCTCCATGCGGCGGAGATGCAGCTCCAACCCGCCGGCATCGGCTCGCGCTACTTCCAGGAGATTGGCCACCAGCTCCGCGAGGCGCTCCAGATCCTGATCCATGCGATCGCGCACCATGCTGCGCTGCTCGCCGGAGAGGGGGCGATCGAAGGCGGTCTCCATCCACACCCGCAGCGAGGCGATGGGCGTCTTAAGCTCATGGGTCACTGCGGCGATGAAGTTCTTCTGGCGCAGCTTGAGGTCCATCTCCTCGGCGAGCTTGCGGTAGATGAGGAAGAACCCGAACAGCACGCCTGCGGCCATGAAGGCGCCTTCCAGCGCGGCGCGCCAGAGCGTGAGGCGGCGGGCGGATTCGAGCGCTTGGATGGGCTCGCGGCGCAGGGTGAGGAAGCCGGAGAGATCCACCAGTTGGGGGTCGTCCCACTCCACCGGGGACTCCACCACTTTCACGTGGGGGAAGGCGGTCTGGATGGCTTGGGTGCGCTGGGCCAGGGTGGGCACGGTTTTGGGCAGCTTGCCCTCCACGACGCCCCGATGGAAGGAGGTCTCCGGCGCCGCGTAATAGGGCACCATGAGCCGGCTATCCATCTGCCAGGCTTCCGCGCGGCCGGCTTTGAGCTCGTTGATGCGAGCTTCGAGTAGGGAGGCGCTTTGGCGCACCTGCAGATTGATCCACCATCCGAGCTGGACCATGAGCAGGGCGGCGAAACCGAGGAAGATGAGTTGCTGGGTGGAGGTGCGGAGTCGGCTGGCCATGGAAGGTCCACCATTCTGGCACGGAGCCCTTGGCAGGTCGGACAACCCAGGGCATCCTGGGCCCAGGATGAACACCCCGCCAGGAGGCACGCCCCCCAAGCCCGGATCGGGACCGATCCCTGGGGCTCCCGCGGGCAGCGCCCCTAAAAACCCTTCAGGTCCCGGCTCGGTGGTCCCGGTCCCCCCCGCGAAATCGACGGGCCCCACCCCGCAAGTGACGCCCCAGCGACCCGCCGGCGCGGAGATGCTCGCGGAGCTGATGCAGGCCCAGCGCCAGCTGACCCAGGCGTTGCACGAATCGCGGGATCTGAGATCCAAGCTCAGCCGGCGCTCCCATCAGATGAGCGTGCTGCAGCACGTCTCCGAAATCCTCACGGCTACGGGGAAGGAGGGCCAGGTCGCCAGCGTGGTGCTGGATGTGCTTGTGCGGGAATTCCACGCCAAGCGAGGTGCGGTATGGATTCTGGAGCACAAGGGCTCCACCTACCAGGCCATCGACGCTATCGGCATGGATCGCGGCCCTACGCCGGCCATGGCGCTGCCGGCGCCCAACCCCTTCGTGAACCACCCCGTCGTGCTCTACCAGGCCCAGTGGTTGGAGCCCCAGGCCCTCCCGGAAAACCTCAAGGTCCTTCAATCCGGCAGCGGCACCCATCTCTACTACCTGCCCTTCGAGCACCAGCTGTTGATGCTAGGCTTCGCGATCCTCGCCCTGCCTACCGGACAGCCCTGGCAGGAAGAAGATCTGGATAGCTTGGCTCTGCTGCAGCGCCAGACCGCTGTGAGCCTTTACAACGCTTGGCTCTTCAAGGATCTGCATGAGCAGCGCGACGCCCTGCAGCGTCAGACGTTGGAATTGGAGCGAGCCAACGCGGCGCTCAAAGAGGCGGATCAGTTGAAGAGCGAATTCCTCGCCCTCACGAGCCACGAATTGCGGACGCCGCTGACAGGCATCCTCGGGTTCACCAAGCTGGTGCTGGATGGCCTCTACGAGGATGAGGCGGAAATGCAGTCCATGCTCAAGGACAGCTACGCCTCGGGCCAGCACCTCCTCTCGCTGCTCAATGACATCCTCGATCTCGCCAAGATCGAAAGTGGCCGTCTGGATCTCCAGATGGAGCCCTTCTACCTTCCGGTGCTCCTCGAAGAAGTGAAGCCCATTGCCGAGGCCTATCCGCGCCACCCCGGTGTGGCCCTGAACTGGCCCGAAATCCCCCCGGATTTTCCCGAAGTTTCCATCGACCCGGGCCGTCTCAAACAGGTGCTGCTCAACCTCCTTTCCAACGCCCTCAAGTTCACGAAGGAAGGCAGTGTCAGCCTCAAGGTGGAGCGCGGCGTCGGCATCGTCACTCTCTCTGTGGTGGATACGGGCATCGGCGTCTCCTTGGAAAACCAGAAACGGCTCTTCCAGAAATTCGCGCAAGCCGAAGGCGGCCACGCCCGCGAATACGGCGGCACGGGCCTCGGCCTCGTCATCTGCAAGCATCTGATGGAGCTCATGAACGGCACCATCGGGCTCACCAGCGATGGCCCAGGCAAGGGCAGTACGCTGAGCGTCACCGTGAAGATCGCCTAAAGATCTCCGCGAATAGCGCGAATAAAAGCGCGAATGACACGAATAGACCACCGTTCTTTAGCGACGACTCTTGAACGTTGGGAAGTGCTTCATCAGCATCTTTTCATTCGCGCTTTTATTCGCGCTATTCGCGTTCTGCTTTTCCGGTCTGCGGTCCCTTCGCAAGCGTATGGAACCTGGCGCCCGCCGCGGGTAGCCTGGAAGCTCCGTCTGGAGCTTTGCCATGGCCCGCGAGACCTTCCTTCCCTTCACCCGGCCCGTCATCGGTCAGGAGGAGATCGACGAGATGATCGATTCCATCCAGAGCGGATGGATCACAACTGGCCCCAAGTCCGCGAAGTTCGAGGAGGCCCTGGCCACCTACAACGGGACGAAGCATTGCCTGGCCATGAACAGCGCCACCACGGCCCAAGAGATCACCATGCAGCTCATGGGCATCCAGCCGGGCGATGAGGTGATTACGACGGGCCTCACGTGGGTGAGCACGCTTTCCACGGTGATCCTGCAGGGTGGCGTGCCCGTCCTCGTGGACATCGACCCGAAGACGTTGAACCTGGATCCAGCAAAACTCGAAGCGGCCATCACACCGCGCACCAAGGGCATCATTCCCGTTCACCTCACGGGCCTGCCCTGCCCAATGGATGACGTATGGGCTATCGCGAAGAAGCACGGCCTTTGGGTCATCGAGGATGCGGCCCAGGCCATGGGCGCCCACTACAAGGGCAAGAAGATCGGCTCGGATCCGCGCTCCGTCATGAGCGTCTACAGCTTCCATCCGAATAAGAACATGACCACCGGCGAGGGCGGCGCCATCGCCTTTCACGACGAACAGTACCTCGCGCGCATCCAGCGTCTGCGCTTCCACGGCATCGAGCGCGACGCCTGGAAGCGCCAGAGCAAGGAGGGCAGCGTGCACATCGATGTGATGGAGCCCGCGCGCAAAGCCAATTTCATGGATCTCCAGGCGGCCATGGGTCTGCATCAGATCAAGAAGCTGGACGGCTTCAACGCCCGCCGCGGTGAGCTCTTCCGCCGCTACCTCGAGCTCATGAAAAACATGGACGAGGTGATGCTGCCCTATGAAGGCGATGCCGACCTCGGCCACTGCTTCCACCTCTTCGTGCTGCGGGTCCACCCCGAAAAGGCGGGCCTGGATCGCGACGCCTTCGTCACCGAGCTGAAGGCCCGCAATATCGGCACGGGCATCCACTACAAGCCCAGCCACCAGCACACCTACTACCGCGATTTCTACACGAAGCACGCCCACGCGATGCCGAAGGAAGGTCTTCCCCACACGGATTGGAGCGGTGACCGCCTCTGCTCCATTCCGCTCTGGCCCGGCCTGAAGGAAGAAGAGCAGGATGAGGTCGTGGCGGAGATCAAGGACGTGATCGCCAAGGCGAAGGTCAAGGTCGTCGTCTAGGGGTTATGAAGTCATAAGCGTCAGAAAGGGGGCCAATGAAGGCCCCCTTTTTTTGGGGGTTTTCTAAACTAGGGGAAATCCAAA
>JACXTT010006270.1_pt1 | contig 17016 bp, 18 predicted proteins | sample 9270951 | NCBI WGS metagenome assembly JACXTT01 (sample SAMN15532306, study PRJNA645909) | rock metagenome | isolation source: weathered quartz diorite | place: Puerto Rico | collected 2017-06-21 | reverse complement strand
ACGATGCCGACATATGCCGGCTTCAGCCCGCGACCTGAGCCGCAATTGATCGCGACTTACAAAACGAAAGGCGAAGCTTTAGCGGTTTCGAAAGCTCTCGATCGCGATCGAGCGGTGGATGAGAGTGGCAATCAGATCGCTGTTTTCGGTCGTCGCGGCGCGCGGCCTTTTACTCTCGAAGAAGTGGAGCGCATGCTTCGCACGAATGGGGGCAATGGTGAGTACTTTCAAGTGAACGATGAGCCAACTAGTCCGCCGCGTGATTTGAAGATATCCGACAATCGCATCACGACTACAATTTTTGGGAGCATCTTTCTCACAGTTTTGATTGGGGCGATGTTGGCACGCACGCGACAAAAAAAGAAGCAAAGGAGTATTGCAAATTGACAGGGCTGCGGTTAGATTGATCGAAGCGCGCGTAATTGAAACGCGTCCCTGAACCAGGAACGGAGGAACGAGAAAAGTGCCGACCGGAACGTGTCCCGAATGTGAAGCCGATGTCCACGTCGATACCGACGCTGACAAAGGCGAGACTGTTGATTGCGAAGAATGTGGCGTGCAGTTGGAAGTTGTCGGTCTCGATCCCGTCGAGTTGGATATTGTGCAAGAGGAAGAATACGACGAGGATGAGGACGAAGATGAGTATTGACAGAAGGCAGTAGACAGAAGGCAGTAAGCAGGAGAAAGTAGTTGAAGTTCCTGCCGTCTGCTTACTGCTTTCTGCCTTCTGCTTTTTGGCTTTGGTATCGATCCCGGCTTTGCCGCAATGTTAATCCCGCCGGACCCTCAATTCGAATTGTGTGCGACTTCCCGTCCTTGCGGTTTTCAACCGGCGGATAAAATCCCAACACATAGGCCGACGCAACTTCCTCAGCAATCGCGCGGAACAACGGACCCAGATCGTTCTGGTTCGCGTAAAAGCTGCGGCCGCCTGTTTTTTCAATCAGTCCGCTGACATCCAGGGGCGTCGGTAAAGGCGTGGTGACCTGCGTCGATGCCAGCAGTCGGGTGTAAGAAGGCATCGTCACGACGTAGACGCTTGTATCCGCAGCATTCGCGCGTTCAATCACAGTGTTAGGCGAGACGACGTCGCCCACCGGGAAGCCATCTGTGATTACCACGACAGCGCGCTTTACCAGTTGATGCTGTTTCGTGAGCGGCGCATGACGCGCGAGCATTCTGATCGCGTCGTCAACGGCATCGTATGCGTGCGTCGACATGCCATTAGGTTCATGCGCCAGCTTCTCGAATGCACGATCGAGTTTGCCGCGATCATTGGTCAGCGACTGAATCGTTTTCACCTGCATCCCAAACGTCATCAACGCGAAAGTCGCAGGATGTTCGGCGAGACGGCGAGAGAACTCGCGCATCGCCTCAGTGACGCGCTGGACTTCCTCGGCGGTCATGCTGCCTGAGACGTCAATTGCGAAGACGATTGCAAGGGGTCGCGGCATGCCTTCAATCTTTTCGACATTGAACGAAGCGATCGGACGCTCAACGCCATCCTCGAACAATTTGAAATCTTCTTTTCTGAGGTCTCGCACGAGTCGGCCCTTGCTGTCGGTGACAGTGACGTCTACCGGAACCAGATCAGTATCGATCTTGATGATGTCCTGCGGTTCGGTTTCCGTCGGCAGCGCTCGTCGGGGACGTTGTTGATTAGTCGGCTTCTCCTGAGCAGCGGCAAACGACATCAAACTGGCGGCGATTACTGATGCGAAAACAAGCAGGATTGCGCGAAATACCGGACCGAATGGACTACTGCTTCTTACCATGGTGCTGCGTCATTATACGCTGCGCGAACAGCCTGAACCATTCGATGCTGAAGCAACGCGGTGGCGTCGTTTGCTTTCTAATCGGCGGCTGGTTGGTTGATGCCGGTCATGATAACTTTACGGAACATAGGAAGTTCATATGAAGCTGAGGAATTTGACTGCAGCCTTCACATTGCTGTTGTTACTGGCGTGTGTGGGGTCAGGTCAGGACAAAACCACCGCGACGATCAAAGGTAAGGTGCGCGTCGAAAAAGGCACGTCATCGGGCGTCTCCGTTGTCGCGTGGCAAGGCGATCGCGAAGTAGCGCGAACTACCAGTGGGAAGAATGGTGACTTTACGATTACGCACGTCCCGCCCGGCACCTATAGCATTAAGTTTCGCAAAGCGGGATTGGCGGTCGGCACAATTGATGACGTGACAGTGAAAGCCGGACAGACGCGCACGCTGGGCGACAAGTTGTTTCTGACTGTTGATGAAGGCTCGATAGTTTTTATTCGGGGCAGTGTGTTTTCAGACGAAGGTCGCAGTGTTTCCGGAGTGCGCGTGGAACTGGCGCGCGTCGTCAGCGATAACGCAATTCACAAGCTGGATTCGCGGGTGACCGGCGAGACTGGCGAATTCGTTTTTCGCCTCCCTCCCGACCCGGGAAAGTACCGATTGACGCTAAAGGCTGACGGCACCGAACCGTCGTTCAAAGATGTCGAAGTCGAGAGCGCCGCGATCTATCGAGTGGCGCTGACGTATAAAAAGAAAAGTTAGTTTCAGGTTTCAAGTTCCAGGTTTCAGGCTCGACGAATCGATAACTTGAAACCTGAAACCTTAGACTTGAAACTTCTTCCCATGCCCGATCGCGAAGAATTTTTGACCGCCAAACAGCTTGCCGAGATTCTTCAGGTGAGCGAATCGACAGTACGGCGCCTGGCACAGAAACGAAGGATTCCCTCCGTGCGATTGACCCCACGAATTATTCGTTTTCATCTCGATGCGGTGAGGGAAGCGCTGGACGTGCCACGAGTCACGAGTCCTCACGACGTGCAGACGGACGATTCCCAGATGAGTTTTGAGGATCTGATTTTCAACTGAGCGCTCTACGAACGTCGCGCGCCGAGGGGAATCGCAATCCATTTTCCATTCTGATTCAAATAAGCGTTCGGCTTCTTGATCGGAAACCGCTTCGCGAACGATGGATTGTTTTGAAGAAAGCGATTGATGGTTGCGTTGTCGCCGGTCGCTACCCGCCAGGCTCCGCCTTCGCGGACGACGTATTGCTGCACGATAAGTTTGCCGTCACCATCGAAAGGCTTGGCAATGTGAGCGTACATTGTGGTGTCGGCCACCCCGATGTCTCCTGAGACGCGAACTGCACCGATTTCAATTCGTTGAAGCTGAAAAAGGTTTTGACTTCTCTCCAAGCCATTCACGAACCTGTCCTTCTGCAATCGTGAACGGGTTGACGAAGGCAGCGAATCATAAAGCGCGCCATATTGTCCGTTCTTCAATTGATCGAATGTTCGTTGGATTGCGTTGCGCACCTCGGACTCATCCGACGGCGTCGCGGCTACCAGCGGCGCGTTGATGACGCTGCTGAGTCCGCCGATCATCACCGACAAAACAAACGTTCTAATCTTTATCCTGCTCGTCATCATCATGCTCATTAACCCCATCGTCCGGAATCTTTGCCTTCAGTTGGGCCCGATAGCTCAGAAACCAGGCACACGCTCCCAACGCCGCAATTACGAAGGCGGTCGAGTAGTTGTTCCGCCAAACAAAGCCGGCCGCTAGCACGACGAGAATTCCGGAAACGGTAATCCAAACACGTTCGGTCATTGCCGGAGTGCATCGACATCGATGACGATCGCTGAATCCAAAGTGGCGGGCGGCAAGCATTTCTCCTGATCGCAGGCTTGCACGCGTACTTTCACCGGCAGCATTCGTTGACCGTGCGCCTCAGCGGCCACGGTGATGGGGATTGGAATCGTCACTTTCCCTTCGTATACCGACAGCGGCTGATCAGCGAACTCGAATTTCTTCAGGGTTCCTGCCGGATAGGCAATTCTGCCGACGGTAATTCCATCAACTTTCCCCGGCTGCACCTCTGTCGCGATGAGATAGGGAAAGGTCGCGGGATTCGCATTCACATGAAAGCCCGACGAAATCTCCAATTCGACGTTGGCGGGAGGGCCGCTCGCTTTCGGAATAAAGTGTGACACGACTTTGACTACCTGAGCGGTAGATGAAACCTCGGAAGGCGTTGGGTCGTTACGCGGTGGAGCGCTTTTCTGACAACCGGTCAAGATTAACAGCCCGCACAAGAGTGATAACGAGAGGGGTCGAATCATTCTTCGCCTTCTTCCTTTCCATCCTTGCCGTCCGCGCGTTTAATGCCGAACTTCTCGAGCCGGTACTGCAACGTGCGGAACGTAAGCCCGAGCAGCTTGGCCGCTTTCGTGATGTTGTAATCGGTCTGATCCATCGCCTGGAGAATGAGGTTCTTTTCCACTTCTTCGAAATTGATCCCTTCGGCCGGCAGCTTAAAACCGCCACTTGAAGCAGTCGAAGTTTCCTGACGAATTTCAGAGGGCAGATCGTCAGGAGTAATCGTGTCGCCTTCGCAAAGCAGGATCGCGCGCTCGATGGCGGATTCAAGTTGGCGCACATTTCCGGGCCAGCCATAGTCGTTCATCATCCGTTTCGTTTCCGGCGCGAGACCTTTGATCAGACGAGACGTGTTTTTCGTGTGCTTCTTCAGAAAGTAGTCAATCAGCACAGATATGTCTTCACGTCGTTCGCGTAGCGGCGGCACATCGATCGAAAGCACATTGATTCGATAGTAGAGGTCGTCGCGAAAACGCCCATCCGCCACCATGGCGCGCAAATCGCGGTTAGTCGCGGCGACCACCCGAACATCGATGGGGATTTCGAACGTGCCACCAACGCGACGAATGCGTCGCTCTTGCAACGCGCGCAAGAGTTTCGCCTGCATGCTGACGTCGAGCTCGGCGATTTCGTCGAGAAACAACGTGCCCCGATCGGCAACTTCAAACAGGCCTTTCTTCTCGGCATGCGCTCCGGTGAAGGAACCTTTTTCGTGGCCGAACAACTCTGACTCCAGGAGGTTCTCGTTAATCGCGGCGCAGTTCACTGCCTGAAACATTTCAGACGATCGTGGAGACTGATTATGAATAGCGCGCGCAATCAGCTCTTTTCCCGTACCTGATTCGCCTCGAATCAACACCGTGGAGCTTGAACGCGCGACCTTTAAGATCATCTTCTTGACGGCTTCCATCTTTGGTGATGCAGAAATGATCTCGACGTCGATTTGATCGAGCGTGCCGAGCGCGCGCTTGATCGTTTCCAATAAACGGTCACGGTCGAAAGGTTTCTGCAGGTAATCAAAGGCGCCTCGCCGCAGTGCATCCTTCGCCGAGTCAATCGTTCCGTGCGCAGTCAACAGAATCACGATGATGGAAGAATCGAGCGCCAGCAGTTGCTGCAACAGCTCGATGCCGTCCATGCCGGTCATTTTTAGATCGGTGAGGGCAAGATCGAAGCTGCGATCCTTTGCGAACTTCAGCGCGGCTTCGCCTGAAGCAGCCGAGGTAACGTCATATCCCGCGCTCGTCAGAATTTCCTGCAGGATGTCCCGTTGCGGTTTCTCGTCGTCGACTACGAGTATGGTTTTACGTGGCATATTGTTCAGAACTCAGCGCGAAGGAATTGTGTTCAACCTTTAGTTTGTTATCGACTGAACTTCACCACCGCTATTTGGGCGGTGGCGGGAGCACATAACCATCTTCTAAAACTACTCCGCCGACCGGCAGCGTGATCGTGAACGTGGTTCCTTCCCCTACTTTCGATTTTACCGTAATCGTGCCGTGATGATCTTCGATGGCCTTTTTCACAATTGCCAGTCCCAGGCCCGTCCCGGTCTCCTTGGTTGAGAAATACGGCTCGAATATTTTTGAAATATCGTCGGCTTCGATGCCGCGGCCATTATCGACCACGTCGATGCGCGCGCGCCGGCCGCTGTCTTCGCCGGACAGGACGACCGTAACTTTGCCGCCCTGGCCATTCATCGATTGCAAGCTGTTGATAATGAGATTAGTCAGCGCTGAGCGCAATGCTTCAGCGTCGGCGATCACTTTCGGCACTTCGCCTTCCGTCACGATGGTCGCGTTGACGCCCGTTTCCGCGGTTTGCACTTCAAAGATTCGCAGCGCATCGTGGGCGAGACCAACGAGATCGAGCGGCTCGGGATTCAGTTTCGGTGGCCGCGAATAATTAAGAAATTCGGTGATGCGATCGTTGATGCGTCCCACTTCCGACTTTAGTTGTTTTGTCAGGCTCTCGAACTTCTCTTGTTGTTGGGGATCTTTTGGAGGAAACGAAGCCTGCAAGTGATCAAGCGTGAGATTGATGTAGTTCAGTGGATTGCGAATCTCATGGGCGATGGCTGAGGCGAGTCGACTCACGACGATCGCTTTCTCAGCGTTATAGAGTTGCGCTTCCAATTCTCTCGTGCGGGCCAGCTTTACCGTCATTTCGTTAAAGAGTTTGGTTAGCTCGCCCATCTCGTCGCGACGCTTGATGGCGGGCACGCGGAACGAAAAGTCACCCGCGGCAACGCGACGCGCTGCGGTCGCGAGCCATTCGATGGGTCGGGTAAATCGCCACACAACGATTGCCGTGAGCGCCGTCGTTACTAACAGCACGGCCAGCGTGTAGAAGAGCGACTGTCGGGCTTGTCTCTCCAACAGAGTCGTCAGGTTGCTTGCCGAACCCAACACGACGATCACGTAACGCGTACCCTTATCCGTTGTGACGGGAAAATAGAATGCGCCTGGCTGTCCCGGTGTTGTGTGCACCGCGACATTCATGCCGTCGGGAAGGTGCCCTTCGTCAGAAGGCAAGTCAACCGCACTGGTGAGCGGTGGCAACGAAACATCCTTGACTTGAAAGTAACGGGCCGACTTATCAGGATTCAGTTGTGGCGCCAGCGATGGGTCCAAACTGTCTTTGATATTTCCTTGCTCATCCACGATCAAAACGTTCTTCACGCGCGCTGCCTGACCGCCGAGCAGCGGCTGCTTTGCTTGCTCGCGCATTTGATCGAGATAAAGTCCGCTCGACAAACTGTTAACGCCGAGGGCGACGCCGGCCATGATTGCCTGTTGTTGTTCGACGATGAATTGCGTGTTGGTGCGCACCGCGCGCAGATTGACGTAGTACTGAACCCCGAGGGTCAGCACCAGCAGCGCCGCCAGTAAAAGCAGCAAGCGAACCCGGAAACTGTTTTTGAATCGTGACAACTTCACGCCTTCCAGCAACCGATGGGCCAAGCGAGTCATAAAATTGGCTGATTTTCGTATTGCTGTTTAGTTATGGCGATGTTATAGTTGCCCCGGCCTCAAATCAAAGCCCGACTGAGGCACCCGCGGGAAGCTGGTCCCGCCTCACTTTAGGTTTAGTGGTGGACTTAAAGCACTCGGCAGTCGGAATTGCTGGAATTCAGTCACCCTTAGGGTTTTCGGATTCTTACAGGACGAGCAAAGGTCGCGTCGCCCCTCGACGCGGAATAAGCAGCGAGAGTTTTATCGGGTTCCGCCTTAATCGCAATTGGCCGTAGTTTTTTCTTCAGGAGTTGCCAATGAGACTTAGAAAGTTCCCTCGGGTTGCACTTATATCGTTTAGCCTCTTCCTTCTCTTCATACTAATTGGTACATCAGCATTAGAAACATCCGCCCGACCGAGACGATCGGGAGGCCGCGCGGCTGCGCGCGGGCGAGATCGTTCGCGCAAGGTTGCTCGCGGTGCGAGGCTTTCGCGACGAGAACGCCGGCAGTTGGCCCGCGCCGAGCGACGCGGTAGTCGGCGCATGTCGAAGAGAGAAGCCCGGGCCGAGCGTGCGCGTCTTGCTCGTGAACAATCTGCATACATCGCCAAGCTGCAAAAACGCTCAGGTCGCAAATTAAGCAAGCGTGAACTCGCCGCTGAGATGCGGAAGTTCCAACGCAGTCACCGCCGCGATTTAGAGTTGGCTCGGCGTCGTGCCGAAGAACGCCGCCAGGCGGCGATTGCTCGCCAGCGCGCCATTGATGAAGGCATGCGCAACGAGGTCCAGGAGAACATCGCCAAAGACAATACCGTCGGCGAAGATCTCGAGGTTCGGAAAGCCGCCGTCGACGCGCTCGGTCATCACGCCGGCACAGTCGTTGTGATGGATCCGAAGAGCGGTCGCATCTACACGGTCGTAAATCAGGATTGGGGACTGCGGCGCGGATTTAAACCGTGCTCGACAATCAAGCTGGTTACGGGCGTTGCCGGTATTGAAGAGAAGGTTATTCAGCCAATTGAGACGGTGAGCGACGGTTCGAACTATCGCATAGATCTTACGGATGCTCTCGCCTACTCAAACAACTCGTACTTCCAGCACGTTGGCGGCCAGGTTGGCTTCGACAAAATGGTCGGGTACGCGCGCGAGTTGGGATTAGGTGAAAAGACCGGCATCAACTATGCCAACGAATACGCGGGCCGAGTGCCGCTATACAAAACGGGATACGCCGTGAACCATATGAGTTCGCACGGCGACGATTTTGAAGTGACCGCCGTGCAGTTGGCGACCCTCGTTTCCGCGATGTCGAATGGCGGCAAACTGCTTACGCCGCACGTGCCTCGAACCGTGGACGAGAACTCTCAATTCAAGACTGAAGTTCGCCGCAAGCTGAACATCGAAGGCGATGCCTGGAAGCGTATGTTGCCGGGAATGATCGGTGCAGTGAACTACGGTTCAGGCAAGAAGGCGTATCGGCCGGAACAAACTGTCGCCGGCAAGACCGGCACCTGCATCGGCCAGGGTTCGTGGCTCGGTCTGTTCACTTCCTACGCTCCCGTTGTTAACCCTCGTCTCGCCGTGGTGGTAATCACTCGCGGCACTGACGCTCACAAGCACTTGCCGGCTGCAGTCGCGGGCAATATCTATCGCGCGCTGAGTGCGCGCTTCGGCACCAACATTAACTTCCAGGTGGCTGAAGGTCCGGACGACGGAACGCCGACTCGTGACAAGAAGGCTGCCGCGCTTGACGAGGAAGCCAAGGAAAACAAAGCCGCTACGGAAGCTGAAGAGAATGCTGACGATGATGCGGCTTCGACCGATGCCGCTAAGGCAGCTTCGAAAGATGAGAGCGGGAACAAAGATGCCGCCGCAGACTCTAAGAGCAAAGTGAAGGCGACGGCCATGCCTTTACCTGTGGATAACAAGCAGAAGACGACGAAGCCTGCAACCAAAACGGCGACGCCAGGCACGCAGGCTAAACCCAATGCGAACGAAACCAATGACGGTCGTCCGCGACGGATTCAGCCGAATCAGGAGTAATACGACGGCTCCAGGCTACCGGCTTGTTTCGTGACAATTAGACGGTGCCGAACTCTCGTGAACACTTTGCGAGAGTTCGGCATTTTTGCTGTGATCCTCTAACAATATTTTGTGCGTCAGTTCCAGCTTGACACTGCGCTAAAGATTGCACGATTATTGCCGCTTCCCATTGTGGGTTTGAAGTCGCGCGTTTCCCGGATTCCTGTTAGTTCTGTCCTCAGCGACAACGAGCGGCTCACCGATTGCATCTGAGAGTTCGTGCTGAAAGGCGATGCAATTGCCGACATTGCATAAAAGAGTTAAAGAAGAATCGATCGGAGGCTTTTACCAACCAATGAAACGTATGATCAAAGTATTTGCGCTCGCTGCTTGTTTGGCAGTGTTCGCTATTCCCGCATTAGCGCAGAACGATCAGTGCACTGATGAGAATAAGGATTTGTGGTACGCGAAGACGTTTCTTCCGAACTTCAAACTTGACGCGGCCCAGCAGAAGCTCGCGTACGATGCGGCAAAAAAATACATCGCATCGTGTCCCGCGGATCAGTATTCCGATTACATGCAGAAGAAGTTTGTCGAGCCTTATGAGAAGCTGCACGCTAACCTCGATTTACGTAACGGATTTGTGAAGGCAATTAATGACAAGAATTACCCTGAGCAGCTCAGGAGTGGCGAGCAACTCGCTGCAACTAATCCGGAGGACATCGCCTTTGTCTATATCATCATGGCCGGTGCCGGATTGGGAGACGGTAATTTGCTTGGGCGATCCGGTCAGGCCGCGAAGAAAGCGATTGAGCTGATCGAAGCCGGCAAGCCTTTTGCGCCGGCCTACAAAACCAAAGACCAGGCGCTGGCCGCGATGAATTACATTGTGGCGAAGTCGATGCTCCAAAGTGCGCCTGTGGATGCGATTCCATATTACCTGAAGGCAGCGCGCTACGAGAGCGACCTCAAGAAGACGCCGCAGCTCTACATTGAATTGGCAGATGCCTATGAGAAGGGGCCAGGCAAAGACCTGAGCGCTAAGTACAAGGCCGCTACCCCGAACAATGTGGAAACGCCTGAGAGCAAATTGATTCTGGAGAACCTGAATCAGGTTACCGATCGGCAGATTGATGCGCTAGCGCGCGCGGCCGCGTTGACGACGGACGCGACGAACAAGAAAGCCATTCTGGATGATTTGACGGCGCTTTATAAATACCGGAACAAGACAGGTACAGATGCCGACGTCACTCAACTGGTGGCGAATGTAATGTCGAAACCATTACCGGATGTGCCGACGCCGATTACTTCCTTGCCGACGCCAGCGCCATCTTCGACACCGGCAACTAACGGAACGTCGAATGGCAATGGCTCAACCACGGGAGCGTCAATGAACGGTGGCACGAACAACGGAACCAAGTCGACCGGTAACGTGACCAGCAACACCACGACCACCGGCAAAGGCACGACTGGCACCGGAACTGGCACACAAGGTGGATCTGCGAAACCGACGGCTACCCCGACTCCGCAACGAAAGCCTCTGAAATTCCGCCGCGGCTGATTGGACAATCCTAACGTCGCGCGCGATTGCGCAATCAACGCCGGATGCATCGTCAGTTTCGACGCTGCGTTCGGCGTTTTGCTAGAATCCGAACTGGTGAAACCAACCACCCTGGAAAATCTCGTTCAGTTAGAGAAGATTCTCGACTACCGGTTTCGCGATGATGTGCTTTTGACGCAGGCGATGACGCATCGCTCGTGGGCGCATGAGCAAGTCTCGCCGCGGGCGCAACGTGATGCGCGAAATCTTCACAACGAAGCGCTTGAGTTTCTCGGCGATTCGATTCTCGGTCTCATTGTCGCTGAGTATCTTTTCCGAGCTTATCCGAGCGCGACTGAAGGCGAGCTCTCGCGTATGAAACATCGTTTGGTGAGTGCGCCCACGTTAGCGAAAGCTTCGATCAGACTGCACCTCGGCGAATTTGTTCGCTTCGGCCGCGGCGAAGAAAAGAGCGGCGGCCGGCGCAAGCACGCTCTGCTGGCTGACGTTTTCGAAGCCGTTACCGGCGCCATCTATCTCGACGGTGGGTTGGAGTCTGCGCGCAAGTTTGTCGAACATTCTTTGGGAGAAGAACTGCGCGCCGCTGATCCCGTTGCGGCGGCGGCAGCCGATCCGAAGACCATGCTCCAGGAGAAGCTCCAGGCGACTCATCAACCAACGCCGCAGTACACGGTTGTGGAAACGCTCGGCCCTCCACACAAACGAATGTTCCATGTTGAGTTGAAGTGGAATGGCGGCGTCACCCGCGGCGAAGGTCAGACCATCAAAGCTGCCGAAGCGGCCGCCGCGCAGGCCGCGCTCCAGCAGATGAACGCGGAAGAAAGCGCCGCTTGACCACACCAGTTCACGCATCTACGATGGCTTCAATGAACGATTCGGTTACGACAGAGAAACCAGCCGCCGAAAAAGCCACCAGCTTCACGCCGCGATCAGTGCGGCCGAATGGCCACGAGGGTGAAGCTAAGGCTGAAGTGCCAGCCGGACCGCCGAAGACTGTCCTTCGCGAATACTTTGAATCAGCGGTGGTCACTGTGATCATGGCTCTGTTTGGCATGACGTTCATCGTGCAGGCTGTCAAAGTTCCGACGGCCTCGATGGAGAACACCATCACCGTGGGCGACCACTTGCTGGTTAACAAGTTCGTCTTCGCGCCGGGGCCGACGTTTCCGCTCCTGCCACAGCGCGAAATCAAACGTGGTGACATCATCGTCTTTAAGTATCCTGGCAATCCCAACAATCCTGAGCGCGACCGCGAGGAAGACAACATCCCGTTTAAGGTCAATTACGTGAAACGCGTCATCGGCGTACCCGGCGATACCGTAGAAGTGAAGGGCTTGAAGGTTTACGTCAATGGCCAGGCGTTACCGGAACACGTCATTGTCGCGCAAAGCGTGAGTGATAAAGCTCCGCTGGAAATTGTCGAGGACACACCGCGTCAATCCGGCGAGCTTTACAACGTCTATTACTTTCCGCGGACGGTAACGAACGCGCGTCAGGGTCAGGAGTTGAGTGCTAGTCCGGATTTTCATTTCGCGGTGAATGGCAAGCCCGCAAAGGTTCCTGAAACCTGTCAGGACTCAAGCGGACAATGGCACTTGGGCGGTTGTTATTTTGTGATGGGCGATGATCGCGACAACAGCCTCGATAGTCGCGCCTGGGGATTCGTGCCTCGCGATCTCATCATTGGCCGCGCCATGTTTGTCTACTGGTCTTACGACGAAACGAAACCCTTCAGCAGCCCGCTCGATTTCTTCACCAACTCTCGCTGGTCGCGAACCGGCACGATGGTCAGATAGCAGAGGCGAGAGGTTTAGAGGCCAGAGGTGAGAAAGAGCGACCTTATGTTTAAGGTTGATCTTAGCCGCTAAAGTCCCACCCAATGCTATTTCATAGTTTCATCTCGTCGATTCCCAATATTAATTAGATCTCTTCAGTTTTTTATGTGGTCTTGAAATCTCTTGTCTTTGAATACTTGTGCAACGCATCTCACTTCTCACTTCTCACCTTACTTCAGTTTCAGATCGATGCGAACCACCGTTCTCTTTTAGTTCAAGTGCCCTTGTTTACCGCTTGTCTAGGGCGAAAATCGGCTGGCATGACCGTTGCTCACTAACCCGCAGGTCAGAAACAAGAGTTCTGAGGAAAGGACGGGTGAGTTCTTATGTTGTGGACAATCTTATTGGTGCTGCTTGTGCTGTGGTTGTTGGGTCTGATTGGTGGCATTGGCGGTAACTTGATCCATCTCCTCTTAGTAGTTGCCCTGGTTGTATTGATCATGCAATTGATCACGGGGCGGCGCGCCGTAATCTAATGTCGCGTATCCGTGCCAGAACGCAGGATCAATGTCGACGTGGTCGAGGGCGCGGTCACCTTGCGCGGCACAGTGGAGACGGCCGAAGCGAAGGCTGAGGCGGAACGCTTAGCGAAAGAAACAGACGGCGTAACGAAAGTCGTTGACCAGCTCAAAGTTGTTCCGGCAAAAGGCCACCACGACCAATGCGAATTCCAAAACCGGATCGATGAAGGGTAAGACGCCGCAGTAAGGTGTAACCAATCATGGTAGTAGTTCCAAGGGGCGGGAGTGACCCGCCTCTTTGTATTTCGCGATGAAAGAGAACGCGGACCTGCACGGCAATGCGCCCGACAACTCTGGCGCATGTTTTATCTCAAAAATCTTCCACTCTCCTGAGGTTTTCGTGTACGCTTACGGCGTAGAGCATGACCGAAAAGATTCGCAAGGTCCTCGCGTTTCCATCCCCCGTTCCTGCGAAGGCGGATTATCAGCGCGTCAAATCAGTCTACTCGACTCGCGAAATCAAACAGATGTTTGGTTTGGGCGAGCGCACGATTCGTCGTTGGACTGACGCGGGAATTATCTACGCCACCCAGACTGAAACAGGCGAATACACTTATGACTTTCAAGCGCTGACGCTCTTCCGGCGTGTGCGTGATATGCGCGCGCAGAACCTCACCATCAAACAGATCGAAAGCGAACTTCAGGGCCAGATGAGTTTGTTCCGGCCAGAAGCAGCAAAGGTGCAGGTCGCGCGGCTGCTAACGCCGTTCGAAGAGGCCCTGGTGCTGCACGAGCATGGCGATCTCAGCGCCGGCGATTTTTATCAGCAGGCAATCAGCGAAGGTGACAACATCGCCGAGGCTTATTGCAACCTGGGAATCATCGAACTTGATCGCGGGAACACCATCGGCGCACTGGAAAACTTTGCCCAGTCTTTGAAGAATGATCCGCGTCACGTCGAAGCCCATTACAATCTAGCAAACCTCTACTACGACGCCGGCGATTTTCCGCTGGCGCGGCTGCACTACGAGGCGGCGATTCAAATCGAACCCAACTTCTCACTCGTTTATTACAATCTGGCTTTGGTCTATCACCGGCTAAACAACGTCGCGGGGGCAACTCACGCCTTGAATAAGTACAAAGAGCTGGAGCCCGGCGATGAAGAGATCGAACTAGTCGATCAACTGCTCAAGGCTATGGAGACCGGCCGCCCAAACTTATAAAAGGCTCAGGTCCAAACTGTCTCTCAACCCCGGCTCCGCGCAGTCATCGGCTCTGGTGATATTTCTAGGACCGCATTCCGTTCAAGACATATCGAGTTGATATTGAAAGATGGTTTTAGGACTCTTTTATTGGCAACTTGAGAGTTCAAACTCGAAACCTTAAACTGGCAGTTCTTTTGGCGGGGTAGCTCAGCTGGTTAGAGCGTGGGATTCATAACCCCAAGGTCGGCGGTTCGATCCCGCCCCCCGCTACCAATCCTCTGGAGTTTTGTCTCATCCCCATCCGCAATGGAATCCGGGCGTACGACGCGGTAGGTTGAATCAATGAGTGACGTCTCAATTATTTCTATCTTAGCGTTCGGTTTTCTACTAGGACTGAAGCACGCCGTCGAAGCGGATCACGTCGCGGCGGTATCAACCATTGCCAGCGAACATCCCAGCATTCTCGCGGCATCGTTTGTGGGCGCGCTCTGGGGAATTGGGCACACGATTTCGCTTTTGATTGCTGGAGGGCTCATCGTTTTGCTCCATGTGGAAATCAGTGATCGAATCAGCCTGGCTTTGGAATTTGTCGTCGGGCTGATGCTGATTCTGCTGGGCGCAAATGCTTTGCGGAAACTTTTGCGTGGCGGACATCTGCACATGCACGTGCATCAACATGGTGGGCGTCTCCACGCGCATCCGCATATTCACAATCGAGCGCGGACGTCGGAAGCACACAGCCACCACGGTCTAAAATTGCAGCGGCGGCCAATTATCATTGGCATGATTCATGGATTGGCGGGGAGCGGCGCACTGATGTTGCTGGTGTTATCCACGATTCGGCAGCCTGTCGTCGCGCTGGTTTACGTTTTGATTTTTGGCATAGGCTCAACCGGCGGGATGATGATCATGAGTGCGCTGGTTGGATTGCCGGCGAAGCTGACGGCGCACAGATTTACGCGCGCGAATAAGATTCTACGAGGAGCCGCCGGAGTATTTAGCATAGCGCTCGGGTTGTTCATAACTTTTGAGATCGCCACGCGCGGATGAATCGTCGAGAGCGATTCTCTAACGCGCAATTGCTTTTTGCTCGTCAGCGTATCCATAGTGCAGAGCTATGGCAAAGAAAAGCGCGGGTCTGCTGCTCTATCGATGGAACGGAAATGAACTCGAGGTGTTGCTGATCCATCCGGGCGGACCGTTCTGGCGTAACAAAGATGAAGGCGCGTGGACAATTCCGAAGGGCGAGTTCGACGATTTCGAAGAGCCGCTCGAAGCCGCAAAACGCGAATTCAAAGAAGAGCTAGGTTCATCACCACCGGCTGGCGAATATTTGTCGCTGAAGCCGATCAAGCAGAAGAACAACAAGATCGTCCATGCGTGGGCGGTGAAAGGCGACTTCGATCCGGCGACGCTGAAAAGCAACACGTTCTCTTGCGAGTGGCCGCCCAAATCGCAACGCATGCAGGAATTTCCTGAAGTCGATCGCGCGGAGTGGTTCACACTCGATGACGGGAAACGAAAGATCATCGAAGCACAGGCAGCGCTGATCGATCAGTTGCTGGAACTGTCGGGCTTCTGACACGAACATAACGAAAAGGCTCGCCTCGCAGAACGAGACGAGCCTTTCGCCGTAGTAGCCCAACCGTGACTTGGGGCTACTCGTCACCGCGCGTGATTCTGGCCGACTGCGGTGCGTAATTGATGCGGCGCATCTCGTGCATGCGGCCCTCTTTGAAATTGCCCTCGACAATTTCATAACCAAGCAATGCCAGAACGCGACCGTGCACGAAGATTGGGCGCGAGTTGCCGTACCAATCAACGCAGGAAGCGCGACAGGCATCATCGACTGCTTTCTCGGATTGCGCATTCAACTCGCCCAGCTCTTCAAAGTGCAGCGAATCATTTCGCAGGAAGAGAATTGCCGCTGATCCTTCAAACAGATGTCGGTAGCCGGCGCGTCCGGCAACGCTGATCGGCAGACCGAGCACACCTGAATTTGGTCCGTCAGGTTTGTAGAAGAATCCCTGACTGCGCAATTCACCTTGCGACGCATCCTTGCGAATGTACTCGTCGGCGATTGCGGGAGAATCACCCAAGCGAACGGCGGTGAAGTGAAGATTAGTTCCGTCGGTGCCGACGACGATTGCGTCTGAGCCCAGGGCTTCGATTCGATCGACGCCATGGTTAACCGTGAACTCGCCCGTTTCCCCGTCGGTCCAACGCACGATGTAGAGGTTCTTCTGCTTGTTTTGTTCCGGCGCGCCCCAGCCGCTGCCGGTTCCATAAAGCAAGTAGTTTCCGACAAAACGATTCTGGAAGGTGTAGCCCGCGGGCTTGGGCAGCGGGTGATAGCACCATGACGAAGCGCTATCGGTGCCATCATTAAAAAGCGACAGCGGCACCCGCATCATCGCGACGTCGCCGGCGGCAACTTCCGCGCTCCACATGCCATCGCCCTGCGAATCTGCGCGGACGAGCACGTTGAGATGCTTGTCTTCACTCTCAAGGAATGAAAACTGATCCACGGGACTGCCCGACACGCCGATCGCACTCGGACTCGATCCATCAAGCGGCATGCGATAGAGCATGGACGATTGTTGATTGCGCTGGCCATGCCGCGACCAGTCAGTCGTCCAAACATAAACTGATTCAGGCGAAACATAGAAGACGCGGCCCGGCGTGCCGATTATCGCCGTGGCGTCGCATTTGAAATCCTGATTGGCGAGATCGCAAACCGTTACCGTGTGCATCGCTAATCCGTAACTCGAGTTGGGCCGCTTCTCGGGAATGTACACGCGAGTTGCGGACACGATGCGCTGAAACT
>JACXTT010006269.1_pt1 | contig 17017 bp, 9 predicted proteins | sample 9270951 | NCBI WGS metagenome assembly JACXTT01 (sample SAMN15532306, study PRJNA645909) | rock metagenome | isolation source: weathered quartz diorite | place: Puerto Rico | collected 2017-06-21 | reverse complement strand
TTGGCCGATAGGACCTGGTTGGCGTGGAACTTGGAGTTTCTTCGTTAAAGACGATTCGTGTTGGTCGTCGAGGAAGCCGGGGCGTTTACAAGGACCTCGCGAAGCTTTTAACGTTGGTTTCCGCGGCGTGAGGTCGGCAATGCTCATGGCGTTTTGTTCATGGGCACACGATTCGGAGGCGCGGTCGCGCCCCCTCTTGTCGTCGCGATCATGTCTTTTGCGGGTTGGAGAGACTCCTTCTTTATTTTCGGTATTCTCGGCGTGATCTGGAGTGTCTTCTGGTGGAAGTGGTATCGCGACGATCCGCGCGACCATGCAGGTATCACCGGCGACGAACTGGAAATCATTCGCGAAGGAGCCGTCCAGGAACACGCTGCCACGATCCAATGGCGAGACTTTTTCAGCCTCAATCTCCTCTTGATCTGCCTGATGTACTTTTGCGTCGGTTATGCGTTCTATTTTTATCTCACGTGGCTCCCGACGTACTTGAAAGAAGCCCGCGGTTTCTCGACTCAACAGGCGGGTGTGCTTGCCGGCCTGATTCTTTTCGCGGGCGGAGTCGCGACCGCGATGGGCGGAAGGCTTACTGATTTTCTCGTGCGGCGATATGGTTTGAGGATCGGCAGATCGGTCGGTGTCGTCGCGATGCCGGCCAGCGGAGCAATTCTCCTGGTCGTTGCCTCAACCGGTAACGCGATCCTTGCTGCAGCGCTCCTCGCAATTGCCGCAGCAACTGCGGACCTGTGTGTGAGCGCATGCTGGACGATGTGTCATGACGTTGCCGGAGATGCTGCCGGCACGGCAACGGGCTGCATGAATACGTTCGGTAATCTTGGTGGCGCTATCAGTCCGCTCGTCGTCGGGTACGCCGTGGAGTGGTGGGGCTCATGGTCTACGCCGCTCGTAATCACGGCTGTCGTGTGCGGAATGTGCGGGCTGTTGACGCTTGTGATCGATCCAACGAAGCGCCTGAGGATTTCTGAAGATGCTGCGAGGCGCCCGGCAACATTAGTCCAATCTGACTCGCAATCGCTTTCAGTCGAGAATCACCTTTAAGGCATCGAAGCGTGGTTATAATGGCCTTGACCTCTGCGTTACCCCGACGCGTAACTGAAAATCGTGCACCTGCCCCTTGACGGAGAGGAAAGAGCCAGATGGATATTGAAGCTACTGTCGAGTTCATTTTGAATGCCCAGGCCAAAGCGGAAGTCCGAATGGAGAAGATGGACCGCAGGATCGACAGCCTTGCGAAATTAGTCGGACAGGGCATGCGCATGTTGCTGAGGATCGAAACAGGAATGGTTCGGTCACAAAAACGGAGCGATGCGAAATTCGACGAAATCGCACGATCTCAGGCCGAGCTCGTACAGTCTCAAGCCGAACTCGCTCAGGCACAGAAGCGCACCGATGCCAGAATGGCCGAGCTCGCTCGAGCTCAGAAGGAAACTCAGCGCAGTCTCAAAGCTTTCTTGGATTCCATGCGGCACGGACGAAACAGCCGCTGAGCATTTCGGTCACTTCTGTCCCGGCCGCACACCTGGAGTTTTCAAGCGAATCCTGAACAAGTGCGTGCACGCGGTGATGTAGAGGCCGCGGTTGTCGGCGTCGCCGAAAGCCATATTGGTGGCGCAGACCCGCGGCCGCGGCTCACCCGCAGCTTGAGGAAGACCGATTATGTCAACTTCGCCGGGTTTTCCCGGCGCAGTAGATCAGAATAAGAGCTTCAGTGCGACCTGAAGTGTGCGCGGCTGATTTTGTTGAACTGGTGCGACAACGCCGAAGCTGGAGCTGCGTGGATCGGTATTTGGTCCATCGAAACGCGGACGATTGAATGCGTTAAAGGCTTCACCGCGTAACTGCGCTTTCCATTTCTCGCCGGCCCTGAAGTTTTTGTAGAGGCCAAGATTTAATTCGTTCACATTGCTCTCTCGAACGTTGGCCCAGCGCGTTGGATAACGGCGCACGTAGTTTCCAAAGTCTGCATAGACACCGTTTCTCGGATCGGTGGAGCTGGATGGCCTGAAATTCGCACCGGGCAGATTTTGCACGCCCGTCCACGCGGGAAAGATCGAGATGTCGTCGTTTGCGTTTGGAAACTTGACGAAGTGCGATGTATCGAACCATCGATCCAGCGTCCGCTCGCCGCGTGTCAGGTGAAAGTCCGCGCCGTCGTAAAAGGAATCGGTGCTGAAAACGACGGGTGCGCCTGACTGAACTGTATACTGCGCCGTCAGCTCCCAACCACCCACGGCGGCATCCACGATCTTAGGCATGTTCTTGAAGAGCGCCCGGTCTCGCCCGGCGGGCAATTCCCAAACAGACGATATCGAGACCTTATGTGGCCGATCCTCTCCTCCCAATTTATGCTCGGCGATTGGACCCGAGACTTCGGGACCCCAGAATGACGTGTCCTCGAAGAGCTTCGACAGCGTGTACGAACCCAGGACGCTGAACCCGTTCGACAGGCGCCGCTGCACTTTCGCTTGGAGTGAATCGTATTGCGTTCTTCCCCACGGGTTGTCGCTCATGTTCTGGCCACCGAGAATCTTGATGGGCCGCATCAAATCGTAAATATTGATCAATTGGCTTGTGGCGCGGCTGCCCACGACTTCGGGGAGTTGGAAGAATGGATTTGGAATCTGCTCGTCCGTCAGATACGGCCGGGCCAGGGGTTTGCCCGCGGCGTCAAAACGCGGTGTCCGGTATGTCTTCCAATTCTCGAACCCGATATCGTTTTGCTGCAGATTGGAGCCGATGTTGTACGTCTTGTTGTGCGAGTACCCGGCCTCGAAGAGCCAGCTCTTATATTGGTGTTGGATATGGAGGCTGGTTTCCCATGAATAAGGAAGCTTCGGATTCTGATTCACCCAACTCACACCCTGGCCCAGATTGGTCAATGGTCCAAGCGCGGCGCCGGGAGGCTCCTGAATTCCGTTTCGGAATGGATTCGAAAGCGTGTCGTACGGCGTGAGCCCACTGTCGGCGCTCGAAATGAACGGAGTCGTTGCGCTGAAGCCGTTTTGACCTCCCTTGATGCCGCTCGATGCAGTAAAGAGGCCGAATCCTCCACGCACCACAGTTCTTCCGTCAATCTGATAGGCAAAACCCACGCGCGGCTGCCATTCGCGGAAATCGCCATTAGTAACAGTGCGCGGCTGCCCGCCGACGCCGGCGAAGAGTTGCGCGCCATAGACCTTGAATGAATTTGCAGGAACGAGTTGCGCGAGCTGCGGTCCGAATGGATATCGCACCGGATCGGCAAGCACCTGACTCAGAATCTGCGTGTAGGCCGCCTGTGCCGCGTCGCTTATCGGATTCAACACCGTTGGATCGAAAACGCTGGTCTGCCGATTGAAGCGCTCGATGAATGGCCGCTGATAATCCCATCGCAACCCGAGATTGATCGTCAGGCGTTTCGACGCGCGCCAGTCATTCTGAATGAAGAATCCATAATAGCGCTGCGACGAAAACCGGTTCGCATTGCGAGGGAATTCGCTCGGTTGGTTGGTGGCGCTGTTATTGGAAAGTCCGAGTAGGAACGAAGCGAAGGCGCTTCCAAAACCGGTCTCGCTTGTGTCGTACCGACGGCGCGTCCAGTCCGATGCGAATCGAAATGCGCCGCTCTGGTTACCGTAACTGGCGTTGGCCTCCTGCAGAATCCGAAACTCACCGCCATAGTGCAGGGTCATATTGCCGCGCACGTGGGTGAGACTCGCGTTCCAGTTGTGATACGTGGTGATGAGATAGTCACCGTAGCCGCCGCCTATCACATCGCTGAAGACGCCGGTGAAGCGCGGAAACGAGAGCTTCTCCATCTTCGAAACAAAGTCGGGAGAAAAGCCCAGCTTTGTTGGGTTGAAGCCCGCGCTGGCGTGCGAGCTCGGCTCTTCAAATCGAGTCAGGTTATAGCGAAGATTCAAAATCTTCCCAGGACTGATCGTCCACACATGGTCCAGGCCGATACCTTTATTAATGCGGGTCAGAAGGTTGCCTGTTGCGGCGCTTTTGAAGTAGTCCTCCTTGAACTCGTCCATGTGATTCCAACGCAGAGTCGCAAAACTTTTCTGGCTATTGCTGAACGTGTGGTCGATCCGTTGAACATACGACGCCATTTTGTTCTGGCGTGTGGCGTTGGGAACAAAATTGTTCACCGCGTTGCCGGTGTCCTGGCTGGGAGTGTTCGGCAGTGGAATGTATTCCAGAATCTTCCTCGCGATCGGATTGATGCGGTCAGGCGGAATTTTGTTGTCGGGGAAGGGCAGGCGGAAGCCGAAGGTGGGATTCGTCACTTGCTGTCCGTTCTGTATGATCGTACGGCGGGTATCGACTGTGTCCGGATCATAGATCGTGATGGGAATCCGCACGCGTTGGCCGCCGATGACCTGTGTCGTGAACGATTCGTTGAAATCACCGCTGCGTTCGAGAGCTGTGGGCAGCGAGATGGTCGTGAAGCGAGGGTCTTTGTTGCGTGTCCCTTCCCACGTCGTGAAGAAAAAAGTTTTTCCCTGTCCGTTATAAAGTCCAGGCAGCAACACCGGTCCGCCTATGGTGCCGCCATAAAGGTTGTAATGCGCGCTAGGCCGGGGCTGACCGGCTCGATTGGATTGAAACAGGTTCGCATTCATCGAAGAGTTCTGATGAAACTCGTAGAAGCTTCCGTGGTAGTCCTTGGTGCCGCTCTTCAACGAAACGCTGATCGTTCCTCCCGATTGCCGGCCGTATTGAGCATCGTACGCATTCGACATCACGCGAAATTCGGCGACGGCATCGGAAGGAGGTATGAACGCCACCCGGTCCGCGCGCTGATTGGGCATGCCGTCGAGCAAAAATTCATTGGAGCGATTATCGCGGCCCCCATTGACGCGGATTTGGGAGGCTCCGGAGTTCGACCACATGTAGACGACATTTTGATTTTGGTCCAGAGCCTGAACTCCGGGTGAAAGGGAAGCCAGCAGGTAAGAAATCCGAGACTGGCTGGGCATTTCATTGATCGTCGAAGAATCGATGACTGTACCGGATGTGGCGGATGTTGTGTCGATCAACGGTGTGTCTGCGGTGACCGTCAACGTTTCGGAAACGTCTCCGACGTGCAGCACCGCATCGATTTGCTTGCTGTCGGCTACTTGCAGAACGATGCCATTACGCTGGAATGTTCGAAAGCCCGGCAGACTGATCGTAACAGCGTAAGTACCCGGATTTAGAAATCGAATCGTCCATATTCCTAACTCGTTCGTAACGGTCTGTTGTTTGACCGCGGTTTCAACTGCTGTTACTTCCACGCCCGCACCTGGAATGAGCGCGCCTTGCTGGTCGGTGACACGACCTTCCAGCGTCGCTCTGGATTCCTGGGCATCGAGGCTCGAATGAAGAACGATACAAAGCAACGACGAAAACACGATTACGCGGAAAACGAGCTGCAAGGTTTCCTCCGGGGTGCGGTTGCCCGAATGATACATCACCGAATCGGAGTGCCTGTTCAAGATTTTTATTTCGGGCACGCGCAGAATGCCAGTGGCATGGTCCGAGTTACGCAAGTTTCTTCATGTCCACTACTCGTGCCGCAGCGCGATGACCGGCTCTACTTTCGACGCACGCCAGGCCGGGATGAAGCAGGCCAGAACCGCAGTGCAGGCGAGCGCTAAAGAAATAACTACGAAAATCACCGGATCGGTTGGGCTGGTTTGATAAAGAAAACTATGGAGGAGACGCGTCAGTGCGACGGAACCTGCGAGACCGAGGACGAGACCCACAGTCGTCAGGAGCATGCCGTGCCCGATCACCAGTCTTAGCACTCGCCCCCGCGCGGCGCCGAGCGCCATGCGCAGCCCGATCTCGCGAGTTCGTTGGCTGACCGAGTACGCCATGACGGCGTACAGACCGGTTGCTGCCATCAACAGCGCAAGGCCTCCAAAAATACCCAATAGCACCATTCCGGCTCTTGAACTTGCAATCGACTTATCGAGGATCTGCTGAAGAGGGCGCATCTCCGTGACCGGCTGCTCCGAATCGACACGTTGAATTCGTTGTTCGATAGAATGTGCTAGCGCTGTTGGATTGTTGGTTGTTTTGACGACGAAAGTCATGAACGAAGACGGCATCTGGGCGAGAGGTTCATACACTTGCGCTGGACTTGTTTTATCGAGTCCAGACTGTTTCGTGTCTCCCACGATTCCGACGATCTGTCGCCAGGTTTGGGGTCCTCGGGTCACATGAATGCGTTTGCCGATGGCATCCTCATTTGGAAAGAAACGCGACGCGAACGTTTCACTGACGATAATGACGCGTTCCGCTCCCTGACGATCCGCGCTCGTGAATAAACGTCCCCGCTTTAAAGGAATGCCCATTGTCTGCAAGTAGTCGGGAGAAACGGCGTAGTAATTGATCGACGGGATCTCGCTCGGTTTTGCAGGAGGACGGCCCTCGAACAACACGCCAAGCACGTAGTCCCCTGTGAACGGCAGTACATGCGTGGCTCCAACGAGTGTCACGCCGGGTAAGCTCGCGATCTCCTGAAGCGCGGAATCGACGAATCGCCGCTGCTGATCATTTTCCTGATACTTCAGCGCGGGAAGGTTAAGTTCTACAGTCAAAACATTTGCCGGATCGAAACCCGGATTCACGTGAGAAAGTTTGAAGAAACTGCGGATCGTCAGGCCCGCTCCAATCAGCAGCACAAGCGACAATGAAACCTCCGTCACAACCAGCGCGCTTCGAAGACGCTGCCGGCCGCGGCCGCCCGATGCGCTGCGGGTTACTTCCTTCAAACATTCATTCAGTTCAGTTCTCGATAATTGGATTGCCGGAGCCAGGCCGAACATAATTCCGGTGACAACGGACAAGCCTGCAGTAAATGCCAAAACCGCAGGCTCGATGTGAACACGCTGGCTTAACATTGGCTGGTCCAATATCGTGACAAGAAGATCCACTGCCCATCGAGCAAGAAGCAAACCGAAGGCTCCTCCGAGCAAGGCAAGGGCGACGGCTTCCCCCAGGACGTAACTCGTAATGCGAAAACGCGTGGCGCCAAGCGCGAGACGGATGGCAACATCGCGCTGACGCGAAAGCGATCGAGTGAGAAGAAGATTCGCGATATTCGCGCACGCAATCAACAATACGAAGCCGACCGCGCCCCAAAGTACGAGTAACGGCTGCCGGACTTCTCCAACCGCGTCCTCCCTGGCCGAGGTGAGACGCACGCTCCAGCCCTGATTGGAGTCCGGATAAGCGGTCTCGAGCCGGCTCGCGATTCGTTTCAAGTCCACCAATGCCTGCTCGATCGACGTGTCTGCTTTCAGGCGGCCGATCGCAGCGAGGTTGTGGCCGCCATGATTTGCACGGGCTCTCGCGTCGAATTCCATAGGCAGCCAGATGTCGATCTCAGTATCGGGGAAAACTCGCTCCGGCATTACACCAATGACAGTGCGGCTTTTTGCATTGACGTTGATGGCCCGGCCAAGGATATTCGGGTCGCCGGCAAATCGCCGGAGCCACAGCCGATGGCTGATGATGACCACCTCGGGCTTGCCGGGCTGGTCTTCTTCTTCTGTATAAAAGTGCCCCAGGGCCGGCTTCAGCCGCAGCGTGGACCATGTCGAGGCCGTCGCATGAGCGCCTGCGAGAGATTCCGGAGTCCCGCCTTCGATGAGGTTGATTCGATCGCCAGATAAAGCGGCGATGCTATCAAACGTCGTGTTTTGCTGCTGCCAGTCCAAAAAATTGCCGGATGCTACGGCGAACTTTGGAAGGTCCGGAAGTTTCGTCTCATTGATAAAAACCAACTTTTCCGGTTCGACATAACCGAGCGGCTTCAACAGCAACCCGTTCACCACACTGAAGACGGTCGTGTTCACACTCAAACCCAACGCGAGCATGAGCACAATCAGAATGTTGATACGAATATCGCCGATCAGAGCGCGTGCCAGGGTTTTCATGCGCGGCTACATTAGTCCAATCTGACTCGCGATCGCTCTCAGTCGCGAATCAGCTCTTAGGCTATCGAAGCGGGGATCGATATTTACCGATATCAACTCAAAGCAGCGCTCTTCTTGAGCTTTGATGAGACACCCGAACCCATGGTCGAGATCGCCGAGAGCAAAATGAATCATGGCGGGCTCGAATGGCGATACGTACCGCTTGCCGGCCGAATCCTCAATTTCGCGGATGATCTGTTTGGCCTTCGATGGTTTTCCACTCAAGGCAAGTACGCGACCGAGTGCGCCACGTAACATGCGGCTGTCGGGGACGAGCTGGATGCCGCGCTGGAATGCGGCGATGGCTTCGTCGAGATCCCCGAGTTGTTCCTGAACGAGGCCAAGCATCCAATACGTGCCGCTGAAGTAAGGATCGCGTTCGATCGTGCGGTCACACTGTTCGAGAGCGGCGTCGAACTCTCGGCGATAAAACAGAACACGCGCGGTGTCGCGAGAGATGATTGTGGAAATCGGATCGAGTGTCTGCGCCAGAAGCATCTCGTCGAGAGCGTCATCCAGGCGTCCAAGCTGGACAAGGCACGTGACACCGTACCAATGGTGCGCCGTGGCGGATCGCGGATCTAAAGAAATCGCGCGCTGGTATTCGTGCTCGGCTCCATGCCAGTCCCAGTCTTGAGTGGCCTTCACGTGCGCCAGAGAGGTGTGGGCTTCGGCCAGTTCATCATCCAACAAAACGGCCCAGGCCGCATTCGACGCTGCTTTCGTCCACACTTCTGCAGGGGGTAACACTCCGTAATGCGACAGCAGCGAGTAGACATCGGCCAGCCCGGAGTAAGCGGCAGCATACTGGGGGTCTTCGGAGATTGCCTTTTCGAAAAATTCCAGCGCTTTGCGAAGGCCGGCGTCCGTACGCTGGCTGCAGTGATATCTGCCCTGTAAATAAAGGTTGTATGCGGAAACGCTCGCCGGACGGCGAATCCGGCGTCCGGCATCGGAACCGATCAGATCCGTTTTGACCTTGTCCAGAACCGCTTCGGCAATCTCCTCTTGCACTGAGAACACGTTGCCTGATTTGCGATCGAATGTTTCCGACCAAAGGTATAAACCGTTTGCAGTATCCACGATTTGAACGGTGATGCGCATCTCGTCTCCGGATTTGCGAACGCTACCGCTGATGGTCGTCGCAGCCTGAGCTGCGCCCATCTCACTTCCTTTGGGCCGCGCGACAATGCGAATTTGTTGAAGTTTTGCAAGCCGGTTAATGATCTCGTCGCAGATTCCCTCACAAAAGTAAGCAATGTCCGCGTTCGGGCTGCGATCTGCGAACGGCAGAACCATCACGGTGTTGCGGCTGGCAAGCGCCGTTGCCACGGTAGGTTTGAGACTAGGCGCGCCGCGCCGATGAAAGACCGGCGCATAGCTGCCCTTAGGCAGTTCGATTCGCATCTGCTCATGCCGGCCCTCCTCCTCGTAGTAACGAGTCAACCTGGCGCGCAACCGACGCGCTTGTACACGAACGATCGGATCGGTACGCGGATCGAACGATGCTTCCCGGTCGAAAACCTCGACACCAATGGGATATTCCTTAAGGTTTTCGCCGCGGCCGGCAACAGTCTCTTCAACAACGTAACGAAGAAATCGCTTCAGCCGGTCCACCGGCGCAAATGCGCTGCTGGCCAAGATCTGTGACAGATGCTGGCGAATCGCATGTTCTGATTCGAGGGATTTGGAGGTCATGGGGTCCGGATTCTAACACTACAGAAGGCGTGACACCGTAACAACACGGTTAAACTTTGTGGAATTTGATGCTTTCTCGGTAGGATGTCGTTCCATGAGCAGAAATGGACGATCTTCCAATGGCGCCGGCCGGCTTCGATTCCTGGTTCTGCATGGTCCGAACACAAACCTGTTTGGCAGGCGTGAGACGAATATTTACGGTTTGGAAACGCTGGGGTTCATCGACAAGAGGATCCGCGCGCTCGCTTCGGAACTTGGCGTCGAAGTGATTATCCAGCAATCCAATCACGAAGGCGTCCTGGTGGATGCGTTCCAGTCGCATATCGACGACGTCGATGGCGCCATTATCAATCCCGCGGGCTACAGCTTCTCGAGTGTGGCACTCCACGATGTGATCAAGGCGGTTCCTTTTCCAACCATCGAAGTGCACTTGTCCAATCTCGATCAACGAGATGAAGTCCATCGCAATTCCATCATTACGGCCGCGGCGAAAGGCAAGGTTATGGGATTGGGTTGGCGGTCATACACCGCTGCCCTTCGTACCTTAGTGGAAATCGTTCGCGAGAACCGGCAGGCTACGGCTCCGGATACGGCCACTACTCAGCGCACGAAGTAACCCCGCGGTTACGGTTACATCGTTGAGACTTGCCGCTTCAAATCACTAGCATGCGCACAAATAAGTTGGGGGAGGATACCTATGAAGCGAAGGGCGTGGGTGGTTGCTGTCAGTTTGTGTCTAGTGATGGTGGTTCTGTTCCCCTGTCACACGAAAGCTCAAACCGTCAACGCCACTCTTGGGGGCACCGTGACGGATGCTACCGGGGCGCTACTTCCCGGTGCGACTGTGGCCGTCACCGGCATCGATACGGGCGTTGTAACCAAGACGATCACCAATGAAGCCGGAGCATACCAGTTCCCGAGTCTACAGGCCGGTAGTTATCGAGTTTCGGCAGAACTGCCCGGCTTTCAGGAATTCGTGTACCCGCGGGTTACGCTGGATGTCGCTGCGCAGTTGAGACTGAACTTCACTCTGTCCGTGTCCGGCGTCGCTACGACCGTGGACGTCGCCGTTGCGGAATCACCGCTACTGGCGACGACAGCAACTGTAGGCGGGGTGATCCGCGGTCAAGAGATTCTGGATCTACCCCTCATCGACCAAAGCGCTACCAGCCTTGCTCTGACTCAACCTCAATTCGCCGGCGGCATCGGTGGTCCAGTTAGCGTGGCTGGGGGCCAAACGTTGTCACTGCTGACAACCGTGAACGGCATCAGTGTTTCGAATACACGGCTCGACAGGGCCGGTGGTCTTCAGTCTTTCCAGTTGACGCAAAGTGTCGATTTGGTGGAAGAGGTCAAAGTGGTCAGCAGTCCCGCCGATGCGGAATCGGGCCGCGCGTTGGGCCAGGTGCAGATGATCGTCCGATCCGGGACGAATCAATTCCACGGCAGTGCTGTAGATGGACTTCGTAACACCGCTCTCAATGCCAATACCTTTTGGAACAATTTTCAAGGTCTGCCCCGCCAGGACCTGAAACGTAATCAATACGCAGCGCGGTTAGGCGGGCCGATCCGGAAGAACAAGACCTTCTTCTTCGGTCTGTATGCCGGTAATCGACAGGTCTCGTCGGCTGCCTCGACGCGCACGGTCCTGACCGAGCAGGCACGCTTGGGAAACTTCCGATTCTTTCCAGGCGCGATCAATGCCAATGCGAATGCGACCAGTAATCCTACCGTCGATCCCAGAGGAAACCCGATTCAACCGGCTACCGCTACGGGCCCGCTGCAGACGATCAGCGTTTTCGGCAGAGACTCGAACCGGCCGAATCCCGACCCAACCGGTCTCATTCAACGGTACGTCGGCATGACTCCGCTGCCGAACGACTTTACAGTCGGAGATGGTCTAAATACGGCGGGCTACACTTGGCAGATTCCTTCATTTTCCAACAGCGATCAGTACACCGGGAAGGTGGATCACTATTTCAGCCAGAACCATCATATGAACATCGTACTGACTCATCAGCACGATTCCTACACCAGCACAGCGCCGATCTACCCCGGCTCTCCTGCGGTCGGAGTGTCCCAAGTACACTCGTGGTTCGGCTCGCTGAACTTCGCATCAACGATCAGCGCGAACCTGCTCAATGAATTCAAAGCCGGTTTCCAACATCCGGATTTGGACCAGGTGAGTGGCACGCGGGCTTATCCCAAAGTGTATCCATCGAGCAATGGCACTTTGTTTACGCCCGGTTTCTCCAGCTTTACTTCTCCGATCCCGGGAAGCATTGATTCCGAATTGATTGATCCGGTCTACACAGTTGGCGACACGCTTAGTTGGACTCGCGGCCGCCATGCGTTCAAGACGGGATTCCAGGTGGATTCGATGTCGTCGAATTCATTCAACATCAACAACAACTACGTGCCCTCCGTCTCCTTGGGAGCCGGCAGCACCGCGGTTCAGGGGATTTCGAACATTCCTAATCTCGTCGCGCAGAACCAAACGTTGGCGACGAATATGCTCCTGGATCTGACGGGTTCAGTCTCTTCAATCACTCAGGGCTTTGGCGTTGCAGACGGAAGGAATCCTGGCTGGATCCCATACCCGAACCGGCGAGCCTGGCATCAACGCGACGCGAGCGCTTTCTTCAAAGACGACTTCAAGGCAGCAGCGAATCTGACTTTGAATCTCGGCTTGCGCTGGGATTACGCAGGAGTGCCTTGGGACAGTTGGGGACGTACACCCGCGCCGGTCGGTGGTTTCAGCGGTCTGTTCGGTATTTCCGGGACGGACTTCTCTAACGCGCTGTGGTCGCCGGGCGCGTCCGGCGGCTCTCTCACTCAAATGCAGACGGTGGGCCCGCATTCCGCGCATCCCGATCAGCAACTTTACAAGGACTACTACAAGGGCTTTGAGCCCGCTGTTGGGTTGAGCTGGTCCATTCCCTATTTCGGAAAAGACAAGACCGTCTTCCGCGCGGGCTACACATGGACCCGCCCGATGTCTCAAAGCTTCCTTGCCATCGATGGGTCGGTTCCTTCATTCGGCACCTCAGCCACGTTCTCTGCGGTTGCACCGACTTTTCTGAATAGCGTGAATCTACCGCTGTCGCCGACCTATACGAACCCGTTGCAGACTTGGCCGATCAACGACAAGACTCAGAACATTTCCACTTATGATCCGAATTTCAAGCCGCCCGTTGTTCAGAGTTTCAATCTGTCATTGGAAAGGGAACTCGCAGCGGGCTGGACGGTCGCGGTCCGTTATGTGGGCAACAAGACAACTCATCTCTCGGGTGGATACGATCTGAACTTCCCGAACGTGTTTGAAAATGGAATTGCCGAAGCAACGAATATTACGGCGCAGGGAGGCAATGCGGCACTGTTCGACAGGCTTCTGATGGGAGTGAACGTCCCCGGCGTCGGCGTCGTCGACGGTAAAGCCCTCACTGGTTCTCAGGCGCTTCGCGCGTACACGGGAACATTCGGCTTTCTCGCAAGCAATTCCGCGGGCAGCCTGGCTAGTTTCTTTAATACAACACAGGCGCTCCAACCGGCCGCAACGGCCACGCGGGGCGGTGTTCTGACGAATGCCGGCCTGCCGGCAAACTTTATAGTCGTGAATCCGCAGTACAACCGTGCGTCGTTCACGTGCGCCTGTCTGAATTCGTTCTACAATTCCGGAGACTTTGAAGTCCAGAAGCGCTTCTCGAAAGGCTTGAGTTTTCAAACGAGCTTCGTGTGGGCCAAGAACATGCAGCTGAACGGCACGAGCCGGAATCCACGAAACTGGAACCTGGACAGGACTCAAGGCGGTACAAGGTACAGTTATAAGGCGAGCGGAACTTACCAGATTCCTGTCGGTAGTGGTCAGAAGTTCCTCAATGCTTCGTCTGGTATTGCGGGTGTGGCGAGCAAGATCTTCGGAGGCTGGCAGACGGGCGGGATTCTGACCGTGAACTCGGGAAGTTATCTCAGCATCGCTTGTGGCGGTAATCCGATCGGAGGCGCCAACAACTGTACCTCGCTTATGGATCTGCCGAAAGATCCCGGCCACATTATCAAGAACAGCACCGGCGTGGTCTTTTACGACAGCAACGTATTAGCGCAGGTCACCGATCCTTTCTGCAACACGCTGACGACACAACAGGCTCTTCAAAGCCGCTGCACATTCAAGGCGCTCACTTACAACGGACAGATGCTTTTTGAGAATTCCCCGCAGGGGGCCTTGGGAACGATGGCGAATGTGACGAATTGGAGAGGACCTGGCCTGTTCGATCTGGATATGAACATCCTCAGACGATTTGTCATCCGCGAACGTGTCACCGGAGAATTCCGGCTGGATGGAATCGCGATCACGAACACTCCGCACTTCACGAATCCCAACCTCAATATCAATGGGCAGACGTTCGGCCGCATCTCGGCTCCATCCTCCAACGGTGCGAACTCATTTACGACGCCGGCGCCTTTCTTTGGTAACCGCGTCTTTGTAGCGAATCTCCGGATCAGTTTTTGATTAGGAGTACAGATGAGAATCGGTGTCGTGGTTCTTTTACTCGTGTTCGGCGCCGCTGTTTTGTTAGCCCAGAACAACTGGGTTTATTTCGGCCAGGATCAGGGTGCGACGAAGTACTCTACGCTCGCTCAAATCAACACGAGCAACGTGAAGAACCTCAAACGCGCCTGGACATTTCATACCGGAGACAAGTCGGGATTCTTCGAAAGCACACCGCTCGTCATCGACAGCGTGATGTACTTCTCCGCGCAGAATGGCTTCTACGCTATCGACGCCGTAACGGGGCAGCAGATCTGGAAATTCGAAGCCACTCAAACGACGCGCCGCGGCGTATCGTACTGGCAGGGCGATGCGCGGTCTCCGGCGAGGATCGTGGCGTCGACCGGGAATCGCCTTGTTGCACTCGACGCGAAGACGGGCACGCCCATCGAGGGTTTTGGCGAGAACGGCTTCGTCGAGATGGGCGCCGGCATGGCGTCTCCTCCTGCCATCTACAAAGATCTCCTCATCACGCCAAGTACGAAACCGATCATCCGTGCGTGGAACGCTCGAACGGGTACGCTTGTGTGGTCATTCAACTTGATCGCACAGCCCGGCGATCCCGGACACGAGACCTGGGAAAACGATGCGTGGAAGACGATTGGTGGAACCAACGTGTGGGGTTACCTCACCGTCGATGCTCAACAAGGTGTCGTTTATATTCCGAACTCGATTGCAGGAAGCGATTACATCGGAATTCCGCGGCCGGGTGACAACCTGTACGGAACGTCATTGGTTGCGATCGATGCCAACACAGGAAAACTAAAGTGGTATCAGCAATTCGTTCATCACGATATTTGGGACTACGATCTCGCCGCCGCTCCAACGCTCATCAATGTTGTGAAGGACGGTAAGACGGTTCCCGCTGTCGCTCAGATCACCAAGATGGGTCTGATGTTCATTTTCGATCGGATGAACGGCGCGTCTATTTTCGGAATAGAAGAGAGACCGGTTCCGCAAAGTGAAGTCCCGGGCGAGAAGTCGTCTCCAACGCAGCCATTTCCGGTGAGGCCTGCACCGTTGGCGCGAAATTCAATGAAGAAAGAAGATTTGCCCAAAGGCATCACGCCCGAACACGACGCCTACTGCAAGGCGCTTTGGGAAAAGTACAATCTGGTCGATTCGGTTCCTTACACGCCATGGGAAGAAGGGCGCAACATCGTTTTATTTCCAGGCGCCGTCGGAGGAGGGAACTGGAACGGCGTTTCCTTCAACCCGCGGCTCGGCATGATCTTCACGAACGTGATGAACGCGGGCCAATGGGGACACGTCGAGAAGGTCGATCCCAACCAGACTCGCGGAGGAGGCCGTGGTGGACGCAGTCGTGGCGGAGCGCCGCCCGAGGGTGACGGCGCGAATGCCGATCCGTATCGCAAAGTGACGCCGGAGGGCGGCAGGTTCTGGGATCCGAAAACGAAGTATTCCTGTAATGCGCCGCCGTGGGGAGAACTCGTCGCCGTGAACGTCAACACCGGCGATATCGCGTGGCATGTACCGCTTGGCATTTTCGAGGAGCTCGAAGCGAAGGGGATCAAAACCGGAACACCGAGCCTGGGTGGCAGTATCACAACCGCCGGCGACCTTGTCTTCATCGGCGCAACAATTGATGGGCGGTTTCGCGCTTTCGATGCGCGCAATGGAAAAGAATTGTGGTCTGAGAAGCTGGACGCGCCTGCTCACTCCATACCGTCAACGTACATGGGCCGCGATGGAAAACAATACGTGGTAATCTCGGCCGGCGGTGGTGGGTTCTTGCAGAGTCCGACATCCGATACCGTAGTTGCATTCACTTTGCCGTAATTACTGTAAGGGCGGTCTATCACCGCCCAAGAAGGTCCTCTATGAAGAGACTCATTGTCTTAGTTGCATTGTTATTCGTCATGTATGGCTTCCAGCGCGGCGGAGGAGGCCGAGGCGGCGCACCACGGCAGCGAAAGGTATTGCTCGCGTGGGCGGACACACGCAACGGGCAGGCGCAGCATGATTTCACATCGCACGCGCTCGCGATCGTCGAGCGCCTCGGCTACGAATCCGGACTCTGGGATACCTACATTCGCACGGATTCAAATATCGTGGCCAACACTGCCTTCAAAACCGATGGCACGCCAGCGAGCGGTGGCCCGAGCTTGAGTAACGTCGATGGGATCTTCTTTCTCGGCCACCGGGAAATCGACATCAACGCCAAGCAGAAGGAAGAGCTTCTTGCATTCGTCCGCAACGGTCATGGTTTCGTCGCGGCTCATACAGGGCTCACCGCCTTTGAGTCGTGGGCCGAATTCGGAGAAATGCTCGGCGGACAATATGACGGACATCTCTACACGGGTCCGGCTCGTGTCATTAACGAGCAGCCGGGTTTTGCGGCAGTCAAGCACTTCGGAGCGGAGTTCGATTACAACGACGAGTTCTACAAGGCGAAAACATTCTCGCGCGACAAAATCGATGTCTTGCTTCGTTTCAATCCTGCAAGCGCACCAGGCGCCAGTGATGTTGCGAAGGATGGCGACTACCCACTGGCATGGGTCAAGAAATACGGCCAGGGCCGCGTATTTTACGGATCGTTCTCACATGCGACCGAGTTGTGGGACAGGCGGGATATCCAACTCATGTACCTCGAGGCGATCAAGTGGTCGTTGGGGCTGACTCAAGCCGAACCCGCTCCTCACGCACTACGCACCAGCCGCGCAGGCAAGCCATAGATCAGAACGACTGCGTCTTCAGGAAATCGAGTAAGTGCCGGTTGAACTCGTCGGTTTTTTCCAGCATCAGGAAATGGCCTGTTCCGGGAATCTCGACGTACTGC
>JACXTT010006268.1_pt1 | contig 17017 bp, 15 predicted proteins | sample 9270951 | NCBI WGS metagenome assembly JACXTT01 (sample SAMN15532306, study PRJNA645909) | rock metagenome | isolation source: weathered quartz diorite | place: Puerto Rico | collected 2017-06-21 | reverse complement strand
CGCAGTCCTCGCCGTCTTCGATCAGCTCCAGGAAAACGCGCGCCGCTTCGCGCTGCTCGCCGACTCCTATCCGTTCCGCTATCGGCTGGAACGAATAGTCCGCACCGTGAGCCAGCGCGGCGACACCGTACGTCCGAGCGTCGACACCATCCGCCTCGACAGTAAAGAGAATCACCCATACACGGTCGGCCGAGTCGTCGAACCGGGATACGGGCCGTGGATCAACAGCGATCTGCTGGTACGCACCACCGAGCTTCAAGAGTTCTCGAACCAGGAATTCGTCGCGAATCACTGCTTCCGACTGGCGGGACGCGACACGATCGGCGGGCAAACGTTCGTGCGCATCGACTTCGAGCCGGCGACTCGGCTCGGCTGGGCGGACATGTCGGGCTCCGCATACCTCGATTCCATCACCTACGAGCTGCGCTACACCGCCACCGCCCTCACGCATCCCGAGCGCTCACCCCTGACCAACGTGCTCACCATGACGGCCCGAACACGGTTTCGTCACCTGGCGCCAGGGGTGGCGGTCTCGCTCGAAGACTCCCTCATCGCTATTACGACGTACCGCTTTAACCGCTCGGTCCAGGTCGAAACGCAGCGGTTGGTCGACATTCAGTTCACGCGCCGCTCGCCAAACGCGCAGTAGATCGCGGCGCCGCAGCCGAGCCACTTGCGCGGCGGGCGGTCATGGGGGGATATGGGGCCTCTCAGGAGGCCACCCATGGCTCTGCCGCTCCTTCTCGCGCTGCTTCAAGCCACTCCCACGCCCGCGCGTCCCGCATCCGCGCCGGCGCCGAACCAGGCACCCGCCGGATCAGTCGCCGCCTGGACGCTTCATTTTCCCGGCGACCTCAAATGGCAGCAGATCACGCCCGCCGGCGCGCTCCTCGTCTCGACCGACGGCGCGCTGGCCGGCGTCGACATCGAGCGCGGCCAGATCGCATGGCAGAAGCCCGAGCTGGGCGGTCTCCCGCTCGACAGCGTGCGCATGATTGAAGGATCGTTGCTGATGGAGGCGGCGAAGCCAGGCCTCTCGTTGATCTTCGATCCCGTCACCGGCACCGTGTTGTTCGACTCGCGGCGTCTCAGCCTGACGAAAGTCGTGACGCGTCGCGTGCTGCCGCAAACCGGCACGCTCCTGGTGCACGGGCAGCGCGCGTCGGGTCCGCCGCTCGTCGCGCTCTACGATCTTGCGACCGGCACGCAGCGCTGGGTGAGCGAGTCGCTGTTCCAGCAGACCGAACCGAAGCGCGGCGGGCTCGGCGGCCTGATGCAGGGTCTTGTGCGCGTCGCCTCTACTGGAACCAGACTCGAAGTGCTGCAGGCAGGTCCGGAAGTCATCGTTGTCTACACGCTGATGGGACTGCGCGCGCTCGATTCGAAGACCGGCGCGATCCGGTGGACCGCGCCGCTGCAGATGGCGCGGGCGAACACGCTGCCCCACGTCCTGCGGCTCTATCCGTCGCTCGCCACGCCGGATCGGATTTACGTGAGCTACGATGACCGGCTGATGGCGTATCGGCTGGCCGACGGGCAGCCGCTGTGGCCGAAGCCGGCGAACATCGACGGCTGGATTCGCGACATCGTGCAGCATCCCGCCGGCATCATCATGCTTCCCGAAGGGCCCCTGCCCGATCAGGCGACGGGCAACGTGCACATCATCAACGGCGTCGTGCAGACCGGCCTCAACATCGCGCGCTACGAGGACGGCACGTTGATCGCCCCCAAGCCGCTGCGCATGCGCGGCACCGTCAAGGACGCCATGATCACCGGCGACGCCGTGGTGCTCGCCGTCGACGCCAACTCGAAAACGTTCGTCAACGTGCTGAACGTCGCGGCCGCCACGCTGCGTTTGAAGGACGACGTCAAGATCAAGGGCCAGCTGGATTACGCGGATCTGATTCCGACCGGGCTCCTGTACATCTCGCGCTCGGACCAGTCGACCAACGGTGAAGTCAACGTGATCGACCTCTCGACCGGCGAGCTGAAATACAAGGACGCGATAGAGGGCGGCAAGTCGTCGCTGGTGCTGCACGCCATCGAGGGCAACACGCTCTACGTGTATGCCAACAAGGATCATCACCTCTACGCCGTAAACCGGCAGGACGGGTCGTTCAAACCGCTCGGCGGAGAGATCAAGCTCCAAGGCGACGAGGATCCGACTGCGCTCGAGGTGCGCAGCGGCGGGCTGGTCCTGACCTCGGCGCAGAACATGGTTATCATCGGCCGCGACGGCGCGATCAAGCAGCAGGTCTATTACCCGGCCCCGCGCCTGTCAGGCCTGCTGCGCGCGTTGTATCGCATCAACTCAATTCGCGCTGGGCTCTACGGGGCGGCGGCGTCGTCCTACGGTGACGCGTTCGCGCAGATGTCCCGCCAGGCGACCGACACGACCGCCAAGCGCGTCACGAATCAGCTGGCCACGGCCTACAGTCAGGGCAGCGCGCAGCTGACGGGCTACTCAACGCAGGCCGCGGCGATGGCGTCGAAGCGCTTCAAGGCGTCGCTCGCGACGCCCGGCGCGGTGTTCATGCTGACGCCGTCCCCGGATGGCAACGGCAACGTGCTGCTGCAGATCGACAAGGACAACGCACAGCCGCGGTCGCGCGTCGACCTCGGCAAGGAGCGCGAGCCGGTCTATGCGGTGGACGATCTGGCGGGGATGCTGTTCCTGCGAACTGCGCCAGGGACGCTGGCGGGATACAAGCTCTGAAGCGTTTGCTGACGGCAGAGGGCTGACGGCTGATGGCAAAAGGGCTCGCCTGCAAAGGCGGGCCTTTTTGTGGTAAACTGGGGGCCATGCCAACACGGGTGGAAGGCCGCCGCGGCGGCGCCGTCGGCGCCAAAATCGAGTACCGGGACGGCCACTGGATCGTCCCCGACCATCCCATCATCCCGTTCATCGAAGGCGACGGCACCGGACCCGATATCTGGCGCGCGTCGGCCAAAGTCTTCGACGCCGCGGTGGCCAGGACCACCAGCGGGACGCGCAGCGTCGTCTGGCGCGAAGTCCTGGCCGGTGAGAAATCATTCAATCAGACGGGCAGCTGGCTGCCCGAGGACACCCTCGGTGTGATTCGCGAGCATCGCATCGCGATCAAGGGCCCGCTCACGACGCCGGTCGGCGGCGGCATCCGCTCCCTCAACGTCGCTTTGCGCCAGCTGCTCGATCTGTACGCCTGCATCCGCCCCGTCCGGTACATCGCCGGCGTGCCCGCACCGGTCAAGGAGCCCGCGAAACTCGACGTGATCATTTTCCGAGAGAACATCGAGGACGTCTACGCGGGGATCGAGTACAAGGCCGAGAGTGCCGAGGCCGACGCGGTCATCGAATTCCTCCAGCGCCGCTTCGGCGCGAAGATACGCGAGCAGAGCGCCATCGGGATCAAACCGATGTCGAGATTCGGCTCGCAGCGCCTCATCGTGAAAGCGATTCAATACGCCATCAAGCGCAAACGGCCATCCGTGACGCTCGTTCACAAGGGCAACATCATGAAGTTCACCGAGGGCGGCTTCCGCGACTGGGGCTACGAAGTCGCACAAGAGCGCTTCGGTGAGCAGACGGTCACTGAGGCGGAGCGCGGCAAGCGCACAGAGGACGCCGCCAAAGTCGTGATCAAGGACCGCATCGCGGACGCAATGTTTCAGCAGCTCGTGCTGCGGCCCGACGAGTACTCGGTGATCGCGGCACCCAACCTCAACGGCGATTACCTGTCTGATGCGGCGGCGGCGCAGGTCGGCGGCCTCGGGCTCGCGCCGGGCGGCAACGTCGGCGACGGCTACGCGGTGTACGAGGCGACGCACGGCACCGCGCCGAAGTACGCCGGCCAGGACAAGGTCAATCCGAGCAGCGTGATTCTCTCTGGCGTGATGATGTTCGAGGAGATGGGCTGGGACGCGGTGGCGCGCGCCATCGTGCGCGGGCTGGAGGGAGCCATCGCATCGAAGCATGTCACCTACGACTTGGCACGTCAGATGCCCGGCGCCACCGAGGTCTCGACCTCCGCATTTGCCGACGCCATCATCGAGCACCTGTCATGAAGACTCTCGTCGCGACCCAGCCGCTTGCCGGCGTAGAAACGCCGCTCCTCGCGCTGATCGTCGCCCAGGGGGGTGGATCGGCGACCGCCCTCGATCCGGGGGTCGAGCGTGCGGTCGCCGCGGGGGACTACAAAGGAAAGAAGGACGAGAGCCTGCTCGTCTATGGCAGCGGCAAAGCGCAGCGCATCCTGCTCGTGGGAATCGGCAAGACGAGCGAGATCACGCGGAGCGCGACCCGCCGCGCCGCGGCCATCGCCGCCAAACGCGCCCGCGGTGTGGGGACCAAGACGTTCTCCCTGGCCGTCACGAAAGAGGCACGCGGCGGTCTCGGCGCCGCTGAGCTGGCACAGGTGCTCATCGAGGGGGCGGCGCAGGGCGCGTGGCAGTTCACCGAGCTCAAGAAGCAGCCCGAGGATCCCAAGCCAGAGCTCGAGTCCCTCGAGCTCGTCGTCGACGCGGGAGACAAGGACGCCGCGGAGGCAGGGCGCCGCATCGGCGATGCCATCGCGGCCGGGTATCTCTTCACGCGCAATCTTCAGATGCTGCCGGGAAACGTTTGCACCCCCAGCTACCTCGGCGAGCAGGCTCAGAAGCTCGCGGCGGCGCACGGATTCAAGGCGACGGTCCTCGACAAAGCGCAGATAAAGAAGGAAGGGATGGGCGCGCTTCTCGCCGTGGCGCAGGGCAGCGCAGAAGAGCCCCGGTTCATCGTGCTCGAATACCAGGGTGGCACTGGCGCCCCGATCGCCCTGATCGGCAAAGGCGTGACGTTCGATTCCGGCGGTATCTCGATCAAGCCGGCGGCGAATATGGAGGATATGAAGTTCGACAAATCGGGCGCCACGGCGGTGCTCGGTGTGTTCGAAGTCCTCGGACGTCTCAAACCCAAGATCAATGTCGTCGGACTGATTCCGGCGACCGAAAACCTGCCCTCCGGCACGGCGATCAAGCCCGGCGACGTCGTGAGGAGCCACCTCGGCAAGACGATCGAGATCATCAATACCGACGCGGAGGGACGCCTGATTCTGTGTGACGCCCTCTCGTACGTCCGGCGCTTCAAGCCGGTCGCCGCGATCGATGCCGCGACGCTGACCGGGGCCGTCGTGATCGCGCTTGGCCACCATGCCATCGGTATGCTCGGCAACGATGAGCCGCTCCTCGCGGAGGTGCGCGACGCGGGCGAGCGCGCGGGTGAGCGCTGTTGGCCGCTGCCGCTGTGGGAAGACTACCGGGAGCTGCTCAAGTCCGATGTGGCCGACGTCAAGAACTCGGGCGGGCGCGCCGCCGGTGTGATCGCGGGCGCCTGGTTCCTACGCGAGTTCGTGGACGGCTTCCCGTGGGTGCACCTCGATATCGCCGGAACGGCGTATCTCGAAAGCGAGGGCGCCAGCCACGCGAAGGGACCGACGGCGATTGGCGTCCGGTTGTTGACGGAGTTCCTGCTCAAACGCGCCGGCGCTTGATTCGGGCGGGGTTGATCGCCCTCGCCTTCCTACCCTCCGCGCTGGGCGCGCAGGCCGACACGACGCGCCGCGACACGACAGGCGCACGGGACACAACCGCGGCTCGGGACACAACCGCACGCGACACGATGCCCGCGTTGCTCCCGACGTTTGGACAGGCGATCAGGCCCGGTCCGCTGCCGAAAGGCACGCGCTACACCTTCACCGCCGACTCGATTGTCCTCTCCAACGCGCGCACGTTGAGCGACCTCCTCATCCACATCCCCGGGGTCTACGTCGCGCGCGGCGGCTGGTACGGCGAGCCCGAAATCGTCCTGTACGGCGGCCGCGGTCCCGCCTCGCTCGAGCTCTACTGGGACGGCATGCCGATGCTGCCGCTGGGCCGCGACTCGGTCTATCTCGATCCGGCCAGGACCCCGCTCGGACCGATCGAGCGGGTGGACGTGATCATGCTCCCCGCCTCGCTCCAGGTGTACCTGGTCACGTCGCAACAGCGTTCGACGGCGCCGCGCACGCAGGTCGGCATTGTTTCCGGGCAACAGGACATCGCGGATTACCGCGCGGGCTACGCCACGCGGACGCGTTCCGGGTTTGGGGTGTCCCTGCTCGCCGATTGGGCGAGCATCGGGCTCGGCTCGCCCAGCATCACCACGCCGCCGTTTGGGACGAGCGACATCTGGGTCAAGGCCGACTACGTGCCGCCGGGCGGACGTGTCGGCGCCTCGTTCCAGGTCTCGAGCTCGAGCTGGCATCGTGGTGCCGCAACCGATGGCAAGGTGGACGGTTGGCGCCAGGATCGCCGCGACAGGATGCTCCGCATGTTCGTCGCGGAGCGGGATGACGGGCTCGGGTGGCGGCTGACGGCGACGCTCGGGACGAGCGGCATCAGCAATGACACGGCGGCGCGGGGCCGCACGGTATCGGGCGCGAGCATCGAGGCGAGCCAGACATGGCGCACGGCGTCCATCTCGGGAATCGCGCGGTTCGGCGCCGCGGGAGCGCCACAGCAGTTCGAGGCGCGCGCGGGATGGATACCGCTGTCGCCGATCACGCTCTCGGGCGCCGTGCGCCAATCGTTGTACCGCTTCGGACGTCAGGGCGCGCAAGCGTATGGAATGGCGGGACTCACTCTGCCTCTCGGCTTCTCGGCGCGCGCCGAGGTCAGCTGGCGGAAAGATCCGCAGGTGGCGTTCATGGCAACGAGGCTCGTCAGTCAGCAGGTCGATGTCGCGGCCTGGCTGCGCTTCGATCACCGGCGCCTGATGATCGAAGTCGGGCGCGGACGCCGGGACCCCTTTGCTCCATTGGGATTCGCGGTCGGCATCAAGCCGGTCGACTCGTTGAATCCTACGCCGCTGACCAATTTCATCGCCGCCCACGCCGCGCTGAACGTCGCGCCCGGATTCACGCTGGCCGGCTGGTACTTCGATCCAATCGCCGGCGGCGGCGATTTCGAGCCACCGCGCCACGCGCGCGTGTCGGCGACGTTCTCCTCGAAGTTCTGGCGCGTTTTCAAGAGCGGAATCTTTGCGCTGCGCGGCGAGGTCGCGATGGAATCGTGGAGCGGGTCGCCCCGCGGCGGCCTCAGCAGTTCCGGTGCGCAGCTGGGAATGACCGGATCGAGCTTCGTCGATACGAACATCGAGATGCAGCTCGCCGGTGTCACCCTCTTCTGGAGCGTGACGAACATCAACATTATGCGCTCGAGCTACGTGACCGGGCTGGGCTATCCGAAGGGCGTGCAGCAGTATGGCGCGCGATGGTTCTTCACGAACTAGCACACCCGACTACATTTAAGGCCCTGTGCCGCGCAGTATGACGGGCTTCGGCTCAGCCGAAGATCGGGTGCTCCGCGGACGGTTGCGAATTGAAATCCGCACCGTCAACCACCGCTATTTCAACCCGCAGCTGAAGCTGCCGGCGGATCTGGCTGGCGTGGAGATCGAGATGCGCGAGCGGCTGCGCCAGCTGCTCGAGCGCGGCCACGTCGCGGTCACGGCGCGCTGGGTCGAGGGACCCGGCCCCGAGCGCGAAGTCACGATAGACTTGTCGCGAGCCAAGCAAGTCGTCGCGGCGGCCCAGCAGCTCAAGAAGAAGCTGAAACTGAAGGGCAGTGTCGATCTCGCGTTCGTGGCGCGGCAGCCGGACGTCCTGACGGCGACCAACGGCGCCAGTGAGCAGCCGGTGCAGTGGCCGGATGTGCAACCCATCGTCGAGCGGGCGGCGCGCGACGTGGTCGCGATGCGGGAGCGGGAAGGGCAGTCCCTGGCGACCGAGTTGAACAGTCGGCTCGACGCGCTGGAGGCGGCGGCGCAGACGATCGAGCAGCAGGCACCGGCGCGGCTGAAGGCAGAGCACGCACGGCTCAAGCAGGCGGTGGCCGAACTGACGGCGCAAACAAGCGTGGACGAGCAGCGCCTGGCGCTCGAGATCGCCTTACTGGCCGATCGCGTGGACATCACGGAGGAGCTGGTGCGGTTCCGCTCGCACGTGGCTGCGGCCCGCGCCGCGCTGCGGTCCGATCACGCTGTGGGGAAGCAGCTCGGGTTCCTGGCGCAGGAGCTTCTGCGCGAAGTCAACACGACGGGTTCGAAAGCCAATGACGCGCGCATCACCCAGACCGTGATCGCGATGAAAGGGGAACTCGAGAAGTTCCGGGAGCAGCTGGAGAACCTGGAGTGACCCCGCGGATAGTCGTCCTGTCCGCGCCATCGGGTGGCGGCAAGACGACGATCGCGAACGCGGTGCGGGAGCAGCATCCGCAGCGGTTCGGCTTCTCGGTCTCCGCAACGACACGGAAGCCGCGTCCGGGTGAGCGCGACGGGATTGACTATCGATTCTGGACGCGACCGCAGTTCAGGGCGGCGGTCGGGGCGGGCAGGTTTCTCGAGCATGCCGAGTACGCCGGAGAGCAGTACGGGACCCTGAAGGAAGAGGTCGAGAAAGTCCTGAAATCAGGACGCCATGTTCTGTTGGACATCGATGTCGAAGGAGCGCGACAGGTACGCAAGCTGTACCCCGACGATCGAGCGATCACGATCTTTATATTGCCCAGTGATCCGAAGGTGCTCGTCGAGCGTCTCGTCCAACGGAAGAGTGAATCACCCGGAGAGATCAAGCAGCGAGTGGACCGGGCGATGTATGAACTTCGCCACGTGACAGATTTCGATCGATTCGTGAAAAACGATCGTTTGAAGGATGCTGTACACGACGTGGTAACATTGGTGGAAGAAGGCGGGGGCTTGCGAAGAACGCCATTGGATTTCAACTGGATAAACGACTACGGGCATCAACTTCAGGGATTGGCACAACGTGCCTATGATGAGCTGCACCAACAGAAAGGCTGAGCAATGCGCATCGTAACACCGGCAGAAGTCGCAGGCCAAACCCAGAACAAGTATCTGGGGGTCCTCGTGGCCGCCAAATTCGCGCGCTTCGTGAACGATTTTCCGCGCGACCGGTCTGTAGACTGGGAAGAGAAGCTCACCACGCGCGCGTTCGATGAGCTCGTCCGCGGCGGCCTCAAGTACCGCCTGGTGCGACGGCGGCGCTCACAGGAAACCTGATGCCGTTCGCCGGACCCTCCGGCCCCCCGCGGCACGTCGTGCTCGGGGTGGCGGGCGGGATCGCCTGCTATAAGAGCTGCACGCTGGCGCGCCGCCTGTCCGAGGCGGGCGCGACGGTGGATGTGATCATGACCGCCGCGGCCGCGGCGTTCGTCCGGCCGGTGACCTTCGAGGCGCTCACGGGCCGGCCGGTGCTGACGTCGCTGTGGGAGCGCGGGCACGCGCTCGCGCACATCGATCTCGCCAAACATCCTGATCTCGTGATCGTCGCGCCGGCGACCGCCAGTATTCTGGCGCGTGCCGCGATGGGCATGGCCGATGATCTGCTCACCACGCTGCTGCTCGCGCGCACGGACCGTCCCGTACTAGCGGCCCCCGCGATGAACGACGCGATGTACGCCAATCCTGCGACGACGGCGAACATCGCCACGCTGGCCAAGCGCGGGTGGCATTTCGTCGGGCCGGAAATCGGCGCCTTGGCGGAGGGACCGAGCGAGCGGCCCGGACGGATGAGCGAGCCCGAGGCGATCTTCGCGGCGGCGGAGCGCTTGCTCGGTCGCACCAACACCAGCAAGTGGTCGGGCAAACGTGTCGTCGTGACCGCCGGCCCGACGCGGGAGCATCTCGACCCGGTGCGCGTAGTCACGAATCCATCGAGCGGCCGCATGGGCTACGCGTTGGCGGAAGCCGCGCGCGAGCGCGGCGCCGACGTCGTGCTCGTCACGGGGCCCACCGAGCTCACGCCGCCCGCCGGTCTCGCCACGACGCACGTCGAGACGACGGAAGACATGCAGCGCGCACTCCAGGGACTGGTCGCCACGGCGGACGCGCTGATCATGAGCGCGGCGCCGGCCGACTACCGGCCCAAGACGCACGCCGACGCGAAGCGCCCGCGCTTGGCCGGGCCGCTGACGGTCGAGCTGGAAGCGACGCCGGACATTCTGGGCTCGCTCAAGCGACGCAAGGGAATGGTGGTCGTCGGGTTCGCGCTCGAGACGGGGAATGGATTGGCGAACGCGCGGTCCAAGATGCAGAATAAGGCGCTCGATTACGTGATCCTGAATGACGCCACTGAGCCCGGCGCCGGATTCGAGGTCACGACCAATCGCGTGACGATACTGGGACGCAACGGTACGCAAGTCGACTTGCCGTTGCTGCCCAAGCGCGATGTGGCCGAACGCATCCTCGACGTGGTGGAAGAAGCGCTTTGACTGACGCGCGGGCTCTCGCAGTCGAATACTTGAAGCAGCAGCGGTTGCTCGGCGGGGATTCTGTGATCCTGCGGGGCCGCGGGACCGATGGTCCGTCCGTACGGCCCGTCAGCCCGTCGGGGTTTCCGCCCGTCGGTATCGCATTTGATCCGCCATCCGCGGATTTGTTCGCCGCCGACCCCATCCAGCAGACGCGCAGTCTCCAGGACGTCGCCACGCTCATCGCGAGCTGTCGCAAATGCAAGCTTTGCGACGCGCGCACCAACACCGTCCCGGGCGAAGGTCCGGCGACCGCGCGGCTTGTCGTGATCGGTGAAGGACCGGGCCGGACCGAGGACGAGACCGGCCGTCCGTTCGTCGGCAGGGCGGGCGAGCTCCTCACCAAGATCCTTGAAGCCATCAAGCTGCCGCGCGATCTGGTGTTCATCTGCAACATCGTCAAATGCCGGCCACCGGAGAACCGGTTGCCGCAGTACGACGAGATCGCGGCGTGCCTGCCGTACCTCTACCGCCAGATCGAGCTGGTCAAGCCGAAGGTCATTCTCGCCATGGGTGGGACGGCCGCGCAGAGCCTGCTCAGCACCAAACAGTCGCTCGGCGCCTTACGCAATCAGGTCCACCGGTTCCGCGGCATTCCCGTGATTGTGACCTACCATCCGGCCGCACTGCTGCGCAACCCCAACTGGAAGAGACCAACCTGGGATGACGTCCGTATCGCAGCTCGCCTCCTCGACAACTGAACGAGGGGCGGGGGGAGGAGAGTATGCCGGCCGCCAGACTCCGTGGAGCAGCGAGGCGGAGCAGGCGGTCTTAGGCGCGATGTTGCTCGATCAGGACGCGGCCCTCAAGGCCGCCGAGATCCTGGACGATTCGATGTTTTACAAGGAGAGCCATCGGCTGCTGTTCCGGTCGATGCTCTCGCTGACCGAGCGCGGCGACGTCATCGATCCCGTCACGTTGCGCGACGAGCTGAGCCGGCGCGGCGACCTCGACCGGGCCGGCGGGATGGAATACATCGCCGCGCTGATCGATGTCGTCCCGACGGCCGCGAACGTCGACTACCACGCCAGGATCGTCCGCGACAAGGCGGTGCTGCGTCGCCTCGTGGAAGCGGCGACCGGGATCATCCAGGACGTCTACGAAGGCCACGGCACGGCAGGCGAGGTGCTCGACAACGCCGAGCACCGCGTGTTCCAGGTGGCGCAGTTCCGGCGGGCCGAAGAGTTCATTCGCATCAAGGAGCTCATCTGGCCGACGATGGAGCGGATCGAGCAGCTCCAGTCGGGCTCAGGCTCGGTCACCGGCGTGCCGAGCGGCTTCGCGGATCTCGACCGCCTGACCGCCGGCTTCCAGCGGGCGGATCTGGTCATTCTGGCCGCCCGTCCGTCGATGGGAAAGACGGCGCTGGCCTTGAACATCGTTCAGCACGCCGCGATCGAGCACAATACGCCCGTAGCCTTCTTCTCTATCGAAATGTCAAAAGACGCGTTGGTGCAGCGGCTGCTGTGCTCGGAGGGCCTGGTCGACGCGCAACGGTTGCGCCGTGGCCAGCTCCGTGATGACGACTATCCCAAACTGGCACGTGCCGCCGGACTGCTGGGGACTGCGCCGATCTGGATTGACGATTCCGCCTCGTTGACGCCCCTCGCGATGCGGTCGAAGGCACGCCGGTTGAAGGCGGAGCACGACATTGCCCTCGTGATCGTGGACTATCTGCAGCTGATGCAGGGGCCCGGCGACGTGGAGAATCGCCAGCAGGAGATCTCCTACATCTCTCGCTCGCTCAAGGCGCTCGCGAAAGAGCTCGATGTTCCGGTTGTCGCCATCTCTCAGCTCTCCCGCGCGCCCGAGCAGCGCGGCGGCGAGCACCGGCGGCCGCAGCTCTCCGATCTCCGTGAGTCGGGCGCGATCGAGCAGGACGCGGATGTCGTGTGCTTCATCTACCGGCAGGAGTTCTACGACGGCCCGGTCGACCCCAAGACCAACGAGAGCATCGAAGGGATCGCGGAAGTGATCGTCGGCAAGCAACGCAACGGCCCGACGGGCACGGTGAAGCTGCATTTCAAGAAAGAGTACACGCGCTTCGACAACTACACCGCGCGCGAAGCCCCGGTCGAGGCTGGACGTGCCTAAAGGCAAGTCCGTCTTCCGCTGTACCGAATGCGGTGCCGATCAGCCGAAGTGGGGCGGGCGCTGCGAGGCGTGCGGGGCCTGGAATTCGCTGGTAGAGGAACCGCTTGGACCGACGGGCCGACGGGCCGTCGGGCCGGCGGGCGTTCCAACCGGCCAATCACCAATCCGCTTGACCGATTTGAAGAGCGAGGCGATGGCGCGATGGAAGACCGGCCTCGCGGAGTTCGACTTTGTTTTAGGCGGAGGAATCGTGCCGGGTTCCGTGACGCTCGTCGGGGGCGAGCCGGGGATCGGCAAGTCCACGCTCCTGATGCAGTGCGCCGCGCGGCTCGAGACCCAGGGCGTCTCGACGCTCTACGTCTCGGGGGAGGAGTCGCCCGATCAGCTGCGGCTGCGCGCCGACCGTCTGGAAGAAGACGCCGGCGGCATTCACGTGCTCGGTGAGACGCGACTCGAGTCGATTCTCCATCACGCCGCGCAGTTGAAGTCGAGCGTCGTGCTGCTCGATTCGGTGCAGACCACGTATACCGAAGAACTCGAAGGCGCGCCCGGCAACGTCGGCCAGGTGCGCGAGTGTGCCGCCCGGTTGATGCGCTTCGCGAAGGAATCGGGACCCGCGGTGCTGCTCGTCGGCCACGTGACGAAAGGCGGCGGGATCGCCGGCCCGAAGACGCTCGAGCACATCGTGGACACCGTGCTGTACTTCGAAGGCGAAACGACGCTGGACCACCGGATCCTGCGAGCCGTGAAGAACCGGTTCGGGTCGGTGGACGAGATCGGCGTCTTCCGCATGACGGGCACCGGACTCGAGCCCGTCGCGAACCCCGCGGCCGCGTTCCTCGCCGGCCGCAGCACCGGCGCATCCGGCTCGGCGGTCACCGCGCTGATGGAGGGGACGCGCCCGATGCTCGTCGAAATCCAGGCGCTCGCGTCGAAGGCGGGATTCGGCACACCGCAGCGCGTAGCGACCGGGCTCGATCATCGCCGCCTCGCGCTGCTCCTCGCGGTGCTCGAGCGGCGCGGCGGCCTGCCGTTCGGGAATCTGGACGTCTTCGTCAACGTGACGGGAGGGGTGCGGCTGATCGAGCCCTCCACCGACCTCGCGGTGCTTGCCGCCCTCGTCTCGACGGTCCACGACCGCCCGGTGCCTGCCGACGCGCTCTTCCTAGGCGAGGTCGGCCTCGGCGGCGAGATCCGGCCCGTCGCCGGCGTCGAGCGCCGTCTCGCAGAAGCGGCACGCCAGGGCTTCCGCCGCGTGTTCCTCTCGGCGCGCTCTCGTGGGACCTCGGGCGGGGGCGACCTCGAGGTGATCGGGTTGGAGGGAATCGGTGAGCTCGCCCGTCGTCTCGCAGCCTGACATCGGAGTCGTCGTGGTGGCGGCGGGGGCGGGCGTGCGCGCCGGACCCGGTGAGCCGAAGCAGTTCCGCCCGATCCTCGGCGTACCAATGCTGCTGCGCGCGCTCCGGCCATTCACCGGCCATCCGGAAGTGCGGCAGGTCGTGGTCGCGCTGCCGCCCGGGTACGCCGAGCGTCCGCCCGACTGGCTCGGCAGGCTGCGGGGCGAGCGGCTGGAGTTCGTCCCCGGGGGCGCGCAGCGTGTCGATTCGGTCCGCGCCGGACTCGACGCGCTGCCCGCCGACGCAACCATCATTCTCGTCCACGACGCGGCCCGGCCATTCGTGACCCGCGGAACGATCGACGCGGTGATCGCGCGGGCGCGCGCGGGTGTGGGCGCCGTCGCCGCGGTCGCGACGTCCGACACGCTCAAGGAGATCGGCCAGGGTCCGATTCGCCCGACACCTCGCATTACCCGCACCGTCGATCGCGAGCGCATCTGGCGCGCGCAGACGCCGCAAGGCTTTCCCCGCCAGATGTTGCACGACGCGTACGCGCAGCTCGGTGCGACGCTCAACGGCGGCGCCCCAAACGACGACGCCGAGGTCTGCGAGCGCGCGGGATTTCCGGTCGAGTTGGTTCCCGATTCGCCGTACAACTTCAAGATCACCACCGCCGACGACTTCCGGATCGCCGAGGCTCTCGCTCGTGAGTTACGTTGACGCCGATTCCGTTTCAATCGGATTCGGAAATTTCCAAAGCGATCCCGCAGGTGGTGAAGCATTTGGAAAAGGGAGGATTGCTCGCGTATCCGACCGAAACCGTTTACGGCCTCGGCTCGCGGGCGCTCCACGCGGACGTCGCCAGGCTCGCCGCGCTCAAGGGCCGCTCGGCGGGCAAGCCATTCCTCTTATTGATCAGCGACCGCGGAATGGCTGAGGCGCACGGCCTGGCATTCAATGCTTCGGCCGAGGCGCTGGCGCGCGCGTTCTGGCCCGGTCCTCTCACGCTCGTGTTGCCCGGCGGCTCGGGACGGTTGCCGGACCTGCTGCGCGGGCCCGAGGGTGGCATCGCGGTGCGCTGGACTTCGCATCAAGGGATCGCCAAGCTCGTCGCGGCGCTGGGCGTGCCGTTGACCTCCACCTCGGCGAATCTCCCCGGCCAGCCGCCTGGCCCCGGTGCCGATGCGATCGCCCGCGACTTTGCGGCGGCGGTGGCGTCCGGTGAATTGCGCGTGCTCGACGGCGGCGTGCTGGGGAACCGGCCACCTTCGACGGTGGTTGACTGCACCAAGCCGCAGGCGCACCTCGTTCGCGAAGGGACGTTGAGTGTCGCTGAGCTGCGACGCGCCGTCGGCCGGCTGGCTCCATGACCCAACACGTCCTGTTCGTCTGCACGGGCAATATTTGCCGCAGCCCGCTCGCGTCATCCCTCCTCGAGCGCGCGTTGAAGGAGCGGGCACTTGAGGTCACGGTGAGCTCCGCCGGTACGGGTGCCTGGGACGGCGCGCCCGCATCTGAAGGGGCATATCTCGTCGGGCTCGAGCGCGGCCTCGATCTCTCCGGGCACCGGGCCCGACTCCTGACGCGCGAGCTGGTGGAGCACGCCGATCTGATCCTCACGATGGCGCGCCACCATCGCGCCCGAGTCGACGAGCTGGGCGGCGAAGGGAAGGTGTTCGTGCTCGGGGAATACGCCGGCAAGGGCGGCGACGAGGTCAGCGACCCGTTTGGCGGCGATCTCGGCGTGTACCGCGACACCTGCCAGGAGCTCGAGGCCCTCGCGGCCGCGGTGGCCGATCGACTCGCGGCTGAGAGCAAGCGTGGAGATCAGCGCTAAGACGCGTTTGCTCACGGTCATCGGCGACCCGGTGGCCCACTCCCTTTCCCCCGCGATGCAGAACGCCGCGTGTCGAGCGCTCGGCCTCGATGCCGTCTATGTGGCGCTGCAGGTTCCCACGGCATCGATGCCCGCGGTGCTCGCGATACAGGCCGCCATCGGCGGTGCCGGGAACGTCACCGTCCCGCACAAGGAAGCCGTCGAACGATCCGTCGCGCGGAAAACGGATGTCTGCGCCCGCGTCGGCGCGTGCAATACGTTCTGGACCGAGGATGGGCAGCTGGTCGGCGACAACACCGATGTGTTCGGCGTGGCGGCCGCGCTCGGGAAAATCGGCGCCGGTCAAAAAGGCGAGCGCTGGCTCGTGGTGGGAACCGGCGGGTCGGCGCGCGCGATCGCCGTAACGGCGGCCGACAGCGGCGCCGCGCTGTTCGTGCGCTCGCGCGCCGCCGCTCGGGCACAAGCATTCGCCGCGTGGGCGACCGGCATCGGCGTTGCAACAACCGTCGCCAGCGGGCCGATCGAGATCGACGTCGTGATCAACGCCACGCCGCTGGGGTTGGCGGGACACGATCCACTCCCGGTCGCCGTCAACCACGTCCCCGGCGTGCAACGCGCGCTGGACCTGGTGTACGCGGCGGGGGAAACCCGGTGGGTCCACGCCCTGCGCGAACGCGGAATCGAGGCCATGGACGGTCGCGAGATGCTGGTGCAACAGGGTGCGGCGGCGTTCGAGCGGTTCTTCCCCGGCACCGATGCTCCCACCGAGGTCATGCGCGCCGCCGTGCAGCGCGCGCTCCGTGCTTAGGGCCGTCGAGCAGCTTCTTCTCCCAGCGGAGTGCCTGCTCTGTCACGCCCTGCTCGGCCCGCGTGACGCCGGCAGGATCGTCTGCCCGCTGTGCCGCCAGCGGTGGCGCGCCGTGCGGCCGCCCTGGTGCGAGCGCTGCGGGCAACCCGAGCCGCATTTCGGCCCGTGCCGCCTGTGCGCCGGCTGGCCGGCGGCACTCACCTGGGTCCGATCGGCCGTTTGGCTCGATGACGGCGCGCGGGCAGCCGTGCACGGTCTCAAGTACGGCAAATTGCCGCGCATCGCCGACGACTTGGCGACCCCGATGCTGCCGCTGCGGCCTTCCACCAACGGACTGTTGGTGCTGATCCCGATTCCGCTTGCCCCAAAGCGCCTGCGGGAGCGGGGCTACAATCAGAGTCACATGCTGGCGCGCGCGCTGGCCCGACAGTGGCGGATTCCCGTGCTTGTCGATGTGCTGGTCCGCTCGCGGGAGACGCCGACGCAAACGGCGTTGACACCGGACACACGCCTAGCGAACGTCGCAGGTGCGTTTTCGTCAAAGGAACTTGGTTCGGGAAGGGTTGGGGTTCTGGTCGACCTTGTGTTCCCCCAGGGCCCCAACGTTGGCCGGGCGGG
>JACXTT010006267.1_pt1 | contig 17019 bp, 15 predicted proteins | sample 9270951 | NCBI WGS metagenome assembly JACXTT01 (sample SAMN15532306, study PRJNA645909) | rock metagenome | isolation source: weathered quartz diorite | place: Puerto Rico | collected 2017-06-21 | reverse complement strand
GAAAGTGCCTGCGAGTTGTGCCATCGCGGTTACATCGCCGATAGTTTTCAAACCGCCCGTGTAGTTCCAACCGTATCCGGCGCGAAGAACCGTCTTATCCCTGCCAAACCACGGCGGTGACCAGCTCAAACCCACCGACGGCGCAATGTTGTTCCATTCATCATTGAAAAGTTGTTTATTCGGATTTGTGGAGTTTTTGCCGACGAACTCGACGGTCGTCAGCGCCCCGCAGGAAATGCCGCAAAGTCCTTTTTCGCCTCCGACGGGTTTGCCGGCAAGACCACGCCCTTCATAGGGCACGCCAAGCCAGTCGTAATGAATGCCGAGATTCAACGTGAGAGCCGGCAGAACTTTCCAGGTGTCTCTGAAGAAACTATTGAATTCGTTTCCATGATAATCACGAAGCTTCAACTTGACCCCGTCTCCGTAGCCCTTGAATACGAGGTTCTTCGGATCGCGAATGTCGAAGCCCTGCGAGATGCTCGCAACTGAACCCGATAAGTCCGTCAGCAGGTTCCGCGCTCGCGCCTGATCCGTGGCGCTTAAATCACCAACAGCAATATTGTCGATGTTGGCGACAGGGATACCGCCGGCGCCCAAAATAGCCTGCGGCGTGAAGTTGGTGTCGTTCCACGAGTCCGAATTTCCGGCCCGGAATTCACCTCCCATCTTGAAAGCGTGTTTGCCTTTCGTCCAACTGAGCGAGTCTGCATAGGTGTAGAAAGGACTGACTGCTCCGCGAGTGCCGTTGTCTCCAGCGGTCCAATTGATGAAATTATTCGGGAACAGTGTGGTTACCGGCTGGAAAGGAATTCCATTACGAACCGGAAGCAGGGCAAAGACGTTTTTGCCTTGCTCATTCGGTTCCCCTTCACCCTCTCTGCCGACATAGAACGGCGCGCTGCCGGATAGCGACGATCGTTTGTATCCCACGCGAGCTTCGTTCACCAGATTCGCGGTCAGCGTGGAGACAAACGATCCCGTGTAGAGTCGCGGCCACCGGTTCGCCGCTCCGTTATATCCGTCGGGCCAATTCGTAATGCCCGACGCGAGCGTATTCGCCCAGTCGCGTTCATACGTGTAGACCACACTCAGCTTGTGCTTGGCATTGAACTGATGGTCGATCCGCAAGTTGAGCTGGTCGCGGTTGATGTCGTATCCATTTCCGATGTTGAGATCGAGTCCGCTCAAACGGCGTGTGAAGCGAATGCCTGCAGTGTTCAAACCGTCGCCAATCGTGTAGTCGTTCGGCAGAGGCATGCGGGAAAGGAGTACGTTTTGGATGAAGCCGGTGGAATCGTATCCCGTCCGGTTAGAATCGCGCGCAGCGCCACTGGCAGTGGTGAACACGCTGAAGGACCGCAGAGGTCCAATCGCATTGTCCGGCTGTTTAGGATTGCCGTTGAAATCGACCGTCGGCTTGTTGTCGATCGCGTTTTGGCTGTCCGCTCCGGGGAAAAATCGGTAAATACCCTGCCGGGCCTGAGCGGTCAGCACGCTCCCGACAAAGGTTTGTTTGAAGACGTCTCGTTGTTCGTCGAGAAGGACAAAGAAAAATGTCTTGTTCTTGATGATTGGTCCACCAAGACGGCCTCCGAATTGGTTCCGGTTTTCATAATCCTTCGAGACGCCATTGAAGTTGTTGAACCAGTTGCTCGCGTCGAGCGCGGAATTGCGGTTGGTCCAGAACAGGCTTCCGCGGAATTGATTGGTTCCCGATCGCGTGGCCATCTGGACCTGGCCGGAACCTCGGGAAGCCTCGGCGTCCACGGGGGCAGTGATCACACGAACTTCCTCGACCAGGTCGGGGCTCGTGTAGGTCGTGGAGAACGCTCCGAAACTGTATCGTCCGTCGGACACAACAAAACCGTCGCGTGTGACGTTGGTCTCACTGATCCGGCCGCCCGCAAAGTTACCTGACCCGGCCGTCGTAAAGCCCGGCGGCCCGGCCCCGGGAGTCGTGTAAACAAGGTCCAGAACGTTCCGCCCTCCGAGTGGAAGATCGCGCACTTTATATTCAGGCAGCACCGAGCCTACTGACGACGACGTTGTGGCGATCAGAGTGTCGGCCGCTTCCGTGACCTCTACACTTTGTGCTACGCCGATAACCTGAAGAGTAAAATTCAAACGCACCTGTTGAGAAACGCCCAGAGCGACGTTGTTGTAGGTCTGGGTTCTAAAACCGGGCAGTTCTGCATTGACGCTGTATGTCCCCGTCTGCAGGCTGGCAAATTGGTAAGCGCCGGCCTCATTGCTGAATACGCTCGTGACAATTCCTGTCGCCGAATTCGTTGCTTTGACCGTGACGCCCGGTATGAACGCTCCGCTGGCGTCGGAAACGGTTCCACCCAACGTTGCATTACTGGTTTGTGCGAAGGCCTGCAAGGACAGAACAAGGCACAGTAACGTAATCGCTGCCACCATCAGTTTTCTCACGGTCTCTTCCCTTCTTTGAATGTGGTTACCGGCGGCGATTATTCTCCTCTTTTGCGCCCGCTTACTCTAGAACTTCGACAACGAAAATCTGAGACCCTGCGGCTGCTCCCTTCAGTCATTCTCGAAATTTCTTTGACGCTGCCGACCCGTTCGATAGCATGGATGCCGTTTCGATTCCCGATAAGAGACTGGGAGGCAATCGTGCGATTTCGTCTCGTGGCTATTGCGGCTTTGATGCTCTTACCGGTGCTCTCGCACCCGTCTTTCGGCCAGAATGCCGCGCGTGGAAATGCGCGCGGGAATGCACCCGCAGCGCCGACACCGCGCTGGCCGGACGGCACAGTGAACTGGGGAGCCCCTATCGGCGAAAAGGGCGGCCTGTGGAATGTTGCGGGAGGGACTTTCGCGATCGGTGTTCCGGCGCCTGGAGCCCCGCCAACGCGCGAACAAGATCAATTTCCGGGAAAGCCCAAGCTGGACGAGGTTCCTTTCCAACCGTGGGCGCGGGCCATCTATGATTATCGCCAGACCAACCAGCTTGAACCCTACACGCGGTGCAAGCCGTCCGGAGGCTTTCGGCAGGTCGCAACCGCGTATGGAACTCAGTTTGTACATTTCCCTGAGCTTCAGCAGTTCATCCTCTTCCAGACCGGTGGACCGCATAGCTACCGCATCATTTATATGGATGGCCGGAGTCACCCGAAGGATCTGGCGCCCAGCTATTACGGCCACAGTATCGGCCACTTCGAAGGCGACACGCTGGTTGTGGACACGGTTGGATACAACGAAAGAATGTGGGTCTCCAATCTCGAAGGGATGCCTCATACCGACAGACTTCACACGATCGAGCGATTTACGCGCACGGACTTCAACACCATTCGTTACGAAATGACGATCGATGATACCGGCGCGTACACCGCGACGTGGAAGACCGGGTGGTGGATCAGATTCAGTCCGGGAGCCGAGAGTTTTGAATTCATCTGCCAGGACAATAATAAAGCTGGTGAATTGATGGTCGGAACCATGGGAGAAGTCGACCGAAGCAGTCCCTTCGTTCCTTGAGACAATTCGGGGTCAGGCACATAGAGCTGATAAGACAAGTGCCTGACCCCCGGAAACTATTGACGGCTGATTCTGAAGTCGCCTTTTACAATCTTGCCCCCGGAGGTTTGGGTCCAAGTGCCCACCATCGCACGACCCGGTAGGCCCACGTCCCGCATCGTCCCGTCCGCGACGATCGTCGTCGAATTGCCCTTCGCATCTTTCGTGTCCGCCTCAATGTGGAGCTTGAAGGTTGGTTCTCCCGGCGGATCAGTCGGCTTGGCCGGGGGCTTTCCCGGCATTATATCCAGTCGTGCCAGCTTTATCGGAACGGCGTTGGCACCCGGGTTTACTGTACCGGTGAGATTCTTCCCGTCGTAGTCCATCACAATCACGAGACGATTTTCCGTCGCGGTCGGTCCCCAGTAACCCACCCAGGTACCCTTGGCGGGATGTCCCTCCTGGGCCAGCGCTGGTGCCGCGAGCAATAAAAAGGACAACAGGCACAAGCAGAGCAATCGCACAAACATTCGTAGGCCTCCTTATTGTCTATTGTCCTGGCAGTAGAAGGTCGGCAGATCTTCGGGGACCCATTGAAGGGTCCATCCGGCGGACCACGATCTCGCGTATGCACCCGGATCGTCGATCGTGACCTCGTATTTCAACGTGTTGAAATCGGTGCGAGTAAAGCGCTCAATCAAGTGAAGCCGCTCGGTATGCGGCAACCCGCCGTTGGTAAACCAAAACTTCTCGTTGAACGTCTTGGAGTCGACGACGAGCGTATCTCTCTCCCACGTGCCTCTCGCGTTGCCATAGTACAGAGGATTGTCCGCGTTTCCTCGGAGGTCGCCGGTTTGCGGACGGCCATCTGTATAAATGAAATGCCAAAGGTGGCTCCCGCCACCCTCAGTCAGAAAAATGCGCCCGAAGTTTTTGTCCTCGAGAAACTGAACTCCGTACGGTATCTGGAACTGACGTAGTGCGCCGGGCGGTTTGCATTCAAGAAACAACGGGTCGTCCTTCAGGAAATTGCGCTGCCGGTATTCGTAAAGATCTCTGGCCCACTTCTGAAAAGGTGCGACCTTGTCTACGTCTGTAATGTTGCGCAGCAGGCCGTACGCATTCATCTGGACATTGGCTCCGGTCTCCATCAGCACTGTCGAACTGGGCCTCCCCCAATATCCCTTTTCGCCGGGAGGGGGACCGAGGCGGGGCTTGCTATCGGGCCAGCGGGGAGTCGGACGCGAAGGCAAGTTGGGCGTTGGCAACAGTGCCGCCCTCGCCGCTGCCGACACATCCAATACTCTCTTGCTAGTCGCGGTCAGAACAACCGAATCTCCCCAGATCTGCGGGCTTCCGTTCCTGGCGATCATGCCCTGGACGGTAATCTCATCGCCGGGCTTCACTGTCCTTAAGTTCCAGCCGCTCCTTTCGAGATCCAATGTGCTTTCCAACTCCACGGCCCAGTTGGTGACGGCCTTTCCCTCCAGCACGTCCATGAGGACGTGGACGTGCGGATTTGCCCAATCGAGCTTGGTCACAACTCCCTTCAGCGTCCTCGTCTTGGCCGGATCAAATTTCCCCGTAATGTTGTGGTGTGCTAGTACAGGTGCAGCCGTCAACAGCAACCCCAATCCGACAGCCAGCCAACGCAACACAATCCGCGACATCCTGATCCCTCCTCATCCAGCGTTAAGGGTTCACAATTTTGCGGGAGTATATACTACGCCTCGTTAACGAAGGCTATCGAGGTGCTAAATTAAAGGGACAATGCGGGCAAGTGCGTTGGTTGAGCAGCCGAGATGGATTGTCAGTCCGCGCTATGACCTGACGTGGTTCTTTGGGGGAGCACTGATCAGCGTTCTTGTGCTCGGCCTCTACTTTGCCGCAGGCATTCCGATTGTTCTCTTGTGGTGGGCATGGCTGCTCGCGTTCGATGGACCACATATCGGAGCAGCATTCACGAGAACGTATTTGGATGCACAGGAATGGCGGACACGTCGAGGACTCCTGCTGGGGAGCCTCCTGTCTTTCGTGGTCGGACCGATCTTTCTGCTGTTCAATCTTGTGACGAAGTCGGACCAGCCATTCCTCTTTTACCTTGGAGCAGCAGCGCTGTACGGATATCACCATGTCGTCCGTCAGCACTATGGCTTCATGGCGCTGTACAAGGCGCGCAACCGCGATTTCGACCAATTCGACTTCCGAATCGACAAATGGTTTCTGTATGTCGGATGCTGGATCCCTTACTTCTACCTGCTGCTAACACATCCCAAGGCGCGCCGCCTGCTTCGTCTCTCGGCCGAGATACCGCGCGGTTCGATGGAAGAAACGTTAAGCAGTACTCTTCTCCTGCTTTGGATCGCAGTTTTCGTGGCATTCCTCGCACGGCAATTCACGGGACACAAAGATCGCTTTGGGCGACCCGCCGTGCCGTACGCGATTCTCGCAGTGCTGCTATATGGCATCGTTTATTTTTTCGTCGCGCGATACGAGCCGGCATACGCGCGGTCGGAGGGGCCTGATCAGGATTTCCTTCTCATCTCGATTCTGGTAACGATCTTTCATAACGTTCAGTACACAGGACTCGTGTGGTTCCACAACCGGAACCGTTACAGCTCGACCGATGCAGACTTTGGTCCCGCTACGGCGGTCAATCGATCCTGCCTGCATTATGCAGGAGCATGTTTGGCTTTTTCCGGCATCGTCTATTTTTCCTTCGCGGCATCGACCGGCGTGTTTCCCGCCTTCCAATTGTTTTTGAAAGCGAAACTCGGACCTTTCACAGCGAATCAGCTTGGTCTTTGCCTCTGGTGGGGTCTCGCGGTCAACCACTACTATCTCGATCAGAAGATCTGGCGCATTCGGGGCGATGCGCAGCTCAAGCGGAATCTTGGTCTCTAAGCCAGTCAATTGCTCCGCAGATTGCGTTGACGAAGCGGCGGCAGGCCGGCTCGTCCACAATCAATGGCGGTTCGACGCGGACGGTCAACCAATCATGAGCGCATATTTGAGTGAGGATATGCTTGCGTGTCAGGCGCTCCACGACCAATACGCCGGCTGTCTCGAATCCGGCAAGATCCGGAACTCCGAGATTTTCCCATTGCAGCCATGGATGCCGGACTGGGCGTAATGTGATTCCGCCCATCAGGCCGAGGCCATTGATTTTTTCGACAGCGGAGTTGCCGCTCAACCGATCGCGAAGCTCATCGAAAAGTTCACTGCCCTTGCGGCGTACATTTTCAAGGAATGCCGGATTCGATATCAGCTCCAGCGAACGAATGGCTGCAGCGCAACCGATAGAGGTGCCGCTGAATGACGTGTTGTGAATTTCGCATCTGCCGTAAGTCGCGAAAGCCTTGTGCCAGACGTTATCGGCAACGACCGCCGCTCCGATTGGCACGACGCCCCCTCCAAGCGATTTGGCCAAAGTGAAAATGTCGGGTTCCACTCCCGCCGACTGGAATGCAAAAACACGGCCCGTGCGTCCCATGCCGGTTTGCACCTCATCGAGAATCAACAGCGCTCCATTTCGCCTGCAAATATCCTGGACCTGGCGAAGGTACTCGATGGAAGCAATGCGCACACCAGACTCCATTTGAATCGGCTCAAGAAGGAATGCGGCAATATCGCCCGCGACCAATGCGCGGTCCAGAGCCGAAGCATTGCCGAAAGGAACTTCAATGAAATTCGGCAATGTGGCGGCGAACTCGTCGCGATATATGCCTCGGCCCATGCACGCCAGGGCGCCTAGCGTTGTGCCGTGCCAGGCACCGTCGGCGTAGGCGATGCGAGGACGCCCGGTTGCTGCAATCGCCGTCTTGATCGCGGCCTCATTGGCCTCCGAGCCGCTGCTGCAGAAAAAACAGACTCCGAACTTCGGTCCCGCCGCTTCGACCAAGGCCTTTGCGAGCCGGCCGGCATGCGGGTTCAAATTCTCGGGAAGAATGAATGGCGCGGAGCGGTCCAGTTCTTCACGAACGGCGGCCAGAACTTCCGGCGGGTTGTGCCCCAGGTTGAACACTCCGAATCCGGAGCACCAGTCTTCATAGGCTCGTCCGTCGTTTGTTTCAAGTTTGCATCCAGCAGCGCGCACGAACCGCAGGCCACGACCGGAGAGTTGGAGGAACTTGCCCAGCGCAGGATTGACGTGCCGGACGTAGTTTTCAAAATCGTCAATCGGCATGCCAATCGCAGCGGAGGATTCCTTCACAAACCGTCTTTCCCATGGGGTTTTCCCGATACTGCTGGAAGAATTCAGAGTGAAAAACCTCAAACAACCGATCCGGATGCGGCTCCCGGTAGATATTGCATTCCGGAACAGAGTCCCGAACGCGAATACAAGGCGCCACCTGTCCTGTGACCGCATCCACATAGATGGTCGAGCCATGCTTCGCGCGGCAACCCACGTGAGACTCGATTCCATCGATCTCGATCAACGGCATCTCGACTTGGGCATCCAGTTCGGAAAAACGCCGAACGTATTCGGCGCGCTCGATCGCGTTGAACATCATGTCTTGATATCGAAGGTCTCCAAACGTCAGGAACATCGAAAGGTATCCCACCTTGCAACCAAGCGAAGCCATGTGGGCCACAAACGCCGGATCGATCACCTCGTCGATATTCTGTTTGAAAACCGTGGTGCAATAGCCGAAGAGCAAGCCCGCCGCTTGCATCCGCTGGAATGAATCGATGAGCGCCGCATACACGCCTGGCCCGCGCCGCCAATCATTGATCTGCTTCAGGCCATCGATGCTGAGGATGAGCATGACGTTTGGCAGGCCCTTCAACGTAGAGATATCGTCATCGGAGATACTCGTCCCATTTGTGAAGACCGTGAAAAACAGTTGCGGGTGTCTCTTCGTCACTTCGAATAGTAGTTGCTTGTGACGCGCATCGTAGAACGGCTCCCCTTTTCCGATCACGAGAATGTGGTAGACGTTCATTTGTCCAAGTTGACGGATGACCTCGTCAAATTGCGCGACGGTCGGAAGCGATTCGCCGTGCTCCTTCATGGAATAACAGCCGCGGCATTTGAGATTGCATTGACCAAACGGCGAAACCATGGCATCCAGCGGATAGTGACCCTGCAGACCGGAGCGTTGGTTCTTGATCGATTGCACGGTTCGTAGAAACGAATTGTACAGCGCGACGTGGATCCACGTTTTCAGGACACCACGACAGACGTGGGGATCCAGATTGCCGATGCCCCGCAAAAACCAATCGAACTTCGCGGGCGTCGACGGCTTTTTCAGAATTCCCCGCAGGAACCGGGACTCAAAATCGTCCTCAGCATCCGAACAACAGGAATTACAGAATGAAGCGAACAGAGTCCGAAAGTCGACATTCGCGCGCCGGCAATACGAGAGAACCATTCGAGCAAATGCCGCCGTCATGAAGTCAGCAGCGCGGCTTCGGAGAAGACGCCGGCACCCTTCATGTAAGCGGGGATGCCTCGCCAGCAAATTGACGATCGACCCTGTCGAACAAGATGACTCTTTAGCTGTTAGTGGAGTTGTCACGGCGTTTCCGGCTCGATCTCCGAGCAATCGCAATCCAAACCCAAATACTAAAAAGAATCCCGAGCGCTCCCCCAGGATAAAGAAGCTCCTCCCGCCCTGACATGAGCAACAGCAAACAGAGGATAACGGCAAGGGGAATAAGCGACAGCAAAGCTACAATAAACCCCGCTAAGAGTCCGCTTACGCTCGCTTCGGGATAGATCCGACGTATGATGAAAGAGCCGAGCGCAAGGATCGCGATCGGAATAAGCCAGATCATCTGTCGATGTCCCGGCATGATTCGACGAATTTCGTCGAAGGGTGAAATTCGGTCCATGCAAACCAGTACGTCTGCACGATCGGAATGGAAGACCGCTCGATAAGGTCTCGCTGATCCTTCGAGCAGGCAACCGCATCTCCATTTTTCAAAGTCATTCCCGCCACACGCTGTTTCCTTGGAACGCGATCACTCTCAGCCGTCGGTTCCTGCAGGAGAAAAGGTTCGGACGGAAAATAACTCATCACGGGGCACGTGTCGTTGGGTGCGACACGATCGTAGGAATTCCCTGCGGGTTTGAGAACCCGGCCGGAGGGATGTTTATTCATCCAATCTCCGATCTTGAGCCGCTCGACCGATAGGTGCTCCAGTTGGCAATCTTTCAACGGCCCGCCAATCGAGCGCCCGGTGAATTGTTGCCAATCGGATTGTGTTTCGAGATCACGCATGACCAGATTGTTGCGGGCAAGGCGCGCCGGCGTGAATGTGAGAGTTTTCTTTGCGCCGCATGTCGCGCGGTAAGCCATCACCACATCCGAAACGTGGCAGTACGCGATGGTGACGTGTTCGCCGCCAATCACATCGTTCAGAACGAGATAGTTCGCGAGCCTCTTAAGGGGAATGGCTCGGGCGTCTCCATTGATTTCGATAGCCACGACCTCAGTGTCCGGTGCATACATATTGGCTTCTGAAATGGGTACGTAGGCCGGGTCGTTCATCTCGTCGTATTCAGCGCCAATGAACAGCCGGTCTGCGCCGAAACGGATCATGGCTTTGACAATGCTCACGCGCACGGGAAGCCACAGGCTCACAAGAGTGATTGCAATCCATGTGAGCAGCACCGTCTTGCCAAATGTGCGCCAGAATCCATTTCGGGGCGTTGAAAGAAAGGTGCTCATGAAAAATCCGTCCTGTAGAATACGCTGGAAAAGCTTGCGCACAAATCCAATCGTGATACCTTTTCGCCGGAGCGAAACTCGATGCCTGACCTGACGCTCGGTCCTCCCCCTCGGAAAGCAACGAAGCAAGTCTATTACTCAATGACGAAGAGCCTCTGCGGTTCGTGCAAGAGCGCAGTGGATGCCAAGATCGTCATCCGTGATGACGCCGTCTACTTCGACAAATTTTGTCCGGAACACGGACACGAGCAGTGTCTGGTCAGTTCTTCCGCGGAATGGTATCTGGATTGTCTGACTTTCCTTGCACCCCACCGGCCTCCCAAGCGAGTGATGAAGCAGGTCGAACAAGGTTGTCCGTTCGACTGCGGGGCATGTCCACAACATCAACAAAAGGTCTATCTGCCGGTCGTTCCCATTACCTCAGCCTGCAACCTCGACTGTCCTATCTGTTACACGATCAACAAGAATGAACACGCGCACATGTTGTCGAAGGAAGACTTTCAAAAGATCCTCCAACATCTTGCGGAAGATCATGACGAGCTGGACATCATCAATTTCACAGGCGGAGAACCCACTCTCCATCCGCAGCTTCTCGGCTTCCTCGAGATGTGCCGCGATGCCGGCATCCGCCGGCTCACCATTTCTACGAACGGTCTGAAGCTGCAGGACGAATCGTACGTTCGGAAGCTGGCGGCGCTTGATGCACGGATCGTTCTTTCGCTGGACACGTTCGATCCTGCCATCGACAAGATCATGCTTGGCGCGAATACCGTCGCGACAAAACTTCATGTGCTGGATCTTCTGGAAAAGCACGGCGTCGCGACGACAATCCTGCCCGCCGTGGCGATGGGGTTGAACGATGCGGACGTGCCAAAGTTGTTTCAGTTGGTCCTCGATCGTCCGAATATTCGCTCGCTCGAAATGCACACGATGACCTTCACCGGCCAAGGCGGAGTTGGGTTCAAACGAAGCGCTCGAATCACAATTCCTGATCTTCACAAGCGCTTGGAAGAAAGTTCCGGCGGGCGCATCACCTGGCGTGATTTCGTGCCGTCGCCGCTCGCCCATCCGCACTGTTACTCGATCTGTTATGTGCTTCTTATCGAGGGCGGGTATGTCCCGCTCGCGCGATTATTGTCACGGCAGAAGCTATATGAGCTCCTGAATGACTCTCTGTATATCGAGCCGCGCGAAAAACTGGAGCAGGTCTTTCGCGACATGATCGACGATCTGTGGACCAATCCGAATCGGATTCCGGAAAGCGAAAAGGTGTTGAAAGCGCTCAAATCACTTCTACGCGAAATGTTTCCTCCCGGGAAACCCTTGTCGATTTCAGAACGCCAGAAAATATCCGAGCGCAAGGTCAAGGCAATCTACATCCATTCGCACATGGATGAGGAAAACTTTGACGTGTCTCGAATCATGAAGTGCTGCGTAGGCGTTCCGTCTCCCGACGGAACGAATATCCCGACGTGCTCCTACAACGTTCTTTACCGCGAGAAAGACATGCGGTTCGCCGATCCGAAGATGCTGGAACGTATGGCTGCTGCGAAAACCGAAGGAGGCTCCAATGGAACTGCCGATCATTGATCAACAATTCATCGAAACGCCCGGGGCCCGAGCCAGCGAAATCTTTCATTCGTTCTCAAAAGGCATTTGTCCCAAATGCCGCGAACTGGTCGACGGCGTTCGCATTCTTCGCGATGGAAAGGTTTACCTGCGAAAGTCGTGTCCGCGCCATGGCATGTCGGAGTCTTTGATATCGGGCGATTCGGATTGGTTCTTGAAGTCCCTCACTTACATCACGAAAGGCTCGGTGCCGCTGAAGCATTCGACGCAGGTCGAAGAAGGTTGTCCGAAGGACTGCGGTCTTTGCCCGGATCACGAACAACACAGTTGCCTTCCGATTATCGAGATTACGAACCACTGCAACCTCGAGTGCCCCATCTGTATCGTCCAGAACAAAAACAATTACACGATGAGCCGCGAAGAATTTATACGCATCATCGATGGACTCATCGAAAAGGAAGGAACACTCGACACTGTCAACATCTCAGGCGGAGAACCCACCGTTCATCCCCAGTTCCTCGAGTTTTGCGACCTTGCGCGCCGGCCTGAAATCGCGCGCGTGTCGGTTTCGACAAATGGGCTTCGCATCGCGACGGACCTCGAATTTTGCCGCGAACTCGCGCGGCGTCGCGTTTATGTGAACCTGCAGCTCGACGCAATGCGGAATCCAGAACTGAGAATCCTGCGTGGCGGCGGAGATCATGCGGTTGCAAAACAGAGGGCCCTGGATAATCTCGAAAAGGCCGGGGTTCCGACCACCATCGTCTCGACCGTTGCGAAAGGGGCGAACGATCACGAGATCGGCGGCGTGATCCGGCTGTTGTTCGAACGCGACTTCATCCTTTCTTTGATGTTTCAACCTGCGGCCTACACGGGTTACGGTGGAGCCCATTTCGGCCCGCATGATCCGCTGAATGTGATCACCATCCCGGACATCGTTCGTTCGGCGGAGGAACAGACCGGAGGGATGCTCCGGAAGAGCGACTTCCTGCCTCTTCCGTGTTCACATCCGGGATGCTTCGGCCTGACGTATTTGCTCAAGACCGACGATGGCTTCATTCCATTCCCGCGGTTCATCGACCTGGACCATTACCTTCAAATATTGGCCAATCGTGGAACCATCCGGCCCGATGCCGGCTTTGAGCATGCGCTGAAGCGCGCGATCGATGAACTTTGGTCGAGCGCAGGCCAAATTCCCGACAGCGATCGAATTCTGAAGACTCTCAAGAAAGCGCTGCGTTTGATGTATCCGGAAGATCGAGTGCTTGCGCTTGAGGACCGCCTCAGGCTCGGCGAAAACATGGTCAAGACGATTTTCATTCACGCATTCATGGATGAGCACACCTTCGAGGTGGACCGCATCAAGAAATGCTGCACGCATTATGCGATGCCGGACGGACGCCTCATGCCGGGATGCGCTTACAACATGTTCTATCGCCACCGCGACGCTCGCTTCGCGGGTCCGATTGGTCAAACGGAAATTTGGGGCAAGAACGGGTGAAAAGGGATCCTATTCTCGACGAGACGCTCGAGGCCTTAGAAATGCCTCAGGAAGGTCTGATGAAATGGATCCGCCGATCGAATGAGTGTTATTGCCTGAGCCATGGCGGCCGGAAGTACTACGCCGAACTGATGGATCTTTACGACGAAATTCTATCGACCGACGAACTAGCAAGGCGCGGTCTATGAAACTGTGAACGAATTGGAAGGGAGTTACTCCCCCCTTATCCAAGGGGGGAGTAACTCCCTCATGATTCATTACACCTTCTACGACCGCGTACAGTCGCAGCAAGCAAAGGAGGCGGAGCATTCTTCCTAACGGTCACCTGACCGTCATCGATATGGCGGTCCGCGTCGTGAATCATCCGCTCGCGGTGCGCTACCGCAAATCGATTATCCTGGGCGCTCTTCGTGAAGATGTCTGGTACATCCCAGTGATCGGATCGACATGGGAACATTTCTCCCTTTCGCATTTCTACAAACCGCCGCTGCCGGGAGGTTTCATTCCGTTCGTCACGATCGGAGCGCGGCATGAAGTGAACCGCTTCTTTGGCCGCGCACTCCGCGAATACCGTGCCGGACGCGTGGCTTCAGCCTTCGTGCAATTTGGGCGTGGTAATCACATATTGGCGGATATGCTTTGCCCGGTTCATTCCCAGCGCGTCTTCCATCAACACGATCCGTTCGAGTGGCATGTTGAAACGCACATGGAAGAGCTGAGGCGGCTTCCGGTTCCTGCCATCCAGGATGGAGACCGCCCATCGGACCTGGTCGAAGGGCTCGCGCGATTTGCGGGACAGTTCCCGGTGGATGCTCGACTGGCGGCGGAACACGCTCGCCAACTGGTTCCGATGGGGGCCGCTTACACCGCCGCTCATCTACGCATGTTTTTCAAAGCGGTGGAGAAGACGTGATTCTCAAAGACAAACGCGCGCTGATTACCGGAGGCTCCCGCGGATTAGGCGCCGCGATAGCGCAGACTTTTGCAATTGAAGGCGCGAAGGTTGCCTTCACGTATGCGCGCGACGAGGAAGGGGCGGCGGCAACGGCCGCGACGATCCGTGAGTCCGGCGGCGATGTGCACGCGTTCAAGGTCTCCGTGATCGATGGTGTGGCGACCGAAGCTATGATCAATGAGCTGGATAAAGCCTGGGGCGGCATCGATATTCTCGTAAGCAACGCGGGCATCAGCCAAAATCTGCCGCTCGCACTCATGGAAGAAGAAGACTGGGATCACGTTCTCGACACCAACGTGAAGGGCGCTTTCCTGACTTCGCGTGCCGTACTGCGCGGAATGATTCGACGGCGATCCGGTGTCGTTCTCACGATCGGATCTCTTGCAGGAGAACGAATGATCGATGCTCCCGTTCATTACTGCGCCAGCAAGGCTGCCGTTCGCGGCCTGACTGAAGCCCTGGCGAAAGAAGTTGCGCGATATCAAATTCGAGTTCTTTGTCTGGCACCCGGACTTCTGGAAGACGGCGTGGGCCGGAATCTTCCGGAACACCGGCTGGCTGATTATCTCAAGCATTGTTCGCTCGGTCGCGTGGGCCGATTCGAAGAAGTCGCACAGTTGGCCGCGTTTCTGGTGTCCGATGCCAACAGCTACATGAGCGGCGAAACGGTCGTCGCCGATGGCGGGGTGTGAGGAATGAAACCCGCGCGTTGTCTCGTTTTCGGAGGATCGGGCGCGCTGGGCCGAGTCGTGTGTGAAGTGCTCACAGCACAGAATGCTCGTGTGGTCTTCACATACCATGCCGGCGAAGCTATTGCCCGGAAGCTCGCCGCGAATCTGCCGGGCAGCGCCGCTCTGCACGTCGATCTTGCAAGTGTGAAGGATGTCGAAAGCCGGATCGACGAAGCCGCCGGCATCCTCGACGGCATCGACGCATTCATTCAATGCGCCGGAGTGGCGATCACGATGGCTCACACCGGCGAAAAAGTACATCACCGTATGCCGGAGGTGGATGAAGCCGGTTGGGATTTGATGATGAACGTCAACGTCAAAGGCACATTTTTTGCGGTGCGGCACATCGCCGAGATCATGCGGGGCCGTGGCGGAAACATCGTGCTGACCGGCTCGGTGGACGGCGTCAAACCTGTGCCTGCCCCCGTTCACTACGGAGCGGCAAAGAGCGCGCTGGGCGGGATGGCGAAGTCGATGGCCAAGGAACTGGGCGAATACAACATTCGAGCGAACGTCATCGCGCCCGGGATCATGGAGGAAGGCATCTCGAAGTTTCTTCCGAGCGACCTGTTCGACGAGTACATCAAGCATTGCGGGTTGAAGCGCGTGGGCAGGGTTTCCGAAGTCGCGAACGTCATCACATGGTTCGCTCTCCATAACACGTATGTAACCGGCCAAAGCATCCTTGTGGACGGAGCTCTATGAAGAAACGATCCGTTCCGATGGGCATGTTGGCATTGGTGTTCTTCGCGACGCATGCGGGTATGCACGCGTACCTCGGACAATTTCAGCATGTGCTGTGGGCATGCAATGTTGCGACATTGGGTGTGGGCATCGGTCTTCTGTTGCCATCTGCAACCATCAATGCCGCCGGCGCTTTTTGGCTGACCGTTGGTCTTCCGCTTTGGCTCCTCGATCTTGTGCTTGGCCGCGACCTCCATTTTTCGACGCTGCTGCCGCATATCGGCGGATTGATTCTCGGTTACGCCGGGATCCGGCGTCTCGGCTTGCCCGATTCGACATGGTGGGTTGCACTGCTTGCGATGGCCGGACTCGTGGTCGTTTGCCGGCTGACGACGTCGCCTTCAGAGAACGTGAATCTTGCTTTCGGCCCTTACGAGGGCACTCGGCACATTGTGGCATCCCATTTGGGACAGCTCGCAATAACGCTGGCCGGCTTCACGCTGGCCTTTGCAATTCTTCAACGCCTTCTGAAACCCGGTTTTCAAGAACCATGAAGCCCGCAGTCGAACGATATGCACGGCATGTGAATCCTGCTTTGGTGCGGCTGCTGGGAGTGTTTGGATATGGTCGAGTTTTCACGCGGGCGCAGGATGTTTGGCTATGGGACGACGAAGGCCGGCAATATCTGGATTGCCTTGCCGGATTTGGAGCAGTCAATATTGGTCATAACCATCCGCGCCTTTTGAAGCGACTGCATGAATTTCTCGCAAGTGAATCCATCAATCTTCATCACATTGGACCGAATCCGTATGCCGCCGATTTAGGTGAGGCCCTCGCCACTCTTGCACCGCCACTGGAGAGGGCGTTGTTTTCCAGTAGTGGCGCGGAGGCTGTTGAGGCCGGTCTCAAACTCGCCAGAGCCGCCACGGGACGAACGGGTTTTGTGTACTGCGAAAACGCGTACCACGGCACCACGCTCGGTACCCTCTCCGTTATGGGCTCGCCGCGGCTTCGCGATCCCTTCGAGCCTCTTCTGGCAAATTGCGAGCGCATTCCGTTCGGCGACTTGAACGCGCTGGATGCAGCCGTGACAAGAAACTCGGCTGCGTTCATCGTCGAGCCGATCCAGTGTGAAGGGGGCGTGATCCTGCCACAGGCAGGGTATCTACGTGACGCGCAGGATTTGTGCCGGCGGCGTGGAGCCCTTCTGATCCTCGATGAAGTCCAGACCGGACTAGGACGAACCGGAACGATGTTCTCCTATCAGGCCGAGAGTTTCGTGCCGGACGTACTCGTGATCGCGAAATCGCTCGGCGGGTCCATTGCGGCCATAAGTGAAACGCTGACCACCAGGGAAAGCCACGGTAAAGCCGTTGGACCCCCGGCGCACCTACAACCTCCCCGCCCGGAATTCTGCGGAAACCG
>JACXTT010006266.1_pt1 | contig 17021 bp, 14 predicted proteins | sample 9270951 | NCBI WGS metagenome assembly JACXTT01 (sample SAMN15532306, study PRJNA645909) | rock metagenome | isolation source: weathered quartz diorite | place: Puerto Rico | collected 2017-06-21 | reverse complement strand
TGTTATCAACGACCCAGCTCCAAGCCGGGTCTCTAACATTGTGGATAGGTCCGCTTCGGCGGATAACCCACGTTTACAACCGGAATCAAACACCCGCTCTTTCACTTTGTTAAGCCATAGGGTCTGGCCAAAAGAACGCCTCAGCCATGAATAATCCGCCTGAACTTCCACCGGTTATCGGCCCTCGGGTCGGGATCACGTACGAACTGACGCGTTGGGATCTGTTCGCGAACTCCATGACCGTTATTCTTCGCAACCGCATCCTCCAAGTCTTCGTTATCGTTGCCTTTATTTTCAACGGGTGGGTCACGCTGGCCCCCGGCCTGCTGACTCGTCCCATTTTTTACACGGCGTTGGCTGGTATCATTTTCCTCATTGAGTTTGGGGGGTTCCTGGCCCTCTGTATGTGTGTCTTCGGATTAGCCTCTTCCTTTTTGCTAAGACAGCGCGGCCTCGTGGGGAAACACGTCCTGCGGATCACCGATCAAGGGCTTGTAGAGAGCACGGACTTCAATGAGTCGCTGCACAAATGGCCTTCAGTTTGCCGCATCCTCTCGTTATGGGGTTATTTGTATATCTACGTTAGTGACATGAACACCCACCAGGTGCCGAAGCGCTGCTTCAGCCCTCAAGAGATCGCCGACTTCGAGGCCGCGCTTCGGGCGCACGCCAAGCAGGCCAGAATTCGGTGAAGGAGGCCCACCAATGATGCCAAGGAACAGGGCCAACCAGTCGCGGCAGCCAACGCCGGGAGCCCCTCTCGGTTGCATTTCAGCGTCGTTGGCCCGGCGTGGCTGCGCTGGTCGTTCGGGGCGCCATGAGTTGCGGACGCAAAATGATCTACTTTTCTTCTTTTGCTTTGCCCCAAAGGCATTCGGAGCAAACCGGAGGAAAGAAAGCGGTTGGGTGGGTCTCCGGACCGGCGAACAACTGGGTGCAGGCGTTCAATCGAACGCGTGACCGGCGCAGCCGAGGACGTCACGGACTTTGTGCCGCACCAATTCCTTCACCATGGCTCGCGCCGGGCCGAGGATCTTCCTTGGATCGAATTCTTTAGGGTTTTCCGCGAGCGTCTTGCGCACACCGGCAGTCATGGCCAGACGCAGGTCGGTATCGATGTTGACCTTGATGCAGCCAACACGGCGGGCCACTTCAATGTCGGCTTCGGGGACCCCGGCGGCGTCGGCGCCGAGCTTGCCGCCGTATTTGTTGATTTCTTCGACCAGATCGGTCGGGACGCTCGAGGCGCCATGGAGCACGAGTGGGTAATCACCTAATCCTGCCTTCAAGAGCGACTGCTTTATCGCTTTGAGCCGATCCAGGTCGAGGTGCTGTTCGCCTTTGAATTTGTAAGCGCCGTGAGAATTGCCAATCGCGACCGCCAGTGAATCTACCCCGGAGCGTCGGACAAACGCGACCGCCTGCTCCGGGTGCGTATAGTGACCCGCGGTGGAATATCCGCCGCCGGCTTCACCTTCATCGAACTGCGCGCCGACCAGATGTCCCAATTCTCCTTCCACGACACAGTTATGCCTGTGCGCGTACTCGACCACCAGGCGGCAGAGGTCGATGTTCTTCTCGAACGGCTCATGGCTGGCATCGATCATCACGCTGGTGAACCCTTCATCAATGCATTCCTTGCACAACTCGAACGAATCGCCGTGGTCCAGGTGGATCGCTATGGGGGTTGTGGAAACGTTGACCGCGGCTTCCACGAGCTTTCTAAGGTAAACCGGATTGGCGTAGCTGCGAGCGCCTTTGGAAATCTGGAGCATCACCGGGGCTTTTTCCTCCTCGCACGCTTCCACGATGGCCTGGACCAATTCCATATTGTTCACGTTGAACGCGCCGATGGCGTATTTGCCCTTGAGGGCTTTGGCGAACAAATCCCGGGTATGAGTCAGCGACATATCACCCGATTGGCTTGGTGGCCGCGGCCTATCGCGGTTTCGGTGGCTGCGGCTTGCGGATCTCGGCGTCGAATGTCCCGGCTACGACGCTTTTTTCGTCATCAGGCAGGGAGAGGAAAATCTTGCCGGGCATGCGGGCATTGGCCGCCACCCCGAAGATCATTTTCAGGGCATAGCCGCTGTTGAAATATCGGCTCCGGCTCCGATCCTGGTCATCTTTCCAACGCAAGATGACTTGTGGCAACGGTGGCATCCGATCCGGGCCGACTTCCAGGGTTTTGCCACTCAACTCTTCGCCTTGCCGAGCGAAGAGCAGAACGGTGATCCCAAGATCGGCCGGCCCGCTTCGGCCTTGCCGCAACGTCAAGTGCCCGCCGGTCAGCGTTGCGCGCTCACAAGAGAAACCACTGCCGTGCAGGCAGCCCGCCGCCGGCCTCTCCGGTATGCCTGCATCCGCTAAGCTCAATGTCCAGGAGACATTGGTCGGGATCGGATAGGTCGTTCGAGGAACTCTGGCTTGAGTTTTTGGTTGCGGGTGCGTTGACGTCTGCCGTCGCACCAGTTTCACCAGGCGGTCTCGATTGAAGTACAAAGCGGCGCACGCCGCCATCACAAAAGCCGCCGAAACCGCAAAGGCAATCGGTGACATGCGCCGGGCCGGGATCGGGATTGCGTCCTGCCAAAGCGCATCCCCCTGAACCGGGCGCGGCTTGCCGACCTGGGCCGCAGTGACAATGAGTTTCGAATCAGGCGAAGCCGGCGCTTGCGGTGTAATGATTCTTTGGAAACAGGTCGGGCAATCCAGTTGCGTGCCGCTCGTGCTGGAGTCAGCCGTTATGTGTTGCCCGCAGACGGGGCACGCAAACTTGAACTCGCTCATGATCGCGCGCTTAACCATTCCATACCTCAACCGGCCGGACAATGATATTTTTTTGGTGCGGAGTTAGTGGGAGCGCGGCTGTGGCGAAGCCCAACCGCAGCGCCGTGCGATTCGAGAATCCCGCATGAATCAAGTCGTAATTCGTTCGTGCGTGCTGCGGCTGGGCTTCGCCACAGCCGCGCTGCCCCGCACCGACTGCTAATCCCAGCAGATGAAAGTCTTGACATTCGGTGCCGGGTGCTTACCATCACGGTCGGTCACCGAAGCTCATGCGCCCGATCATGCTATTGATCCATGACCATGTTGGCTATCAGCGTCCAACATTCTGGCCGATTTAAGCGTTTTTTTGCCGTGAACGGAACAGCGGTCAAGCTCCGGTTTCTTATAGTTGTAGTCGCTCTCGTTTCAGTTGCCAACCTGGCGTGGTCCGCCGCACAGGACCGACCCACCCTCGAGGTCACGCGCTCCGGCACAAACGTGCTGCTTACATGGCATACCAATGGATTCGTCATCCAGACCACGGACGCACTTACGCCAACCGCTCTCTGGACAAATGCGAATCTCGCGCTCGTGACCAACGGTAACGATTATACAGCCACGGTCACGCCCGTGAGCAACCAAAAGTTTTTTCGCCTGGCAATGAGCCCACCGCGTCCACCTGATGGATTGGTGCTGAGTGCGGAAGAAGACGCCTTTTACCTGAACTGGAACATTGTTCCAACGGCGTGCTGGTATAATCTGTATCTCGCCGCCGCCCCTGGAGTAAACCGCACCAATTATTTGTCCTTGCCTCAGGGGCAAACGATCGCCGGGATCGTGCCGCCGTATTTCGTGAAAGGCTTGACCAACGGAACTCGATATTATGCCGTAGTCACGGCCGTAAACGGCGCAGGAGAAAGCGCTGAATCGATGACAGCGACCAATGTGTTTGGCCCGAACGCAAGTGTCAGCGGTTCATTTTACATCAACGTTGCTTCCGGCGGCAGCAACACCAATACTCTTTTTCTACCAGGTGTTTTTGCATGGCTAGTCAATCTGACCAATGGAGCTGCCACTTCTGCAGTCCAGACCGATTCCGATGGCCAGTACCGGATTCCCGAGCAACCTGCGGGCGTGTACCGTCTTTGTTACCAATGGACAAATACCTTCGCTGCCTGCGGTGGTTGCAGCACGCAGTTCGTTACGATCAGTAATCAACCTGTCAACCTTCTGCCTGAAGCGATTGGTTCTTTTTGTCCGGTTAACGCCGGTCAGCTCACGCTCGGAGACGATCGGCTGTTTCAGGAAACCGACCCGTTCCTGGGCCTGGACATCCAGGCCACAGCAAAAATCATCGGTCCAGGAATAACCAATAATGCATTCCTCAATAACGCGGGGCAATTTGTTTTCCTGGGCAGCTTGTTTGGGCAATTCCAATTGATTGCGGATTGCGAAGCGGCCCACGCCGAAAAAACGGTCTCGTTACCCTCCTCAAATTTCTTGAGCATCACGCTCTCCAATGCTGCGCCTGTCATAAATGCGGCCCATGCTCTTGATCCCATCACCGGTCGGCAAACCCGGCGTGCTCAGCCGGGAGGAACCGTTCAATTGGTCATTGAAGCAACCGACCCGGATGGAGACGCGCTGAACTATCATTGGTTTCCGGGTTCAGACACCGACAATTTTGTCTCTTACAATTCGCCCACCGTTTTATGGCCCCTGCCCAACGGTTACGGTCTGCACACAATGTATTTCACCGTGCGCGACAACAAGGGCGGCGTTGCTGTTGGCAAACTCGTCGTTTCCACAGATCCCTACCTGCTTTTTACGGGGGTTGTCACAGACAACGGCTCGCCTCTGGCGACTAATCCAACCGTGTCGATCAATGGCCAGAGCGCCTTATGCGATACCAACGGCTATTTCGCATTGCGCATGCCAACGAACAACTCGCGTTACGTTGTTGCTATTAATGAGCCTGGCTATGAAACCTATGGCAAAATCTTTTCAGATGAGTTATCTCAAGCTCGATATTCCCTTTTCCGCGTTTATGAGCAGATAATCGATTCAACCGCGTCCAGCACCATCACCGATCCGGTTGGTGGCGGTGTTCTTTCGATAGCGCCAAATGCATTCGCGACCGGCTCCGGCGCGTCCTACTCCGGCAGTGTCATCATCGGGATTTCCACCGTGGATCCTCTCAATCCGGCCGCCCGCCTGCCCGGCCTGCCGTTATCAGTGAGTGCGGGCACCAACTACTCGCTTCTTTGTTACGGCGGAGTCTTCGTCGCGGCGCGCGATCCGGCTGGTAATTCCCTAATTATTCGCACCTCGGCAACAGCACAGGTGACGATGCCTTTGGGCCAGTTCCGTCCCGTGGCAAGAGTGCCGATCCCGATTTGGGTTTGGGACCCGAGCACAGGTTACTATGTCTTGCTCGCGGGCTATGCCACCTTCACTGATAACAATCATGTAACTTACCTTCTTCGAAGCACAGGCATGACGGTGTGCGCCGACGCGATTGCGCAGGCGGCCAACGCCGCGCCAACCGAATGCATCACGCTCGAGATCGATCGCTCGATCAACTTGCCCGTCGATGTCACGATCTTCCGGCCATCGACCGAAGTGAGAACGATTACCGAACGCTTCACCATCATAAACAATCTGCCCACCAATCAACCGATCACCTTCAAAATCTTTGAAGTAAACGGAGTCGCCCTGACCAACGCCTGCATCGTAAGCAACACCGTCACGACCGGGCCGGGCAATCCCGGCGCGGCGCAGGGATCAAATTGTCTTCCTGTGAAGCTCTTCATGCCCGGTGTGCCAGAACCGACAAAGATTCTGGCGTTTAAAGTCGGGCCAGGCGATCCGACCTATGCTGCCAAATACTATGATGCCATCGATCCAGACCATACCAAAACCACTTTCGCAGATTGGAAAAAGGCCAACCACTTCGACGAAGGCGGCGTGGTCGAAGCGATCTATTTTAACAACGGTGATCTTGGATTTGGCCGCTGGATGGGAATGAAAATCGCCACCAACGGCGACGTCGCTTATTACGTCTCCAATTACGAGACGCCCGACAAAGCGATCGACGCTCGCGCGACCAATCAGTTATTCGGGCTCGGCGCGACAGTTTGCATGGAATATTCTGCAAATCCAAGGGACACAAACGGCCCACCCAATCCCTACACAAAGTTTTATGTTTACAACGCGAGCAATTTTCGCTCGAGCGGCGTCGAGCTCGACAAACGCGGCGAGAAATTTGTGCCCCACCTTTGCATTGTGTGCCACGGAGGAGACCGAAAAGCGGTGGCCAATATCAACAATATCGGCAAGGGGGACTTCAAAGCCAAGTTTCTACCCTTCGATCTGGAATCCTTTCACTACTCCGCACAGGCAGCTTTTACCCAGACCAATCAGGCGGCCTCTTTCAAGCAACTTAACGCGGCCGTTTTGGATACCGGTCCCACGCCTTCGATCAAAGAATTGCTGCAGGGTTGGTACGGCGGCCCCGGTCTGCTTGGCGACTTCAACAAGGATTTCGTGCCGCCAGGCTATAGCGGCAATCCGTCTCAAATCGAGCTCTACAGCAAAGTTTTCAAAGAGTCCTGTCGCTCCTGTCATTCGGCGAGGAATAATAACCAACCGTCCCTCGCGAGCTTTGACGATTTGACCGGATATTCAGTCGGTGAGCTCGTTTGCGACACCGGTGCTATGCCCAACGCCTTGCGCACTTTCAACATTTTTTGGGCCAGCCGCTGCTCCTCAAACAACCAGCCTTGCATTCTCAAGACCGCTCTAGGTCTCACGCAGACCAATTGCGCGACATGCCCGTGAGCTTCAGACCGAGATCTGGCCCAGGCCTGCCATTGGCCCGCTAATTTTTTTGGTGTTCCGCCGGCCTCCGCGGGGTACATTTCGTCCCGGTTATCAAGCATGAAGAAGTTTTCTCCCCTCTCGCGCAGCGGACGATTTGCCGCCGGACCTGCGGCGGAGGTGGCCCAATTCACGCAGTCGCTTTCGTTCGACTGGCGGCTTTGGCGTCAGGACATCCGCGGTTCGCGCGCACACGCCGCGATGCTCCGCAAAATCGGAGTGCTGAATGCGGCCGAGCTGCGGGCCATCCACCGAGGGCTGGACGCGATCGCGCGAGAAATCGCCGCGGGCAACTTTCGCTGGCGGCCGGACCTGGAAGATGTCCACATGAACATCGAGGCGGAACTGACGCGCCGTGTGCCGGCGGGCGCGAAGTTGCACACCGGCCGCTCGCGCAACGACCAGGTGGCGCTGGACCTGCGTTTGTGGCAGCTCGACGAAACCGCTGCCCTCCTGGAGGAGATTAGCGCACTGCAGCACGTTTTGGTGGAATTGGCCGAGCGTGAACAGGATATCCTGATTCCGGGATACACGCATTTGCAGCGGGCGCAGCCGGTTTTGCTGGCGCATCACCTTTTGGCGTACGTCGAAATGCTGGCCCGGGACTGTGAGCGACTGGAGCAATGCCGCGAACGGACGAGTGTGTGCCCGCTGGGCAGCGGCGCACTGGCCGGCTCGACGCTGCCGTTGGACCGCGAGTTCGCCGCCAAATCTCTCGGGCTGGTGGACTCTCGCGGCCGTCCGAAGGTGACGCAAAATTCGATGGACGCTGTCAGCGATCGAGATTTTGTGATTGAGTTCTGCGCGGATGCCGCGCTGGTAGCGGTGCATTTGTCGCGGTTGGCCGAAGACCTGGTGCTGTGGGCCTCCAGCGAATTCAACTTCGTCCGCATCGGCGACGCCTATACTACGGGTTCATCCATGATGCCGCAGAAGCGGAACCCCGACGTGGCGGAATTGGCTCGGGGGAAAGCCGGCCGCGCGATCGGCAACCTGGTCGCGTTGCTCACGCTGCTGAAGGGATTGCCGATGACGTACAATCGCGATTTGCAGGAAGACAAGGAGCGCTTGTTCGACACGGCTGATCATGTCCGCGCCACCGTGCGCCTGTGCGCGGCTATGTTGCGCCAGACAAAAGTCAATCGCCAGCGCTGCGTCGCGGCCGCGAAAGACCCGGGGCTTCTGGCGACCGATTTAGCGGAGTACCTCGTGCGCAAGGGTGTGCCGTTTCGCAAGGCGCATTATGCCGTGGGCGCGCTCGTGGCCCTGGCCGAACGACAGAACAAATCCGTGGATCAACTATCGTTCAGAGAACTGCAATCCATTGACAAAAAGTTCTCCCCCGACGCGCTCAAGCTTTTCGATGTGAAACAGGCGCTTGCCCGGCGGAATTTCACCGGCGCTCCAGGAGCAAAAGCGGTCGGGAAGCAGTTGCTTCGCTGGCGCAGATCGCTGGGTTGATCATCGCTACATTCGAATCGAAACCGATGCCAAATGCGCCCAATGAATCGGTCTCAGATTTGTTAGAGGGGGTTTCGCGTTCGTTCCACCTCACGCTCCGCGTGCTGCCCGGACGCATCCGTCCGCAAATCGGCCTGGCATACCTGCTGGCGCGCACCAGCGACACGATTGCGGACACTCCGCTCGTCCCACTGGAGCAACGGCTGGAGGCGCTCCAGGCTTTCCGCCGGCGGATTCTGGGCCAGACCGACGCCGAACTGGACTTCGGCTCGTTGGCCGTTTATCACGGGTCCTCCGCCGAACGGGTCCTTCTGGAACAATGCGAATCAAGTTTGGCTTCGCTGCGAAGGCTGGCGCCCACAGATCTCAAACTCGTCCGACAGGTCCTCGACATCATCACAAGCGGACAGGAGCTCGATCTTCGCCGATTCGCCGGCGCGAACGCCGGGCACCTTGTCGCGTTGCGCACACATGACGAGTTGGACGATTATGCATATCGCGTGGCGGGATGTGTCGGCGAGTTCTGGACCCGCATGTGCCTCGCCCACTTGTTCCCCAAAGCCAGACTCCAGGACGACGAACTGCTCGCCCTGTCGGTGCGATTTGGAAAAGGCCTGCAATTGGTGAACATCTTGCGCGATCTGCCCGCGGATCTGAGGCTGGGCCGGTGTTATCTGCCGGAGGAGAAATTGGCCGAACTGGGCTTGAACCCGCCGGGCCTCCTCCAGCCAACGAGTGAACCGCGCCTGCGGCCGCTGACAAAGTTTTACCTGGCGCAGGCGAGAGAGCATTTGCTAGCAGGGTGGTCTTATACGAACGCGCTGCCACGCCGCAGCGTGCGGGTCCGACTGGCGTGCGCCTGGCCGATCTTGATCGGGCTGCAAACCCTCCAACGCCTGGGCCGAGGCAACATGCTCGAACCGCAGCCGCCGGTCAAAATCACCCGGCGCGAAGTCCGGAAATGGGTGTGGCGCTCGGTCCTTTATTATCCCTGGCCGTGGGCGTGGCGGGCGTTGGTCGAGGACGCGCGCGGCGGAGAATAGGAGGTGGCCTCCCATGATCGCGCGCGTGACACTCGAGTTGGCCCTGCGGAAGGAGTTCGATTATTTCATCCCCGCGGAGCTGGCCGAGCAGATCGACGTTGGCACACGAGTCCAGGTCCCCTTCGGCGCTCGCAAAGTCTTTGGCTGCGTAACGTCTCTCGCCGAGGAATCAGCTCATGCGAGACTGAAGCCGATTTTGAGAGTGCTCGGTGCGCAAGCGCTGGTGACACCTGGCATCCTCAAGCTGGCTCGCTGGCTCAGCGAGTATTACTGTTGCTCGCCGGCTGTCGCCTTGAAATCCGTGCTGCCCGAAGCCGTGCGCCACGAGCAGGCGGGCTGGCGCGAACGCCTTTATGCGCGTGCTTTGCCCCCGGCAGGTGAGCTTCCCAAATTGTCGAAGCGGCAAAAGGAGATCTGGCACATTGCCGAGGAACGGCGCGAGCTCCCACTGCAGGAGCTGATCGAACTGGCGGGCACGACGGCGGCAACCATCCGGCGTTTGGAAGACAAGGGCCTTCTGGCCATCTCTGCTCACATTGCCGAGCGCGACCCATACGCGCGCGAACATATCCTGCCGACGCAGCCGTTGCCGCTGAATTCGGCACAGGCGCAGTCCTTGGCGGCCATTACGGAAGCAATGGATGCCACGACCGGTACAGGGGGCAAGCAAGCAAATGGCAACGCGCCGCCCAACCGCACCTTGCTTCTCCACGGCGTCACCGGCAGCGGCAAGACCGAAGTGTATCTTCAGGCCCTGGCCCACGCGCTCGAGCAAGGCCGTGGCGGCATTGTGCTTGTGCCCGAGATTTCACTGACACCGCAAACCGTCGAGCGGTTCAAGGCCCGGTTCAGTTCTGGACGGCTCCACACGCTCGTGGCGGTGTTGCACAGCAATTTATCCGCCGGCGAGCGGCATGATGAGTGGCATAAGATTCGGCAGGGCCGCGCTCGGATCGTCATTGGCGCGCGCTCGGCGATTTTCGCGCCTGTGCAGCCACTCGGCCTGATCGTCGTGGACGAAGAGCACGAATACACCTACAAACAGGAAGAAGCGCCCCGCTACCACGCGCGCGACGTTGCCATTGTGCGCGGCCAGATGGAGGGCGCCACGGTGGTGCTCGGCTCGGCCACGCCTTCGCTCGAGAGCTTTCACAATTGCCAGCGAGGCAAATACCGATTGCTGCAGCTTCCGGAACGCGTGGACGAAAAGAGAATGCCCATCGTGCGGATCGTCGATATGCGGACGACCGTGCGAAAAGGCAAGGCCCCGCTGATCTTCTCACCGCAACTGCAGGAGGCGCTTGCGCAGCGGCTCGAGCGCCGCGAACAGGCGATTTTGTTCCTGAACCGGCGGGGCTATTCTAGCACCTTGCAATGTCCGCAGTGCGGCTACGTGGCCAATTGTCCCAATTGCAGCCTGTCGCTGACCTATCATCGCCAGGACCAGAAACTGCGCTGCCATGTCTGCGCCCATGCCGAACCGGCGCCAATGCTCTGTCCCAACTCCAAATGCCGCAACCCGGAAATCCGATACTCGGGCCTCGGCACGCAAAAAGTCGAGGACACGCTGTCCCGGCTGTTTCCGCGCGCGCGCGTCGTGCGCATGGACTCGGACGCGATGAAGCGCAAGGACGATTATCGCCGGCTCCTCGGCGATTTTCGCTCCGGGAAAATTGACATTCTGGTCGGCACCCAAATGATCGCCAAGGGCCTGCATTTCCCCAACGTCACGCTCGTGGGGATTATTTACGCCGACCTGGCACTGCATCAGCCAGACTTCCGGGCTGGAGAGCGTACCTTTCAACTGCTGACCCAAGTGGCCGGGCGCGCCGGCCGGGGAGAGGTTGAAGGCGAGGTTTTCGTTCAAGCATTCACGCCGTTCCACCCGGCCATCCAATGCGCGCGGCGACACGATTTCATCTCCTTTTACGAGCAGGAAATCGAGTTCCGGCGGCAATTGCAATATCCGCCGCTCAGCCGCATCGCGCTCCTGACCCTCAAAGGCCGCAACGAAGAGAAAGTGCAATTCTCGGCCGAGCACCTCAAGCTCGAGCTGGAGAAAAAGGTTGGCGATTTCAAGGATCTGATTCTGGCGGGGCCGGCACCGGCGCCATTGAGGCGGGCCGAAACCTACTATCGCTATCAGATCATGCTTCGCGTGCCGCGCATGAGCGAACTAAGCCGGCGGTTGGCGGAGCTGATGCAGGGCCTGAAACTGCCCGAGGATATCTCCCTTACCATAAACATCGATCCAGTGGACCTGGCTTGACTTTCGAATCGCCGCGCGCGTCGGGCCAAGGGAGGAATCGCGCGAAATCGGGCTTTTGGCTGGCACGGACCCTGCTCCCACTTTAATGGGCGCCTATGGGCGCACCAAAAACTGCAAACTAAGGAGGAAAACAAAGTGAAAAGAATCGCACAACTCGCGCTATTCGGAGCGTTACTGGCGTTGGGAATGGTTTGTTACGAGGCCCAGGCGGCCGTGGGCGTGCCAGCGCGCGTCTATCTGGCCGTCAACATTTCGCTCAACGGCGTCGTCCAGACAAACGACAACGGTGTGGCCCGGACCCGGATCGCCACGCGGGATGTCATCAGCGCGATCGGAACGGATTCGGCCAGGGTTTTTTCGCTCAAGGCCAGCTTGCTGCTGCGATTTCCTGTCGGCCTGAACGAAGGCCCGAGCTTTGTTGTCCGCGACATTGTCGGCGTGACGAATGTGGACTTCGAGGTCCCTTCCAACATCATGACCTTGCTGAGCCAAAGTGATTCAGTCGCGAACAACAAAACTAACACATTAGGAGTCGTTACTGAGAGCGACACTGCAATTCGGGAGTTCGTGTTCAATTCAAGCAAGGGGAGCTTCGATGTGGCGGGCTATACGACCATCAGCGCGAACAATCATGGCAACGGCCTGGACCTCCTGGCCGACACGGCGCCGATGACAGAGGTTGCTAAAGTAGCCGGCACCGGTTTTGATGCCGACCAAAACTATTGCGTGCTGCAAGGGACTATCTTGCTGAGTGGTCGCAAAGTGACCGAGCTTCCTTAGAACGGGTCTTGAAAATGTAGTAGTCGACGTTAGGAAGCTCTGATCAATTTGGGATTTTGGATTTTGGATTCGAGCCTCCTAACGTCGGCTCCTACATTTCGCTGCTACGCCAGGCTGGACCCTCCCGCACTGCTACGGTTGCGGCTCTTCAGGGCCAGGCAGGAACGTAAGCTTGCCCTTCCGCGGCGTCAAGCTGTCCAGCAAGGTGGACCCGGAGGAAGGCGGATGGGCGGTCGAGGCCGGCTCCTTGAGGGGACCGGAGGATAGCTCGAGGTCAAGCGCGGAGCGCAGCGCGCCTTCCACCAACTGTGCGCAGTGGATCTTCATTGGTGGCAAGGGACCGAGTTCGCCGGCCAACTCCTCTGTTTTCAGCGCCAGCGCCTCTTCGGCCGTTTTTCCGCGAATCAATTCGGTCGCCAGGCTGGCCACGGCGATGGCTGTTTCGCAGCCGAATGATTGGAACGTGGCGCGGTCGATGACCTTCTTGCCATTCTGCTCCTTGAACTTCACCCACATCCGTAACATTTCCCCGCAGTCAGAATTTCCCACCGTGCCGACGGCATCCGCGTCTTTCAATTCGCCCAGGTTCTGCGGATCGCGCATCGCCTCAGCGATTCGTTTCTGTAAATCGTCATTCATGATCAATTGAGAATTAGAATGGTGGGATGGTGGGATGGTGGAATATTGGAATGTTGGAGCGCCAGTGTGGCGGTGCCTCTATTAGGCATCGAACCGATATCTTCGGATCTGGGGGTCCACGTCGCGTGACCAGGCGTCGATGCCCCCGCGCAGGCAGCGGACGTTTTGCAACCCGTGACCCAGGAAGTATGCCGCGGCATCGAGGCCTTGGCTGCCCTGGTGATCGATAATGACCAGCGGGCGGCTATTCGAGCCGTCAGCCATGATTTCACGCATCACGTCCTGCGAAAGCAGCACCGACCCGGGGAGGTGCACCGCCTCGAATTCCTCGCGCGAGCGCACATCAACCAATCGAATTGACTTGTCGCGCTCGAGCGCCGCCGCCAGCTCGTTCGGCTCGATGAGAATTTTCGCGTCCTGCTCGTGGCTGCTTTTGATATAGTCGAGCACTTCGTGCGCGTCGAGGCCGCCATTGCGCTGGCACACCTGCTCGAGCGTTTCCTCGGTCTGAAAGCCGCAGTGGCTGCACCCGCCAATGTGATAACGCCGGAAGAGAGCCCTCTGCGCGCCGGGATATGCTTCGAGCACCTCGCGCATGGTCGCGCCGGCACTCAGACTTTGTATTGCCGCATTCATGTTCCAAAGAAGCGTTGAACCTCACCCAACACTTTCACGAACCGGTCGATTTCCTCGAACGTGTTGTAAAAGTAAAAACTTGCGCGGGCGGTGGACTCGACGCCCAGCCGGCGCATGAGCGGTTGGTTGCAATGATGACCGCCGCGCAAGGCCACACCGCCCTGGTCCGCCGCGGTGACAACGTCGTGGGCGTGGATGTCTTTCAGCAGGAAACTTACCACCCCGGCCCTGCCGATGTGTGGGCCAAATAACCGGATGCCGCCTTTGAGTTGCGATAGCCGCGCGTAGGCGTAAGCGCCGAGTTCCTGGTCGTGCTCGGCGATTTTCCGACGGCCAATTCCCTCCAGATAATCCATCGCGGCGTGCAAGCCGATAGCGCCCGAGATGTCGGGTGTGCCGGCCTCGAACCGGTGCGGCGCGTGTTTCCAGGTGCTGCGCTGAAAATCGACATTGAGGATCATTTCGCCGCCGCCCTGGTATGGCGGCAGTTTCTCCAGCAATTCCTGGCGGCCGTAGAGCACGCCGATACCGGTCGGCCCGCACATTTTGTGGCCGGAAAACGCCAGGAAATCGCAACCGATCTCCTGCACGTCCACCGGGCGATGTCCGGTGCTCTGCGCGGCGTCCACCAGGGTCGTCGCGCCCATTTTGCGCGCCCGGGAGCAGAGTTCGGCGACGGGGTTGATCGTCCCCAGCGAATTCGAGATATGCGTCATGGCAAACAGCTTGACCTCGGGCGTCAGCCACTCGTCGAGCCGGTTCAGATCCAGCAATCCAATATCGCCCGTGATTGGGAAATAGAGCAGGCGGGCACCGGTCCGTTCCGCCAGCAATTGCCATGGCACGATGTTGCTGTGGTGCTCCATCTCAGTGAGCAGGATTTTGTCGCCGGGTTTGATGTTCTGCAGGCCCCAGGTCTGCGCGACGAGGTTGATGCCCTCGGTCGTGCCACGAGTGAAGACGATCTCGTCGGCGCTGCGCGCGTTGATGAATTGGGCTGCACGCGCCCGGGCGGCTTCGAATCCAGCGGTCGCCCGATTGCTCAGCTCATGAATGCCGCGATGGACGTTCGCGTTGTCGCGCTCGTAATACCGGCGCAGGGTTTCGAGCACCACTCGCGGTTTCTGCGTGGTGGCGGCATTGTCGAAATAAATCAGCGGCTGGCCGTGGACCTTCTGATCGAGGATCGGAAAGTCAGCCCGCAGGCCGGCCCATTCCGTAGTCTTAGTCTCCTCTGTTGGCGTGGCAGTTTCGGTCGTCATTTACATCAGCCCGAGCTGCAGCTTGCCGGCTTCGCTAATCATGCTCTGGTTCCAGGGAGGATCCCAGACCAATTCAACCGAAACGTCGTCCACGCCTTCAAGGCCGAGCAGCTTGTTTTGGACGTCCTGCGCCAGGGCCGGCCCCATGCCGCAGCCGGGCGCCGTCAACGTCATTTTGACATCGGCTTTGAAACTTCCCGTGCTCAGCGGAGAAAGATGGCAATCGTAGATGAGGCCCAGGTCCACGACGTTCACGGGGATCTCCGGGTCATAACAACTGCGCAACTGGTTCCAGATCTCCTTCTCCAGCCCTTCCTGCGTGACCAGAGCGCCGGTGCTGGCGGGCTTGGCAGCGACCACTATCCCAAGAGCATCGGCATCTTTGCCCTCGATCCGGAACATATTGCCATTGACAACGACAGTGTAGCTTCCGCCAAGCGACTGAGTGATGTAGGCCTGCCCGCCTTTCTGCAAGGTCACTTTGGTGCCGACCGGGATCAGCGAGGCTTCAACGTCGCGCGTCAACGTAAGGGATTCGTTTTCGTTCATAAATCAAGACAAAATATAGCCGATGCTGCGCCGTTTGTCGCGATCAAACCTGACTTCAGAGGAGGGAGGGAGAAAGCAGAAAGCGAAAACTTGGAATGATAGAATGCCGGGATGGTGGAATGGTGGTACGCTGGAATGTTGGAAGGGATCGGGAAAAACTCAAATCGATGAAGCTTATACCCGCCGCCACTCCATTCGGGCACGGCAAGAAGTGAAAAATGCAACTATGCGGTCACAAGATGCGACGCCAGTCCGGTACAGAGCCCAAAATTCTTGCGGCGCTAGAGCATTTTAAATAAAGTTGTAGCCACAATGGGCAAACCAATTGATTGCGTCTTGGCGCGTGATGCCGGCCAGCGCTTGGCCGATCGCTGCCATCAACGAGGGCTGCGTTCGGGCTTCCAAGCCGCGGAGGGTGTTTTTGACTTTGCTCCACATCTGCTCAATGGGATTGAAGTCCGGCGAATAAGCCGGCAGGAACATGACCTGGGCCCCGGCTTGCGCAATTAAGGAGAGGCTCTCCGGGCTCTTGTGCGGGGAAAGGTTGTCCATCACGACTCGGTCGCCCGGACGCAGCGTCGGGCATAAGACTTGGCGCACGTAGGCTTCAAAGACTGGCGCATCGGTCGCTCCTTCAATGGTCATGCAGGCGGTGGAACCGTCCAGGCGCATCGCTCCAATGATCGTGGTGCTGTTCCAGTGACCATGCGGAGTGCTGCCCTGAACCCGCTCTCCGCGCAAAGCCCGGCCTCGCAGCCGGGTCATGTTGGTCTTGGCGCTGGACTCGTCCAGAAAGATCAGTCGGGCTGGGTCGAAGGACGCCTGCTGCCGCCGCCAGTTCCGGCGCGCCCGCGCAATATCCGGCCGGCCTTGTTCGGTGGCGCGGAGTGTCTTTTTTTATATGTCAGGCCCATTTTCTCCAGCACGTAGTGGATGGCCTGAACGGTACAGTCCAGGGCGGTGGCCTGCCGCAGCTGCTCCAGCGTCAGGTCTGGCTTGCGCTCCAACAATTCACGGAATCTTTGCTGGTGCCTCGGCACGATCTTGGGCCTGCGTCCGCATCGATAATAGCGGGGCCGAATATCGCCGGTGTGACGGCGCTGTTGGAGGAGCTTTTTGACCATGCCCAAAGAGACTCGGTAGCGCTGGGCGATCTCCTCACGCGTGCCCTCTTTCTGGTCGTAGGAAGTCAGGATCCGTTCGCGCAAGTCCAAGGAAATCGTTCGCATGGACGGACCTTACCACACGGCCAATTTTATGGCTACAACTTTATTTAAAATTCTCTAGCTTGAGGAAGGGTGCGACGTCCGAAAGCTGCATAATGGTGAAAGGAGCTCCGATATCTTTCCCGAGCCAAGCCGGATCCATCGGTGCTCGGGAGCTACGGCGGGACAAGCGGCGTCACAAGCCGCGAATGCTTGCGGGGTTGGAAATCCAGTTTCATGCAGGCGGGCTTTCTGGCGCTCGAGCAGAGTTCGTAGCCGAGAAGTCGCCAGCGCTAAATTTTGTGGGACGTCTCTTGCATTGGTTCACACCCTGTTGAGATCGCTGTCGCTCCGGACCTGGGCACCGCCAGCTGGTTCTCGCTTAGGGCGAGCACCCGGGCAGGAATTCAGTCCATGCTCTGGCTTGACTAGCGCCCGATTGGATCCAGAAGGCCTCACCCACCCCAGGAGCTAAAATTCCGTTATCCCAAGTGCTGCCATTGAAAGTAGTTGTCCCAGATGGTTGTTG
>JACXTT010006265.1_pt1 | contig 17025 bp, 15 predicted proteins | sample 9270951 | NCBI WGS metagenome assembly JACXTT01 (sample SAMN15532306, study PRJNA645909) | rock metagenome | isolation source: weathered quartz diorite | place: Puerto Rico | collected 2017-06-21 | reverse complement strand
TGGCGCCGACGCAGTGCAGCTCGCCGCGCGCCAGGGCCGGCTTCAGCAGGTTGGAGGCGTCCATCGCCCCCTCGCTCTTCCCGGCGCCGACGAGCGTGTGCATCTCGTCGATGAACAGCACGATGGAGCCCTCGGCGGCGGTGACCTCGTTGAGCACGGCCTTCAGCCGCTCCTCGAACTCGCCGCGGTACTTCGCGCCGGCGATCAGGCTGCCCATGTCGAGCGCCATCAGCTGCTTGTCCTTCAGGCTCTCGGGCACGTCGCCGTTGACGATGCGCAGGGCCAGGCCTTCGACGATGGCGGTCTTGCCGACGCCGGGCTCGCCGATCAGGACGGGGTTGTTCTTGGTGCGGCGCGACAGGACCTGGATGGTGCGGCGGATCTCTTCGTCGCGGCCGATCACCGGGTCGAGCTTGCCGTCGCGGGCGGCCTGGGTGAGGTCGCGGGCGTAGCGCTTCAGCGCGTCATAGCCCTCCTCGGCCGACGCGCTGTCGGCGGTCTTGCCCTTGCGGATCGCGCTGGCGGCTTCCTCCAGCGCCTTGGTCGAGGCGCCGGCGTCCTTCAGGATCTTGCCGGCGTCGCCGCCGTCCTTGCCGACGGCGATCAGCAGCCGCTCGGTGGTGACGAAGGCGTCGCCCGCGCTCTTGGCGCCCAGCTCGGCGCCGGCAAACACGCGGGCGGTCTCGGGTTTCATGTAGAGCTGGCCGGAGCCGCCCTCGACCTTCGGCAGCTTGCTGAGCGCCGCGTCGACGGCCTTGTCGGCCTCATCGGGCCGTCCGCCGGCGCTCTGGATCAGCGCGCGCGACAGCCCGTCCTTTTCCTCCAGCAGCACCTTCAGCAGATGTTCCGGTGCGAGTTGCTGGTGGCCCCTGGCGAGCGCCAGGCTCTGCGCCGACTGGATCGCCTGTTTGGCGCGGTCGGAATAGACGTCGATATTCATCAGGTCCCCTTCGGTAGGCGAAATGACGGGGCCGCCTCATCAAGCACGGCTCCGACCCTCCCGATGTAGTGTGGCAGTTACGCCACACAACCCTTTCTGGACCGTCAATTCGGCGGGTTGTTCCGCTCCACGAAGGCCATGGCGGCCTCCAGCATCTGCAGGCGCGTGGCGCCGCGCGACAGCCAGTGGTCGTCGCTCTTGAGGACCACCATCTCGACCGGCTTGCCGGCTTTGCGCAGGGCCTCGGCCATCTCCCGGCTCTGCGCGATCGGCACGACGGTGTCGTCCTCGCCGTGGACCAGCAGCACCGGCGCGCTCGCTGACGCCGCCAGGGCCGATGGCGAGTACTTGGCCAGGATCGGGTCGCCGGCGTCCTTGGCGCCCATGAAGCGGCTCCAGTAGCGCTCGACCGCCATCCCGCCGCCCTCACGCGAGAAGACCACCTGGTGGCGCAGGTCGGCGACGCCGGCCACGGACACGGCGCAGCGGTAGACGCCCTGGTCGATCGTCACGCCCGCCAGGGCCGCATAGCCGCCGTAGCTGCCGCCGACGATGCAGACCCGCTTGGGATCGATCGTCCCGGCGTTCGCGAGCCAGGTGACGCCGTCGGCGAGGTCGCTCTGCATCTTGCGGCCCCACTGGCCATAGCCGGCCTCCAGCAGCGCCGGCCCGAGGCCGCTGGAGCCGCGGTAGTTGACCTGCAGCACGGCATAGCCGCGCGAAGCCATCGCCTGGGCCCACCAGTCGAAGCCTGGGCCGTCGCGTGCGGCCGGGCCGCCGTGCGGAAACACGATCAGCGGCAACGCCTTCTCGGGCTTGCCGCGCGGCAGGGTGAGGTAGCCATGAAGCTCCATGCCGTCCGCCGCCTTGAACGCGATCGCCCGCTTGACGGCGATGTCGGCTTCCGTGAGCTCGTTGTAGAGCGAGCCGATCCAGGCGGCCGAGCGGGCCTTCAGATCGACCAGCGCGAAGGCCGGTCCCGCCTTGGCTGAATCCACCTCGACGACCAGATGCCGCCGGTCGGCCGACACGGAATAGAGCCGCACCTGGTCGCCCGGGAAGATCTTCAGGACGTCCTTCCACATCTTGTCGTCGGCCGGGTCGAAGAAGACGTAGCGCAGATCGTCGCCGTACATCGCCACCGAGCCGATCAGTTTGCCGGTCAAGGGATCATGGATCGCCCCCTGGTCCTCGGCCGCGGCTGCCGGGTCGCTGGCCGGCGAGCCGTCCACGTGGACCTCGCGCCAGGTCCAGTGATGGGTTTCGTTCTGGGTGGCGTAGATCACCGAGCCGGGGTCTCGCCCCAGGCCGACCAGGTAGGGCGAATCCAGCGGGGCGACCTGCGAGAAGGCTGTGCGCCAGCCGACCGGCGCCTTGACCCGCAGGCTCCAGCGCCCGGGGCCTGGCTCGTAGACCTGCTGGGCGACCACCTGGCCGTCGGGACCGATCACCCACCCGCGCGTCTCCTCCGAGCCGTCTTCGACCATCCTGGAGATGCCGCTGGCGGGATCGATGCGAAACACCGACAGGTGACCGTGATTGCTCTTGGCGTAGGTGACCCCTTCCACGAAGACGACATCGGAATCGCCGACCCGCCGCACCACCGGCGTGCCGAAGATCGTGTTCATCGCCATGTCGACATCGCCCATCAGGCGGTGCGCCTTGCCGGTGCCGATGTCGATGCTCTGCGCCATCATCCACTCGCGACGGCCGCCTGTCAGGAACATCGGTGCGGCGGTCGCTGAGGTGATCACCAGCAGATGCTGCTCGCCGGCCCACATGACGCCGCGCACCTTCTGCGGCCCCGGCTGGATCCTGAAGATCGCCTTGCCGGTCGACAGGTCGGTCACGCCGATGAGGCGCTCTTCGCCCTTGGTAAGCACCACCGCGAGATGGTTGCCGGACGGCGACAGGGCCACCTCCTCGATGCTGGGCAGCCTGCCGTAAGCGGCGAGGGGTGCGGCGGCGGCCGGCGACACGCCAAGCGCCACCCAGAGGCACGCGATCATCAGTGCGGCGCCACGCATCAGGTGCTCCCCCCGGAGGTCTCAACTGATGATTGCCGCCAGCGGACGCGATCGGCAAGCGCGAGGGCGCGGGCCGCGCTAGTTCAGCTCGGTCTTCTTGGGAGGTTCGGGCGGCATGGGGGCGATCGGCACCCCGTCCTCGACCAGGTCGCGGACCTCGGCGGAGGTGGCCTGGCCGTAGATGCCGCGATCCTCGGAGCGGCCCTCGTGGATGGCGCGGGCCTCGCGGGCGAAGGTGTCGCCGACGTCGTCGAAGTTGTCTTCCACGTGGCGGCGGATGCGGCCCATGGCCTCCATCATCATCTCGTGGGCGGGCGCAGGCGCATCGACGCCGCGCTTCTTCGTGCCGGCCACCGCGGGGGCCATGATCTGCTTGCGCACGGCCTTGGACGCGCAGACCGGGCACTCCACCAGGCCGCGCGCCTGCTGGTCGTCGAAGTCGCCCGAGGCGGCGAACCAGCCCTCGAATTCGTGGTCGTGCTCGCAGACCAGGGCGTAGCGGATCATGCGAGCGCCTGCGGAGCGGTGAAGCTGCGGGCATTGGCCAGCGCGGGGATCGCCTTGCGGGCCTTGGCCGCCGCAACGAGGTCGAGGTCGGCGAACAGCACGCCCGGCTCGTCGTGGTCCAGCGTGGCGACCACCTCGCCCCAGGGGGCGACGGCGATCGAGTGTCCCCAGGTGCCACGGCCGTCCTCGTGCCGCCCGCCCTGGGCCGGGGCGACGACGAAGGAGCCGGTCTCGATCGCCCGGGCGCGCATCAGCACCTCCCAGTGCGCCTCGCCGGTGGGCCGCGTGAAGGCGGCCGGGATGGTCAGCACCTCGGCGCCGGCGAGCGCCAGGGCGCGATAGAGCGCCGGGAAACGCAGGTCGTAGCAGACGGTCATGCCGAGCTTGAGCTCACCTGCCTGGGCGGTCACGGCCCGCTCGCCCGGCTCATAGGTCGCCGACTCCCGGGCGCTCTCGCCGGTGGGCAGGTCCACGTCGAACATGTGCAGCTTGTCGTAGGTGGCGGTGATTTCGCCGGCGGGGGAGATCAGCATGGAACGGTTGGCCGCCTTGCCGTCCGGGCGCATCACCAGGGCCGAGCCGAGCAACACCCAGGCGCCGGCGTCCTTGGCGGCCTGGCGCAGGCCCAGCACAACGACGTCCTCGTCCTGGCTCTTCAGGGTCGGCAGCAGCGCCTCGCGGTCCTTCTGTACGACGTTCGTGCACTCCGGCGTGGCGATGAACCGCGCGCCGCCGGCCGCGGCCTCGCGGACCATGGGCAGGACGTGGGCCAGGGCGGCGTCTTGCGTCGCGGGCGTGCGGGTCTGGATCAGGGCGATCTTCATGGCGTCAGCATATAGGGCGCTTCAGACGCCCTCGCTCAGGATCTTGAACTGACGCTCGGGATCGTCCTGGGCGACGCGCGCGCCGTCCCTGAGCGTGGCGACCGAGCCGTCCGCGCAGTATTGCAGGATGTAGGCCTTGCGCACCGAGCCGGCTTTGAGGTTCGGCCCCGTGCGGTGCGGCGAGAGCGAGGAGAAGACGATGGCGTCGCCGGCCTTCGCCGGCACGGCGACCGCGCCCGGCGCCTCTTCCAGGCACTTCAGGCCAATGCTGGTCGTCCAGTGGTCGAGCGTGCCGCCCAGATGCAGGCCCGGCGCGATCCAGGGACAGCCGTTCTGCTCGTCCACGTCCACCAGCGGCAGCCAGAAGGTCAGGTACTGCTCCGGCTCGATGAAGGTGTAGCCGTTGTCCTGGTGCCAGGGGAATTCGCGCGCCTCGCCGGTCTTCTTGTAGACCGACTGGTCCCAGTAGAGCCGCACATCGTCGCCCAGCAGGTCATGGCAGACGTCCTTGAGGACCGGATGGCCGGCGAACGCCTTCAGCACCGGCGACTTCCTCACGATGTGGGTGGTGAAGGTGATCACGTCGGCCGTGGCGATGGACACCGTCCCGCCCGCCGACCGCAGCCGCGCCTCGCCCTGCGCCTCCAGGGGATCGATCGCCTGGGTGACCGCGGCGATCTCGTCGGGCGTGAACACGCCCTCGAGCTTGAGGAAGCCTTGGGCGTTGAAGGCGTCACGCTGCTCGCGGCTCAGCCGGCGCAGGGGCGAGGCGCAGTCGCGCCAGCGGAAGCCGTGGCTGAGGGGATGTGGACGCGGGCTTGGCATGGCGGTCTCCGAGAGCGCCAACATAGCGGTCCCGCGCCGCCGTGGGGAAGGCTAGGCCGCCGCCTGCAACATCGGGTCGAGCTGGCCGGAACGTTCCAGCGCCACCAGTTCGTCGCAGCCGCCGATGTGCCGGTCGCCGATGAAGATCTGGGGGAAGGTGGCGCGGCCGCCGGCGCGCTGGATCATCTCCTGGCGCTTCTCCGGGTCGAAGCCGGCCTCGATCTCGGTGAACGCCACGCCCTTCTGTTCCAGCAGCGCAACCGCGCGGAAGCAGTAGGAGCAGTAGGGCTTGGTATAGATGGTGACGGCGGGCATGGGCTCTTAGGTCAACGCGTGTCTCAGAAGTTTCATATGGTGAGTCCTGTCATCTCTTTAAGATTGGGCCATCTCTTTAACCCGTGCGACCACTGCGACATCCACGCGCACGGCGCCGGCGGCCTTGAGCGCCCGTGCGCAGCCCTCCGCGGTGGCCCCGGTCGTCAGCACATCATCGATCAGCAGGATGCGCTTGCCTTCGACCTGGCGCGCCCGGCCGGGCGGGACCTGGAAGGCGCCGGAGACGTTGCGCTTGCGCCCCGAGCCGGACTTGCCGCCCTGGGTTTCCGTGGCCCGCCTGCGGACCAGGGCGTCGGGCAGGTAGGCGACGCCGCTCAGCTTCGACAGCGGCCGGGCGATTTCGGCGGCCTGGTTGTAGCGGCGGCTGAGCAGGCGCGAGGGGTGCAGCGGCACCGGCGCGATGGCGTCGGCCTCCTCGATCAGCTCGCGGGCGGCGCGCGACAGCCACCGCGCGAACAGCGGCGCCAGGTCCAGCCGGTCGGCGTGCTTCAGCTTCAGGATCGGCTCGCGGGACGTTTCGTCGTAGAGGCAGGCGGCGCGGGCCGCGTCGAAGGCCCGCGGCTTGGCCAGGCAGGCGGCGCAGCGCGAGCCGATGTCGTACTCGAACGGCACGCCGCAGCCATCGCAGACCGGCCCGTCGAGGAACTGGATGCGGCTCCAGGCGGCGGCCGACAGCCCGCCGGCCAGGGCCAGGCCGCCGTCGATGGCCTGCGGCGGGAAGACCAGGTCCAGCGTCCCGCGCCACAGCGCCCGGACGCGCGGGCCCGGTTTCAAAGCCGACCGGAAGAGGCCATGTTCCGCGCTGATGTCCGGCCCTCCTCGCCTCTTTGACCGCGCCCTGCACCGCAAGCGCCTGGACCGCGCCGCGAGCGGCTTCGCGGGCGCCGATTTCCTGCAGCGCCGCGCCGCCCTCGACCTGACCGAGCGCCTGGAGGCGATCATGCGGGACTTCCCGCGGGCCGTCGACCTCTCCGCGCGCTCCGGCGCGTTTCGCGAGGCCTTGGCGGAGAGCGAGGCGGCCGCCCGCGTGGGTCTGCTGGTGGAAGCCGACCTGTCGGGCGCCATGCTGGCAGGCCGCGATGGGCCCCGCGTGGCGCTGGACGAGGAGCGCCTGCCCTTTGCGCGCGAAAGCCTCGACCTGGTGGTCTCGACGCTGGGCCTACACTGGACCAACGACGTGGTCGGCGCCCTGATCCAGATCCGCCATGCGCTCAAGCCCGACGGTCTGTTCCTGGGGGCCCTGCTGGGCGGATCGACGCTGAACGAGCTGCGCCACGCCCTGACCCAGGCCGAAGTGGAGATGCTGGGCGGCGCCGGCAGCCGCGTCTCGCCCTTCGCCGACAGCCGCGACGCGGCCGGCCTGCTGCAGCGCGCCGGCTTCGCCCTGCCGGTCGCCGACGTCGACCGGGTGACGGTGAGCTATGAGCATCCGCTGAAGCTGCTCGCAGACCTGCGGGCCATGGGCGAGACCAATGTCCTGGCGGATCGTCATCCGCGGGCGCTCACGCGCGGTCTGCTGGCCCGCATGTCCGAGATCTACATCGAGCAGTTCGCCGGCCCGGACGGGCGCGTGCCGGCCACCTTCGAGATCGTCACCCTGACCGGCTGGGCGCCGCATGAGAGCCAGCAGCAGCCGCTGCGTCCCGGATCGGCGAAGATGCGGCTGGCCGACGCTCTGGGAACCGTCGAACACCGCCTACCCGGCGGCGGTCCCGAAGACGTCCGGTGAAGCTCCTTAACCCGCTGATCACCATAAATCGCGACAACTGACCACGCCGCCGAGGTCGTCCGCTTCCGTCACTCTGGCGGCTTCGGGGGGCTCCGATCGGTTCAGGAGTCAGTTGTGAACAGCAGGATTTTCCGCGGCCTGGCCTTCGCCGCCGCCCTTGCCGCCGTCGCCGGTTGCGCCACCAGCCCGCCGCCCGCGAAACAGGCGCCGCTCGCGCGTCGTTCGCCGCACGGCAACCCGTATGGCTTCGGCGCCGCTCCGGCGCCCGGCGAACTGGCCCGCGAGGCCACGCCCGCCGATCGCAGCCTGGTCGCCCAGGCTGGCGCCTTCGAAAGCTACATGCGCCGCGCCCGCGCCATCGAGGCGGGCTTCTCAAGTCCAGGCGAGGTCGCCCAGGCCCTGCAGACCGGCGCGTCGCACGAGCCCGTCGAGCTGGAAAACGGCATGGTCGCCTACGCCGCGCTGGCCGCCCTGCAGGAGCCCCGCTTCGTGGCCGCCGTGAAGGCCGACAAGTCCGACCTCGCCCGGCGGTTGGCAGCCGACCCTCGCGCGGCCCTCGACATCCCCGGCGCCGACATGGCCGGCGCGCGGGCCAGCGGGGCGCTCTATGCCCAGGGCGTCGCGCTCAGCGACCAGGGCGCCAAGGTCAAGCGCGCCGCCTACACGGTGCAGCACCAGGCCTGGTCGACCGCCAAGGTCTCCGATCCCTCCGGCCGCCTCGCCCGCGTGAAGCGGCTCTCCGCCGTCGCCTATGAGCCGGCCCGCGACGACGCGCAGCACCTGCAAGCCTCGCTCACCGAGGGCGCCCGCCGCCCCGGTCCGCCGAGCCCGCTGGTCGCCCGCGGCGTGGCGCTGGCCGCGCTCAGCGTGCTGGGCCAGGAACGCCAGGCCCGCACCCTGATGAGCGAGCCTCGCACCACGTCCTGCCTGCACATGGCCAAGCTCAACTTCTACCAGTGCCTGGCCAGCGCCGGCCCGCACTACGAGGACATCTTCTGCCTGGGCCAGCACGCCATGATCGACACCGGCCAGTGCGTGGTCGAGGCCACCAAGGCCGCGCCGCTCCGCCAGGCCTCGCTGGCCGGGACCCGCTATGGCCGCTGAGCCGGCGGGCCAGTCAGCCTGGCCTTGGGCGCCTTGGCGACGTCGTCGATGAAGCCGGCGTAGTAGGCCGCCGCGCGCTCGAGGCCGGGGACCGAGATGGTCGGAACCGTGTCGCCGGACGAGTGATAGTAGACCTCTGAGGAGATCAGCTGGGCCGACGGGAGGCCGGCGCGGATATAGGCGCCGAGATCGCCCGGCGCGCTGGCCGAGGGCGCATAGCTGGTGACCACGCCGTAGCGCCTGGCGGCCTTGCCCATCAGCGCCCAGACATAGGGCGTCGAATTGGCAGCCCCGGCCATCTTGGTGGTCTCGGTGGTGTTGGCCGTCCAGACGCCGGAGGCGTAGCCGCCGGCCGCCGGATCGAGCCTGGGCGCCTGGGGCACGGCGATCTGCGCCAGATGCTCCAGGTTCATCACCAGCACGGTGCGCGCGATCAGGTCGGGATGGTCGCGGATGAAGGCCGCCGGGCCATTGGCCGTGTGGTGGCCGCCGGAGACCATGAACAGCAGGGTCCGCGCGGGCTTCTCCTTGCGGTGCGCGAAGTAGTCGGCGAGGCCCAGCATCACCGACAGGCCGTCGGCGTTGTCGTTGGCGCCGGTCCACCAGGCGTCAGCGTGGGCGTTGACGATGACGATCTCCTTCGACTTGCCGGGGATCGTCGCCACGCCGTTCAGGGCCGGCAGGTCGGCGCGGGTCTCACTGGTGAGGCTGAGGCTGGCCGACACGGGCTTGCCCGCCGCCGCGGCCTTGCCGATTACGCTCTCCAGAAAGGCCCCGTCGTCGCCGCCGACGTAGTAGCAGGGGATGTCCTGACAGCCGTAGCGGTTGTCGTAGTAGAGCAGGTTGCCGGGGCTCTCGACGGCGTTGATCACGCCGACGGCGCCGCGCTTCTCCAACTCGCGGGCGACGCCCTTTTCGCGGCTGGCGAACAGGCTGTCGTCGGGCACCACGTTGATCACCGCGACCTTGCCCTTCACGTCGAGATTGGCGAGCTCGGCGGCCGAGCCGCGGCCGGCGAAGATCAGCGGCGCGCTGACCGCATAGGGCTTGGTGTTCGGATTGCGCACCGGCACCGCGGAGGCCAGCATCACCTCCGGCGAGCCTTCCGTTTTCAGCTTCACCGACCAGGTCTTCGGCAGCCACAGAGGCGCCTCGGAGAGGTAGGTCTCGGCGTGGGCGTCCCTCAGGCCGGCGGCCTTCAGCTTGCCCACCGCCCAGTCGACGGTGCGGGCCTCGCCCGGCATACCGCTGAGCCGGCCCCAGAGCGTGTCGCCGGCGTCGCGGCTGGCCAGGGAGAAATCGACGATGATCTTCACGTCGCCCATCAGCCGTTCGCCCTTCAGCGCGCCGCGCGCATCGTCCTTGGGCCGCAGCGAGGGTGGCGCCGGGATCGAGCCATAGGCGTCGGCGTTGGTGGCGAAGGTGGGCTTGTCCACGGGGCTGAGCGGCGGAGGCGTCGGCACGCCGAACCAGGCCTGGGCGCAGGCGGGGAACGGAAGCGCGAACCATGCCGTGGCGATCAGCAATATGAGACGGCGCAGGTCCAGCATGGCGTTTGCTCCCCGTTTTGGGCAAGGCTACGCCAAGTCGCCGCGGGAGGGCCAACCGAGATGATCCGACGCCATCTGTTCGCCGCCCTCGCCGTCGCTCTGGCGGCCGCGGCGCCGGCGCGCGCTCAGCCCGCCAAGCCCGACTTCGCGGTCGGCCAGGTATGGTCGGTGAAGGCAAGCCCGCCCACCACGGCCAAGGTCATCATCGACCGCATCGAAGACTTCGGCGGCCACACCGCGGTGCATGTCTCGGTGATCGACGTGCCCGTCCCGCCCGGCCTTGCGATCTCTCGGCCGACCATGGCCATCGGTCATCTGCCGTTCGACGCGGCCGCCTTGGCGGCTTCGCTCGACCAGGTCGTCGGCTCCCAGGCTCCGCCCGACGCATTTGAGGGCGGCTATCAGCAGTGGAAGGCGGCCAAGGGCGGCGTCTTCACGATCAGTGTCCCTGCCGCCCTCGAAGTCGTCTTTAAGGCCGTGCCGAAGGCCCAGCCCGCAGGCTAGATCAGGTCGCGCAGCCAGGCCACGAGCGGCGGGTCGGCCGGCGGCATCGGATAATCGGAGAGCTTGCTGGGCTTCACCCAGGCCAGGGCCTTGTGCTCCCTGGCGACGATCCGGCCCTCCCAGCGCCGCACCAGGAAGAGCGGCATCAGCAGGTGGAAGGTCTCGTATTCGTGGCTGGCGAAGACGAAAGGCGCGAGGCAGGCGTGGGGCACGACGATGCCCAGCTCCTCCTCCAGTTCGCGGATCAGGCAGGCCTCCGGCGTCTCGCCCGCCTCGACCTTACCGCCAGGAAACTCCCAGAGGCCCGCGAGCTGCTTGCCCTCCGGCCGCTGGCAGATCAGCACGCGGCCGTCGGCGTCGATCAGGGCCGCGGCGGCGACCAGCAGCATGGGTTTGCTCATTTGGCGGCGGCCGGCGGGAAGTTGGGCGCGCGTCGCGGTGACCCGCGGGTGGCCGGGTCCTGTTCGCCCCAGCCGTAAGCCTTGGCGAGGGCGCGGGTGATCTCCGCGGCAATCGCGCTGCCGACCTCGCTGTTGGTCATCACCACCACGCCCTGCCGCGATCCGTCGAGGAAGGCGAAGGCGTTGCACTGGAAGCCGGCGTTGCCGCCGCTGTGCTGGATGAACGGATGGCCGCCCCAGCGCCCAATCTGCAGGCCAAGGCCATAGTTCGCGTCAACGGGCGTCATCATCGTGCGGGCCATGGCCGGGCTCAGCAGGGCATGGGGCGCGCCCGCCTGAGCGTTCTGCAGCGCGATGTAGAAGCGGCCATAGTCGGACGCCGTGGTCCACAGGCCGGCCGCGGCGTATTCCGGATAGGTGTTGCGCGCGCCGGGGATCACCTCGCCCTTGCGGTCGTGGCCACTGGCCGCGTGGCCGGTCATGGCCGGCGTCAACGGCTGGGCGAAGGCGGACTGGCGCATGCCGGTCGGACGCAACACCAAGGTGTTCAGGAGCTCCGGATAGGGCTTCCCACCCGCCTCGACGATCGCGAGCTGGGCCACGGTGTAGCCACCGCCGGAATAGGCGTAGGCGCCGCCTGGAGCCTCGAACGAGCGGACCGCCGGGGTGTTGGCGGGCGGCGCGCCGTCGAGGATCTGCACCAGGGTCGGGACCGGCTTGTCGGACGCATAGCCGGGGAAGCCGCTGACCGTCAGGCCCGCGGTATGGCTGAGCAGCCGCCGCAGCGTGACCTTCTGGTCGGCCGTGTAGGGACTGGCCGGAACCTGCCAGGTTTTCAGCCGCGCGTTGATGTCGCCGTCGAGGTCGAGCTTGCCCTGCTCCACCAGCCGCAAGGCCGCCGCAGACGCCAGCGCCTTGCTCATGGAGGCGGCCTGGAACAGCGTGTCTGGCGTCACAGCTTGTTTCCCGCCGGCCGTGGCGACGCCATAGCCGCGAGCCCACTTCACCTTGCCGTCTTCGATGAAGGCGACCGTGACGCCCGGGATCTTCAGCTCCGCCATCCGCTCCGCGAGCGTCTTGGTGTCGGGAACCGCCTTGCTCGACGCGGGCGTCAGCTGGGTCTCGTACGCCTTGATCGCCGCCAGGTCGGCCGGCGACGGCGCGGCCCGGGCCAAGCCTGCGAACGCGAGCGCCCCGAGGGCGACCAAGCCTAGCAATCGCATGTCATTTCCCCCCGTGGCGGCGCCTGGCCATCCATTCCCGCCCTGAGTCCCAAAGGCAACAGCCCAGGGGCAAACTCCATCGCGTGGGTTGACATTAACGCCCGTAACCCCGATGTGCAGCCCGCGTCACGACCTATGACGTGCTCAGCGCTCCAGCCGCGTGGGGTCCTTCTCAGGGCCCAGCCTGTCGAGCGCCGTAAGATCCATAGATCGCCCATCACGCGGGGCGCTTCCCCAAAGACCCGCGACCTCCGCGCCCTCGATTGCCTCGAGCCGGCGCGTTCGGCGCATATGTGAGATACGCTTTGACTCAATTCACCGACTTCGGCCTGGCCGCCCCGCTTCTGAAAGCGCTGGCCTCCGAAGGCTACACCACCCCGACCCCGATCCAGGCCCAGGCGATCCCCGGCGTCATGGCCGGCCGCGACCTGCAGGGCATCGCCCAGACGGGCACCGGCAAGACCGCCGCCTTCGCCCTGCCGATCCTGCACCGCCTGGCCGCCGAGAAGCGCCAGCCGGAGCGCAAGGGCGCGCGCGTCCTGGTGCTCTCCCCCACCCGCGAACTGGCCAGCCAGATCGGCGAGAGCTTCCGCACCTACGGCCGCCACATGGGCGTCACCGTCGCGGTGATCTTCGGCGGCGTGAAGTACGGCGCCCAGCACAAGGCCATGGCCAACGGCGTCGACGTGCTCGTCGCCACGCCCGGCCGTCTGCTCGACCACCTGCAGGAAAAGACCATCACGCTTCGCGGCGTGGAGATCTTCGTCCTCGACGAGGCCGACCAGATGCTCGACCTGGGCTTCGTGGTGCCGATCCGCAAGATCGTCGCCCACATCCCGAAGGTCCGTCAGAATCTGTTCTTCTCGGCCACCATGCCCAACGAGATCGGCAAACTGGCCTCCGAGCTGCTGCACGACCCGCTGCGCGTCTCGGTCACTCCGCAGGCCACCACCGTCGAGAAGGTGAACCAGCGCGTGCTGTTCGTGGAACAGTCGCGCAAGCGCGCCCTGCTGGCCGAGTTGTTCGACGACGCCGGCTTCAAGCGCGTCATCGTCTTCACCCGCACCAAGCGCGGCGCCGATCGCGTGGCGCGCGGCCTGGAGCAGGTGGGCGTCGAGGCCGCCTCGATCCACGGCGACAAGAGCCAGGGCCAGCGCGAGCGCGCTCTGGCCGACTTCAAGGCCGGCAAGGTCCGCGCCCTGGTGGCCACCGACATCGCCGCGCGCGGCATCGACATCGACGCGGTGACCCACGTCGTCCAGTACGAGCTGCCCAACGTGCCGGAGAGCTACGTCCACCGGATCGGCCGGACGGCCCGCGCCGGCGCCGACGGCTCGGCCGTGGCGTTCTGCGCCGACGACGAGCGGAACCTGCTGCGCGACATCCAGAAGGTGACGCGCCAGACCATCCCGTCCTTCGACCGCCGCAACGACAAGCACCTGGGCGCGGCCACCGCCGCGCTGCCGGAAGTCGCCGGCAAGCCGGACCGCGCCGACACGCGCGGCGCGGGCGGCGGCCATCGCGGCAACCATCAGCCGAAGCGCAACCGCAATCACGGCGGTGGCGGCGGCGGTCATCGTCATGAAGGCGCTCCGGCGCGGTCGGGCGGCGGCGGCAATGGCGGCGGTCAGGGCAAGCCCGCGCAGCCGCGTCCGGCCTTCAAGGGCCCGCAGCGCGGCGGCGGCAATCAGTCCTCCGGCCGCACGGGCGTCTGGTCGAACCGCTAGGTCCGGCCACTCCAGAGACAACGAAGGCCCCGCATCGCTGCGGGGCCTTTTTTGTGCGTTGAGGGCCAGGCTCAGGTCTCCTGGATCGCCGAGAGCTTCCAGGGTCCGCCGGTGAAGCGGGTGAAGGTCCAGAGCTCCGTGGTCTGGGTCGGCGTATTGGGGTCGCCGCTCAGCACCGCGTTGGCTGTGCGGTCGCGCATGATGTCGATGCTCTCGTAGCGCATGGCCGCGGTGGCGTAGTCGACGCCGCTCTCGCGCCAGGCCTCGCCGACGTCGGCCTGCAGGAGCTTGGTGGCGCTGACGTCGTTGCGCCGCCCGTGGGTGGCGTTGTCGCTGAGCTCCTCGGCCAGGTAGCTCATCACCTCGGGCGTGGTGTGCTCGCGCAGGGCCGCATAGTCCTCGCGGCCGAAGGCGTCCTGCACGTCGTGCAGCAGGCGTTCAAACGCGTCGCGATCCTGCTGGGTGATGTCGAATTCCCATTGGGGACCGGTGGGCGGCACGGCGGTGGAGGCGCCGAAGCCCGAGCCGCCGTAGCTCGGACCGGGGTTGTAGCCGCCGCCGAAAGCCGGCTGCGGGCCCTGGAAGGCGGCGAAAGGCGAATAGCCTGCGCTGCGCCGGCGGAAGATCCGCATGACCAGCGAGACCACGAAGAACAGGATCGCGAGCTGGATGATCACGGCGAGGAATCCGCCGCCGCCGCCGCCCCAGCCGCCGCCGTAACCGCCATAGCCGCCGCCCCAGCCCCAGCCGTGGCCCATCAGGCCGCCGATCAGGCCGCCGGTCAGCAAACCGCCGACGAAGCCGCTGCCGAAGCCCGGGCGGCGGTAGAAGGCGCCGTTGTTGTAGCCATAGCCCGGCGAATAGGCGCCGTAGGCCGGCCGCGCCGCCGAGGGGCTGGTCATGGAGCGCTGCACGGGCGGCACGTAGCCGGGCGCGGTGGCCGTCGAGCGCGGGGCCGAATAGGTGCGCGCGCCACGGCTGCCGAAGCTGCCGCCGCGACGGGCGTCTGCCGCCGGGGCCAGCACGAGGCCAAGCGCCAGCGCGACGCCAAGGGTCCTGGCGAAGCGCGATCTAAGGGGTTTCATCTAGGGTTCTCCGCAACGGAGCGGACATCTTTTCTCTGTGCGTCGCCGCTCCCGACCACAGATGTATGTATGGCCAAACCGCGCCGCCAGAGCTTCGCCATGGTGAAGGTCGTTAGCTCGCGGAATTGTGTTTCAGCGCCGAAGCCGACCGGCCCTGGGTGATCAGCCGCGCGCCGCGCTGGTTGCGGGTGTGGATCCAGAGCCAGCTCAGGGCGACGCTGAGCCGGGTGCGGACGCCGATCAGGAAGTAGATGTGCGCCGCGCCCCATAGCCACCAGGCGATCGCGCCCTTGAGCCGGATCCAGCCGAAGTCGATCACCGCGCGGCTCTTGCCGATCTGGGCGAGGCTGCCCTGGTGGCGGTAGCGGAACGGGCGCGCCGCGGTATCGCCGCGCAGTCGGGCCTTGATGACGGCGGCCACGTGCTGGCCTTCCTGCTTGGCGGCCGGCGCCGTGCCGGGCGCGGGCCGCCCATTCGGGCCGGGCACGCTGACGGTGTCGCCGATCGCGAACACCTCCGGCCGGCCGGGCACCGTGAGGTCGGGCTCGACCTTGAGCCGTCCGGCCGGATCGGCGGGCGCGCCCAGCCACTGCGCGGCCGGCGAGGCCATGACGCCGGCCGCCCACAGCACCGTGCGCGCCGCCAGCCGGCGCTCGCCATAGGTCACGGTGTCGGCCGTGACGTCGGACACCGCCTGGCCGAGCTCGACCTCGACGCCGAGCTTCTCCAGCGATCGCCGCGCATAGTCGGAGAGCGCGCCGGGATAGCCGGCGAGGACACGCGGGCCGGCCTCGATCAGCACGACGCGGGTCTTGCCGGTGTCGATGTTGCGGAACTCCGGCGGCAAGGTGTGGCGGGCGAGCTCTGCGATCGTGCCCGCCAGCTCCACGCCCGTGGGCCCGGCGCCGACGATGACGAAGGTCAGGAGCGCGGCCTGGCGGGCCGGATCGGTCTCTCGCTCGGCGTTCTCGAACGCCACCAGGATGTGGCGCCGGATCGTCGTGGCGTCCTCGATGGTCTTCAGCCCGAGCGCAAAGCGTTCCCATTCGTCGTGGCCGAAGTAGGCGTGGCGCGCGCCGGTGGCGAGCACCAGGGTGTCGTAGGGCACAGCCGCGCCGTCCTCCAGCCGCACCTGCCGCGCGTCGGCCTCGACGCCGACCACGGTGGCCAGCAGGGTCGTGACGTCGGGGCGATCGCGGACCAGGCTGCGGATCGGCCAGGCGATCTCGGAGGTGGCCAGCGACGCCGTCGCCACCTGGTAGAGCAGCGGCTGGAACAGATGGTGGTTGCGACGGTCGATCAGGGTGATGGCCACCGGCGCGCCGGCCAGGCCCTTCACCGCTTCCAGCCCGCCGAAGCCGCCGCCGACGATCACAACGCGATGGCGGGCGGCGTCCATGCCTCGGGTCCCCTAGCTGCGGTAGTCGCCGTTGATCTCGACGTAGCGTTTGGTGAGGTCGCAGGTCCAGATGCTGGCGGAACCCCGGCCGACGCCCACGTCGACGCTGACCTCCAGCTCCTTCTTCTTCATGTAGGCGCTCATCTTGCCCTCGTCGTAGGTGGGCGAGACGAGGCCGTCCTGGGCGGCGACCAGATTGCCGAACTTCACGCTCATGGAGTCGCGGTCGACGGGTTCGTCGGCGCGGCCGACGGCCATGACGATGCGGCCCCAGTTGGCGTCCTCGCCGGCGAAGGCGGTCTTGACCAGCGGGCTCTCGGCGATGGTGCGGGCGATCTTGCGCGCCGAAGCGTGGCTCTCGGCGCCCGAGACGGTGATCTTTATGAACTTCGAGGCGCCCTCGCCGTCGCGGACGAGCTGCTGGGCGAGGTCCATCAGCACAGCCTCCAGCTTCACCCGGAAGTCGGCCAGGCGGCGGTCGCCGGCCCGGCTGATCTTCGGCGCGCCCGACTGGCCGGTGGCGAACAGCAGCAGGGTGTCGTTGGTGGAGCGGTCGCCGTCCACCGTCACCGCGTTGAAGGTCGAGCGGGTGTAGAGGCTGACCAGGTTCTGCAGCGCCGCCGGCGAGATCGCCGCGTCGGTGACCACGAAGGCCAGCATGGTCGCCATGTCGGGCGCGATCATGCCCGAGCCCTTGCAGATGCCGCCGATACGGACCTTCACGCCATCGATCTTGGCCTCGGCGAAGGCGCCCTTCGGGAAGGTGTCGGTGGTCATGATCGCCGAGGCGGCGTTGGCCCAGCCATCCTCGGTGAGGCGGCTTTCCACCTCGGGCAGCTTGTGG
>JACXTT010006264.1_pt1 | contig 17033 bp, 11 predicted proteins | sample 9270951 | NCBI WGS metagenome assembly JACXTT01 (sample SAMN15532306, study PRJNA645909) | rock metagenome | isolation source: weathered quartz diorite | place: Puerto Rico | collected 2017-06-21 | reverse complement strand
CCAAGTACCTTCCAGGGAATCGGCGTCCTCGCGCCCGTAAGCCGCCACCCGAACGAAATCGCGAACCGGATCCGCAACCGCCAGGGGGGTCCCACGGTCGCGCCCTCCATGCGGGAGGTACCCATCGAGCAGAACCAGGAAGCCTTCGACTTCGCCGAAAAGCTCTTCGCCGGCGGCTTCGACATGATGATCCTGCTCACTGGAGTAGGTACCCGCTATCTGCATCAGGTGCTTTCGACACGCTACCCGGCGGAGCGTTTCCCCGACGCTCTTCGCTCGCTCACCACGGTGGTCCGCGGCCCCAAGCCCGCCGCCGTTCTGCGCGAGATGAACGTGCCCATTTCCGTTCAGGTCCCGGAACCAAATACCTGGCGTGAACTCCTCGCCGCCATTTCCGGCAGGCTTGAGCGCCGCATCGCCCTCCAGGAGTACGGCAAGTCGAATCCCGAGCTGATCGCCGGCCTGGAAGCCGGAGGCGCCGCCGTGACTGCCGTCCGCGTGTATCAGTGGGACCTTCCGGAGAACCGGGAGCCACTGCGCGACGCAGTCCGCCGCCTGGCTCAAGGCGCCTTCGGAGTGATCGTCTTCACCACCTCCGTCCAGGTTGTCCACTTGTTCCGGATCGCCGCCGGGGAAGGCCTCGAAACGCCGGTACGCCAGGCGCTGGACTGCATGGTGATCGCCTCCATCGGACCCACCACCAGCGAGATGCTGCTGGAGTACGGCCTCCGCGCGGACTACGAACCGACGCACCCCAAGATGGGTTTCCTGATTCAGGAGACCGCGGACCGCGCCGCCGCAATCCTGGCCGAGAAAACAAAGAAATCACTTCTATGAACCGCAGATCCGCATTTCGCCGCCTGGTGGCCTTCGCCGCCGGCTCACCCCTTTTCGCCCAATCGGCCGGGGTCGACGCCGCCGCCGACGATCCCATCCTCGGCCCCATCAACGTCCACGAGTTCGAGGAGCTGGCCAAACAGAGGCTGGACAAGCTGGCCTACGACTTCATCGCCGGCGGTGTGGAGGACGAGCTGACCCTTCGCGCCAATCGCGACGCCTACAAGCGCTGGTTCCTGGTCCCCCGCGTCATGACCGACGTCTCCAACGTCGACATCTCCGTCGAGTTCCTCGGCCTTAAGCTGGACGCGCCCATTATCATCGCGCCCACCGGCGGCAAGAACCTGGTGCTGCCCAACGCCGAGTCCGTAATGGCCCGCGCCGCGTCCGCTTCGAAGACTCTGATCTGCACCGCCACCGGTGTCGAGCGCGTGGCCAGCGAAGGCCTGTCTGTCACCTGGTGGTCCAACACCACCGGCCAGCGGGCCAAGGATGCCGCGCAAAGCTATATGCGCCGCATGGAAGACGGCGGCGCCAAGGGCATCGTCATCACCGTCGACAATCAGTACCAATCCAACCGCGACCGCAACAACCGCAATCGCTTCGACTACGGCTACATGCGCGACGGCGTTCCCAAGCCCGGCGCTCCCAAGCCCAAGCCGGTCAATCCCGCACGCCCCGCGATGTGGCAGCCGCACACACCCAACATGACCTGGGACTACATCGACTGGCTGCGCGGCGCCGGCAAGATCCCGATCCTGCTCAAAGGCATCCTCGCGCCCGAAGACGCCGAGCTGGGCGTCAAGCGCGGCGCCGACGCCATCATCGTTTCGAACCACGGCGGACGCCAGCTTGACGGCGTTATCGCCACTATCGACGCACTGCCCGACGTCGTCGACGCCGTGGGCGGCAAAGTGCCGGTGCTCATGGACGGTGGCATCCGCCGCGGCAGCGATATCTTAAAAGCGCTTGCCCTTGGCGCCAAAGCCGTGCAGGTCGGCCGCGCTCCGCTGTGGGGCCTTGCCTCCTTCGGACAAAAAGGAGCCGAGCGCGTCCTCTGGATGCTGGCCGCCGAGCTCAAGCTCGACATGGCGCTGGCCGGCGTCGCCAATCTCCAGTCCATCAACCGAAAGATGATCCGAAAGGTATGATCCTGCCGGCGCTGCTGATGTTGCTCTGCTTCGCGCCGGCGTACGCGCAAAAAGTCCACGAGCTTTGCCGCAACTGCCACACCGAGCAGTTCGAGGATTTCCAGAAGCACAAGCATTTCGCCAAAGGGTTGAGCTGCGACGCCTGTCACGGACCCAGCGCCGAGCATCGCGCCGCCAACGGCGCCGCTCCGCCCGACCGCGTCGCCGCCGCCGATCAACAACCCGCGCTCTGCGGCGCGTGCCATCCCGCCCCGGCCAAAGCTTACTCCGCGAGCAAACACGGCCAACTGGTCCTGGCCCGTTCCGAAAAGAAGGCCGCCTCCTGCACTTTGTGCCACGGCATCCACGCCCAGCGCGCGTCCGAACAGATGAAAGCCCAATGCGAGCGCTGCCACGCTCAACTGGTCCCCGGCCACCCCAAATTCGCCGCCCAAGCGCTTTGCGTGAGCTGCCACCCCGGCCACACCCTCCTCGCGAAAAAGTGACACACGCGTTCTCGCCTGTGTCTCCAGTTTCTACATTTGTTGAGTGGGTCCTGCCAAGCAAGGACCACATTGGCTTAGTGGGCAAAGCAAAGGTGGGCCACGCTTCAGCCTGCCAGCGCAGCACTCACCACGCTGAAAAGCCTGCTACCTCGCTAGACGCTTAACGCCCGCATCCGCGGCCTCCGCCACCCTCCCGTCGTTGGACTTCCGCGTTTGGACGCTTCGAAAAATCTCCAGAGCCTGATCGCGACGCCCGGCCTCCTCCTCCAGCAACCCGCTCCACACATCCAGCAAATCACGCTTGTAAGCCGGAAGATCCGTCAGCGACGCCGAGAGAGCCTGGACCGTCGCAGCCTGCTCTTCCGGAGGCACCGCCGAGACGTACGCCGCCTTGCGCTTCTCGTCCCGCAGCGTAAACCACAACTCGCCCACCAGCGGCAGTGCGTCGCCGTGCCCAATGCTTTCGCCGTTCTTGCGCATGTCGTTCAGCACGCGGAGGTACTCCTGCCAGCTCGAGTTCCGGTTGATATTCCGCAAGGCCGCCAGTTGCATCTGTCGAACGTAAACCCGCTCCCGCCCCGACGCCAGCGCCGCCGTGAAATACCTCCGCGCCTCGTCCAGCTTTTCCGACCTCCCGTTCCACAAAACCCAATGGCCCAGCATCGCGTTTGCAAAAGGATTGCCCGGATTTTCAGCCAGCGCCTGACGGTAATACGTCGCCGGCTCCACATCGCGTGCGCCATCCCGCCAGCGCAGGAACCAGAGCCAGCCCATGTGCGCCGCCAGGTCCGCCTTGCGCGCGCCGTGGGAAACCTCCATCCCGTGCACCAGCACCGGCTGAATGTTCTGGACGATCTTCGTGAACGTCTCCCCGTCGCTGGCGCGGATATTCCGCAGCCATTCCATGGCGACATCTTCCCTCGCTGCCCGAAGCTCTTCGCTCTTCCGCCCGGCTTCCTTCTCGTCCAGGACGTTCCACGCTCCCCGGTAGTCACCGTTGGCGGAGAGGCTCTTCACCGTATCCAGCGTCCTCAGCGTACCCGCGTGTTGCTTCGCACGCACGGCGTAGAATCCAACCCCCGCCGCCAGACAGAGAGCCACAAGAGCCAGCTGCCATTTTCGGCGGAAAAGCACACGCAGCGGGCTCTGCCGCTCCATGACCTTCTCGATCCGCTGGCACAGCAGCCCGAATTCGTAGTCGAACGTGTCCTCGCTCAGCGAGAGGGCGTTCATCCAGGCCAGGTTCCGGATGCTCTCCGGCAGCTCTTCCGGCTTGGGCATGGCGGCGCCGTCCACGAGCACCGGAATCACGGAGATCTTCTTCTCGAGCGCAATCGCCGTTTCCAGCAGAACCAGGTCCGAGGGGTTCGCCAGCCGCGGCCGCCCCTGCTCGTCCTTCACCGCCAGCCACAGCTTCCCTATCACTACCAGCGTGACGCTGGCGCTGCCCACGCGGCTGCGGACCGCATCCAGAAAATTCTCGCCCGGCTCGATCGTGTTGACGTCCCGGAAAACCCGATCGTGGCCGAAGCGCTCGCACAGCCGGTCGTACAGCCGGCCGGATTGGCCGCTGGAGTCTTCCCGCCGATAGCTGATGAAGATGCCAGCCATACTCTCGAACTCTTCGCCCCCGAACTCTCGATTGTATGCCAGGGCATGCTACCCTAAGAGTTTCTGCTTCATATGCCGGCTCGCGTGAGCGAAGCCCTCGTGTTGCGAACTTACCCGCTCCAGGAGTCGGATCTGGTGGTCAGTTTCTTCACCAGGGAACAAGGGAAAATGCGCGGCGTGGCCAAGCGGGCACGGCGGCCGAAAAGCAAGTTCGGCGCCGGTCTCGAGCGCCTCTCCCACGTCAGCATGTCGTACTCCCAGCATGAAATGCGGGAGCTGTGCAATCTGGATTCCTGCGAGTTGATCCACTCGCAGTTTGGACTGGCCTCGGACTACGCAGCGAGCGTCGCCCTGGATTACATCGCCGAAGTCGGCGACCAGTTGCTTCCCGCTGCGGAGCCGAACGAACGGTTCTTCCGCTTGCTTCTGGCCGTGCTCGCGCACCTGCGGACGGCGACGGAGGCGGCCATCTGGCAGTCAGTGACGTATTTCAGCCTGTGGGCCGTGCGGCTCAGCGGCTTTCTGCCCGACATGACCGTCTGTCACGGCTGCGGGGCAGTGCTTGATGAGGGGCTGGGGCCGGACGACACAAATTCCATGCCGCGGGCCTATTTTACTCGCGCGGATGCCGGCCTGCTCTGCGCGGGCTGCCGCCGGACTGGGAGTTGGGAGTTGACGCGGGAGTCGAGATTGCTGGCCGCGGAGATGTTCTGCAATCCGGTCGAGCAGCTGGCCTCCCGGCCGTGGGACCGCAAGACCGCGTCGGATCTGCGGAAATACCTGGTGCAGCGGATCCAGGACGCCATCGAGCGCAAACTGATTACCGCGACGGCATTGGAAGCCTGTGAACAGGACGGCGAATGGACCTCTACCAACAAATCGTTTTCAAGCTGAAAAATTACTGGAGCGAGCGTGGCTGCGTCATCCAGGAGCCGTATGACATGGAGGTCGGCGCCGGCACCATGGCTCCGGAGACGTTCCTGCGAGTGCTGGGACCGGATCCCTACCGCGTCGCCTACGTGCAGCCCAGCCGCCGCCCCGCCGACGGCCGCTACGGCGATAATCCCAACCGCCTTTACAAGCACCAGCAGTTGCAGGTGATCCTGAAGCCTACGCCAGACGACGTGATCGAGCAATACCTGCAATCCCTCGAAGCCATCGGCATCGACGTTTCGAAACACGACATCAAGTTCGAGGAAGACAACTGGGAGTCGCCCACGCCCGGCGCCTGGGGCATTGGCTGGCAGGTGATGCTGGACGGCCTCGAGATCACCCAGTTCACCTACTTCCAGCAGTGCGGCGGCGTGGACCTGGACCTTGCGCCGGCCGAGCTGACCTACGGCCTGGAGCGCCTGTCTGCCTTCCTCCAGGGCAAGGATTCGGTCTACGACATCGAGTGGGCGCCCGGAGTTCCCTACTCCGCCGTGCGCTATCAGGACGAATTGCAGAACTCGGTTTACAACTTCGAGATGGCCGACGTTGCCACACTCTGGAAGCTCTTCGACCTGCACGAAGGCGAAGCCCAGCGCCTGCTCGGCCTGTTTCCCAAGTACGAAGCCAAGACGCGGTTCCCGCTGCTGCCCGCCTACGATCACGTACTGAAGTGCTCGCACCTGTTCAACACGCTCGATTCGCGAGGCGCCATCAGCGTCACGGAGCGCGTCGGCGTCATCGGCCGCGTGCGCAAAGTCGCCGTCGGAGTCGCCCAGGCTTGGGTGGAACAACAGGAACTGCGGAGGACGGCATGAGCGTCCCTTTTCTGCTGGAGATCGGCACGGAGGAGATTCCGGATTGGATGATTCCGGGCGCGCTCGAAAATCTGCGCGCGCTCTTCACCGATCTCCTCGATAAGAACAATCTCAACCATGCGAAGCCGCGCCTGGACGCGACGCCGCGCCGCCTGGTCCTGCGCGCCGATGGTTTGCCCCTTCGCCAGGCGGACAGCGAAGAGCTGGTCACGGGGCCGGCGAAAACGGCGCCACCCAACGCCGTCGCCGGATTCGCCAAAAAGCTCGGCGTGGCGCCGGAAGCGCTGACGATTCAAAAGACGCCCAAGGGCGAATATTACGGATTTCTCAAGCAGGTCGCCGGCCGCGCCGCTAAGGATATCCTGGCCGAGGCGCTGCCGGAGCTGATCCTGAAAATCTATTTCCCGAAGACCATGTACTGGACCGGCAAGGGAGGCCCGCGTTTCATCCGGCCCATCCGCTGGCTGGTGGCTCTGCTGGGCGAAGAAGTCGTGCCGTTCGAAATCGCCGGAGTGAAGTCCGGCAGCGCCTCGGCCGGACACCGCCGTCTCGGCCGCACGCCGCTGCCCGTAACCATCGCCGGCTATGAGCAGGCGCTCCTCGACAACTTCGTGATCCTCTCCGCCGTCGAGCGGCGGGCGAAGATCTGCCGTGAATCCGAAGCGCTGGGCGCCACCATCGACCTCGCACTGCTGGAAACACTGGTCTACATCACGGAATTTCCGGCCGCCATTCGCGGCGACTTCGATCCGCAATTTCTATCGCTTCCCGCCGAAGTGCTGGTCACGGTGATGAAGCATCACCAGAAATATTTCTCCGTGGAGCAGGACGGAAAGCTCGCGCCTCACTTCGTCGCCGTCATGAACACCAGCGCCGACCCAGACGGCCTGGTCCGCCGCGGTAATGAGCGTGTCCTGCGTGCGCGCTTCAACGACGCCCGCTTTTTCTGGGAGACCGATCAGAAAAAGCCGCTGGCCGCCCGCGTGGACGATCTGGGCCATGTCACCTTTCAGGCTAAGCTCGGCAACTATCTGGAAAAGACGCGCCGCAACGTTGCCCTGGTCGCCGAACTTGGGGGCGGTGAACCGGCTCGGCGCGCAGCGTTGCTGGCCAAATGCGACCTCACGACCGAACTGGTCAAGGAATTCACCGAGCTCCAAGGCGTCGTCGGCGGCCTCTACGCCCGTGCCCAGGGCGAGCCCGAAGAAGTCGCGGCCGCGATTTACGATCACTACAAGCCCGTCAGCATGGAGGATTCGATTCCGCGCACACCGGCCGGACTACTGGTCGCCCTCGCCGACAAGCTCGATACCCTTCGCGGATGTTTCCGCATCGGCATGATGCCCACCGGATCCAAGGACCCGTTCGCCCTGCGCCGGGCCGCGCAAGGCGTGGTGAAGATTCTGGTCGAGGGGAAACTGAAATTCTCCATGAAGCAACTCCTGGGCGAGGACCCCGCGCTCCAGGAGTTCCTGCTCGACCGCGTCCGCTACTACTTCCGCGAAATCCGCGGATTCAAGTACGACGAAGTCAACGCCGTCCTGGCTTCGGGCTGGGACGATCTGCTGGACGCGGAAGCGCGCTTGACCGCCCTCCAAGCCGTCCGGCCGACCGAAAATTTCGAGCCGCTGGCCGCCGGCTTCAAACGCATCGCCAATATTCTCAAGCAGGCCGGATTTAGCGGCGGCCCCGTCGACGCCGCGCTGCTCGAAGACGGCCCCGAAGCCGCTTTGTATCAGGCCTACATCGAGGTGAAACAACAGGCTGCAGGCTGGCCCTATCAGAGGGCGCTCGAAACCGTCGCCTTGCTTCGCCCTAAGGTAGACTTATTCTTTGACAAGGTTTTGGTCAACGCGCCCGACCCGGCCGTCCGCCAGAACCGCCTCGGGCTGCTCCATTCGATTCTCACCGAGTTTTCGACCATCGCCGATTTCTCGGAGATCGTCACAGCTTCGTAAATCGCATTAACGCTTTCATAGAGGAGAAAAACGGAGATGAAGAAGTATGTCTACTCCTTCGGCGGAGGAACCGCCGACGGAGATGGAAAGATGAAGGAAGTCCTCGGCGGCAAGGGCGCCGGGCTGGCGGAAATGTCCCGGGCCGGCGTGCCCGTCCCCCCCGGCTTCACCGTGTCCACCGAGGTCTGCAACCTTTACTTCGAGAACGGCAACAAGGTCCCTGCCGAGATCGAAACACAGGTCGCTGAAGCCTTGAAGAAACTGGAATCCCAGTTAGGCAAAAAGCTCGGCGACCCCGAGAACATTCTGCTGCTCAGCGTCCGCTCCGGCGCGAAGTTCTCCATGCCGGGCATGATGAATACTATTCTCAACCTCGGCTTGAACGACGCCACCACCGAGGCCCTGGCCAACAAAACCAACAATCCGCGCTTCGCCTACGACTGCTACCGGCGTTTTATCCAGATGTTCGGAGAAGTGGCTCTGGATATCGACATGGAGCACTTCGACCACATCTTCGATTCGCGCAAGGCCGGCGCCAAGGTGAAGCTCGACACCGACCTCACCGCCGACGACCTCAAGGCCATCATCGCCGATTACAAGAAGCTGGTGAAAAAGGAAACAGGCAAGGAGTTCCCACAGGACGCGCTGGAGCAGCTCAAGATGTCGCGCGACGCCGTCTTCCGCTCGTGGAACAATCCCAAGGCCGTCTACTACCGCAAGATGGAAAAGATCCCCGACAACATCGGCACCGCGGCGAACGTCCAGGCGATGGTGTTCGGCAACATGGGCGACACCTCCGGCACCGGCGTCGGCTTCACACGCGACCCCGCGACCGGCGAGAAGGTCTTCTACGGCGAGTACCTGCTGAACGCGCAGGGCGAAGACGTCGTCGCCGGCATCCGCACCCCGCATCCCATCGCGGACCTGGAAAAAGAAATGCCGGCCGTCTTCAAACAGCTCAAGGAGATCACCGACAGCCTCGAAAAGCACTACCGCGACATGCAGGACTTCGAGTTCACCATCGAAGACGGCAAGCTCTACATGCTGCAGACCCGCAACGGCAAGCGCACTGGCCCGGCCGCGGTTCGCGTCGCCGTCGAGATGTGCAAGGAGGGGCTGATCTCGAAACAGGAGTCTGTCCAGCGCGTGGACCCGCAGCAGCTCGACCAGTTGCTGCACCCGGTGTTCGACCGCGCCTCCATTAAGAACCTGCAGAAGATCGCCACCGGCATCGCCGCCTCTCCCGGCGCCGCCGTCGGGCGCGCCGTGTTCTCGGCCGACCGCGCCGTGGACGCCTCGAAGAAGTCCCCCGTCATCCTCATTCGTAAGGAAACCACGCCAGACGACATCCACGGCATGGACGTCGCCAGGGGCATCCTCACCGCGGTCGGCGGAAAATCGAGCCACGCCGCCGTGGTTGCCCGAGGCATGGGTCGTCCCTGCGTCGTGGGCGCCAGCGCTCTTCACGTGGAGGACCGCAAAGGCATCGCCACCGTCACCCTGGCCGACGGCAAAAAGCTGGTCATCAAGGAAGGCGACTGGGTCTCCTTCGACGGCGCCACCGCCGAAGTCTGGCTGGGCCAGGCCAAGACCAATGAGCCCGATCCGAAATCGCCCGTGTTCGCTACTTTCATGAGCTGGGCCGACGAGTTCCGCGGCGGCTTCGGCGTCCGGGCCAACGCCGACATCCCACGCGACGCCATCGCAGCCCGCAACTTCGGCGCTGAAGGCATCGGCCTCTGCCGCACTGAGCACATGTTCTTCGCCGAGGACCGCATCCCGCACATGCAGGCCATGATCCTCGCGCGCGACGAAAAATCCCGCCGCAAGGCGCTGCTGAAACTGCTTCCCATGCAGCGCGCCGATTTCGCCGGCCTGTTCAAAGCCATGAACGGCTTCCCGGTCGTCATCCGCACGCTCGACCCGCCGCTCCACGAGTTCCTCCCTAAACGCGAGGATCTGATGGTCGACCTCGCCAAACTGCCCTACGCCGATATCAAAGCCAAAAAGGAAATGTCGGCCAAGTACCGCATGCCGGTCGGCGAGCTAAAGAAAAACCTGCCCGAGCTTCTGAAGCGCGTCGAGGAGCTGCACGAGTTCAACCCCATGCTCGGCCACCGCGGCTGCCGTCTCGGCATCACCTACCCCGAGATCACCGAGATGCAGGCCCGCGCCATCTTCGAGGCCGTTGTCCAGGTGGCGAAGAAGGGCGTAAAGGTGATCCCGGAGGTCATGATCCCGCTCATCGGCAACGTAAAGGAATTGGCGCATCAGAAGGAGATCGTGGTGAGGGTCGCCGACGAGGTTCTCGGCAAAGCCGGCTTGAAGAAGTTGAAATACTACGTCGGCACCATGATCGAGATTCCGCGCGCCGCCATCACGGCCGACCAGGTGGCCACCGAGGCCGAGTTCTTCAGCTTCGGCACCAACGACCTGACCCAGACCACGATGGGCCTCTCCCGCGACGACTACACGAAGTTCTCCAAGGAGTATCAGGACAAGAAGATCTTCCCCGACGACCCGTTCGCCGTCATCGACCAGGGCGGCGTCGGCAAGCTGATCGAAATGGCCGTGAAACTCGGCCGCGGAACCCGTCCGGATCTTGAAGTCGGCATCTGCGGCGAACACGGCGGAGAGCCCAGCTCGGTGCAGTTCTGCTATCGCGCCGGGATGAACTACGTGTCCTGTTCTCCATACCGCGTACCGATCGCGCGCCTGGCCGCCGCCCAGGCGGCGATCTCCGGCGACTCCGCCGAATCCAGCCGAACGAAGTGACACAGGCATTCCTGCCTACGGGGGCGAGCCGGAAGGCTCGCCCAGTGCAGGCTGAGGGACCCTGATTCCTCCCTTCCTCTTGTAAACTTCCGCCCGACCAATAATCGCCAGACTTCCGGTGGTATATACTGTCCCCGATTCCGGGAACCCAGAGAAATCGTGTAGTGAGGGGACTACGATGCCACTTCGGGCTATCCTGTTGTTATTCTTTGGCTGCTGCTCCATCTTGCTCAGCCAGACCGTTTCCACCGAAATCCTCGGGCTGATCACCGATCAGACCGGCGCCGTCATACCCGGCGCAACCATCAAGGCCCGCCGCGCCGCTACCGGCGACGTGCGCACCACCGTCTCGAACGAGACCGGCAATTACGTGTTTCCCCTGCTCGACATCGGCGAATACGAGGTCACGTGCTCCGCCGTAGGTTTCAAGACCGAAGTGCGCCGAGGCATCACGCTGGAACTCCAGCAGAAAGCACGCATCGATTTTCAGATGCAGGTGGGAGAGCAGGTGGAGACCGTCGAGATTCGCGGCGGCCTCCCGCTGCTGCGCACCGAGGACGCCACGCTGGGCTCCGTTATTGAAGCCCGGCGCGTCGTCGAGCTCCCGCTCAACGGCCGCAACTTCAGCCAGCTCGCCACGCTGATGCCCGGCGTCACGCTCGGCACCAGCCGCATCGGCACCAGCGGGCAAGGCGGCACGCCAATCCCCGGGCAGACGGTCCAGATCGCCTCCAACGGCCAACGGGACATCCAGCAGCACATCACCATGGACGGCGTGGTCGCCACCGAGCCGCGCATCAACACCATGAGCTTCACTCCCTCGATCGAGGCCATCGAGGAGTTCAAGGTGCAGAGCGCCGTCTACTCGGCGGAATACGGATTCAACTCCGGCGCCCAGGTGAACGTCGCCATCAAGTCCGGCACCAACGCCCTTCACGGCACGGTGTTCGAATTCGTGAGGAACGACAAGTTCGATGCCCGAGGCTTCTTCTCACAGCCTAGCCAATCCAAGAACCAGCTTCGCCGCAATCAGTATGGAGTAGTCGCTTCCGGACCGGTGATCCGCGACAAGACGTTCTGGCTCTTCAACTGGGACGCCCGGCGCGAGCGCCGCGGCACGCCTGCCCTGGCGAGCGTCCCCACTGTCGCAATGCGCGGCGGCGACTTCTCGGAATTCCTGGAGCCTCGCAACCGCTGGTATCCGGGCGACGCGACTCCCGCCGCCACCCGCGCCATCCGGCTGCCGGGCAGCACCGCGCCGTTTCCCAACAACGTCATTCCCGCCAGCCTCATCAACCGCGTCTCGAGCAACCTGCTCACCTGGAAGGACAAAAGTCCCTTCCCCGAGGGCGGCTTCATCCCTTATCCCAACATCGACGCGCAGGCTCGCGCCAACCGCAGCCCCATCAATCTCGCCGGCGTCGACAAACTCAATATCGACAGCGACCAGTTCCTGGCCCGCTTTGACCATCGCATCGGCGACAGCAACCGCTTCTTCGGCCGCTACGTCATCGTAAACGCGCTAGCCGATCAGAACCCGCTCGTGCGGCTGCCCCAAACCATCTTCGACAACCGCTCCCAGAACCTCGCCATCGGCTGGAACAAGATTCTCAGCGCCCGGGTGTTCAACGATTTTCGTTACGGCTATAACAAGACTCACACCGACTTTCTGGGTCCGCTGACCAACGTGGGATTCGATCAGCGGGCTCTCGGCCTGGACTTCCGCGTGGTCGGAGACAATAACCGCGCGCTCAAACCTAACGAGGAAGGCCTGCCGATTATCAATATCACCGGCTTCACCGGCATCAACTACGTTCGCGAGCCGGGCCAGCTCGACGACGTCTACGTGCACGAATTCTCCGAAAGCCTCGCTGTCAACCGGGGTAAGCACAACTTCAAATTCGGCGGCGTCTACCGCTACAACATCGCCGGAAGCGCCCGCTCCAATCTGCCGCGCGGCCAGATCAACTTTACGCGCGACATCGTGGGAATCCCCGACGGCTTTGCCGCGTTTCTGCTCGGCTATCACGCCAATGCCAACACCGCCGAAGGCCAGCCCGCCCTCATCAGCCGTCAGGACAAATATTCCGTCTACTGGCTGGACGACTTCAAGGCGACGTCTCGCCTCACGATCAACTTCGGCATCCGCTGGGACCTCTTCGGCCACGTCTACGACAAGGACGTCCAGGGCCGCATCCGAACTCTTTCTTTCGAAACCGGCAAAGCGCGCGTCGTGAACGGGCAGTTTGTGCCCATGCTGATTCCGAATCCCGCCGACGATTCCCCGCTCTACGACATCAACCGGAAGCAGATCATGCCGCGCCTCGGCATCGCTTATCGCCTCAACGACCGGACGGTGTTCCGCATCGGCGCCGGCCAGTTTTACAACGCGAACCAGCTCAACAATTTTCAGATCCTGAACCTGCAGCCGCCGCTTTCCGGATCGAACGTCATCGAGAACGACCGGACAAGTCCCAAAGCGACCATCGACAATCCCTTCGGCGGCACGGCCGCGCAGACGCCCACGGCGCTGCTGATGCTGGGCAACGTTCAGGCTTCGAACAACAACCGCTCCCGCTTCCAGAACAACGACGTGTGGCAGTGGACCGCGGAGCTGGAGCGCAGCTTCGGGAGCGACCTCGTCACGGGCTTCGCCTACGTGGGAAGCAAAGGCACTCACATCGACACTACGGTCAGCAACTTCAACAACCCGGATCCGGGCCTGGGTACGATCCAGACGAGGCGGCCCTATCAGGTCTGGGCCGACTCCCTGGCCCCGGATAAGATTCTGCCGCTGGGCACCCTGCGCTACCTCGACAGCGCCACCAATTCCTCCTACAACGCGTTGCAGGTCCGCGCGGAGAAGCGCTATTCGCACGGCCTGACCTTCGTCGCATCCTTCAACTATCAGAAGGCCATCGGCGTCGGCTACAGCGTCAACGAGTCCGGCCCGTTCAGCAGCAACGTTCCCCAGGATCCGCGCAACGCCAACGGAGACCGAGGCCGCTTCAACCTCGATCAGCGATTGCGCTTCGTATTCAGCCACGTGTGGGAACTGCCCGTATTCCGCAACGCCAAAGGCATTAAGGGCGCCGTGCTGGGCGGATGGGCGCTCAATGGGATTATCCAATTGACCTCCGGCTTCCCGATCACGGTGAATCAGTCCGGCGACTCGCACAACACCGGCAGCGCCAGCACTCCGCGCCCCCACGTGGTGACCGGCCAGAAGGTCGATCGCGTCATGGAAGGGCGTACTCTCGACCGCTGGTTCAATACGGCGGCCTTCGTGCGCTCGAAATGCGATGGATGCGCGGGTGAAGGCATTTTCCTGGGCCCCAAAGGTTACGGAAACGCCGGCGTCGGCCTGTTCGATTCTCCCGGCCTGAAGACATGGGATTTCGCATTGTTCAAGGAATTCCGTTTCCACGAGCGGCACCGCGTCCAGTTCCGCTGGGAGGCCTTCAATTTTCTCAACACACCGCAGTTCAATGCCCCCAGCCGCACCCTCGGCGATGCAACATTCGGTAAAATCACCTCCACCATCACCAGCAATCGGGAAATGCAGTTCGGACTCAAATACTCGTTCTGAGGACACACTATGCACCGACGCAACGCACTAAAAGCTCTCAGCGCTCCTGCCGCCGGCCTGCTGGCCGGGCCGGGCCCCCTGGGAGCCGCGCAATCCGCCGCCCGCCGCGGCATGCCACCCCTGAAGATCACCGACGTCAAGGTGATCCTGACCCAGCCGGGGCCAGACCACCTGGTGATCGTGAAGGTCCTGACCAGCGAGCCCGGACTCTACGGCGTCGGATGCGCCACGCACCGCGAGCGGCCCTATGCCGTCGCGGCGTACCTGGAGAAGCACCTCAAGGATTTTGTCGTCGGCAGGAACTGCGACGATATCGAAGACATCTGGCAGTCCGCCTACGTGCAGTCTTATTTCAGATCCGGCGTTACCGGGAATAACGCCCTCAGCGGAATCGACGGCGCGCTGTGGGACATTCTGGGTAAACGCTGCGGAGTGCCCGTTTATCAGCTTCTCGGCGGCAAAGTGCGCACGGCGGTTCCGCTCTATTGCCATGCCGCCGCCCGCGAGCCCGCGGCGTTGGAGGACCAGATCCGCAAGTGGATGGCCCAGGGCTACCGCTACGTCCGCGTGCAACTGGCCACGCCCGGGTTCTCCGGCTATGGCGTCGGCGGAGCCACAACGTCGGAAGAAGTCCTGAAGGCGCGTCCGGTTGGGACGCCGCCATCGCAGGTATTCGAGCCCACGCTTTACACCAACACTACCATCAAGATGTTCGACTTCCTTCGGTCCAAGCTCGGCTTCGATATCGAACTGCTGCACGATGTGCATGAGCGGGTCCCCCCCAACCAGGCGATCCAGCTCTGCAAAGCCGTGGAGCCCTATCGCCCGTTCTTCATGGAAGATCCCTTCGCCCCGGAGGACGTCGCCTGGTTCCGCACGCTCCGCCAGCAGACGTCATGCGCCATTGCCATGGGCGAACTCTTCGTCAACCGCAACGAGTGGGTGTTCCTGGTGGCGGAGCGTCTGATCGACTTCATCCGCATCCACATCTCGGCGATGGGCGGCCTGAACATGTGCCGAAAGGTAGCCAACTGCTGCGAGTTTTTCAACGTCCGCACGGCCTGGCACGGCCCCGGAAACGTTTCGCCCATCGGCCACGCGGTGAACATGCACATCGACCTGTCGTCATTCGCTTTCGGCATTCAGGAACAGAATCTGTTTTCCGATACCGTTCGAGAAGTGTTCCCCGGCTGCCCCGAGATTAAGGGCGGCTACATGTACGCGAACGATAAGCCGGGCTTGGGCATCGATGTCAATGAAACCCTCGCTGCGAAGTATCCATACAAGACTCCTGGAGGCAGCCGGGGCAACGATCGCCGACTGGACGGCACCATTGTCCGGCCGTGAAAACGTGGCAATTCCGTCCGCGTGAGATTGCGGCGGCGCCAGGGAACTGTAAGGCGGGCATGAACGCCGCCTGGGTTGCGGACTTACGCGCCGCGACCGCCACGTCGGTGCGCCAGGACGTGTAGAAACACCAGACGCAGTGCGAGAACGCTGCGTCACTTAGCCGGGGCGTGTGGTATCAAATGAGAGAATCCACGGTTCGGCGTCAGCAGCAGCTTGACGATCAGAGCCTCCTCGCCGCAACGGAAGGGCACCACGGTCCAGTTCTCTTTCTCCGCACTTCGGGCCAGGAACTGCATGCCATAGATCACGGTAGGAATTGTCAACCCGAGGGGACCGAGATACGGCTCGGCGGCGTTCTTGAAGTTGCCGACGATCATGTTTGTAACTTCCGCCACCGCGTCCAGTACTTCCTCCGTCACGTCATCGAATTCCGACATCAGCAACTGCGAGGACAGCCGGCGGGCCAAGGCGCCGGAGCACAGCATGCTACCCGTGCAGATCCATTTGCCGGCCATGCCGACGACCGCGATCACTCCGCTGCTGGGCCCCGGGGGCGCCTTTTCCAGGTACGGTTCCCCGTCGCTGATCTCCAGGCTAAGCATCGTGGCAAATACATCCCGCGTCGCTTCCTGTATGGCCTTCACCACTGCCGGCTGATCCATCATTGATTCCGCCATTGATTGTCCGGCATTAGTTGTCCGCCTCACGTACCCCGGCCCGCTACGCCAGCGCGTCCAGCTTCGTTTTGATCTGCTCGGCGGTGAAGGGCTTGCGGACATATCCGTTGGCCCCCAATTGCACCGCCTCCATCACCTTGGCTTCTCCGCCTTCGGTGGTGATCATGATCACGGGAATCGTCTTCCAGGACGGGCTGGCGCGGACATGGCTCAATAGTTGCAGGCCGTCCATGTTGGGCATGTTAATGTCGGTGAGGATGAGGTTGATGCTCTCGACCTTCAGCGCTTCCAGCGCTTCGGCGCCGTCCCCGGCTTCGACGACCTTGCCGAGAGGCACTTCGGCCTGCCGGAGCATCCGCTGCAGGATCTTTCGGATCGCTGCCGAGTCGTCCACGATCAGTACGTCGTAAACCATCCGCTCTGCTCGCCAAACCTTTCATTGAAGTTATCGGTTTGAAAAGGCAAAGCTTGAATGGTGATGGCGCGTACGGCCCGCTACATACGCTCCAGCACCGCCGCGGTCACTTCGACCGTTTTGTTCGAGCCGCCCAGGTCCGGCGTGCGAACCGTACTCTCCGCCAGCATCCGCTCTAACGCGCTGCCGATCCGCTGTGCAGACGACGTTTCGCCCAGGTGCTCCACCATCATCGCCGCGCTGAAGATCGTCGCCAGCGGATTCACCACCCCCTGTCCGGCGATGTCCGGCGCCGAACCGTGCACCGGCTCGAACATCGACGGATGCCGGCGCAGCGGGTCCAGGTTCGCACTCGGCCCCATCCCCATGCTGCCCCAAAGAATCGCCGAAAGGTCGCCCCGTTTGCCCCCGGACCGGTTCGGACCAACTACCCCCGC
>JACXTT010006263.1_pt1 | contig 17036 bp, 15 predicted proteins | sample 9270951 | NCBI WGS metagenome assembly JACXTT01 (sample SAMN15532306, study PRJNA645909) | rock metagenome | isolation source: weathered quartz diorite | place: Puerto Rico | collected 2017-06-21 | reverse complement strand
GCAGCGTGGCGGAAATAGGCGACGACCTGCTCAATGACTTCCTCGGTTCCGTAGAACTCCTTGAAGGCAGGATAGATCTTGATGATTTTGTTGGCGAAGATGCGCGACAGGCGCGGATCGTTGCGGGTATCGACCAAGGTTGGCTCACCAATCGCGGCCAGCATGCGTTCCGGGGCACTGGCGTAGGTCAGTGGGTCTTTCTTGCACAGTGCCAGGTATTCGCTGAGCGAATATTCTTCCTCACGGGTACGCTCGTAGCGTGCTGCGTAGTTGTCAAAAATGGTCATTTGAATGTCCTTTAATGTACACACATCACTGATCAATGGCAGTCGTAAGTATCTGGCGCTGGCGTTCTGCCTCTTTCCTTGGCGTTCTCCTTTTTGTTGCGTCCGCGGCGCTCTTGCGTGCGGCAATGTTCTTGTCCGGATGGGTCCGGTTTTCTTGCGCGGCCTCGCCGCGACTTGTTACGCCTATGAAATTTATTATGTGCCTGTTAGATGAGGAAGTCAAAGCAATGTTGTGTGTGTAAATGTAACGTTTTTAGGGTGTGCACAAAGGCCGAAAAAACCTTGTGCCAGATCAGAAAAACGGGTGCTTGTGGCCACGCTGAAAAGCACGAGTGTGCCCCAAACTGTGAAATGCCGGCGCACGAGAATGCGTTACACTGAACATACTAAACAGGATGGAGGAGTGCGCCGTGATGAATGACAGCCTGCGTCAAACGATTCGCGATATGCCAAAAGCTGAGTTGCATATCCATATCGAAGGATCGCTGGAACCGGAGCTGATCTTTGCCTTGGCGCAACGCAATGGCGTCAAGCTGGCTTATGACTCCGTGGAACAGCTGCGCCAGGCGTATGCGTTTACTGACCTGCAGAGCTTCCTCGACATTTATTATGCCGGCGCCAGCGTGCTGCTCCATGAGCAGGATTTCTATGACATGACGGCCGCCTACCTGGCCCGCGCCCATGCCGACCAGGTGCGCCATGCGGAAATCTTCTTCGATCCCCAGACCCATACGGCGCGTGGCGTGCCCTTCGATACGGTCATCCAGGGCATTGCACGCGCCTGCCGCGAAGGCCCCATCAGTGCCCGCCTGATCATGTGCTTCCTGCGCCACCTGTCGGAAGACGAGGCGATGCAAACGCTGGAGCAGGCGCTGCCCTACCAGCACCTGTTTATCGGCGTCGGCCTCGACTCGTCGGAAGTGGGCCATCCGCCCGAAAAATTTGCCCGTGTGTTTGCCCGTTGCCGCGAACTGGGCCTGCATGTCGTTGCCCATGCGGGCGAAGAAGGGCCGCCCGCCTATATTGAATCCGCCCTCGATGTGCTCAAGGTCGAGCGTATCGACCATGGCGTGCGCTGCCTGGAAGACCAGGCCCTGACCGAACGGCTAGCGCGCCAGCAGACGGCATTGACGGTGTGCCCGCTATCGAACGTCAAATTGCGCGTGTTTGACACGATGGCCGAGCACAATATGGTGCAGCTGCTCGATGCCGGTCTGTGCGCCACCATCAACTCGGACGACCCCGCTTACTTTGGCGGCTATATGAATGCCAATTTCGAGGCCACCTTCGATGCGCTGCCGCTGGGCCTGTCGCACGCGCGGCGGCTGGCCCGCAATAGCTTCAGTGCGTCCTTCCTTGAGCCAGCTGCCAAGCAGTCCTTCCTGGCTGAAGTCGACCAGTTTTTCGCTCACCGCTGAGCTTTGCCAGCCGCTCACGCTTTGCCAAGCCCAGCCAAAACCCATCCCTTCCATGTTCAAACAATCCTTAAGAATGACGGCGCGCGACTGGCGCGCCGGTGAACTGCGCTTCCTGTTGATCGCCCTGATTGTCGCTGTCGCCGCTTTGTCCGCCGTTGGCTTCTTTATTGACCGCTTGCGCACCGGCCTCAATCGCGACGCCCACCAGCTGCTGGGCGCCGACCTGCTCATTCGCGCTGACCAGCCGATCCGCAAGGACTGGCTGCAAGAAGCCCGGCAGCGCGGCCTGTTGTTGGCCGAAATCGTGTCCTTTCCCAGCATGGCGCAAGCGGGCGAGGGCGAACAGTCGCTGGCCCAGCTGGCATCGGTCAAGGCGGTCGGTGAAGGTTACCCCCTGCGCGGCAAACTGAAAATCAGCCAGGATGCCGGCCAGGCCCAGGCCGGCAATGGCAGCGCCACGCGTGCAATCCCGGCGCGCGGGACGGTGTGGGTGGACCACAACCTGCTAGCAACACTCAAAGTGCGTGTGGGCCAATCGATCCGGCTGGGGAATTCGTCTTTCAAAATTGATCAATTGATCGTCAATGAGCCTGACCGGGGCGGTGGTTTTGCAAGCCTGGCGCCTCGCGTGATGCTGGCGCTGGCTGACCTCCAGGCGACCGGCCTGACGTCGATCGGTGCACGCGCCGAATACGGCCTTGAGGTGGCCGCTCCAGCCCAGGGGCAGGGCGATGACGTCTTGCAGTTCCACGTGTGGGTCGGACGGCAAATCAAAGCGCAGAACATCAAAGGCGTCCGGATGGAATCGCTGGAAAATAGCCAGCCCCAGATGCGAGCGACACTTGACCGCGCGGATCGCTTCTTGTCATTGGTCGGTTTGCTGTCGGCCATGCTCGCTGCCGTGGCCGTGGCAATGGCGGCGCGTCGCTTTATGACGCGCCATATCGACGCTTGTGCGATGCTGCGCTGCCTTGGGCTGACACAGAACCAGGTCACTGCCATGTACCTGATCGAATTTGCACTGGTCGGGCTTGCCGGCAGCGTCATCGGCGTGTTGGTTGGCTTTGTGGGCCATATGGTGCTGCTCCAGCTGCTCGGCAGCCTGGTCACCAGTGATTTGCCGCCGGTGTCCCTGCTGCCAGCGGCCCAAGGGATTGTCATTGGCATGCTCTTGCTGGTGGGCTTTGCCCTGCCGCCCGTGCTCCAGCTGCGCAATGTGCCGCACAACCGGGTGATCCGGCGTGAAGCAGCAGCCCCGCAGCCGATGGCCCTGGCCACCTATGGCATGGGCATCCTCGCTTTCACTTTGCTGTTGTGGTGGCAGGCAGGCGATACCCAACTGGCCCTGGTCACGGCAGGCGGCTTCCTGCTTGCCTTCGGCCTGTTTGCTTTGGTCGGCTGGCTGGGGCTCAAATCGCTCAAGCGCTTGCGCAACAGTTTTAGCCACCAGTCCTGGCGTTTCGCCATTACTTCGCTACAGCGCCGTCCTGCTGCCACCGTGGTGCAAGTCGTGTCGCTGGCCTTGGGCCTGATGGCCTTGCTGCTACTGACCGTCGTGCGCGCTGACCTGATGAGCGCATGGCGCAGCGCCACGCCACCGGATGCACCGAATCGCTTCATCATCAATATCCTGCCGGACCAGAAAGTCGATATTGAACGACGCCTGACTGAAGCCTCGGTGCGCGACGTCACCTTGTATCCAATGATTCGCGGCCGCCTGACCGCGGTCAATGGCGTGCCGGTGACGGCAACGACCTACGCCAGCGAGAATGCCCGCAACCTGGCGGAACGCGAATTCAATTTGTCGACCATGAAAGATGTGCCCAAGACGAACGTCATCACTGAGGGCGAATGGTATGCCGACGCGCCCGGACCGGCTGAAGCCTCGGTCGAGCAGGGCATTGCCAAGACACTCAAGCTCAAACTGGGCGATGTGATGCGCTTCGATATCGCCGGCCAGAGTGTCGATGCAAAGGTCACCAGCTTGCGCAAGCTTGAATGGGGCTCAATGAGGGCCAACTTCTTCGTCATCATCAATCCACGGGCCATGGCCGACATGCCGCAAACCTATATGACGGCATTCCACCTGCCTTCGGCCAATGCGCCGCTGACGAACAGCCTGACCCGTGATTTCCCGAACCTGACTGTCATCGATGTCACGGGGATCATCAAGCAGCTCAATGAAGTGCTCGACCAGGTGGTGGCAGCCGTGGAATTCCTGTTTGCCTTTACGCTGGCATCGGGCCTGCTGGTGCTGTATGCGGCGCTGATGGGCACGCAGGACGAACGCACCCGTGAAGGCGGGCTGCTGCGCGCGCTGGGTGCGACGACGCGCCAGCTGTCGCAGGCGCAATCCATTGAGTTTGCCCTGGTCGGTTCGCTGGCGGGCGTGCTGGCAGCGACCGGTGCCGCTGCCATGGGCTGGGCGCTGGCCACTTACCAGTTCAAGTTTGCGTGGACCTTCAGCCCGGTGGTGTGGATTGCGGGCCTGGTCGTCGGCTGCGCCTGCGCGATCCTGGGTGGATCGCTGGGCTTGCGCAATGTGCTGCGCCAGCCGCCGCTTCAAACCCTTCGAGAGTCGTAAAAGGTGGGTAACAAGTAACCCACCCTACCGCGACTCGTAGGGTGGGTTACTCGTAACCCACCATCCTCAGACCATTTGTACGACCAGGCGCTTGCCGCAGGCTTGGGCGTACTTTTTCAGGGTGGCGACGGAAGGCGAGTGCTTTTCGTCGCGCAGCGAGGCCTCCAGCCGCGACACGGCACTCTTGGTCGTGCCCATACGGATGGCCATTTCCTGCTGGGTCAGGCCAGCGAGCTTGCGGGCCGAAGGCAGTTCGGCCAGGTCAGGGCGGAATTCTTCTTTGTTCATGGTGGATTCAGTCGTCAAAGTGGTGTGGGTCATTTTTGTTCCTGTTGGTTGCGCATGAATTGAGAAAAGGACAGCATCGGTTCGGGCATGTAATCGGCCGGCAGGTCGAAAACGGCCCAGTAGTAAACCTGGCGCCCATGGCATACCTGGGCAGGTTGGCAGTACTGATGCCAGGATTCGCCAAAACTGCGCGAATACATGCCGTCGCCAGCGTGGAAAAACGGGATCACGACGCGATCGCGCAGCGCCGTCATCAGTGAAGCGGGCGCTTCGTTATCGCGCGCCATCTCCAGGTGGGACTCCATGCTGTCGTCGGTCTCGACGATCATCAGCCTGGCTTTGCCTTCAGCGTCATACAGCAGGATCCCTGTTGGATTGGGGAACAGGTAGTGTTCGACGATGGCATAGCGCTCGCGCAGCGCCGCCACCTGGCGGCCAATCGCGGGGTCGCACACGAAGGTGTACTGGTGCAGGGCCAGCAGGTCGCGCAGGGTGTCCGATTGGGCAGCAAAGAATTCCTTTTGCAGGGCAATGATCTCGCTCTCAAGGCGGTCCAGGGCATTGTCGTCGTTCTTTTTGATGTAGCGGTCAATCAGGCCACGGTTGAAGGCGTCGACAGCGATCTTTTCATCGGCCGCGCCGGTAAACAGGATCTTCTTGCAGGCCAGGCCTTCGAGCGCTTCGCAGAACTCCACGCCATTCATTTGCGGCATCGAGTAGTCGACCACCAGCACGGACGGCGTCATGAAGCGCTGGGGCTGGTGGCTGATGCGGTAGATCTGGTCAATGTCCAGCGCCACATTGCATTGTTCGGGCGAGCGGACGTAGGTGTCGAAATTGGCCGACAAAGGGCCGTGCTGGGGCGAGCTGCGGTGGCTTTCCGTGCGCAGCCACTCGAGGGCCTTGCGCGTATCATGGAAGCATTTGCTGGCCAGCGAAGGATCGAGCTGGAAGGACAGGCTGCGCAGGAAGGTGTCACTGTCGTCGACCAGGACCGTGAGGCTGGGATGATGATAAATGGGAAGGTGCATAGTGCTTGCGGTCAATCAATGCCAGACGTCATCGTGTCGCAGATGCGCTATCGACTGCTTGATAAATATCAACCTTAGGCAAAGTAGCAGGCTTGATAACCCGGGAAATCCCACTTTTTGGCCATGGTCAGACCCAAAACCGCCCAGAAACTCACGATTTCCCACGGCGCCCTGAGCGTAGTCCGCCCCTGTTCGATGCGTTATGATGGCGGGCATGACTGAAACTGCCACCCTTTTCGAGGTCATTGGCGGCGCAGAAAAGCTGCGCGCGCTGGTCGACCGCTTTTATGACCTGATGGAGCTCGAACCGGAGTTCGCCGGCATCCGTGCCCTGCATCCCACGCCCCTGGATGGTTCACGCGACAAGCTGTACTGGTTCCTGACCGGCTGGATGGGTGGCCCCGACTTGTATATTGAACGCTTTGGCCATCCGCGCCTGCGGGCCCGCCACCTGCCTTACGCCATCGGCAGCGCGGAGCGCGACCAGTGGCTGCGTGCGATGGCCTGGGCTTTGCAGGACGTGGGCATCGCCGAAGACCTGCAGCTGCGCCTGATGGAATCGTTCTACCAGACCGCCGATTGGATGCGCAATACACCGGGCTGATCGCCTTGACCGCCTCGACGACACCCAACGAGACCCTATGACCACCATTGAACTGATCCTGATCGCCGCACTGTTTGTCGTCATCGCTTTGCAGTTGTTCCAGCTGCGCCCCCGCAAACAGGACGGCGAACCCTTGCTGCGGCTGGAACGCGAGCTGCGCACGGACATGCACAATAGCGCGCAGGCCTTGCGCCAGGATTTGCAAGGCAGTGCCCAAGCCACGCGCCAGGAACTGGGCACGGTGCTGGCACAGCAGCTCGACAGCATGCGCCAGTTGATCAGCCAGCAGGCCCACGCCGGCCGTGACGAGCAGTCGCTGGCGCTTAAGCGCTTCGCCGACACCCTGAACCAGACCCTGGCCAGCCTGACCGAATCCAACGCCCAGCGCATGTTGGAAGTGCGGGCCACGCTGGAAACCAAAATCAAGGACCTGCAAGCCGATAACGCCCTGCGCCTGGAAGAGATGCGCAAGACGGTCGACGAAAAGCTGCACGCCACGCTGGAAACCCGCCTGTCGGAGTCGTTCAAGCAAGTGTCGGACCGGCTTGAAAAAGTCCACCAGGGCCTCGGTGAAATGCAGCAGCTGGCGGTCGGCGTGGGCGACCTGAAGCGCGTGCTGACCAATGTGAAGACCCGCGGCACCTGGGGCGAAGTGCAGCTCGAGATGCTGCTCGAGCAGGTGCTGACCATCGACCAGTATGCGAAGAATGTCGAGACCGTCGTCGGCACGGGCGCACGCGTTGAGTTTGCCATCAAGCTGCCAGGGCAGGGCGACGGCGAAGTGCCAGTATGGCTGCCGATCGACGCCAAGTTCCCCAAGGAGCAGTATGAGCGCTTGCTGGAGGCGGCCGACCGGGTTGACCCGGATGGCGTCGCCGCCGCTGGCCGCGAACTGGAACGCGCCGTGCGGATCGAGGCCAAGACCATTGCCGACAAATACCTGGCGCCACCCGCCACAACCGACTTCGCCATCTTGTTCCTGCCGACGGAAGGCCTGTATGCGGAAGTGATGCGCCGCCCCGGCCTGGCCGACGAGATCCAGCGCACCCTGCGCGTGTCCATCGCCGGCCCGTCCACACTGTCTGCCATCCTCAATAGCCTGCAAATGGGCTTTCGCACGCTGGCGCTGGAAAAGCGCTCGTCCGAAGTGTGGCAGGTGCTGGGCGCCGTCAAAACGGAGTTCAGCAAATTTGGCGATGTGCTGGCCAAGACCAAGCAAACGCTGGAAAACGCCGCCAAAAATATCGAGAACGCTGAAGTGCGCAGCCGCCAGATGGCGCGCAAGCTCAAGTCCGTCGAAGCCCTGCCCAGTGAAGCTGCGCAACTGCTGCTCGGGCCGGATGCCGAAGGCGAAGACTAGGCGATATAATGCCCCTGCTGAAAATTGCAATAATAGCAATTATGCGAACCTACGGAGACAACCGAGATGAAGCTGCTGCTGGCCCTGCTGTGCCTTTCCCTGTCCGCCCACGCTGAACTGCGCCCTGGCGAAACCGAACTGACCTTGCCCAATGGCGCCGTCTACCAAGGCACCGTCAAAGACGGCAAGCCCGATGGGATGGGCTATATGCGTTTCAAGAATGGCACCCAGTACGAGGGTGAGTTCAAAGGCGGCGCGATGCAAGGCAGCGGCATCCTGGTGACTAGCTTTGGCGACCGCTATGAAGGCCAGTTCGACCATGGTCGCTTTGATGGCAGTGGCAAAATGGTGTATCGCCTTGGCGGCAGCTACGAAGGCCAATGGAAGAAGGGCGCCTTCCACGGCAAAGGCGTGCTGACCTACGCAGGTGCTGGCCGCAAGGCCGAAGGCGAGTTTGTCCAGGGTGTGCTGGCGGGCAGCGCTTCATCCAATCCAAAACCGGCGGAAGCGGTGCAATCGAAAGCCGAATATGCCGTCAAGGACGACCACTTCAAAGTTGGCACCCATATGCTCGATAAGGTGGTCGAGCGCGCGCCCTATCCGCAGAACAAACCGTATGAGGAGATGAGCGAGGACGAGAAGGCCACGGTGCGTCGCTTCTATCCCGCCCTGGCACCGGGCGATGAGCCGCCGTTCCCTTCAGGCGGCCTGAAAGACATCCTGCTCAAACTCAAACAGGCCCAGCAACGCGTGATGGACGAAGGGTCCTTGTCCTTGATTGTGGACGTGGCGGCCGACGGCAAGCCGACCAAGGTGACGATGGCCGGCGGCGGCAATGCCGACCTGGCGCGCTTTGCCGGAACCGTCTTCATGCAGCAGCAGTACAAGCCGGCCAAGTGCGATGGCAAGCCGTGCGCGATGGCGTTCTACTACGGCATTTCCTTCGCCACCCGCGTGCAGTAACTCGAAGCGATGGGGAAGCCGCTACAGCGGCGACAAACGCGGCGCCGCAACGGCGCCGTTTTCATTGAAGACGCCGCGCGCCACGTTGTGCGGATGGGCGCGTGCTTCTTCCGGAGTCAGCACGGCAGCAAAGCACACGTCCGTCCCTTCGAATAGTTTGCACCAGTGCGCCATGGGCTCGGCCATGAAACGCTGTGTTAGCCGCGCTTTCAGGGCTGGCCAAGCGGCGCTGTTGTATTGCTGGCGCGGGTCGACATCGTGCAGCGCCATCTTGGTCAGTAACAGGGCGTAGAACTGCGGCTCCAGTGCGCCAATCGTGATATAGCGCCCGTCGCTGCAGCGGTAGCTGTCGTAGAAAGGCGAATCGTGGAAGGGGCTGGGGCGCGGCGTGCCCAGGTTGCCGCCAGCCGTGACAAGTTCAGCAATCCCGCCCAACATGGCGACAATATCGCTGATGGCGGCATCGACGACGCAGCCGTGGCCATGCACCCGCGCCTGCAATACGCCGCAGGCGATGCCAAATGCCAAGCCCAGGGCGCCGCTGCCGTCACCCAGCACGGTCGGCGGCGGAACTGGTTTTTGGCCCGTCGACGCGGCCAGGGTCAGTACGCCGCTCAGCGCAATATAGTTCAGGTCATGGCCCGCCGCCTGCGCCAATGGGCCATGCTGGCCCCATCCCGTCATGCGGCCATAGACTAGTCGTGGGTTATGCACGGCGCAGTCGGCTGGGCCGAGGCCGAGGCGTTCCATGACACCGGGCCGGTTGCCTTCAATGAGGGCATCGGCCTGCGCCACCAGTTCGAGCGCCTTGTGCAGGTCGGACGGGTCCTTCAGGTTCAGCGCCACTTCACGCTTGCCGGCACGCAGGGTATTGGCTGCGCCGCCGCCCAGCATATCGACCAGGCTTGCCGTGCCCGGCCGGGTAACCAGGGTGACCTCAGCACCCATACCGGCCAAGATCTTGCCGCACAAGGGCCCGGGGCCGATGCCTTCAAATTCAATAACGCGAACGCCGCGCAATGCCTGTAAGCTCATAGTGGAAAGAAGGTGTGAATTGTCAGGCCCGATGCCGCATGATAGCGCAGCATCGACACATGCTTATAGCGCCGCGAGGCCGCCACCACAGGTGATCACCTGGCCGGACACATAGTCGGAGCCAGGGCCGCACAGCATAACGATGGCCGCCGCCGCTTCGTCCGGTGTGCCGGGGCGGCCGAGCGGGATCATTTTCTTCGACATCTCGACGACGGCTTCGCCGATGCCAACCTTGATCTCGCGGCCTTCGATCGACACGGTCTTGCTCTCATCGCCCGACAACGGCTGGGTCAGGCGCGTTTCGATATGGCCGAAGGCGACACAGTTGACGTTGACTTTCAAGCGGCCCCATTCCTTGGACAGGGTCTTGGTCAGGCCGACGATGCCGGCTTTGGCGGCGGAATAATTGGACTGGCCCGCATTGCCATTGGCAGCAATGGAGGAGACATTCACGACCTTGCGGAACACTTCCTTGCCAGCGGCGGCTTCGGCCTTGGCCGCTGCCGACAGCACCGGATAAGCCGCACGCAGGATGCGGAAGGGTGCGGTCAGGTGGCAGTCGATGATGGCGTACCACTGCTCGTCCGTCATCTTCTGGATCACATTGTCCCACGTGTAGCCAGCGTTATTGACGATGATGTCGATGCCTTGGAAGGTGTCGACGGCGGTCTTGACCAGGCGCTCGGCAAAATCCGGCGCGGTGACGCTGCCGGCGCAGGCGACTGCCTTGCCGCCCGCAGAGACGATTTCGGCCACCACTTCGTTGGCTGGCGCTGCGTCGAGGTCATTGACGACAATGCTGGCGCCCTGGCTTGCCAATTGCAGCGCCACGCTGCGGCCAATGCCGCGGCCTGCGCCGGTGACCAGTGCTACTTTTCCAGACAGATGACTCATTTCTTCTCCAAGTTATTCAAATTGCGATGATGGCTTCACCAACGAGTTTTTCTTCGCCAAACTGGTTGCTACATTGGATGGTGATCCTGGCGCGCCGCTCTCCCTTTTCCTCAAAGAGGTCGGTGACAGTGCCGGTGCAGGAAGGTTGATTGCCAAGGTGGGTAATGCCGGTAAAGCGTACCGACAGCTTGCGGTGCTGTTCTTGCGGGATCCAGTTCGTCAGCATGCGGCCCAGGTAGGCGGCTGACAGCATGCCATGTGCGAATACATCGGGCATGCCCGCTTTGCGGGCAAAGTCCTGGTTGATGTGGATCTCATTGTGGTCGCCCGAAGCGCCAGCATACAGGGCCAGCGTTGTGCGGTTAATGACAGGCAGGGTCAATGGCGGCAACTGGTCGCCGATGTTGAGTTCAATAGATGGCATGGCTTTTCCTTAACGGCTCACCAGCACGCAGCGCAGGTCGGCCACATGTTCGCCGCGCTGGTTGGTGACGCGGGTTTCCCGGACTGCGAATTTGAGGGCACCACCTTTTTTTTCATAGAAGTCGACGATTTTCGGCGCAAACGTCAGCGTGTCGCCGGCATAGCACATGCGGTGATAGCTGAACTCCTGCTCGCCATGCAGCAGGCGGCCGATGTCGAAGCCCAGCACACTGAGCGTGTCCTCGATGTCGCGCCCCTCCATCTCCAGGCAGAACAGGAAGGTCGGCGGCACGGGCAGGCCTGGATGGCCGGCGTCGCGGGCGGCCGATTCGTCCAGGTAGACAGGATTGGTTTCGCCGATCGAGCTGGCAAAGAAGCGCAGGCGGCCTTTTTCGACGTCGGCACTGCTCACATCGAAGGTGTGCCCGATACATGCATTTTGTCTCAAGCTAGGCTCCTGGTTTTGTTGCTTTACCAGGGAGTTTAAGGACTTAGTCGGCAGCAGGCAATTGCGAAGGAGATCAAAGCAATGACATTTTGCCTCATGCGCCCTACAATCTAGGCATGAAAACAAGCGATCCAGTCCACGGCACCGCCGATCCGACCATGAGCGTCGCCGTACTGCGCGGCCTGCTGTCCGGTGTCATGGCGCGCGGTATGGCGGTGCGACCCTACCTGGACAGGGTAGGATTGCCGCCCGACGTGCTGGAACGGCCCGACTATGATGGCATTTCGACTGGCCAGTACATTGAGGTGTTTCACGCGATCGCCCGTGACCTGCAGGACGAAAGCCTTGGGATGCTGTCACGCCCGTTCAAGGTCGGCAGTTTTGCCCTCATTGCCAAGGTTGGTATGGGCGGCGCCAACTTGCGTGAGGCATTGCGCCGCATGGCGCATACTACCAACCTGCTGCAGGACGACCTGCATTTTGCGCTGGTCGAAAACGGTGCCGGGGCAGGCCTGCAAATGCGCTGGCTGCATGCCAACCGGGCGCCGCAGGCTTTTATCTTGTATACGCTGATGCGCGTGTTCTGGCGCCTGTCGCACTGGCTAATTGGTGGCGCTTTGCGGATCCAGTATTTTGAATTCTCGGTCCCGGAAGATGAAGAAGGGCAGTCCTACGCGGTGGCGTTTCCAGGCCAAAGGTACTATGGCCGGCCAGCCTGCGGCTTTCATTTCGATGCAGCGTTGCTGGCAAGGCCAGTAATCAGCGACGACATGGCCTTGCGCGCCTTCTTGTCGGATTCGCTAACCAGGATCATTGTCCCGCCACGGCTGAAAGGACAAGCCAGCATGGCGGTGCGTACCATCCTGATGCGGGCTTATCCGCATTGGCCGGGCGTGCATGAAGTGGCCCAACAAATGCACACCTCGCGGGCCACCCTGCAACGGCAGCTGGCAGCCGAAGGCAATAGCCTGCAGCGGATCAAGGACAGCCTGCGCTGCGACCTGGCGATCTCGCGCCTGTCCACGTCGCCAGACAGCCTGGCAGAGATCGCGCTCGAACTGGGCTTTAGCGACAGCGCGGCCTTCCAGCGCGCCTTTAAGCAGTGGACCGGCAAGACTTGCGGCGCCTACCGCACACGCCTATAGCAGGCCTTCGAACAGCAAGATATCGACGGTTTCGCCGGTAACCACACTGCCTTGTTCTTCATGCAGGACCACCATGCAGTTGGCTTCCACCATTGAACGCAAGATGCCCGAGCCTTGCGAGCCGGTGATGCGCACTTCCTGGGCCTGCGGATCGAAGATGCCACGCTGGTACTCGGTGCGGCCGGGTTTTTTGCGGATTGCACCGGCGGAGCGCACCCGGATCAAGGGCAGCGGCGACTCTGAGCCCATCATCTTCAGTAGGGCGCTGCGGGCGAAGAAGTAGAACGACACCATGACTGCAACCGGATTGCCGGGCAAGCCAAACAGCACGGCACTGTGGCCGCCGGAATGGATGCGGCCAAAAGCGAGCGGCCGGCCGGGGCGCATATTGAGCTTCCAGAAGGAGACGTCGCCGAGCTTGCCCATGATGGCCTTGGTATGGTCGGCCACACCGACCGACACGCCGCCGGAGGTGATGATGGCGTCCGCATTCTGGCAGGCCGTACGCATCGCCGCTTCCAGTGCCTGCGGGTTGTCGCTGACGATGCCCATATCGACGACTTCGCAGCCAAGGCGCTGCAGCATGCCAAACAGGGTATAGCGGTTGCTGTCGTAGACGCAGCCTTCATCGAGCGGCTCGCCGATTGAACGCAGCTCGTCGCCGGTTGAAAAGAAGGCCACGCGCAAGCGCCGCCTGACCGGAACTTCGGCGATACCAAGTGAGGCGATCAGGCCCAGGTCAGCTGGCCGGATGGTGCGGCCCTGGCGCAGGGCGGCGCTGCCTTGCATGAGGTCTTCGCCTTGGAAGCGGCGATTGTCGCCACTGCGCACGCTGCCTGGCGCGATCGTGATCGACGTGGCGCCAATGGAAGCGACCAGTTCCTGTGGGATGACTGTATCGGCGCCAGCTGGCATGACGCCGCCTGTCATGATACGGGCGCACTGGCCTGCGCCCAGTTCAAGCGAAGTGGGATGGCCCGCACTGATGGTGGCGGCCACTGCCAGCACCGTCGGCGCATCGGCCAGCAAGTCGCTGCCACGCAGGGCATAGCCGTCCATTGCCGAATTATCGTGACTCGGCACATGGATCGGCGAGATCACATCGCGGGCCAGCACACGGCCCAGGGCCGAGCGCAGGGCGACTTGTTCAATGGCGTCGACGGGCGACACGAACTGGCCAATGATGTCCTGCGCCTGTGGCACGGACAAGGCTTCTGGATCGTAGTTGGACAGGCAACTGGTGATTTCAGCGATACTCGGTGCCCCGTAGGTCTGCAGTTCGGCAGCGGTATTGATATTGCGGAAGGCGGTGGCGTCATCAAAGGCGACGCGTACGACCTTCAGGCCGGCATGCCAGCCGTCCATGCGGCGCCCACCTCCGCCCAGGTAAGCTGAGATATGCGGCAGCAGGCCAACTTTGAGCAGGCAAAAGACGGGATGCTCCTGTTCGCGCCCGTCAGCGCTGCGTGTCACAGCCATGGCGACGTCAGCTTGTCCTGCAGCGGCGGCGGCAAGCAGGCGCGTTGCCAGGTCTTCCGGCAAAAAAGGCGAATCGCAGGGCGCCGTGAGCAGCCACGGCGTGGTGCAATGGCGCAAGCCTGTCTCTAGTCCCGCAACCGGGCCGGCAAAACCGGCTGTGTCATCGGCATGGACGGGGTAGCCAAAGCGCGCATAGTCCTGCGCATTCTGGTTGGCGTTGACCAGCACCGGGCCAACCTGGGCGCGCAGGCGCGCCAGCACATGCTGCACCATGGCCTGGCCACGGAAGGGCTGCAGGCCTTTGTCAACGGTACCCATGCGGATGCCGCGTCCGCCCGCCAGTACCAGTCCCGTAATTGCGTCAGTGCCGTCCATATCTCATTCAATAATTTCTACACTCTGGCGATCATTGCTCGCCCTTCGCCGGTGTCAGCCACCGATATACGACATTTCCACCTTTTTGCCGCCGCCGGCCAGCCCTTCGGTATTGATGGTGCGTGTTTCCGAGTAGCGGTCGCCGCGCGCCTGCCACAACTGTGCAATCGCGCCAGTCAGTTCGGCATCGCTGGCCCCATCGCGCAGCAGGGCGCGCAGATCGTGGCCGCGCGTGGCAAACAGGCAGGTATATAGCTTGCCTTCCGTTGACAGGCGCGCGCGCGTGCAATCGTGGCAAAACGCTTGGGTGACGCTCGAGATCAGGCCGATTTCGCCGCTGCCGTCCACATAGCGCCAGCGCGAGGCTGTCTCGCCGCTGTAATTGGCCTCGAGCGGTTCAAGCGGCAGTTCAGCGCTGATCCGGCGGACCACTTCGTTGGACGGGATGACGTCGGCCATATTCCAGCCGTTCGAATCGCCCACATCCATGTATTCGATAAAACGCAGGATATGCGGGCTATGCCGGAAGTGGCGCGCCATCGGGAGGATCTGGTCGTCGTTCATGCCCCGTTTGACGACCATATTGACTTTGATTGGGCCAAGGCCGGCTGCGTGGGCAGCATCGATTCCGCCCAGGACTTCATCGACAGCGAAATCCACGTCATTCATGCGTTTGAAGGTGGCGTCATCGAGCGCATCGAGCGACACGGTGACCCTTTGCAGGCCGGCGTCTCTCAGGGACTGCGCCTTCCTGGCGAGCAAGGCGCCATTGGTGGTCAGGGTCAGGTCGAGCGGGCGGCCGCTTGCCGTCTTCAGCTGCGCCAGCATGGCAACCAGGCGCTCAATATCCTTGCGCAGCAAGGGTTCACCGCCCGTCAGGCGGATTTTTTCGACGCCATGTGCGACAAACAGCGTGGCCAGGCGGGTGATCTCTTCAAACGACAGCAGGGCTTTGTGTGGCAGGTAAGCGTAGTCTTTGTCGAACACTTCCTTGGGCATGCAGTAGACGCAACGGAAATTGCAGCGGTCCGTGACGGAAATGCGCAGGTCATGCAGCGGGCGTGCCAGCGTGTCGCTGAGCAGTCCGGTTGCAGGCGACAGGGTGGCCGGGATGGCCGGGACACTGTCGCGCTGTTCATTCAGGAGGATGATTTTTTCAGGCATGCAGATAGGTTAGCACGAGGCCAGCAATCGCACAGGCGAGCAGCAGTTTGATGGTGCCCGCCTGGTAACGCATCAGGGCAAGGGCAGCCACGGCGCTGATGGCCATGGCGCCCAGGTCCCATCGGGCAGGTGCGGCATCCAAGTGGAACACATGCTGGCCGAAGAACAGGGCCAGGCTGACGATGACGCCGACAACGGCGGCCGAAATGCCCGTGAGCGGGGCCGTCAGCTGAAGGTTGTCGCGGGTTGATTCAACCAGCGGGCCGCCGACCAGGATGAAGACGAAGGATGGCAGGAAGGTGAACCAGGTAGCGACGACGGCGCCAGCCACGCCTGCCAGCATCAGGTGGTCCCCAAACAAGGCATGGGTCCAGCCGCCGACAAAGCCGACGAAGGTGACAATCATGATCAGGGGGCCGGGTGTTGTTTCGCCCAGGGCCAGGCCGTCAATCATCTGCGCCGGCGTTAGCCAGTGGTAGGTGTCGACGCCGCCCTGGTACACATAGGGTAGTACGGCATAGGCGCCCCCAAAAGTCAGCATGGCTGCCTTGGTGAAGAAACCGGCCATGTCGACCAGTGGATTGTTCAGCCCAAAGGCCAGGGCCAGCATGGACCAGGTAGCAATTGCCAGCATGATGCCGGCTACCGCTTTGAACAGCCAGCGGGACTGTCCCAGAGTAGCGTGGGCAGGTGTCGGTGTGAGGTCATCGATCAGGGCCAGGCCGTAGGAAGCCTGGGCGCTGGGGTGTTTGCCTCCAACCTGGAAGTAAGCGGGCCAATAGCGCCCGCCCACGGCGCCGATCATGGCCGCCGCCAGTACGATGGCGGGGAAGGGGGCGTGGAGTAGGGCAATGGCGACAAAGGCAGCCACAGCGATACCGATCAGGGCGCCATTTTTCAATGAGCGCTTGCCGATGCGCCAGGCGGCCGCCAGCACAATGGCCACGACGGCCGGCTTGATGCCGTACAGGATGGCGCTGACCACCGGCAGGCTGCCATAGACCATATAAATCCAGGACAAGCCAATAAGGATCAGCAGTGAAGGCAGCACAAAGAGCACGCCGGCAAGGATACCGCCACGGGTTTTGTGCATCAACCATCCGATATAGATGGCCAACTGGGTTGCTTCCGGACCGGGCAGCAGCATGCAGTAGTTCAGTGCATGCAGGAAGCGCTGCTCCGAGATCCAGCGGCGGCGCTCAACCAGTTCAGTATGCATCATGGCGATCTGGCCTGCCGGGCCACCAAAGCTGATGAAGCCCAATTTGAGCCAGTACCAGAAGGCGGAAGCAAGCGAGACCGGGGCAGGGCGCGTATCGGCAGGGATCATCGTGCGTGGGGACGGGCGTAAAAGGCAAAGCCTACCATGTCTTGAAGGCCCATAAAAAAAGCCCCTTTGCAGCAGGCGCCAAAGCGCCGCAGGCAAAGGGGCTTGTGCCAGGCGAATTACTGACGGGTCGTGTCGACCTGGATCAGCGGTTCGTCAATTTGCGGCGGCAGCGGCTTGCGCTCGCGGCGTACGCGTACTGGCGGGGCGA
>JACXTT010006262.1_pt1 | contig 17040 bp, 18 predicted proteins | sample 9270951 | NCBI WGS metagenome assembly JACXTT01 (sample SAMN15532306, study PRJNA645909) | rock metagenome | isolation source: weathered quartz diorite | place: Puerto Rico | collected 2017-06-21 | reverse complement strand
GGTACATGGCGAGCACGAAGCTCCCGAGGAGAAGGTTCATCCCCAGCGAGGCCTCGGGGTAGGTCTCCGCCGAGAGCAGCTCCTTCAAGGCCTGCTCCGCCGGGACGCTCGCCCGGCCGAGGCCCTGGCCGCTCGCCAGCGCGCGCTTCCGGCACGCCTCCACGTGGCGCGCCTCGTCGATCATCTGCGCGCAGAGGAAGCTCTTCATCTCGAGAAATTCCTGGTTGATGGAGAACACCCAGCGCGACGGCATCTCCATGGCGACCAGCGCCACCTCCTCGAGCACCGTGCACGCCTGCGCCATCGAGGCCTCGCGCAGCGGGGCGGCGGTCGGGTCGAGCTCGCTCCACGGGATGTCGACCGCCGGAGCCCAGCGCCGCGCCTTCGCCTCCTCGTAGAGGGCCGCCACGTTGTCGGCCCACACGTCGCTGCGGCGGTTGATCGTGTAGCCCAGGTCGGGGAGCTTCTCGACCAGCGCGCTGCCGCGCGACGCCATGCTGTAGCGGTCGCGGAGGAACTCGGGGATCGCGTCGTAGCCGTACGACCCGAGGTTGCAGTCCTCGTAGGTGAGCCCGCGTCCGGGATCGGCCGGGCGGGCGCGCACCCGGGGAGTATCGACGCGGTACCACTCGAGGGTCAGGTTGCCCTCGAGGATCGAGGTCACGAGCTGGATCAGCCCGTCGTCCTCGAAGAAGTCTTTCTCGGCGTAGTAGGCCAAATTAGATCAACTCTCCCGGGGGCCCCTCCAGCGCTCGGGCGCTTCGCGCCCTGCGGTCCAACGCACCCGCGGCTCCGCCGCGCGCCCCCAGACCCCGTCGGCTGGCTCGAGCGCTCTCGCGCTCAGCCTCCCTCCCTATTGGACACCCATCTGTTGCTTCTGGAGTTCGAACATCTTCCACAGGCGCGAGCGCTCGCGGCGCTCGGGGAGGCCGCACTTGGCGAGGCGCTCGAAGTACTCCTCGGTCTGCTTCATCTGGAAGGCGGTGGTGATGCGCACGCCCTCGGCGATCTGCTCCTTCTTCATACCCTTGCCGGAGAGGATGATGAACGGCTCGAGCACCTCGGTCGCGTAGCCGGCGCCGAAGACGAAGTTCTCGGCCTCGTCGAGGTGGTGATGGATGAGCTCGCGCTTCTCGGGGAAGTGGTCGAGGACCCACTTCAGGTGCTGCATCCCGTAGCCGACGTGCCGCGCCTCGTCCTGCATGACCAGGCGGAAGAGCTTCTTGTCGCCCTCGGTCGGCGAGATGTACTCGCTGAAGCGGAAGAGCGTCAGCACCATGCCCTCGGCCTGGAGGTGGAGCGAGAGCGAGGCCTCGGCGAAGGTGTCCGCGTCGCGCAGGAACTTCAGGTTGAACTCGTTGTGCGCGCTGGCGCGCATCAGCCCCCAGCCGGAGGAGAGGGCGCGCTTGCGGAAGATCTCGGCGTGCCGTGCCTCGTCCATGGCCTGGGTGGCGATGAAGTTCTTCACCTCGAAGAAGTCGGCGTTGAGACGCCCCATCCACTTGGCGGGGACGTCGGTGGCGATCATCTCGACCTCGGTCAGGAAGGTGAGTAGCTGGGCGTAGGCCTTGCCGATGTCCTCCGGCAGCTCCGTCTCCTGCAGCTCCGCCCAGGGGATGTCCGTGGTGGCGTTCCACTGCCGGGTCATCGCCTCCTCGTAGTACCCCTCGATGTTGTAGGCCCACACCTCGCTCTTGCGGTTGACCTCGGCCTGCAGGTCGGGGAGGCCCGCCGGTTGCACCGCGCCGCGGGGCGCGAAGCTCCGGTTCTGGCGGATGAGCTCGGGCATCTCGGTGAAGCCGTAGCCCCCGACGTCGAGGTCGCGGAAGGTGAGGCCGCGGCGCTCGTTCTGCGGCTGGCACCGTACTCGCTCGCGCGGCTCGTCCATCCACGAGAGCTCCAGGTCGCCCTGCAGGGTGCGCCGGAAGCGCTCGACAAAGGTGCGGTCGTCGGCGAAGTCGGTCGTGCTCAGATAGCTCATGTGCCGCTCCTCCGCAGTGGCTCCCGCCGCGCCGGGGGGTGGGACCCGTCGGGGTAGGCGAAGTCGACGCGCGCCGAGAGGTCGAAGAACTCCTGGATGCTCTCCGCGAAGCGGTACATCTTGTCGTGTCCGTCGGGATCGTCGTAGCGAACCTGGAGCGCCTCGCCGAAATGGGTGAGGGTGTTCAGGCTGTGCGCCGTGTCCGCGGCCCCCAGCGCGTGGATCGCGTCCAGCATCTCGCGCCAGGCGGCGAAGCTCCCCTCGACCACGAAGTCGGTCTCGATGCCGGCCAGCCCCGCCGCGACGCGCACGCAGTCGAACACCTCGAAGACGAGGGTGAACTCGGCGGGGGGCACCTCACCCGGGAGGAGCACGCGGACCCCGAAGGTCGTGTCGAAGAACCCGAGCCGGGAAAAACGCTCGCGTTCACCCCGCATCTCGCGCTGGATCGCCTCGAAGAAGGCCGCCGAAGGGAAGGTGACGGGCATCGGACCTGGACCAAAGGCATATTCCCCGGGGGCAGGCCTGGTCAACCGCGGAGTTGGAAACTGCGGTGCGGTCTACGAAGCGGCGTCGAGGGCCAGGGGCGGTTCGCCGATCCCCGGCATGCCACCCTGGATGCCGAGGAAGGTCGCCGCCTCGCGCAGCACCGTGGGGTGATAGAGCAGGCCCCAGTGTCCGCAGTCGGGCACGGTGACCACTCGACCGCCGCTTCCGCGCGGCCCGCCGTGCGGGCCGTAGATGGGATGCGGTGGAGGGATGAAGGGGTCGCTCGCGGCGAAGACGGCCAGCTCGCCGGGCGGCAGCGGGGTGGCGAAGTAGGGCGCGCCGAGCGTCACCAGGCGGCGGACGCGGGTGGTGCGCGGCATCTCGACCAGGTAGCGCGCGATGAGTCCGCCCAGGCTGTGCCCGACCACGTCCACCTCGGGCGCGCCGGTGACGGCGCAGATCGTGTCGATCAGGTCGCCGAGCCGCGGGGCGAGGCGCTGGTAGTCGAAGCGCGGGGGGTAGGAGAAGCTGGCGAAGTTGCGCATGCCGCGCCCCGCCAGGTAGCGGCGGAGGAGGAGGAAGTTCGTCGGGTCGCCGAGGAATCCGTGCACCAGCACGACGGGTGTCGGGTGCGGCGAACTCGGATCGAACGAGTCGCGCTCGATCACGAAGCGCAGCGGCATGCACAGGGCAGCGGCGCCCAGCGCCGAAACCTCGGTCCCCACCATCCGCAAGCTGATCATCCCCCGCCTCCCCGGACCGCAGCCTCGCGCGGGCTCTGCAGCGTCGTCGGACGCATTGCTCTGTGCCCGACGGCAGGGGCCCTTGTCAAGAAAATTCGATGCGCGCGGCCATTGTTGCAAAGGGTGGGGGTGGGCGCTAGGAAACGGGCGAGGAGAGGGCATGGCGTACATCATCACCCGGCTCTGCCGCGATTGCCTCGACACCGGCTGCGTCGCCGTCTGCCCGGTCGACTGCATCTACGAGTACACCGGCACCGACAAGGCGCAGTGGCCGAACCAGCTCTACATCCACCCCGACGAGTGCATCGATTGCGGCGCTTGCGAGCCCGAATGCCCGTGGATGGCGATCTTCGAGGAAGTGGCGGTGCCCGAGGTGTTCAAGGACGACACGCCCCTCAACTACAAGGTCATGGAAAACATGGGCGACTTCAAGGTCGCCCAGCACAACAAGGTCGAACACCCGACCGCCGAGCAGGTCCAGGCCAACAAGGAGAAGTGGGGCTGGGCCGGGTAAATCGCCCCGAGACCCATGTCTCGGGGCGTGACGGACGGCGAGAGTTCCGCCCCGTGAAAAATGCCGGGGCCGTGCGGCGGCCGGCGAAGCCGGCGCGGCAGACTTAGCGGGTTGCTAACTCCGGCCCCCGACGATCACACGGGGGCCCAGCTGCGCTTCCAGGGTGCGTATTCGCTGCTCGAGGTCGAGGATGTGGCGGGCGCTTTCCTGGCGCTCGGCCAGGACGCCCTTGCGTTTGTCCTCGATCTCGGCGGCGAGGCCGCGCGCATAGCGCTCCGCCTCGGCACGCCGGCGCATGGCCGCCACCGCGGTGTAGAGGGCGCCCGCCGCGAGGGCGAGACACAGCGCGAGGGCCGCCTTGGCCCACGGCCAGATGCGCTCCAGGCGCACGAGCTGCGCCACCCGGGACTCGGCGCTCGCCTTCTGCGCGCGGGCGTCCTCGGCGGCATCCGTCAGACGCCGGAACTGGGCCCGAGCCCCGGCTTCGGTGCGCTTCAGGGCGGCGTTGTCGGCCTCGAGCGCGGCCGCCCGCTCCCCGATCGCACGCGCGGCCGCATTCGGTATGCGATAGACGAACCCGGCGCCAACCTTGGTCGTATCGGTGATGCCGTTGGCGGCGACGAACGCGCCCACGTCGTGCGGGGGGATGCCGAACATCTCGGCCACGGCGCCAGGGGTGTCGCCCGGCCGTGCCCGGTAGAGGAAGGTCTTACCGTCCTCGGCGAGCGTGAACAGCGGCTCGGCGAGCGCGGGGGCTCCGATCAGGAGGGCGACGGCGGAAAGGTACCTGACTCGTGTCCATCGTGACGGCATGGGCGACCTCGTTCTGCCAGCATCCCCACGGCCACCCCGGACGGGAGTGTAGCTCCCGAACGGCCACTCCGGCAATGACTTCCTTCAGGGTCTGACGGTCGCCATGACGGTCCCGCTGGCCAGGTCGGCGATCTCCACCTGGACGGGACCGTCGACCGGGTGGGCGCCCGCGGCGCGACGGAGCTCCTCGGCCAGCCGGGCGGTGAACTTGTCGCGCACCGCCGGAGGCATGCCTTCCATGGGGAAGTTCTGCACCAGCGCCCGTCCGCTGGCCGGCGCCGTCCACTCGAAGCGCACGATCCGCGGGCCCATGATCGGCGATCCCCGGAACGCCTGCTCGACGGCGTCCTGGAAGGGGCTCGAGGCGCCTCCGCCGTCGGCCGACCGCGCTGCCGGCGCCCGCCCGGGGGCGGGCTCTTCGCCGCGCAGGCTCGCGATCATGTCGTCGATCTGCTTCCGCACGCGGTCCTCGCCTGCCATGCCGCGCGCGATCTCGAGCTCGCCGAGCGCCGCCCGGTCGTCATTCTGCCCGTGGTACGTGACGGCGAGGTTGTAGTGCGCCTGGAGAAAGGACGGGTCGCGCTTGATGACATCCTTGTAGGTCGCGATGGCCCGTCCCGGGTCGCCGGAATACAGGTACATGGTCGCCAGATCGGTGCGCGCGCTCGGATCGTCGGGACGGAGCGCCAGGTAGCGCTCGAAGATGGGGATCGCCTTGGCGTGGTCCTCGCGATCGTAGTGGATGTTGGCCAGGCCGCGGAGCGCCTCCGCGTTCTTCCCGTCGAGGTCGAGCACGTGCTGGAACGCCGACACGGCTTCGGCCTGGTGAGAGACGTCGAGCTGCGCGGCGCGCGACTCCACCTGCGCGAGCTTCAGCCAGGCGTCGACGTCGTCGGGCTTGGCCTTCGCCTTGGCGGCCAGGTCGGCGATGAAGGCAACCGCCTCGGCGGGGAGGGAGACCCGGGCCTTCGCTTCACCGCCGCCGCCCGCGTCGTCCGCGGGTGCGCTCGCGGTGCGCGGCCCGCCTCCGCCCGGCAGCGGCCGTGGCGTTCCGGGCGAGAGGATGAGGGCCCAGATGGCGAGCCCCGCGCCGAGGAATGCGACCAGCACCGCGGAGCCCGCGCGCGTCACCTGCCGGGAGCTCGCCGCGCTCGTCCGCGGTTCTCCGGCGAGGGCGGCTCCGCACTCGGTGCAGAACCGGCCTCCCGCGAGCGCCTTCGTCCCGCACTGGGGGCAGAAGCGGACCGCCATCGAGAGCGTGGGATACTAACGGAAACGGGGCGGACGGCCCAGCTGCGTCAAATCCGCGACGCTCATCTTCGTATCGGTCGGCGAGGGTCCGACGCGACCCTTGCTGGGCGAGGGTCCATGGAGCCCCGGGGGCCGGCATGCGACTTGCTTTGTTTCGCGCCACGCATGTCCGAGGGCGTCCACATACTGCTGGTCGAGGACGACCCGAAGAAGCGGCGCGCCGCGGTGCGCGCGCTCGGCGGCAACGGCTGGACGATCAGCGAGGCGGGCAGCGGCGCCGAGGCGCTCGGCACCCTTCGCCGGGGCGGCGACTTCGTCGTGCTCCTCGCGCTCCGCGACCTGGCCGACCGGGAGGTCGTGACGCGCATCGCCGCCGATCACCCCGACACGCCGGTGGTGATCGTGAGCGGCACCGACGACGTCGCGGCTGCCATCGACGCCATGCAACGGGGCGCCTGGGACTACGTCGTCACGCGCCCGCGGGGCGGCCATCTCGCCCACCTCCCGCACGTGATCGCGCGGGCCCTCGAGCGGCGCCAGCTCCTGCGCGACCGCAACCACTACCGCGAGGACGTGGAGGCGCTCGCGGCGGCGCTGCGCGGCACCACGGACGGCGTGGTGATGCTCGACCGGACGGGACGCATCGCCTTCGTGAATCGCGCCCTGGCGCAGGCGTGGAAGGGCAGCGAGGCCCAGATCGTCGGCCGCCGGCTGGAGGAGTTCGTCCACGTGCCGGGCGATCAGGTCGAGCTCGGCGACGTGCTCACCGCGATCGGCGAACGGGGGCGCTGGAGCGGCGAGCTGCGGACGCGTGACGTCGAGCCGCCCCAGGGCGTGTGGGACGTGACCTTGACGCCGGTGCGCACGATGCCCGGCGAGGCGCGCAGTGCGATCGGCATCTTCCGCGACGTGAGCGAGAAGCACGCCCTCGAGCAGCTCCGGGCGGACTTTCTCTCCATGGTCACGCACGACATCAAGGTGCCGCTCACCGTCATCCTCGGGTACACCGAGATGCTGACCGATCCGGAGCCGCCGCCCGACCAGATTCCACCCGACATCCTGACCCGCATCCGGGAGAGCGGCGAGACGATACACGCGCTCGTGTGCAACTTCCTCGACCTCTCGCGCATCGAGGCGGGCCGGATGACGCTCGATCCGCGGCCCTTCGACCTGGTCGAGATGCTCTCCCACGCGATCGAGCACTACGAATCGACGGCGCGGCGGAAGGGCGTGCGGCTGGCGTTCGAGGCGGCGCCGCTGCCCCCCGTGGTGGCCGACGAGTCGCAGCTGCAGCGCGTGGTGGCCAACCTGCTCGGCAACGCCATCAAGTACACCGCGACGGGGGGACACGTGACGGTGAGCACCGCGCGCGAGAACGGGTGCTACGCCGTCGCCTTCCGCGATACGGGGCGGGGCATTCCCGCCGACGAGATCCCGCACCTGTTCGAGAAGTACCGCCGCGTGCGCGAGGCGAAGCGCACCGAGGGAACCGGGCTCGGCCTCTTCATCGCCAAGACGATCGTCGAGGCGCACGGCGGCGACATCCGCATCGAGAGCGCGCCGGGGAAGGGCTCGACCTTCACGGTGCTGCTGCCGGCGGGCCGCCCGGCGTAGGGTCCGCGGAGAGCAGCGCGCCGGCCGGCATCGCGGGCTCGGCCGCGGGCTGCGGGTGGGGTGAGACGTCCTCCGGGGTGCCCCACGCGCGCGCGACCACGTCCTCGACGCGGGCCGGGTCGACGGCACCCGCCAGACGGGTCGCGCGGAGGAGATCGAGCACCGCGGGGAGCTCGCTCCGCTTGCTGCCCAGCACGTCGCGGTGCACCTCGAGGTAGACCGCGCCGCTCGCCTCGCGCGCGAGCTTCACCGGCTCGTAGACGATGTCGACCGCGGTGCCGTCGCGTGCCTCGCGATAGAGGAGCTCGACGTGCTCGGGGAGCAGGCGCATGCACCCGTGGCTCGCGTACTTGCCGACGCTCGCCGGCGCGTTGGTGCCGTGCAGGCCGTAGCCCTGCGCAGAGAGCTGGATCCAGTACTTGCCGAGCGGGTTGTCGGGCCCGGGCGGCACCACGCGGACGACTTCCTCACCGTGCTCCCGCATCTCCTTCTGGATCGACGGCGGGACGTGCCACACTGGATCCTCCCGGCGACCGACGATGCGGTAATGCCCGGGCGGCGTGAGCCAGTCCGTGCGTCCGACGCCGATCGGGAAGCGGGCGTGGAGCTCGCCCTTCCGGAACCAGTAGAGGGTGCGCACCGCGATGTCGATCACGATGCCGTCGCGCCCGCGGCGCGGAACGATGTGACGGTCGGAGACCCGGAGGTGAATGCCGGGGCGCAACGCGTCCGGATCGGAGAGCTCGTTCCACGAGCGGAGGAGCGCCACGTTCATGGTGAAGCGCCCGGTGATCGCCCACAGCGTGTCGCCTGGGGCGACGGTGTAGTCGCGCTCGCCGCCCGCCATCAGGTCGTAGACCGGCGGCGTGGCGGCCTTGCCCGCCGACCAGGCCGGCGGCGCGAGGAGCCCCAGCGCGAGGACGAAGACGATCGGGCGCGACATCGCGCTCGATCATAGCGCGCCGTGCCCGAGACGGGATACGGGGACCGGTCGGCGCGTCCGGGTGGGGATCGTATCGTCGCCCTCCCGGACGCGCCCTCGGTTCATGTGCCTTCGCTCGCCGCGTAGCTCACCGGGACCGCGACCTCACCGCCGCTCGCCGGCAGCGTGGCCTCGGTCTCGTCGACCAGGAACCACTCCATCGGCCGCCCCGTGTAGCGCGCGATGCGGAAGAGCACCTCGGTCGCGGGCACCCGTCCGTTCAAGTAGTTGTACACGGCCGAGAGGCTCAGGCCGAGGTCGTACGCGAAGGCCTTCGGCTCCTCGGCCACGACCTCTCGGAGCTTCCTCGTGAACGCCGGGACGCTGATCGTGCTCATGCTCTTCTCTCCTCTCGGGTTCGCTCCGGACCAAAAGAAAGGCCACCGGACCTCTCGGGCCGGTGGCCTTTCTTTCGGTTGGAGGGGTTTACGGGTTACGCGGGGAGTTGACCTCCAGCCGTCGAAAGGCCACCGGCCCAAATCGGGGTGCGCTTCGTAGCCTGCGCGCCCCGGCCGGTACCGCACACGGCGTCGATGGCCACCATGCGGTGGCCCAGGAACGTATGACTCGACGGGTTGCGCGGCATGTCAGCCTTCCTTCGGCTGCATCCTATCTACACGCGTGCCGCTCGCCATTGCAAGAGATCATTTTCCACGCTCGTCCGGCGCCCCGGCCTCCCGGCGCACCCGCTCGAGGTCCCCGCGCGTGAGCCCGCGCAGCGAGGGATCGCGACGCAGGAGGAGCAGCAACCCCCCCGGCACGGAGAGGGGAATCTTCTCGATCCAGAAGCCCAGGTTCCCGACCAGGAACGCCTTGGCGGCGCCGATCTTCGAGGTGAGTAGCCAGACGAAGACGAGCTCGCGCACGCCTTCGCCGGAGGCCGAGGGCGCGATGAAGGTGCCGACGGTCATCACCGCCGCGGCGAAGAGGACCTCGCTCGGGTTCAGGTTCCGCGCGCCGAGCGACATCGCGTTGGCGAAGTACATGAGCGTGGTGGTGAGCTGGCCCACCACCGCGAGGAGGAGCGCGAGCAGCAGGTACGAGCGCCGCTCCGCGTACGCGGTGGCCGAATCGATCACGCTGGCGGCGAAGCGGCGGATGCGTCCGCCCGGCAGCAGCCGGAGGAGCCCGCGGAACCACGTCGGCTGGAGAAGGATGAGCACGCCGAAGAGCGTGGTCGCGGCGAGCGGGACCCGCATCGCCGCGACCAGCTCGCCGAAGGAGTGCGCCTGCCCCTGGGTGATCTCCCGCGCGAAGGGCAGGAGGAGGAGGATCACGGTGAAGATGCCGACCAGCCCGAGGATGCGCTCGACGGCGAGGACGGTCGTGCACTCGACCGGCCGGCGCGTGAGGCGGATGGTGTCGTAGAGGCGCCAGGCGTCGAGCCCCATGGTGCTCGGGGTGACGATGCCGAAGTAGCGACCGATGAAGTAGGTGTTGGCGAGGTAGCCGAAGCCGAGCACGATGCCCTGGCCGCGGAGCAGGATCTGCCAGCGCCACACATTGGCGAATATGCCGAGCAGCTTCACCGCCATCGCGGCGAGGAACCAGGGCACGAAGACCCGCCAGGTGAGGCCGCGGATCTCGCCCCACAGCTCCGACATCTCCGCCGGCACCAGCTGGAATCCCTGGATGCGGAAGTAGGACTCGGGCGGTGCCTCGGCGAGCGGCACCGCGGTGAACGATCCGTTCGGGCTGCGCGCGTACACGGTCGCGAGGCCGGTCTCCCCGCAATGCCGCAGTGGCTTGAAGCGGCGGACCGTGCCGTCCGCAAGGCGCACGAACACCGCCCGCTCGATCGCCTCGCCGCACACCTTCTCGATCGCCACCGGGACGCGCGCCGGCGGGAGGGGCGTACCACCGAGGCGTGCGCGCAGGCGGCCGAGTACGCCGGGAAAGGCGGGGTTCGCGGCCTCGAACGCGCCCGGCTCACGGAGGCGCGACGTGGTGACGGCCCGGTAGCCACCGCCGAACTCGAGGAAGATGCCGACGAAGATCGCGAGCGTGACGCCGAACTTGGCGAGGAGAGCGAGAGTTCCCTTCATGTCGCGCGCCGGACGGGCGGCGCGCACCTATAGCGCACCGCTTCCCGCGGACCAAATCCCGCGCCGGCTCTCTGGAAGCATCTCAGGTCCCGTGATAGACGCCGGCCAGAAGGGGGGTGAGGAGCAGTGAAGCGAACCGGGTTAGCGCTGGTTTCTCTGCTGGCAACCGCTGTCCTCGTCGGGTCTCCGGCGCTGGCGGCGCACCGTAAGGCGCATCATCCCGCGGTGCCGTGCGCGAAGATCAAGGACGCGATCGCAGCCGGCAAGACCGCCGAGGACGTCGAGAAGGATCTCAACGTCTCGGCCGCGCGTGTGAAGAGCTGTACCGCGGCCCCGAGCAAGGGCAGCAAGAAAGCACCCGCGAAGAAGGCGAGCTGATCGCTCGAGCGTGGGCGAAGACGAGGACGGCGGAGGGGCTCGCGAGAGCCCGCTCCGCCGTCTTTTTCTCGGCGCGCTAGAGCGCGCGATCAGGCGTCGAAGTAGAGGGCGAACTCGTACGGGTGCGGGCGCAGGCGGATCGCGCTCACCTCGTTGGCGTACTTCCACTCCAGCCAGGTCTCGATCACGTCCTCGGTGAACACGTCGCCCTTGAGCAGGAATTCGTGGTCGCGCTTCAAGTTCTCGAGCGCCTCGTCGAGCGACCCGGGCATCTTGGGCACGTCGCGCAGCTCCTCGGGCGTGAGCGCGTAGATGTCCTTGTCGAGCGGGTCGCCGGGGTTGAGGCGCCGCTCGATGCCGTCGAGGCCGGCCATGAGCATCGCCGAGAAGGCCATGTAGCCGTTGCACGCGGGATCCGGGAAGCGCACCTCGATGCGCTTCGCCTTGGGCGAGGGCGAGTACATGGGGATGCGGACCGCGGCGGAGCGGTTGCGGCTCGAGTACGCGAGGTTGATCGGCGCCTCGAAGCCGGGGACCAGCCGATGGTAGGAATTGGTGGTCGGGCAGGTGAAGGCCGCGAGCGCCGGCGCATGCTTCAGGATGCCGGCGATGTAGTGCATGCCGAGCTCGCTCATGCCGCCGTAGCGATCGCCCGCGAACAGCGGCTTCTCGCCCTTCCAGATCGACTGGTGGACGTGCATGCCCGAGCCGTTGTCACCGAAGATGGGCTTCGGCATGAAGGTCGCCGTCTTGCCGTAGCGACGGGCGACGTTCTTCACGATGTGCTTGTACCACATGAGCGCGTCGCCCATGCGCACCAGCGGCAGGAAGCGCATGTCGATCTCGGCCTGTCCGGCGGTGGCCACCTCGTGGTGGTGCTTCTCCACCCGGATGCCGACCTTCTCCATCTCGCGCACCATCTCGGCGCGGATGTCCTGCTGCGTGTCGGTGGGCTGGACGGGGAAGTAGCCTTCCTTGTAGCGCGGCTTGTAGCCGAGGTTCTTGCTCTCGATCACCTGCCCCGAGCGGTCGTTCGCCGGATCCGAGGCGCGCGCGGTGTTCCACTGCCCCTCGGCCGAGTCGATCAGGTAGAAGCCGGTGTGCTGGTTCTGCTCGTAGCGCACCTCGTCGAAGACGAAGAACTCGGGCTCGGGGCCGAAGTACACGACGTCGCCGACGCCGGTGGACTTGAGATGTGCCTCGGCCTTGCGCGCGATGTTGCGCGGGTCGCGCGTGTAGTCCTCCTTGGTGATCGGGTCGACGATGTTGCAGATGAGGCTCAACGTCGGGATGGCCGTGAACGGATCCATCACCGCCGTGGCCGGGTCGGGCATGACCAGCATGTCCGAGGCGTTGATCGGCTGCCAGCCGCGGATGGACGACCCGTCGAACCCGCTGCCCTCCTGGAACAGGTCCTCGCTCAGCTCGCTGGTCGGGATGGTGAAGTGCTGCCAGATGCCGAGCAGATCGAGGAACTTGAGGTCGACGGCTTCGACCTTGTTGTCCTTCGCGTACTTGACCACGTCCTTTGGTGTCTGAGTTCCCATACCCGAGCCCCTCCTACGAGCTCTCCGTCGTTAAATCGCGTCGCCGCCGCGCTCACCGGTGCGGATGCGTACGACCTCGTCGATCGGCAACACGAAGATCTTTCCGTCGCCGATGCGGCCGGTCTTGGCCGCCTTCTCGATGGTTTCCACCACGTCCGCGACCTGCTCGTCGCGCACGATGATCTCGAGCTTCACCTTGGGGAGGAAGTCCACCACGTACTCCGCGCCCCGGTAGAGCTCGGTGTGTCCCTTTTGCCGGCCGAACCCCTTCACCTCGCTCACGGTGATGCCCTGCACCCCGATCGCGGAGAGGCTCTCCTTCACCTCGTCGAGCTTGAACGGCTTGATGATGGCCTCGACCTTCTTCATGAGAGATTCCCTTCACCGGGGCGACGCTGGGCGGGCCCCTCGTCTACTTGAACCGCTCGCTGCTTGTAAAGGTGGGTGCACGCCATCGCGATCAATCCGCGGCGCTCCGGTGCTCGACCGGCCTCGGCGCGGACGCCGTGTGACCGCCATAGCCGCCGGTCGCGAACATGTACGCGTTCTCGCTGTGCTGCGACAGGTCGAGTCCCGCGAACTCGTCGTCCTCGTTCGCGCGCAGCCCCCCGGTGACCGCGCCGGTGATTGCCAGGCAGAGGAGCGAGCCGGCGACCGCGAGCACGTAGGTGATGAGCACGGCCTTGATCTGCGCCACGACCAGCCCCGCCTCCCCGGAGATGAACAGGCCCTGCGTGCTGACGGCGTCGGGATTGATGGCCTTCGAGGCCCAGAGACCGGTCGCGATCGCGCCCCAGGTCCCGCCCACCCCGTGGACCCCGACCACGTCCAGCGCGTCATCGTACCACCCGAGCACCGTCTTCAGGTTGCAGGCGCCGTAGCAGACCACGCCGGCGACGAGGCCGATGATGAGCGCCGGCATGGGAGCGACGAAGCCCGAGGCGGGCGTGATCGCCACCAGCCCGGCGACCGCGCCGCTGGCCGCGCCGAGCATGGTCGGCTTCCCGCGTCCGATCCATTCCGCGAACATCCACGAGAGCGACGCCGCGGCGGTGGCCGTGTTCGTCACCACGAAGGCGCTGGTGGCGAGTGCGCTGGCGGCCAGCGCACTCCCCGCGTTGAAGCCGAACCACCCGAACCAGAGGAGCGCGGCGCCCACCAGCACGAAGGGAAGATTGTGCGGTGGCATCGGATCGGAGCCGTATCCCAGGCGCTTGCCGAGCACGACCGCGCACACCAGCGCCGAGGTGCCGGAGCTGATGTGCACCACCGTGCCGCCCGCGAAGTCGAGCGCGCCGAAGACGGCACCCAGGAGCCCTTCCTTGCCCCACACCATGTGCGCCAGCGGGTCGTAGACGAGGGTCGCCCAGAGCAGCGAGAAGAGGAAGAAGGCGCTGAACTTCATCCGCTCGGCGAACGCGCCGGTGATCAGCGCCGGCGTGATGATGGCGAACATCGCCTGGTAGATCATGAAGGTCTGGTGCGGGATGGTGCTCGCGTACGGCCCGGGCTCGAGGCCCACGCCGCGCAACCCGACCCAGTCGAGCCCGCCCAGCACGTGCCCGTGATCCGGCCCGAAGGCGAGGCTGTATCCCCAGAGGACCCACTGGATGCTGATCAGGGCGATCATGATGAAGCTCTGCATCAGCACGCTGAGGACGTTCTTGCTGCGCACCAGCCCGCCGTAGAAGAGCGCCAGCCCGGGCGCCGTCATGCTGAGGACGAGCGCCGATGAGGTGAGCATCCAGGCGTTGTCGCCCGTGTCGATCTTCGGCGCGTCGGCCGCGTACGCCGACGACGCGAGCAGCACGGCGCCGAGTGCCGGGATCCAGCGGGCGTAGCGAGCGTGGCGGCCCAACGATGATCGTGGCCTCCTTTCCATGTCCCCCCCGTCGGTCGAAGTATTGAGTGAGCAACGGTGGTGCCACGGCTCGCAGCGAGGCGTCAACAGCCACTGGGCGCTGGCGCGGTGTGGCGCCGCGCCAGCGTGCCCAGTTTCGTGGCGTCGCCCGCTTTTTGTGCACCCGCAGGTGGAAGTCGGCGCCGAAAATCAGAGGCGCAGGCGACCTCGCTGCCGGCGCTCGCGCTGCCGCTGGAGGAGCCAGCTCGCGACCAGGACGATCGCCACACCGATGGCGAGGAACCCCGCGGTCGTCCACAGCGATCCCTCCGCCCCCGCCGGATCGGCCGGCGCGGCGGTGGTCATGCGTTCCTCCACCACCCGCGCGAGGTCGCGTTCCGCGGCCGCCAGTCGCTCGACTTCCTGTCTCAGGCGCTCGAGATCGGCCGCGCTCGCGGGCGCGGGGCGCGCGGCGAGCGCGTTCACCTGCTCGCGCAGGTCGCGCATCTGATCGGCGACGCTCGGCGGTGTCGCCGCCGGTTCCCCCGTAACGCGCGTCGCCTCGGGCTCCTTGGGTTCCGCGGCCGCCAGGTGCGTCGCCCAGGCGTAGCCCGTCCTCCCGCCCGCCGTGCGGACCAGCTTCCAGCCGCCGCTCTCGCCGAGCACCTCCACCGTCGTCCCTGCCGGCAGCTCGGCGACCAGCTCGGTGGCGGCGCTCGGCCCCTCACGGAGCCGCGTCGGGTCCTTCGTGATCGCGCGCTCCGCTCGAGCCGGAGAGGCGCCGAGGAGCGCTGCGATCACCACGCCGCCGACCCACCGCTGTAACGCGCGCACCCCGGTAGCCTCTGCTGAGATCGCCTGGCCGGCGAGATGGTCGGGGTGACTGGATTTGAACCAGCGGCTCCTGCGTCCCGAACGCAGTGCTCTACCAGGCTGAGCTACACCCCGTGACAGGCCGGCCAGCGCGTGCGAGCCCGCTTAACACAGGCGTTGCGGCAAGGAAAGCTCGTCGCCTGCACCTGCGACGGACCGTTGCGCGGCGCCGTATCATCGCGGGGCCGCGCGGTCCGGGATCGCGCGTACGGACGTGGAGTGCGTCTGGCACGACGCTTGCGCTCGGCAAGGCGAGAGCGGCGCCGCAGGGGCGCCAAAGGAGGTGGAGATGCAGCGGATCACGAGAGCGGTGGTGGTGGGGCTCCTCTGCGGGCTCGCGCTGGCGGGGTCCGGGCGTGGTACCGTCGCCGCCGGTACCGCGCCCGCAGCCGCGAGCGCGCGCGTCGACATCAACTCCGCGAGCGCGGAAGAGCTCGCGAAGCTGCCGGGCATCGGCCCGGCGAAGGCGCGCGCGATCGTCGAGTATCGCACCGAGGCGCCGTTCCAGAAGCCCGAGGATCTGCGCAAGGTGAAGGGCGTGGGCGACAAGCTCTACAACCAGCTGAAGGACCAGATCACGGTGCGGTGAGCGCCAAGTGGCCGCGGCAACCGAGCCGCGGCGTGTGGCCGGACCAAGGGGGCGGGCCGACAACGAGGGCGGGCGGCCCGTCCCCCCGGCCTAAATGATCCGGGGGCCCGTTCGGTGCTCGCGCGCTCCGCGCGCTGCGCTCCTCCGATGCCCCCGGACCCCGTCGGCCAGCTCGAGCGCTTTCGCGCTCGGCCTCCGGATTAACTCATCCGGGGGCCCGTTCGGTGCTCGCGCGCTCCGCGCGGCTGCGCTCCTCCGATGCCCCCGGACCCCGTCGGCCAGCTCGAGCGCTTTCGCGCTCGGCCTCCGCTGAAGACGCGCGGGTCGGGTTGGTCAGCCGCGGAGGGCGCGGATCGTTGCGGGGTAGTCGGGGGACTCGAAGATCGCGGAGCCTGCGACCAGGACGTCCGCGCCTGAGGCCGCGGCTTCGGTCGCGTTGTGGGTCTTGATGCCGCCGTCCACCTCGATGAGGAAGCGTGCGCCGGCGGCGCGCCGCGTCTCCCGGGCGGCGGTGAGCTTCTCCATCGAGCCCTCGACGAACGGCTGTCCGCCCCAGCCCGGGTTGACGCTCATGACGAGCAGCAGGTCGATGAGGCCGAGGAAGGGCTGTACGCGGGCCAGCGGCGTGGGCGGGTTCAGCGCGAGCCCCGGGCGGGCGCCCGCGGCGCGGATCGCGGCGAGCCCTGCGTGCACGTCGCCGTCCGCCTCCACGTGGATGGTGACGCCGTTGGCGCCGGCGCGCACGAATTCGGCCACGTGCTTCTCGGGCGTCTCGATCATCAGGTGCACGTCGAGCGGGAGATGCGTGGCGCGGCGGATCGCCTCGACCACGAGGGGACCGATCGTGATCGGCGGGACGAAATGACCGTCCATCACGTCGACGTGGATCCAGTCGGCACCCGCGTCGGTCACCGCCCGGACCTCGTCTGCCAGCCGCCCGAAGTCAGCGGAGAGGATCGAGGGGGCGACGATCGGCACGTGCTCCGCTCTAGCCGAGGGCGACCCGCGAATCCAGCCGCAGGCGCGCCGCGAAGAAGCCGTCGAGTCCGTGGCGATGCGGCAACGTCCGGAGGCAGCCCGCGGGCGTGAGCAGCGCCGGCGGCAGGGGCGGGCGCTCGAGCGCCAATCCGGGGTGCCTGGCGCGCAGCCACTCGACGATGTCCTCGTTCTCCTCGCGCGTCAGCGTGCAGACGGCGTAGACGAGCACGCCGCCCGGGCGGACGAGCGGCGCCACGCCGGCCAGGATCTCGCGCTGCAGCGCGGCGAGGCGAGGGACGTCCTCGGGGCGCCGTCGCCAGCGGAGCTCGGGATGGCGACGGAGCGTGCCGAGCCCCGTGCACGGCGCGTCCACCAGCACCGCGTCGAAGCGATCTCCGAGCGG